>Ga0315282_10002272_pt1 | contig 35601 bp, 32 predicted proteins | sample YL17G07_20_MG_FD_203693 | JGI IMG/M metagenome (GOLD analysis project Ga0315282, IMG submission 203693) | Sediment microbial communities from Yellowstone Lake, YNP, Wyoming, USA - YL17G07_20 | ecosystem: Environmental > Aquatic > Freshwater > Lake > Sediment | place: USA: Wyoming | collected...
CTATCCGCCCGACGCCAACGGCACCATCCGCTTCACCTACGGCCCGGTCATGGGCTATTCGCCGAGGGACGCCGTCTGGTACCTGCCGCAGACAACCCTCAAGGGGGTCATCGAAAAGGACACCGGCAAGTTCCCCTTCGCCGTGCCGTCGAAGATCAAGGAGCTCTGGAAAGCGCAGGATTTCGGCCCCTACGCCGACGCGCGGCTCAAGGACGTCCCGGCCTGCTTCTTGAACACGACGAACGTCACGGGCGGAAACTCGGGCTCGCCGACCTTCAACGCCAAGGGCGAGCAGATCGGCATCATTTTCGACATGACCTACGAGAGCGTCATCGGCGATTATTTCATCATCCCCGAGCTGCAGCGCTCGATCAGCGTCGACATCCGCTGGGTCCTGTTCGTGACCGACAAGTTCTCCGGGGCGACGCACATCATCCGCGAAATGGGATTGTGAGCGGCCTGGGGACCACGGCCGTAAGAACCGAGCCGGGGTGTCAACGAAGTCCCCGGCCGATGCGTATTATAGAAGAGGAGGTTTGCATATGAAAAAGCTCTGGACGACGGTTCTTGTCCTCGCCTTCGCCGCGCTTTTCGCCGCGGCGGCCGAGGAAGGGCGGTTCTTCACCTATCCGACCATTCATAACGATCAGATCGTCTTCACCTATGAGGCCGACCTGTGGGCCGTAAGCGCGCGGGGCGGCGTCGCGGCGCGCCTGACCACGTTCCCCGGGACGGAGAGCTTCGCCAAGTTCTCGCCCGACGGGAAGTGGCTGGCCTTCACGGCGACCTACGACGGAGCGCAGGCCGTGTATCTTATGCCGGCCGAGGGCGGGGTGCCCAAGCGCCTGACCTACAATCCGGGCACCGCCATGGTCGTCGGCTGGACGCCGGACGGGACGGAGGTCGTCTTCCGCTCGTCCTTCGAGAACTTCATCGGCCGCGACCCCAATCTCTTTTCCGTGAGCGTCAACGGCGGCGCGCCGAAGCGTCTGCCCCTCGACCGGGGCGTGCTCATCAGCTATATCCCCGGGGAGAACAAATTCCTGTTCTGCCGCCGGGGCAACGAGGAATATTACTGGAAACGCTACAAGGGCGGCCAGTACCAGGACATCTGGTTGTACGACGGCGCAGCCAAGACGTACGCTCCGGTGACGGACTACGTCGGCAAGAACAGCTACCCGATGTGGGTCGGCGGCCTGATGTACTTCGTGTCCGACCGGACCAACGGCATCGCCAACCTCTACACCCAGAAGGTCGGCACCAAGGACGTCAAGCAGGTAACGAGCTACGGGGATGTCGACGTCATGATGCCGAACACGGACGGCCGCTCGATCGTCTACATGCAGGACGGCCGCATCCACGTCTATGACGTCGCCGCCGGGCGGGACGCGAAAATCGCCGTCCAGGTCCCCTCGGACCGCTGGGCCCTGCGCGAACGCGTCATCAACCCCCGCGATTACATCCATTGGGCGAACGTCGGAGACGACGGCAAGGCCGTCGTCCTCGAGGCCCGCGGCGACGTCTTCCGCGTCCCCCTGGGCCCCGATCCGGCCGAGAACCTGTCCGGCACGCCGGGGACGCGCGAGATGTATCCCGCGCTGTCGCCCGACGGCAAGACGATCGCCTTCTTCAGCGACAAGACGGGCGACTACCAGCTCTACACGCAGAGCGTCGCCGGCGGCGATTGGACCCCGCTCACGACCGAGCTGGACAAGGCCGTTTATCGCCTGTTCTGGTCCCCCGACGGCAAGAAGATCCTGTTCGGCAACAAGGATTATTCGATCTTCTATGTCGACGTCGCCACGAAAAAGCTGGTCAAGATCGATTCCTCGAACCAGATGAAGAACGACGAGTTCACCTGGGAGATGGCCGACTACTCGTGGTCCCCCGATTCCAAGTGGATCGCCTACAGCTTCGTCCAATACAACCGCAACAGCCAGATCTTCGTCTACAACATCGAGACGGGGAAGAAGTACCCCGTGACCGGCGATTTCTACGACAACCTCTATCCGTTCTTCGACGCCAACGGCAAGTACCTCTATTACGTCTCGAGCCGGAATTTCGAACTGCTGATGGATTTCTACGAGGACAACCATATCATCGCCACGCCCCAGCAGGTGATGGCCGTCCAGCTCAGGGACGGCGAGACGCCGCCCTTCGCCGCGGGCGGCGTCAAGGAGGAGAAGAAGGCCGAGCCCCAGCCTTTCCGCATCGACACGGACGGCCTGATGAAGCGGACCTATCCGCTGCCGGTGCCCGCCGGCAACTATTTCTACCTCAAGGCGGGCAAGGGCAAGGTCCTGTGGGCCTCGGTCGACGCCTTCACGGAGGAGGAGTACGAGGAGATCTTCAGGCCGAAGGCGGGCGCGACCAAGTGGACCCTGCACATCTTCGATATGGCCGACAAGAGGGAGGTCTCGCTCAACGATAAGGTCCGCGATTTCCACCTGTCCGCCAACGGCGAGCAGTTGCTCGTCCGCAAGGAGGGCGACTGGTACACGATCCCGGTCGACAAAGCCTATGCCTCGAAGGCCGTCGGCGAGAAAGTGAACCTTGCCGGCCTGGTCTACACGGTCGACCTGCAGAAGGAATGGAACCAGATCTTCAACGACGCCTGGCGCTGGTACCGCGACTTCTTCTATGACGCCGGTTTCCACGGCCGCGACTGGAAGGCCATGGGCGACAGATACCGCGCCTATATCCCGTTCCTCTCCTCGAGGAACGAGCTCAACTGGGTCCTGTCGCAGATGGTCGGCGAGCTGTGCGTCTCGCACACCTACATCGGCGGCGGCGACTACGGCGTGGCGGCGACTCCTCCCTCGCCCGTGTTCACCGGCCTCCTCGGCGCCGACATCGTCCCCGACAAGGCCACGGGCCTCTGCACGCTGGCGAAGATCTACGGCCCAACCGAGATCAACCTCAACCTGCCCGGCCCGCTCGTCCGGCCCGACATCGCCGTGAAGGAGGGGGACTACCTCCTGGCCATCAACGGCGTCGCCCTCAAGGCGGGCGACGATTACTTCAAGCTGCTTCAGACGACGCCGGGCAAAAAGATCAAGGTCACGGTAAACGCCCGGCCGACCATGGAGGGCGCCAAGACCTATGACGTCGATCCCCTCCGCAGCGACTACCAGCTGCGCTACTTCAGCTGGATCCAGAACAACATCCGGAAGATCGAGAAGGCCACGAACGGCCGCGTCGGCTACATGCACATCAACGCCATGGGCGGCGGCGGCATCGGCGAGTTCGACAAGTACTGGCGCGCCTTCCGGTACAAGGACGGCCTCATCATCGACGTGCGGCGGAACTCCGGCGGCTGGACCGAATATTTCCTGATCGACAAGCTCGAGCGGGTCATGACCTCGCAGAACGTCCTGCGCGGCATGGTTCCCTTCCGCTACCCGGGCTCGGCCGGCAACGGCAACCTCGTCGTCATCTCCAACGAGAACAACGGCTCGGACGGCGAGGCCTTCGTCGACGACTTCAAGGCCCGCAAGCTCGGGACCGTCGTCGGCGTCCCGTCGTGGGGCGGCCTGGTCGGCATCCTCAACCAGCAGGTGACGATCGACAACGGGACCGTCGAGCAGTCGAACAACGCCTTCTACGGCCGCGACGGCAAGTGGATCGTCGAGAACCACGGCGCCGACCCCGACGTCCTGGTCGACAACGATCCGGGCTCGGTCATGGCCGGGCGCGACCTCCAGCTCGAAAAGGCCATCGAGGTCATGCTGGACAAGATCAAGAAGAATCCGCCGACCTTCCCGCCCGTCCCGGCGTATCCCAAGAAGTGACCCGGGCCCGGCATCCGGATGCCGGAGGATTCGGCGCCGGGGTCCGCGGGGATTCCGGCGGAGAGAGTGAACGCATGAAGCAGGGACGGCCCGGTCTGACCGGAATCCCGGCCGGCCTGGCCGTCCTCGGGCTCTCCGTTTCAGCGCCGCTTCGGAGACGTCGGCGAGATCTCGGTTGAAGTCCCCGGCCATCCTTCACGGCCTTCTTGACATCCGTCCGAGGCCGGTCTTAATATCAGGACCTGCAATAATCCGTAACTTCGAGGAGGACTGATATGAAATCGACGATGTGGAGCCGCCGCTCGTTTCTGCGGCTGGCCGGGGCCGCCGTGCCGGCCGCTTACGCGCTCAAGGCCAGCGGCCTCGATCGGGTCACGGCCGCATCCCAGGCCGTCGCCAGCCGGACGGCCGAAGAGGTCGCCAAGGATGAGACCTACTGGCGGGAAATCCAGCTGGCTTACAAGCTGGACCGCACCCTGATCAATATGAACAACGGCTTCACCGCGCCGTGCGCGCGGGTCGTGCTGGAAGCGGAATGGCGGTACATGGACATCATCAACATGCTGCCGGTTCATTACCAGGGCCAGGTCGCCAACAACATCCAGACGATCCGGCGGCGGATGGCGGCGGAATTCGGCGCCGATCCCGAGGAGATCGCCCTGACCCGCGGCGCCAGCGAGTCCCTTCAGATCGTCCAGAACGGCATCGATCTCAAGGCCGGCGACGAGGTCGTCACGACCGAGCAGGACTATCCCCGGATGCTGACGACGTGGGACCAACGCATGCGGCGCGAGGGCATCAAGATCACGCGCCTCCAGTTCCCCGTGCCGGCGACGCAGGACGACCTCTACCGCCGGTTCGAGAAGGCGATCTCGCCGCGGACGAAGGTCTTCCATTTCTGCCACACCACCAACCTGACGGCCCAGCTGTTCCCGGTCCAGCGCCTGTCGCGGCTGGCCCGCTCGAAGGACATCGTCACCATCGTCGACGGCGCCCACGCCCTGGGCCAGTTCCCGTTCAAGCTGCGCGACCTCGAATGCGACGCCTACGGCGTCAGCCTTCACAAATGGCTCGGCGCGCCGATCGGCAACGGATTGCTGTACGTCCGCCGGGACATGATTTCGAAGTTCTGGCCCCTGCAGGCGGCCCCCGAACAGCAGGACAACGACATCCGCAAGTTCGAGTCCATCGGCACGCACCCCTGGGCCATCCGGGCGGCGCTCGGCGAGGCGCTGGCCTTCCATCAGGCCATCGGCGGCGAGCGCAAGGCGGCCCGCCTGCGCTATCTGACCCTGCGCTGGGCCAACGCCCTCAAGACCAACCCGCGGATCAAGATCCTGACCAACCTCGGCGAGCCGGCCGAGGCCTGGGCCGTCGCGGCGGTCAACATCGAGGGCATGGACGTCCGGGACCTGGCCAAGTTCCTGATGGACAAATACCGGGTCATCGTCGTCCCGCTGGTCGGCGGCGCGCCCCCCAACCAGGTCTTCGACTACCAGGCCCTCCGCGTCTCGCCGAACGTATACACGACGCTCGAGGAAATCGACACGTTCATCGAAGGCATGAAGGACGCGGCCGACAACGGCGTCCCGACCACGGCCGCGGCGGAATCCGGCGGCGGCGCCTTCAGCGCCGGCGCGCTGGAGGGCGCCGATTAGGCGGAAACCTCCGCCATAGGGGAGGATGATCATGAGACATGCATCGGTCGTATCAGTCGCGGCTCTCGCCCTGCTCCTTGTCGCGGGCGTCGCCGGGGCCTACGGGCAGGCCACGTTCAAGATCAATTTCAGGTTCAACGCGGGCGGGAAAAAATTCGCGGCCGGGGAATACCGGCTGGACCAGCAGGGCGACGGACAGATCGTCCTGAAGCAGGAAGCGACCGGAAAGGAATTCCAGATCCCCTTCCTCAAAAAACTGGACCAGCCGACCCCCCCGGTCGGCGAGCCGCAGCTCGTCTTCGACGTCGTGGGGAATTTCGAGCCGTCCTATACGGAATACGTGACGGATTATGTCCTGGCCGAGGTATGGCTGCCGGGGCGGGACGGACTGCTCGTCCACGTCACGAAGGGGGCCCATCAGAGCCAGACCGTCAAGGGACAGGCCGCGAAATAGCGGGCCCGGCGTTCCGGTCGTCCGGGCGGGCCGGCGGGCGGTCCGTTTCGCGGCCGAAGGGAAGAGTCTTGCCGATGCCGGATGATGATCCAGGGAAACGCGATTTCGACGGCGGCGCCGCGGACTGGGACGCCAATCCCGCCCGGCTGAGGATGACGGGCGCCCTGGCGGACGCCGTCCTTTCCCGGCTGACCCTCGACCGGAACCTGTCCGTTCTGGACTACGGCGCGGGGACGGGACTCGTCACCCTCCGCATCCAGCCCCTGGTCGGCCGCGTCGTGGCCGCCGACACGTCCCCCGGAATGCTGGCCGTTCTGCAAAGGAAGATCGCGGCGGCCGAACTTCGCAATGTCGCCGTCCGGCTGTGGAACGTCGAGACGGACCCTCTTCCCGAGGACCGGTTCGACGTCGTCGTCAGCACCATGACCTTCCATCATCTGAGGGATATCCCGGCGGCGCTCGAGCGGTTCCACGGACTCCTGGTGCCCGGCGGGCGGATCGCCGTGGGCGACCTCGACCGCGAGGACGGCGACTTCCACGCCGACCCGTCCGGCGTCTGGCACTTCGGCTTCGACCGGGACGAGCTCGGGAGGCAGTTCGCCGAGGCCGGCTTCGGCCGGGTCCACGCCGAAACGGCCCTCCGGTTCGAGCGAGCTGTCGCCGGCGGCCAATTTAAGGAATTCAGCCTCTTCCTGCTGACCGCGGAAAAGTGAGCCGCGGCTGGCGGCCGGGCCCCCCTTCGGGTACAATAGTTCCTTTGGATAAGGAAGAAAACTCCGAATGATCATCGTCGACAATCTCTCGAAGAGCTACGGAAAGCAGGGGCTTTTCGACTCCATCAGCTTCAAGATCAACCGCCGGGAGCGCGTCGGCGTCGTCGGCCGCAACGGCCACGGCAAGACCACGCTCTTCCGGATGATCGTCGGCGAGGAGGAACCCGACGAGGGGACGATCTCCAAGCCGAAGAACTACCGGATCGGCTACGTCGAGCAGCGGATGAGCTTCGCCGCGGAGACCGTCCGGGCCGAGGCCGCCCGGGCCCTCGCGGCCGACGCCGCCGGCGAGATCTGGCGCGTCGAGAAGGTCCTGGCCGGGCTCGGCTTCGAGCCGGACGACCTCGACAAGCACCCCTTGGAGCTCTCCGGCGGCTACCAGGTCCGCCTCAACCTGGCCAAGGTCCTGCTCGGCGACTTCCAGATGCTCCTCCTCGACGAGCCCAGCAACTACCTCGACATCACGTCCCTGCGCTGGCTCGAGCGTTTTTTGGTGGCCTGGCCGGGGGAGATCATGATCATCACCCACGACCGGAGCTTCATGGACAACGTCGTCACGCACATCCTGGGCATTCACCGCAGGAAGGTCCGCAAGATCGCCGGTGACACCGGCAAGTATTACGACCAGATCGCCGCCGAGGAGGAGATCTACGAGAAGACGAGGGTCAACGACGAGCGGAAGCAGAAGGAGATGGACCTCTTCATCACCCGCTTCCGGGCCAAGGCCCGGCTCGGCGGCCTCGTCCAGTCGCGCGTCAAGTCCCTGGAGAAGATGGAGAAGAGGGAAAAACTCCAAGCCATCCGGACGCTCGATTTCTCCTTTATCGAGAAAAAGTCCTTCCACAAGTACGCCATGGACGTGCGCGACGTCTCCTTCGCCTACACGCCGGACAAGCCCCTCATCCGGCGATTCTCGATCAGCATCGGCGCCGGGGACAGGGTCTTCGTCATCGGCCGGAACGGCCGGGGCAAGACGACCCTCCTCAAGCTCCTGGCGGGCGACCTCCGGCCGCGCTCCGGCGAGATCGCCTCGCCCCAGTCGGTCGCGCCCGGCTATTTCGAGCAGACCCACATCTCCACCCTGAGCGAATCGAACACCGTTCTCGACGAGATCGCCTCCGCCGACGCCGAGGGCGATCCCAAACGCTCGAGGACGATCGCCGGGGCGATGATGTTCGAGGGCGACGACGCCCTGAAGAAGATCGCCGTCCTCTCGGGCGGGGAAAAGAGCCGCGTCCTGCTGGGGAAGCTCATCGCCGCGCCGCTCAACCTCCTCCTCCTCGACGAGCCGACGAACCACCTCGACCTCGAGTCCAACGACGCCCTGCTCGCGGCCATCGACAATTTCGACGGCGCGGTCGTCATGGTCACCCACAACGAGATGTTCCTCCACGCCCTGGCCGAGCGCCTCGTCGTCTTCGACAACGATGAGATCAACGTCTACGAGGGGGGCTACCAGCGCTTCCTGGACAAGGTCGGCTGGAAGGACGAGGTCATGCAGGGCCCGTCGGGAACCCTCCGGGCGCGGAACGGGAAGGGCCCGGACAAGGCCCGGCCCACGCCGCGGGAGTTGCGCCGCCTCCGCTCGGACGTTATCGCCGAGAGGTCGAAGGTCCTCCGGCCCATCGAGACGAGGATGGCCGCGATCGAGAGGGGCGTGGAGAAGAACGACGCCGAGCTCAAGGATCTCAACCGGCAGGTCATCGAGGCCTCCCAGGCCAAGGACGGGAGCCGCGTCGTCGAGCTGTCGAGGTCCATGCACCGGGCGAAGAAGGAGACGGACGACCTTTTCGGCGAGCTCGAGGCCCTGACGGAGGACTACGAGGCGAAGAAGGCCCAGTTCGACGCCCGGCTCCGCGACCTGGACGCCGAGGACGCGCCCGAGGCGTGATTTTCCCCTTTCTTATTCTCCTTTCTTTAAGTTATAATTTTCCCTGCGCTTGAGAATCAAGAGCGGCCTGATGCGATATCCGTTATATCTCGTTTCTTTCCTTCTCTGCCTTGTCCTATCGACGGCCTGCGCCGGGCGCCGCGCCGGGAACGACGTGATCGTCGCCGGCTCGACCAGCATCCAGCCGTTCGCCGACAAGTGGGCCGAGATCTTCATAAAGACGCGGCCGGACCTCGGCGTCAGCGTCCAGGGCGGCGGCTCGTCCGCCGGCATCCAGGCCTGCAAGAGCGGCGCCTGCCAGATCGGCATGTCCTCCCGGGAGCTCAAGGCGGAGGAAAAGGACCTCCATGAAATCGTTGTCGCCCGCGACGGGCTGGCCATCATCGTCCACCCCTCCAATCCCGTGCGCGCGGCAACGCTCTCAGAGATCAAGCAGATTTTCGCCGGCGACCTCGCGAATTGGAAGTTCCTCGGCGGCCCGGACAAGGCGATCACCGTCGTCACCCGGGAAGAGGGCTCGGGGACCCGGGGCGCCTTTCAGGAATTGGTCATGGGCAAGACCCGGATCTTCCGCGGCGCCATCACCGAGGACTCGAACGGCACGGTCCGCGAGATCGTCGCCAACGATCCTCACTCCGTCGGCTTCATCTCGCTCGGCCTGGTCAATGGCCAGGTCCGGGCCCTCAGCCTTGACGGCGTGGAGGGCAACGAGGCGAACATCCGGAACGGCCGCTACAGGCTGGTCCGGCCGTTTCTCTTCCTGACGAGAGGAGAGCCGACGGCCGCGGCCAGGGCTTTCATCGATTTCGTCCTGTCCGACGAGGGCCAGAGCCTCGTCAAGAATGAGGGACTGATTCCCGTGAAGTGAGGTCCGCGGGAGGCCGCGGAGAAGAGGGAGCAGGGAAGAGGAGACATGAACAGGCTCGAGAAAAAGGACCGGCTCATCCGCCTGGCCCTTCTCATGATCGCCTTTTCCGCCGTCTCCATCCTGGCCGTCATCACCATTTTCATGTTCGAGCAGGGCACTCCGATCATGTTCAAGTACGGCCTCAAGAGCTTCCTGGCGGGTTCCGACTGGTACCCTTCCGAGAAGATCTTCGGCCTCTGGCCGATGATCGTCGGCTCCTTCTACGTCACGCTCGGCGCCCTGGCCATCGGCGTCCCCTTCGGGCTGGCCTGCTCCGTCGTCCTGACGGAGTTCTCGTCGGCTCGGCTGCGGCGGATCATCAAGCCCGTCATCGAGCTCCTGGCCGGGATCCCGTCGGTCGTCTACGGCTTCATGGGCATGGTCATCCTCGTCCCGTTCATCCGGAAGACCTTCGGCGGCCCCGGGCTGTCCGTCCTGGCGGCCTCCATCATCCTGGGAATCATGATCCTGCCGACCATCATCAGCATCTCCATCGACGCCATCCTGGCCATCCCGCCGAGCTACCGCGCGGGCTCCATCGCCCTGGGCGCCACCCCCTGGCAGACGGTCCGCATGGTTATCCTGCCGGCGGCGCGGTCCGGCATCATCGCCAGCATCATCCTCGGCATGGGCCGGGCCATCGGCGAGACCATGGCCGTCATCATGGTCGCCGGCAACGCCGTCGGCGTGCCCGGCTCGCTCCTGGCCCCCGTGCGGACCCTGACCTCGAACATCGCCCTGGAGATGGGCTACGCGGCCGGCGAGCACCGCCAGGCCCTGTTCGCCACGGGCGTCATCCTCTTCATCATCATCATGATCCTGAACACCATCGCCAACGTGACCTCGTCCGGCAGAAAAAGGAAGACCAAGGCATGAGCCTCGATCCCCGCACGAGCCAGCGCGTCGCCCGGACCGTCCTCTGGGGCATGACGATCCTGACCGTCGCCGTCCTCCTGTTCATCATCTTCTTCATCCTGCGGAAGGGCCTGCCCGCCCTCAGCCTCGAATTCCTGACGAAAAACCCGGTCGACATGGGCAAGGAAGGAGGCATTTTCTCGACGATCATCGGCACGCTCGTCCTGACGGCGCTGGCCATCCTCATCGCCACGCCCCTCGGCGTCGGCACGGCGATCTATCTGACGGAATACACCTGGGAAAACGCCGTCACCCGGGTCATCCGCTTCGGCGCCGAGTGCCTGGCCGGCATCCCGTCCATCATCTTCGGCCTCTTCGGCTTCATCCTGTTCGTGACCAAGCTCGGCTTCGGCTGGTCCATCCTCAGCGGCGGCCTGACCCTGGCCTTCATGATCCTGCCGACCATCATCCGGACGAGCGAGGAGGCCATCAAGAGCGTCCCAGCCGCCTACCGGCAGGTCAGCTTTTCGCTGGGCGGGACGAAATGGCAGACCGTGACCCGCGTCGTCCTGCCCGCGGCGCTGCCCGGCATCGTCACGGGCATCATCCTCAGCATCGGCCGCAGCATCGGCGAGACGGCGGCCGTCATCTTCACGGCCGGCAGCGCCCTGAGGATCCCGACGTCGCTCTTTTCCTCCTCGCGGACCATGTCCGTCCATTTCTACATCCTGGCCCGGGAGGGGATTTCCATGCCGAGGGCCTACGGCACCGCGGCCGTGCTCGTCATCGCCATCCTGATCGTCAATATCGCGACGTACACCTTGATGAACAAGTTCATCAAGAAATATTCGTGAGGCCGAAAGAGAAAAGAATGCCCGCCGATCCCGTCGCCATCAGGGTCATCCGGTTCAGCCAGTACTACGGCGCCGAGCGGACGCTCGACGGGTTGAATCTGGAGGTTTTCCGGAACGAGATCCTGGGCATCATCGGCCCGGCCCGGAGCGGCAAGTCGACTTTCCTCTGCGCCCTCAACCGCCTCAACGACCTCGTCCGCGGCTCGCGGGTCGAGGGGCGGATCGAGATCGACGGCCGGAACATCTACGATCCCGACACGGACGTCATCGAGCTGCGCCGCAAGCTCGGCACGGTCTTCGCGACGCCCGTCCCCCTGCCGCGGTCGATCTTCGAGAACATCGCCTTCGGGCCGCGCATGGCCGGCATCCGGGACAGGGCCAGGCTCGACGAAATCGTCCGCGACAGCCTGGAGAAGGGGGGACTCTTCGAGGAGGTCAAGGACAGGCTCGGCACGAGCGGCCTCAAGCTCTCCGGCGGGCAGCAGCAACGGCTCTGCCTGGCCCGAATCCTGGCCCTCAAGCCCGAGTTCATCCTGCTCGACGAGCCGACCTCGGGGCTCGATCCCATCTCGACGATGAAGATCGAAGACTCGCTCCGCAAGCTCAAGAAGGGCTACACGATCATCCTCGTGACGAACAACACCAAGCAGGCGGCCAGGATCGCCGACCGGACCGCCTTTTTTCTCAACGGCGAGCTCGTCGAGATCGGACCCACGGCCGACGTCTTCACCGCGCCCATGGACCGGCGGACCGACGATTACCTCAGGGGACGCTTCGGATAGGATCTCATGGACATCATCGAAGTTCGCGACCTCTCCCTCTTCTACGGGAAGTTCCAGGCCCTGAAATCGATCGGCTTGGGCATCCCGGAGAAAAAGATCACGGCCCTCATCGGCCCGTCGGGCTGCGGGAAATCGACCTTCCTCCGCTGCCTGAACCGGATGAACGACCTCATCGAGGACGTCCGCACCACGGGCCGGGTTCTTATCGACGGCCGGGACATTTATCAGCCGGGGACCGACCTGCTCGAGCTCCGGCAGAAGGTCGGCATGGTCTTCCAGCGTCCCAACCCCTTCCCCCTGAGCGTCTACGACAACGTCGTCTACGGCCTGCGCGTCCACGGCGTCCGGGACGGGACGGTCCTGGAGGAGCGGCTCATCCGGAGCCTGGAGTCCGTGCATCTCTGGGAGGAGCTCAAGGACCGGCTCGACTCGAACGCCCTGACCCTGTCCGGCGAGCAGCAGCAGCGCCTGTGCATCGCCCGCCTGGTGGCCGTGGAGCCGGAGATCGTGCTCATGGACGAGCCCTGCTCGGCCCTGGACCCGGCGGCGACGGCCGGGATCGAGGACCTGATGTACGAGCTCAAGAAGCGGTACACGATCGTCATCGTCACCCACAACATGCAGCAGGCGGCCCGGGTCTCGGACCGCACTGGATATTTCCTGCTCGGCGAGCTCGTCGAGTTCGGCGTCACGGAACGGATCTTCACCAACCCCGCCGACTCGAGGACGGAGGATTACATCACCGGCCGGTTCGGCTGATCTCCGGAGCGGGCGGCGTCGCCCGGCGAGCCCGCGCGCAGCGAAAAAGAGTATAATGAAACCTCTGAGGAGGCGCCCAATGAAAACCTTTCTGCCTCTCGTTCTGATGTCCTGCATCGGCCTGGCGGCGTCCTGCATCATGGTCGTCGATCCCGACCAGGCCCAGTTCTGGCAGGACGGCGGCGAGTTCCGGAAGACGATAGACCTCAAGGCCGGCGGCACGGTGACCGTCGAGCATACGCTGGGCAACGTCATCATCACGGGCTGGGACAAGGATTCCGTGGAGGTCATCGCCTCGGGAAGGCGCCGGGCGGAGGGCGCTTCGGACGGGATGCGGGTCTATGGTGCGGGCGAATACGAACCCTCGATCGACGTCAGGCGGGACGAAGGGATCGTCAGGATCCGGACTCGCTCCCTCGGCGGGCCGTGGGCCACGCGCGGCCTCGATTATTCCATCCAGGTGCCGAGCTCGGTCGATCTGAAGCCGATCACTTTGACCAAGGGTGACGTGGCGATTTCCGACGTTTACGGCCGGATCGAGGCCGCGATCTCCGAGGGGAGCCTGACCATCAGGAATTTCTCCGGCCCCCTCAAGGCCTCCGTGGGAACGGGGAAGGCCGACGTCGAACTCTTGGACGTGCGCGAGACCGACGTGGTCGACATCAGCGTGAAGGAAGGCGATATCTCCATCCGGCTGGAGCGCGAGGCCGCGGTCAGGATCGAGGCCGAAGCTCCGGAGGGGCAGATCACGAGCGAATACGACCTGGGGGTCAAGCTGCCGGCCCGCTCTCTCGCCGGACATCTGGGCGCCGGCGGGGCCGTCATCAACCTCAAAACCGGGCGGGGGAACATCAAAATCCTGAAGGCCGGCTGAGACGGACGGCTTCTCGCGGCCGGCGGGCCGCCGGCCTTCACGGCCTTCAATTCCAGCGGAAGGGCTCTTTTTTCCTGAAATCGGGGACGAGGTGCTCGCCCGGGCCGAACGGCTCCGGCTGGAGAAACAGATGGTCGAAGCCGAGGCCGACGGCCAGGTCCGCGACCGGCCTGTATTCTTCGGCCGTCAACGAGCGGCCGATCTCCTCGGGCGCCTTGAAGCACGGCTGGTACTGGCTCATCAGGCTCAGGCCGATGTAGGGGGACAGGTTCCTGTGGAGCCATTCCAGGATGGCTATCGAATCCGCCGCGCAGCCCGGGAGGACGAGATGGCGGACGATGAGGCCGCGGCGCGCCGCGCCGTCGGGCCCGAGCGTGAGAACGGGCTGCTGGACCGACATCTCCCGGAGGGCGGCTGAGGCGTGCATGAAGTAGTCGGCGGCCGCTGAATATCTCTTGGAAATCCCCGGCGAGCGGTATTTCAGGTCGGGAAGATAGATGTCGACGATTCCTTCCAGGGCCTGGATGACCTCCAGGCCGTCGTAGCCGTTCGAGTTATAGACGAGAGGCAGGTCGAGGCCCTTCCCGTAGGCGATCTTGAGCGCCCTCAATATGGGCAGGATGACGTGGGTGGGGGAGACCAGGTTGATGTTCAGCGCCCCCTTGGCCTGGAGGTCGAGCATCATGCCGGCGATCTCCTCGTCCGTGGCCTCCTCGCCTTCGAGGAGCCAGCTGATCTGGTAGTTCTGGCAGAAGACGCATTTCAAATTGCAGCCGGTGAAGAAGACCGTCCCCGACCCGTTCCGGCCGCCGCTATGGGCCGCGTCCCGGCCCGCGGCGCCGCTGAGGATCGGCTCCTCGCCGAAGTGCAGCAGGGCGTGGGAGATCCCCGCCCGGTTCCCGGTCAGGCAGACGCCCTTCTCGCCCGCGGTCCTGTTCACCCGGCAGTCCCTTGGGCAGAGCGTGCAGCGGGCCTCGAGAGGGGCGAGCTTCTCCAGGGCCTTTTCGATCAGCCGGATCTTCACGTTCGTATCTGTCATCGTATAATACCCGTATTGTATCAAAAAAGGGCCTGTCTCATCATATGCGTCTCTGATATATCTCAGAAACCGAAAAAAGCCAAGAGTTGTTCTTGAAATTTATCGAATTGATTCGGCAGGCGACCGTGTGTATATTAGAGGCTCATGTCCGGGCAGGGGGGGGCTGGATATCCGGCCCGGGCCTGACGATCGGAGCCTGAATTGATCGCCAAAATCATCGACATCGCCCTGCACTTGGACCGCTACCTCAGCGCCATCATCCAGCAATTCGGCCTGTGGACCTACGCCATCCTGTTCGTGGTCATCTTCGTCGAGACGGGCTTCGTCGTCGTGCCCTTCCTGCCGGGCGACTCGCTTCTCTTCGCCGCCGGGACGTTCGCGGCCCTCAAGGCCCTGAACATCGTCTGGCTCATCCTGTTTCTCTCCGCCGCCGCCATCATCGGCGACACGATCAACTACTGGATCGGCCACACCCTGGGGCCCAAGATCTTCCACAAGGAAGGATCGCGCATCTTCAAGAAGGAGCACCTCGACCGGACGCACGCCTTCTTCGAGAAATACGGCGGCAAGACGATCATCATCGCCCGGTTCGTCCCCATCGTCCGCTCGTTCGCGCCCCTCGTGGCCGGCATCGGGCGGATGTCCTACGGACGATTCCTTTCCTTCAACGTCATCGGAGGCGTCGGCTGGGTCGTCGTCCTCACCGGCCTCGGTTACTTCTTCGGCAACATCCCCCTGGTCAAGAAGAATTTCTCTCTGGCCATCATCGCCATCATCGTCATCTCGACCATCCCGGCCGTGACCGAGGCCCTCCGGCACCGCAGGAAAAAGGCCGAGAACATCCCTCCCGCCCGCTGACCCGCGATTCAACTGAGCCGAGGCGAGCCGAGGCGCCCCCGCACCGGGGGATTCGACGCGCGTCACATCGCCGTTTTTGCCATCGGCCGCCGCGCTCTTGGCCCGGGGGGATTGAGGCAAGGCAGATCGCCGACGAATCGGGGCCGGGGTTCCGCTCGGCCTCAGCGGCGGGCGAGCGCCTTGGCCAGGCGGCGCAGCCGGGGAGAGGCGAGGGCGTGGTGGGCCGTCATGTCGGTATGCAGGGGGGTCAGCGAGATGTACCCTTCGTGGGCGGCGATGACGTCCATGTCCTTGTCGCCCACGCGCTGGGGCGTTCCCGTGCCGATCCAGAAGTAGGAGGAATTCCGCGGGTCCTTCTTCTCGATGATCTCGGGGTCGTAGAATTTCCAGCCGAGCCGGGTGACCTTGACGCCCCTGACGGGGGGCGGCGGAATGTTGACGTTGAGGGTGACGCCGGCCGGCAGTCCCGAGGCCAGGATCCGTTCGGCGATGCGGCGCACGATGTCCGCCGCGGCGGCGACGGCGAAGCGGCCCCGCGCGTCCGGGAGCATGGAAACGGCCATGGAGGGGACGCCGAGGAACGTCCCTTGAAGAGCGCCGGCGACCGTTCCCGAATAGTTGACGTCCTGCTGGCCGACGTTCGGCCCGGGGTTGAGGCCCGAGATGATCAGGGCCGGCCGGCGGGGGAGGAGCTTTTGCAGGGCGAAATAGATGCAGTCGCCCGGCGTGCCCTCGACGGCCCAGACCCGCGGCTTGATGTGATGGATGCGGAGGGGCTGCCGGAGCGTGATGGCCAGGGACGAGGCGCTTTTTTCGCGGTCCGGCGCGATGACGTGGATTTCCCCGAGGGGGCGGAGGCGGCGGGCGAGGATCTGGATCGTCTCCCGGAAGAAGCCGTCGTCGTTCGTCAGAAGGATGAGGGGCTTTTCGCCTGGGCCGCGACGGCCGGCGGAGTCGCTCACAATTTGCTTCCTGCTCATAGGGATAAAAAAGTGGTCGGGACGGGCGGATTCGAACCGCCGACCCCATGCACCCCAAGCATGTGCGCTACCAGGCTGCGCCACGTCCCGAACTGCGGTCTCTCATTATATCAGAAACGGCGGGAAAAATTATCTTTTTTTCGGCTGCTTTTCCAGCAGCGAGGCGACCTGCTGGAGCTCGGTCCGCACGCTGTAGAGCGCCTTCCTCAGCCTCTCCGAATGGACCGGGAAGGAGGGGACGAGGCCGAATTCCTCCTCGATCCGCCGCTTGACGCCGGCTATGGTCAGGGATCTCGCCGCCAGGAGCTCCTTGATCCGGAGGATGATGTCGAGGTCCTTCTGGCGGAAGAACTTCTGTCCCGAGCCCGTCCGGCCGGAGTTGAGGAAGGGGAATTCCTCTTCCCACGATTCGAGGGTTTCCGTGTCGATCTTGGCCAGGCGGGCGGCCTCCTCAAAGCGGTAGACGAGCTTGGCCTTGGGCTTGGCGTCCTTGTCGAAGAGCTTCGGCTCGGCGGTATCGTTTCTCACGGTCGTCCCGTTCGCGCCAACATTAGCATTTTCCGGACCGCCGGTCAAGGCGAGCGGGAGGAACCTGTGCTATAATCCGGGTCGGATCGCTTCCATGGCCGACAAGCAGAAAATCCGGGTGAAGGAGATGCACACCCCGCTCGCCGAGCGGATGCGGCCGCAGACCTTCGATCGCGTCTACGGCCAGGACCACCTGCTGGGCAAGGGCAAGATCCTCTCCGAGCTCATCGAAACGAGCCAGCTGGTGTCCATCATCTTCTGGGGCCCGCCGGGGACGGGCAAGACGACTCTCGGCGTCATGCTCGCCCGCCATTTCGACCTGCCGTTCGAGTTTTTCAGCGCCGTCCTCTCCGGCATCAAGGAAGTCAAGGAGTTCATGGCCCGGGCTGAGCAACAGAGGAAGCTCTACGGCAAGCCGATGATCCTGTTCATTGACGAGATCCACCGCTTCAACAAGGCCCAGCAGGCGGCCTTCCTGCCGTACGTCGAGAAGGGCGACATCGTCCTCTTTGGCTCGACGACGGAAAACCCGTCGTTCGAGGTCATCGCCCCCCTGCTGTCGCGGACGCGCGTCCTCGTCCTGAAGGAGCTCGACCGCGAGGCCCTGGCCCGGATCATCCACGACGCCCTTGAGGATGAGGCGCGCGGCCTGGGCGGCCTCAAGCTCGGCATCGAGCCGCCCGCCCTGGACCTCCTCATCGATTTCGCCAACGGCGACGCCCGGCGGGCGCTGAACACGGTGGAGATCGCCGCAACGCTGGCCAAGGCCGCGACGATCACGCTCGACAACGTCCAGGAGGCGCTCCAGAAACGGACGCTTCTTTACGACAAGACGGGGGAGGAGCACTACAACCTGATCTCCGCCCTGCACAAGAGCCTCCGGAACAGCGACGTCGACGCTTCCCTCTACTGGCTGGCCCGCATGATCGCCGCCGGCGAGGACACGCTATACGTCGCCCGGCGGCTTGTCCGGTTCGCCTCGGAGGACGTCGGCCTGGCCGATCCGCAGGCGCTGACCGTCACGCTCCACGCCAAGGAGGCCTACGATTTCCTCGGCTCGCCCGAGGGCGAGTTGGCCCTGGCCGAGGCCGTCGTCTACCTAGCCTCCGCGCCCAAGAGCAACCATGTCTACTCCGCCTTCGGCGCCGCCGTGAAGGACGTCGAACGCAGCCCCCACGAGCCGGTGCCGCTCCACATCAGGAATCCCGTGACGCCCCTCATGAAGGAACTGGGCTACGGGAAGGACTACCAGTACGCCCACGATTTCTCCGGCGCGACGACGGACATGGAGACGATGCCGGAAAGGCTCCGCGGCCGGAAATACTATGAGCCCGGTCCCTATGGCTTCGAGAAAGAGGTCCGGAAGCGGATCGACTGGTGGGAGGCCCTGAAGGCCAAAATCAGGGCCGGAAAGACGGCCTAGCGCCCGTCCTTTCCGGCCTTGGCGCCGGCCTTGTCTTCCTTTTCCTTGAGCAGGTAATAGACTTCCCAGCTGATGTCGTCGGCCAGGCACCCGATGCAGGACTTGGGCGTCGTGGCGATCTCGTCGTCGGCGATCTTGTCCTTGATGATCTTCTTGACGATCCTGCGGATCTTGTACAGAAGGATGTAGTTAACCATGCCGGCTCTCAGCACGCCATGATACCAGTTTCGCGCCTTCCGCGCAAAACCCGGCTCGTGATTTGTCGGCCGGGCGAATCATGCTATAGTTGGCTCCTGAGACGGATGAGAAAAACCGCGCTGTTCCTGTTGGCCGTGATCGTCGGGCTGGCTGCCATTGCCTGCCGGCCGAGCCGGCCGAACATGGCCCCCCGCCCGGAGACGTTCGGCTTCCCGCTGATGGAGGAGAGCAGCCTGCCGTTCGAGGGGACGGTCGTCGGGCCCGTGCGGACCCGCTACGGCACGGCCTATTTCAGTGCCCGAGAGGGCTTCCTCTACTGCGTCGACGTTCTCTCGCGGCGGATCGTCTGGCGGTTCAAGACCGACCGCCCGCTGGAGGCGCCTCCCGAGGTCGGCGAGAATCTCGTCCTCGTCAGGGACGCCGGAAACGCCATCTACGGCTTGGGCGAGACCGGCCGCCTGGCCTTCAAGAAGGCGTCGGCCGAGGCCGTAACGACCGCGGTCCGGGAATACGGCGGCCGCGTGTACTACGGCTGTCGGAACGGCCGCGTCGTCGCCCTCGAGGAGGGCCCCGAAGGCCGGACCGCTTGGGAGACAGACGGCGGGAGCGCGGTCCGCTCCGGTCCCGTCTTTTCCGGCGGGTTGGTGATTGTCGGGGCGGATGACGGCCTCGTTCGCGCCCTGGATGCCGGCGGACGGACCGTCTGGACCTTCAAGGCGCAAGGCCGGATCCGGACCGATGCCGCGGTCTCCGGCGGCCGGATCTATTTCGGCACCGAAGACAGGTATTTCTATTGCCTGGAGGCGGCCACGGGCAGGAGGAAATGGCTTTTCCGGCTGGGCGGCGCTCCCGTCCAGGCTCCCGGCCCGGCCGGGGACCGGATCATTGTCGCGACCGCCGACAGCGTCGTCTATTGCCTCCGGGCCGGAAGCGGCGAAATCGCCTGGTGGCAGCCCGTGGCGTCGCGGGTCATCCGGGGAATTTCCGAAGCCAACGGCATCGTCTTCGTTTCCTCCCTTGTCCCGGGAGTCGCCGGCTACGACCTCGGGGCAGGCTATCGGAGGGGCGAATACGCCGCGGCGGGCGACCTCCGGGCCGGCGCCGAATGGGCCACGCCCTATCTCGTGCTCATCATGCCCGACCCGGCTTCGGGGGGCGAAAAGATCGTTTTCCTCAAGAGGGACAAGCGGCCGGTTGCAAGCATGGGAAAGCCGTCAGCTGTCCGGCGTTGAAATGGAAGCGGAAAAAGCTTAGAATCTGCCGGCGAGAAAGGAGAGATGCCATGAACCGCGAAGAAGCCCTGGACCTGCTGAAGCAGCATCTCAAGAACAAGAATTTGGTCAAACACTGCCTGTCGGTGGAAGCCTGCATGAAGGCCATCGCCGTCCGGCTCGGGCACGACCCCGAGCCCTGGGGCCTGGCCGGCATCCTCCATGACCTGGACTATGAAGTCACGGAAAAAAGCCCCGATCTCCATACCGTCGAGACGGTCAAGATCCTCCGGGAGAAGGGGATCGACGAGGCCGTCATCCGGGCCATCCAGGCCCACGCCGGCAAGGTGCCCTGCGCGGCGCCGATGGACTGGGCCATCTTTTCCATCGACCCGCTGACGGGGCTCGTCATCGCCGCCACGCTGATGCACCCCGACAAGAAGCTCAAGTCCATCGACCTCGAGTTCGTCAAGAGGCGCTACAAGGAAAAGAGCTTCGCCCGCGGGGCGCGGCGCGAGGACATCGAGCGGTGCTCCGAGCTGGGGCTCAGCCTGGACGAGTTCATCTCCCTGGCCATCGCGGCCATGCAGGGGATCGACACGGACCTCGGCTTGGCCTGAGACGCTCCTGCCCGGGCATAAAAAGGGGGAGGGGACAGGCCCCTCCCCCCAATCAATCCCCCCCTTATAAGCCGCGCCGCTATCTCAAAACGTCGGCCCGAAAGCCGATTTCCAGATAGCGGGCCCGCCACGGGAAGCCGGGCTCGGTGTAGAAATAGTGGTTGAAGATGTTGCCCAGCTTGGCGAAGACCTCGTAACCCGGGCGCACGCGGTAGCTGACGACGGCGTCCAGGTTGAAGTACGAGGGGATGGTCAGCAAGGTGGATGAGCTCGAATTGTACCACCACGAGACCGAGCCGAAGAGGCCGTAGAAGCCGACCCTCAGCTTGTCGAGCGGCTTGAAGGCCGCGTCGAAATTCAGGTTGTGCTTGGACTGGGCGTCCAGCGGGCGCTCGTCGACGTCGTTCCGGGGATCGAGGAACGTGTAGTTAACGGTCGCGGCGAACCAGGACAGCGATTTCTGGACCTGGAGCTCGAAGCCGTAGATGTGGGCCCGGCCGACGTTCCGGTACTGCTTGGTGTAGTCCGGCAGGGTGAACGTGTCGATGAAGTTCTTGAAGCGGTTGAAGAAGACCGTGCCCGTCAGGTAGAATGCCCCGCCGTAGGTCCCGCTGAATTCGAGGCTCGTGCCGGATTCGCTGAGCAGGTCCGGGTTGCCCGACGAGGTGGAATAGAGCGACCGCATCGAGGGGAACCTGGACTTGCGGGCGAAGGAGATGTGGAAGTCAAGGTCGTCGTTGGGATTGAATTTCAGGCCGACGAGGGGATTGGCGGAGGTGTTGTTTTCCCCTCCGGCGAACTTATGGATGACGTCCAGGCTGAGGCCGCCGATGAGGGTCCACTTCTCGAAGAGCTTGAAATGGTCCTCGGCGCCGGCCGAGATCGTGCTCTGGCTGTACTTGGTCCAGGGCAAGCCCGCATCATCCTGGATGCGGGCGACATCGCGCTGGAAGAGGAAGCTGGCCTTGACCGTGTTCGCCGGCCCCGTCGGGATATCGGCCAGGGCGAAGCCGCCGTAGACGGAATTGTCGTACGTGCTCTTGGACTGCAGGCCGGTCATGGTCGAGTCCGTGAACCAGTCCAGCGTGTTCAGGTAGTTCACCCAATAGGTCCGGAAGCGGAGGACGGCGTCCCCGCCGAGGGACGTGAATCCGCCGGCGTTCAAGGTTTTCCGGTCCCACTTGGGGAAGCGCCAGTAGCGGGCCCTCTGCGTGAACAGGGCCTGGGGCATGCCGTAATCGGATTCGTAGATCGCCCCGTTGACCATGATCTCCGTCGAGTCCGAGGGCGTGTAATAGAGCTTGCCGTTGAGGTTCAGGCGGCCGTAGTCGCTGTTGGTCCGCGCGGTGTCCCCGCCGGTGGTGGAGGGGATGTAGAAACCGTTGGAATCCTGGTACATGACGTCGCCGGCGAGGGCGAACTTGTGCCATCTGAACGAGCCGTCGAGGCCGACCTCTTTCGTGTCCCGGTCGCCGTAGCTTCCCGAGAGCGAGAGGTAGGGCTTGTCGCCCGGCCGGCGGGTGATGACGTTGACGATGCCGCCGAGCGTGTTGGGACCGTAGAGGACGGAGGACGGTCCTTTGGTCACCTGGACCGTGTCGATGCCGCCGGCCGAGACGGTCTTGAGGTCGAAGGTGGCGAAATAGGGCTCATAGACCGGCACGCCGTCGACGAGCAGGGCGAGCCGCTTGGCGTCCAGGCCGCGGAGCTTGAGGTTGAATGTGTCCTTGTCGCCGAACGTCACCAGGGCGCCGGGGATGAACTTGAGGACGTCCGAGAGGTCCAAGGGCTTCATCTCGTCGACCTGGATGGCGACGATGGTGGAGACCGTCGCCAGCGGGATGTCCTTGGGGGCCTTGCCGACGACGTTGATCTCCTCCGTGATCCGGACGGGCTTTTCCTGTTCCTTCCTGTCCTTGTTGCTCGTCTGCTCCTGCCCGGCGAGGACGCCGGGGCCCAGGGCGAGGCCGAGGGCGAAGAGAAGGGTGACGCAAAAAGAGGTACAGGGGGTGAACGAGTGCTTCATAACGTGCTCCTTTTCAAGAATGGAAGGAAAAACCGTTTCCCGTTTTTCCCTATCGGCCGTGGGGCGTGGCCACCAGAGGGGCTTTAGTCCGTCCGGCTCGGAGACGCGGGGTATTTTAGCAAAAACGGCACATCAAAGCCAGGCCCGCGTACGGTTTTCGTACACTCGCGGGCTAGGCCCCTTCTTTTGTCTGCCGTGAGCCCTATTCCGCCGGTTGCTGGAGCTTGCTGTGGCGCACGCCGTAGGCGAAATAGATCGCCAGCCCGAGGAGCAGCCAGACGCCGAAGCGGATCCAGGTGACCTTGGGCAGGCTGTACATCAGGTAGAAGCAGAAACCCACGGTGATCAGCGGCGTGAAGGGAACGCCCGGCGTCTTGAACTTCCGCTCGACCTCAGGCCGCGTCTTCCTCAGAATGATGACGCCGACCGAGACGAGGACGAAGGCGAACAGCGTCCCGATGTTGCAGAGGTCGATGATCATCGGCAGGGGGAAGAGCCCGGCGATCGCGGCGGTGGCGATGCCCGTGATCCACGTGCACAGGTGGGGCGTCCGGTGTGTGGGATGGACCTTGGCGAAGGCCGGAGGCAAGAGGCCGTCGCGGGCCATGACCATGAAGATTCGGATCTGGCCGTAGAGCGTGACAAGCAGGGTCGAGATCATGCCGATGATGGCCCCCGTGGCGACGATCGCTCCGCCCCATTGAATCCCGATCCGGGCCAGGGCCGCCGGCAGGGCGTTGCCCACGTCGATCAGCTTGTAGGGGACGATCCCCGTCAGCACGAAGGCCACCGAGACATAGAGCACGATGACGACGCCCAGGCAGATCATGAGCCCGAGGGGGACGTCCCTCTTGGGGTTCTTGGTCTCCTCGGCGGCGGTCGAGACGGCGTCGAAGCCGATGTAGGCGAAAAAGATGATGGCCGCTCCGGCCATGACTCCCTTCCAGCCGAACGGCATCATGGGCTGGAGATTGGCCAGACTCACGTGTTTGACGCCCAGGAAAACAAAAAGGACGATGACGGCGATCTTGACCAGGACGATGATGTTGTTGATCTTGGCGCTTTCCTTGATCCCGATGTAGAGGATCCAGGTGATGAGCAGGGTGATGACGATCGCCGGGACATCCACGACGCCGCCCGAGAGCACGATCCTGCCGGCGGCGTTGGTCGTGATGGGCGGCGTCAGCAGGGCCTTCGGCAGCTTGACGCCGGCGCTCTGGATGAGCCCGATGAACGTCGTCGACCAGCCCGAGGCGACGGCGCTCGCGGCGACCAGGTATTCGAGCATCAGATCCCAGCCGATGATCCAGGCGACGACCTCGCCGAAGGCAACGTAGGAATAGGAATACGTGCTGCCGGCGACGGGGAACATGCAGGCGAGCTCGGAGTAGGTCAGGGCGCAGAAGCCGCAGGTGACGGCGGCGATGATGAACGACAGGAGGACGCCCGGTCCCGCCAGCTGGGCCCCCTGGCCCGTGGCGACGAAGATGCCCGTCCCGACGACGGAGCCGATGCCCAGGGCGGCCAGGTCGATCGCGGTCAGATTTTTCTTAAGCTGCGAGTGCTCCGAAGCGTCGTCGATTTGCTTCGGAGTTTTGGTGATCCAGATGTTCATGATGATGAACCCCTTATCGGATGAGATGGTTGAAGTCTTGCATCACCGCATGCGTCGGACGTTGTGCCATAGGTCGGCCATTATATATGAATGGGCGGGAAAATGGCAATCGAAAGCCGGGGCCGCGGATTTTTGACTCGCCCCCCGGCCCTGTGCTATATATTCCGCGGACAAAGGATTCATTTTCGGGAGGCCGTCAGCATGAGGATCGTCGCCGCCGTCGGGCTTTCCGAGACCGGAAAAACCCTCCTTCTCACGGGACTCATCGGCGAATTCAAGCGCCGGGGCCTGCGAACTTTCGCCGTCAAGCACTGCGCCCACGGCTTCATGCTGGACACGGAAGGCAAGGACACCTGGAAGTACGCCCAGGCGGGCGCCGACGGCGTGGCCATGGTCTCCTCCGAGGAATGGGCCGTCATCGAGCGGACGGCGGACGTCGACATGCGAAGCCTGGCCCTGCGGATGTTCGCCGGCGCCGACGTCGTTCTCGTCGAAGGGGGCAAGGACGCGCCGGGCATAAAGAAGATCGAGGTCCTGCGCTCGGGGGTCTCCGACGTCGTCCGCACGCCGCCGGAGGAGCTCCTGGCCGTCGTCTCGGACGCCGGCGCCCCGGCGGGGACGTCCGTCCCCGTCTTCACGCTGTCGCAGAGGGTCGAGATCTGCGACCTCATTCTGTCTCAAGCGGAGGAAGCCATGGCCGACATCAAGCTCGAAGTGGACGGCCGGGAAGTGCCCCTCAATCCATTCGTCCGGACCTTCATCGAAAACACGGTCCTGGGCATGGTCACATCGCTGAACGGCGTCAATCTCGAGCCGAAAAAGATCTCGCTCGAGATCGAACGCGACGGGCCGGCAACTAGGAAACCCTGACTCCGGTTCTCAGAGGCTCTTTCGCGTCCAGTCGCCGTCGATAAGGCGCCACATTTTTCCCGTGGGATTCGCGTCCCGGAGTTCGGGGGGCAGCCTCTCCGGGCGCACATGATCGTAGCAGTGCAGGGCGGCGAACCGGAGCATCGCCGCCGGCATGCCGACCGATGTGAAGCCGGGATGCCCGGTGGCGGGGAACGGGCCGCCGTGGTTCATGGCCGGCGAAACGGCGACGCCGGGGGGCATCCGGTCGTTGAGCAGGCGGCCGACTTTTCTCCGGAGGATCGGCTCGATCGCGTTATACGCCCGGTCGTCGGCCCCGCCGGAGTGGCTGTAAATCGTGCCCGTCAGCTGGCCTTCCAGCGCGGCCGCGATGGTCTTCATCTCCTCGACGTCTTTCGCCAGGACGACCAGGCATAGGCTTCCGAATGATTCGAGCTGGAACCCGCTCGGCTGACGGAGGAATCCTGTGCCCGAGAGACGGAAAAGCGTGGCCTTGAACCTGAATCCCGGGCCACCGGCTTCCCGCCCGCCGGCGATGAGCTCGGCTCTCGAGCGGCCGAGCCTGTTCGAAGCTTCCCGGAGGCGGTCGAGAACGCCGCGGCCGAGCAGGACGCCGGGCTCGGACTTCTCGAATGCCTCCTTCAATGAGCGTACGAACTCATGTCCGGCCGGATCGTCGACGAGGACAACCAGGCCGGGCTTGGTGCACATCTGGCCCGCGGCGAGGAAGCAGGAACCGGCAAGCTCCGCTGCGATCTCGGCCGCCCGCTCTTCGAGCGCGCCGGGGAGGATGAAGACGGGATTGGCGCTCGACATCTCCAGATAGATCGGCTTCCCCGCCCGGTCGGCGGCCTCCTTGAGCTTCATCCCGGCGGCGCGGCTTCCGGTGAAGGCCGTGGCGGCGGTCGAGGGATGAGACACGAGCCGCAGGCCGTCGTCGGGGGCAAAATGATAGAGGAGTTGGACCGCGGCCCGCGGCAATCCGGATTTTTCGAGGGCGGAGAAGGCAGCCTCGGCCAGGAGCCGCGTCGTCCCCGGATGACCGGGGTTGGCCTTGGCGATCACGGGATTCCCGGCGGCCAGGGCCGCCGCGGAATCCCCGCCGCCCAGGGCGTTGAAGGCGAAGGGGAAGTTGTTCGGGCCGAAGACGGCGACGGGCCCGCCGAGCGGGTCGAGCTTCGACCGGATGCCCGCCCTCGTGTCGATCACGGCTCGGCACCACGAGCGTTCCCGCGCGGCCGCGGCGGCCTGGCGGAGCTGGCCGGTCATGCGAGGCAATTCGACCGACCTGAGGCGCGGCTCGGCGGGCAGGGCCGTTTCAAGATGCGCCGTTTCGACGAGGTCCTCGCGGCGGCGTTCGGCCTCGTCGGCGAAGGACTCGAGAAAGGCCGCGATCCGCTCCGGGCCGGCGGCATCGAGCTCGTCGACCACCGCGCGGGCCGCCTGAAGGGCGTCCTCGATGTCGGGCCACACCGAGACGGGGTAGTCGTTGGGAAGCGCTTTTCCGGTCGCGGGATTGATCGCCTGGAAGGAACCCGCGGGGCGGGCGGCGGGCCGCCACCTTCCGCCGACAAGAATGTCATGCATCATCCGAAGAATCTCCCCCCCGGCGCGGGCGCGCCCGCTTCGCCGATTCCGGACGCGGGCTCATCCCCCCGAGTAGATCGGCGAAATGACGATCCTGTCGCCGTTCTCGACTGTTTCGTCCGTCCCGACGGCGAGACCGTTGCGGGTGATGATTTTCGGCCGGGCCTTGTCGATGGCGATGAGACCGAGGAGCCCGTCGATGGTCGTCGCCGGGGCGACCTCCATCTCCTTCTCGCCGAAACCGAAGAGCTGGACGAACGGCCCGATCAGCTTGACCGTAATTTTCATGTCAGCGCTCCGAATTTCTCCGCCGCCTTTCCTTCCTCGGTAAGCCCCAGCCGCTCGAGGGTCGCCTTGGTCGGGATGCCGCGGCGGTCGTAGCCCCGGATGTCGTAATAGTGCTGGAGCAGGCCGTCGTACTTGTCGTACTCGAGGTGCCGGCCGGCGATCGGGCCTTCCTTGTCGACGTTGTCGGGATCGAACCAGACGGCCGGCGGATAGTCGAGCTTCCGGTCGGTCTGGGGGTATTCCCTCAGCCAGAAGAGCTTGATCATCGAGTAGATCCGGTCGGAGACCTTCCAGAAGTCGTCGAGCGTCCAAGACAGGCCGCTGACGGCGTTGAAGTATTTGGGGTAATTCTCCAGGCCCCAGCCGAGCTCGATCCAGGGGAAGCGGCAGGAGACCATGTACTCGAACAGGCCGCCGCGAATCCGCTGGAGATCGATGACCTTTTGGGCCTTCTCGGGGCCGTAGGAGTCGCGGGAGGTCTGCTTGAGCTCGAATGTGATGACCCAGGATTCCTTGTGGTGGGCGCCGATGGGGCTGACGCCGAAGGCCAGGGCCATGCCCGGGATGAACTTGCAGTTGTAGGCCGCCACCTCGAGGCCCTTGACCTGCATGGCGTAGGCCTCGGAGTTCTTGCCGATCTTCCGGGCGGCGCGCAGGGAGCCCTCGGCCAGGAGGTTGCCGATCTCGCCCCGGCGGAGGGCGATGGACGTCAGGATCTCCTTGAACTTCTCGGCGTCCCCGAACTTGATGTCCCCCGGGATGGCGCCGTGATCCACGGCGTCGGCGTAGAAGCTGAGGACGCAGCCGCCCGACATGGTGTCGATGCCGTAATCGTCGCACATGTAGTTCAGGGCTCCGACCTGGGGCAGATCGAAGATCTCCAGGTTGGGGCCGAGCAGGCCGACGTTTTCGTAATCGAGCTCGGACTCGCGACCGGCGTCGTCGTGGATGGTGATGCCGCAGCGCATGGTGCAGTTCGGACAGCCGTACGTCGCGATGCGGGCGTTATTCAGCCGTTCGCCGTCGACCTTCCAGGCGTCGGGGTGCTGCGTTTTCCGGAAGTTCCGGACGGGGAGCGCGGCGACTTCGTTGCACCAGGCGAGGACGCCGTTCGTGCTCTGGATGGACCAGCCGGACTGCTTGTCCATCTCGTGGACTTTCCTCAAATCGTCCTGGCCGAGCTTCTTCATGCCGGCGGCGTCCGCCTGGGGAATGGGCTTGCTGCCCTTGGCGACGATGGCCTTGAGCCTTTTCGAGCCCATGACCGCGCCCATGCCCGGCCGGCCGCCGGCGCGTCCCTCCAGGCTGCGGACGACGGCGTAGCGGACCATGTTCTCCCCGCCCTGGCCGATGTTGAGGACGCCGACCCCCTTGCCGTACTTGGCGTAGATCCAGGCGTTGGTCTCGAAGGTCCCCTTGCCCCAGACCTCGTCCGCCGGCAGGAACTCGACCTTGTCGTCCTCGATGTAGAGCATGGTCGGCCGCTCGGCGCGGCCCTCGACGATCAAGGCATCGAAGCCGCACTTGCGCAGGTGCTCGGTGATGCGGGTGCCCAGATTGCCGTCCCCGTATCCTCCGGTGATGGGGGACTTGGCCGCGACGACCGTTTTCCCGGTGTTGGGAGCGGGGATGCCGGCGATGGGGCCCATGGCCACGATGAACTTATTGTCCGGGCCGAGGGGGTCGATGCCCGGCTTGAGCTCGTCGTAGAGGATCTTGGCGGCGAAGCCTCGGCCGCCGATCCACTTATGGGCGAATTCCTCAGAAAAAGACTCGGTTCTTGCCGTTTTCGTCGTCAGATTGACTCTCAGGATGCGACCCGTCCAGCCGTTCATGATAAGCTCCTATGACCGCTTAATACTGCGCTATCCATCCTAACCGGGCGGACCGCGCGCGTCAATCCCCTTCGCGGGGGGATAACAGACTCCCCGCTTCGGGGACAGGCTTCAGTACTCATGAACCGGAAATGGTTCATGAGTGCAGGCGCTCCAACGTCTGCCGGGGGCAGATCCCGCGGACGCATTTCCGTGGAGCTTCAGAGGGCGGGAGGGGCGTCCGGGATCCCCCTTCCCGCGCCTGAAACGGGCGAAAAACCGGCGAATCCCGTATAATAGTGTGTACCGGGAACCAAACGGGGAGAAAGGAACACGACATATGGCGAAGAAGCTTTATCGGTCGACAACCCAGAGGATGCTGGGTGGAGTCTGCGGCGGCCTGGCCGAATACTTCGACATGGACGTCTCGCTCGTCCGGCTGATGTTCGTCGGCGTCTGCATGGTGACGGCCGTTCTGCCCATGACTTTTTTCTATATCATCTCCTGGATTGTGGTGCCCGCGGAAAGGCCCAAGCCCTAGTGGTCGGGGCAAATTCCCGTTGACTTGACGGACCTTATCCGGTATAAAAAAAGCGGTTTTTGAAGATGGGTATGAAAAGCGCCCTGGACATTCCGTTCAAGCATATCGCCATTGAGGGCGTTTTCAGGGCCCGCAAGACCCAGCTGGCCAACATCCTGGCCCAGCGCATCGGGGGCAAGGTCGTCTTCGACGCCGTCGGCAATCCCTACCTCAAGGACTTCTACAACGAGAGGGAAGGCTCGTCTCTCCTGACCCAGCTCGTCTTCCTGGCCAACCGCTACAACCAGCAGGTCCGGCTCCTCCAGAGGGATCTGTTCGTCGACCGCATCATCTGCGACTATCTCTTCGAGAAGGACAAGATCTACGCCTACCAGACGCTGTCGGACGACGAGCTCCTCGTCTATGAGAAGATCTACGGCATCCTGGCGGAAAGGGTCGCCAAGCCCGACCTGGTTATTTACCTCCAGCTTTCCCTGACGACGCTCGCCCGGAGGATCGCCAAGGAAGGCGACGCGCTGGAAAAAAACATTTCGGAGAAGTATCTCGAGGATATCGTCGAGGCCTTCGATTATTTCTTTTTCAACTACCAGTCGGCGCCGCTCCTGGTCATCAAGGCGGACGATCTCGATTTCAGCCGCGAGGACGACATCCAGGACCTGATCTATCAGATCAAGGACATGAAAAAGAGCTCCCTGTATTATGTCCCCCAGAGCTATGGGGGAAAGGGAGCGAAAAAAGGATAGGGGACACGGCCCGGACCCCGCGGAACGCGGGGCTGGGACCTTCCTCATCCGGCGGGAAATTTTGACTTTACCTCAATCCCGCGGTCGAGGCGGGATGGGGAGAAAGGAAGGACAACATGCCGGACGCATCAATGGCCAAAATCACGGTTCCCGCCGTCATGGCGCGGAAGGACGCCGGCCCGAAGATCGTCTGCCTGACGGCCTACGATTTTCCCACGGCCAGGATCCTGGACGAGGCCGGGGTCGACATCATCCTGGTCGGGGACTCCCTGGGGATGGCCGTCCTCGGGTACGAGAACACAGTCCCGGTGACCATGGAGGAGATGATCCATCACACCCGGGCCGTCACCCGGGCGGTGCGGCGGGCCCTGGTCGTGGCCGATATGCCTTACTTCTCGTTTCACCTGAGCCCCGACGAGACCGTCCGCAACGCCTCCCGCTTTCTCAAGGAAGCGGGGGCCTCGGCCGTGAAGATCGAGGGGGCGTCGCAGAAGCGGCTGAAGACCGTCAGGGCCATGGTCGAAGCGGAAATCCCGGTCATGGGACACGTCGGCCTGACGCCGCAGTCGATCCTCCGCCTGGGGCAGTTCCGTGTCAAGGGGACACTGCCGGAGGAGGCGCGGAGGATCATCGCAGGCGCCCGGGAGCTCGAAAGAGCCGGGGCCTTTTCGATCGTCCTCGAGTCCGTGCCCATGGAGATCGCCGAGATCGTCACCCGCGAGGTTGGCATCCCGACGATCGGCATCGGCGCGGGGCCGGCCTGCGATGGCCAGGTCCTCGTCTTCCACGACTTCGTCGGCTATTCGTCGGGCTATCTCCCGAAGTTCGTCCGGAAGTACGCCGATCTCCACGAAACGATCAGCGGGGCGGTGGCCGCCTATTCCGCCGATGTCAGGGCCGGACGGTTCCCCGACGATGCCACTTCCTACCACCTCAAGCCGGGAACGGCCGCCCCGGCCGGGCGGACCGCCGCGGCGAACGGCAAGCCGCGGCCGGCCCGGAGGGGCGGCGAGGGAAGGGCGAAGTGATCAGGATCACGACCGTCTGTGAGATGAAGGCTCTCGTCCGCCGCTGGCGGGGAGAGGGGAAGACGATCGGCCTCGTCCCGACCATGGGCTATCTCCACGAAGGCCACCTGAGCCTCGTCCGGGAATCGAAGTCGCGGGCGGATGTCACGGTCGTCAGCATCTTCGTCAATCCGACGCAGTTCGGGCCCCGGGAGGACCTCCAGAAATACCCCAGGGATCTCGAACGAGACTCGACCCTGCTCGAAGCCGAAGGGGCGGACGCCGTCTTCTGTCCCACGGCCGAGGAAATGTATCCGCACGGGTACAAAACGTATGTCGAGGTCACGGACCTCGAGAATCATCTCTGCGGGAAATCGCGGCCGGGGCATTTCCGGGGCGTGGCGACGGTCGTTCTGAAGCTGTTCAACATCGTCGAGCCGCGCCTGGCGTTCTTCGGCTGGAAGGACGCCCAGCAGGTCGTGGTGCTGAAAAAAATGGCCGTGGACCTCGACCTCGACGTCGAGGTCGTGGCCTGCGCCCTCGTCCGCGAGCCGGACGGTCTGGCCATGAGCTCGCGGAATACCTACTTGTCGGCGGACGAGCGCCGGGCGGCCCTTGTCCTGTCCCGGAGCCTGGCCGCGGCGGAGAAGACCGTCGCGGCGGGGGAGAGGGACGCGACGAAGGTCGTCGCCGGCATCTGGTCCGCGATCGCGGCCGAGCCGCTGGCCCGGATCGACTACGTCGAGGCCGTCAGCCTGGAAACGCTGGAGCCCGTCGCGGAGATCCGCGGCGACGTGCTCATCTCCCTGGCCGCGTTCTTCGGCTCGACCCGGCTCATCGACAATATCCGTTTGCGTGTCTGAGGAGGACGACCATGCTCCGAGCTTTTCTTCGCTGCAAGATCCACCGGGCCACGGTGACCCATGTCGACGTCGCATATGAAGGGAGCCTGTCCTTGGACGAGGACCTGATGAGGGCCGCCGGTCTCGCGCCCTGCGAGAGGATCGATGTCTGGAACGTTTCCAACGGCGAGCGCTTTTCGACCTACATCATCCAGGGCGAAAAGGGATCCCGCCAGGTTGGCGTCTACGGCGCCGCCGCCCGCAAGGTCAAGGAGGGAGATCTTATCATCATCGCCGCCTACGCCTACCTCGAGGACAACGAGGTCGAGTTCTTCACTCCGAAGGTCGTCCTGATGGGAGAGGGAAACACGATCGCCGGGATCAAATGAACCGCCTCGGACGCCGGGGCGCGCCTATAATTTCTTTTCTATTCTTTTGAAAAGGACATCGGGCTTGTCCAATTCCATTTGGATTTTATCTATCTTTCCCTGATCACTCGTCAGAAACGAAACTCTGTAGGAACCGTACTGCTCCTGCTTGGGAGTTTCGAACTGGTCGTAGTGGACATGGTTCAGAGGAAAATCGAATATGTGGAATTGAAACCATAACTGTTCGCCGACCAGTTTTACGGTAATTTTCCCATAAATTTCGTTTTCATATTCGCCGGCATAATCAGCGAGCTCGTGCGAAGGTCTCGTATTCTGAATCCTGACGGGTTTCGCTTCCTCCAGGGATTTCTTTTCCTTCTCGACGTTCTTCTTCCTCCAGGCCATGAATCGTCCGTGCCAGTCGGTCTTATCCAGGCCCAGCATCCGATCGGCGATTTCATACTGAACGAAATTCCTGAGCGGCTGAGTTTGCGTGTTCTCGAGAATAATGATTCCCAGATCATCATCCGGAAAGATCGTGACCTGCGAAAGGAAGCCGTCGATGAGCCCGCCGTGCTCGGTCAACGACCGCCCTTTGTACGTGGTCATCACCCGGCCCATCCCGTAAAGGCCGAAGGAAAGCCCTTTCGACAGGTCGGCGATGTACCAGTCCGAGATGAAGGCCGGCTTCATGGTTTCTTCGATGATGGCCCGGGGAATCACCTGATGTTCTTTGAATTTTCCTTTGTTCATTTGGCAGATGACCCAGTTGGCCATGTCCCTGATATTGGAATTGATCGATCCGGCCGGACCCGCACCCTGCATATTCCTGTTGTAGGGGATGGCCAATATCTTGTTGTCCAGATAATTGTTTTTGTACGGCTTGGCATGATCGGAGGCTCTCTCTATATCCTCGACGGTAAAACCGGTCGAATTCATTTCCAGGGGTTTGAATATCTTTTCCTTGAGAAATTCCTCCCAGGTCTTTCCCGAAACAAGATCAATGATTTCGCCGGCCGCCATATACATGAAATTGTTATAATCGAAGGTCTCCCGGAAACCGTGCTCCGGCTCGCAGTACTTCAACCGTTGAAATAACTCATGCCGGCTGAACGTGGAATAAAACCAAATATCATCGGGACTGCTCAAGCCCGTTCGATGAGCCAGCATATCTCTCAGAGTGACGGAATCGTTCAACTGATCATTACAAAATTGAATCGAGGGCACCCGGGTTTTGACCGGTTTGTCCCATTCGAGTTTTCCTTCGTCGACCAGAAAGCCGATGGCGGTGGCCGTGAACAACTTCGTGTTCGAACCGATCGCAAATAGAGTATTCGGCGTGACCGGAAGTTTATTTTCCACATCACGATAGCCGAAGCCCTTGGCATAAGCCAATTGGCCGCCTCTGACGATGCCGATGGCGCAACCGGGGACTTCCCAGTCCGCCATTATTTTCTGCATTCTCTGGTCAAAACCCTGCAGCTTTTTCTCAACGGAATCGTCCTGCGCGATCAGAGACTGAGCCCCGATCAAAAGGCTGATGCCGATAACAAGAGAAAGCAGTTTTTTCATTTGGACTCCTTCATCAAGATCCGCTTTTCACCAAGCAGAAAAATCTCTCTTATTCCCCGCGGCTTCCTTCTCCCTCTGATACGGCCCGGGCCGGCGATAAGATGGCATCCTTCCTGATCTTTTTTCTGCAAACAGTCTGAATTCCGTCTGGAATATGGGTGGCCGTTAACATCCGGCGTGACGGGGTTTGCGATTTCCCGTCAGATTCCGAGGGATGAAGCACCGTGACGGTGCGCCGGCCGGCTCGCGGCGGCCCTGTTTCTTTAAGCCCTTGGGCCGGAGCCTTCCCGGGACTTGCCCGGCGCCTAGTCCAGGATGCCGCCGCGGAGGAAGAAGTAGCCCGCCGTGATCAGGAAGATGACCACGGTCAGAGCGAAGATCGTCATGCCCAGCGCGGGCGCGAACCTGGCGAACTGCTTGTAAACCCGGACGACGAGGAACTTGAGGACGAGGACGGCCAGGAGCATGGTGGCCAGGACGAAGTGGAACGCCGCCCTCACGGTGAGCCCTTCGCCGAGCTCGCCCAGGAAATCGCCGCCGAGGTAGGCGAGGGGCAGGAAGAGGACAAGCACTGCGTATCCCGAAATCCTGTGGAGGCGGCGGAGCTTCGCGGGATCGGCCTTCAGGGCCGTTTTGCCCATCGCGGCCATCATACTGAGGAACGCGGTCAGGCAGGCCCCCAGGAACAGGCAGGCGATAAGAGATTTCAGCAAATAGTCGGACATTTCCCCCTCCTTGTCCCCCGGTCTTCAGGCCGTCCGGGCGCGCCGGGCCGCGGTTGCGCCCTAGTCTAGATGGTAATTGGGCGCTTCCTGGGTGATGACCACATCGTGGACGTGGCTTTCCTTGAGGGAGGCCTGGGTGATCTTGATGAACCGGGCCTTGGTCTTGAGCTCCTCGATCGTCCGGCAGCCGGCGTATCCCATGCCCGCCTTCAGGCCGCCGACCAGCATCTGGATGATAGCCATGGCGCTGCCCTTGTACGGGACGCGGCCCTCGATGCCCTCGGGGACGAGCTTGAGCGTGCCGGCCTGGATGTCCTGCATGTACCGGTCGCTGCTCTTGCCTTCCTTCATGACCGACAGCGAGCCCATGCCGCGATAAATTTTATAGGCCCGGCCCTGGTACATGACGACCTCGCCGGGCGATTCCTCCGTGCCCGCCAGCAGGTTGCCGAGCATGACGGAGTCGGCGCCGGCGGCGATGGCCTTGGTGATGTCTCCGGAATACTTGATCCCGCCGTCGGCGATCAGGGGGATGCCGGCCTTGGCCGTCACCTTGTGCACGTCGGAGATGGCCGTGATCTGGGGGATGCCGGCGCCCGTGATGATGCGGGTCGTGCAGATGCTGCCGGGGCCGACGCCGACCTTGACCGCGTCGACGCCGAGGGCGATGAGCTCCTCGGCCGCCCGGGCCGTGCCGATGTTGCCGGCGATGATCTCCTGTCCGGGAAACTCCTTCCGCAGCAGCTTGACGGTGTCCAATACGCGCTGGGAGTGGCCGTGGGCGTTGTCGAGGACGAGGACGTCGCACTTGGCGGCGACCAGGGCCTTGGCCCGGTCGAGCCGGTCGGCCCCGACGCCGACGGCCGCCCCGACCCGCAGGCGGCCGAAGCCGTCCTTGGCCGCGTCGGGATACTGGATCCGCTTCAGGATGTCCTTGTACGTGATCAGGCCCTTGAGGTGGAAGGCCTCGTCGACGACGAGGAGCTTTTCGATCTTGTGCTGGTGGAAGACCTTCTCGGCGTCCTCGAGGGACGTCCCGACGGGGACGGTCACCAGGTCTTTGGTCATGATCTCCCGGATGGGAAGGTTCAGGCGGCTCTCGAACCGGATGTCGCGGTTGGTCAGGATGCCGACGAGCTTGTTGGCCT
>Ga0315282_10002273_pt1 | contig 35598 bp, 36 predicted proteins | sample YL17G07_20_MG_FD_203693 | JGI IMG/M metagenome (GOLD analysis project Ga0315282, IMG submission 203693) | Sediment microbial communities from Yellowstone Lake, YNP, Wyoming, USA - YL17G07_20 | ecosystem: Environmental > Aquatic > Freshwater > Lake > Sediment | place: USA: Wyoming | collected...
AGGCAGTTTTGTAAGCTTCCCCCTTGGATGGGCTGACCTCGAGCCAGTTGCCGGCAAACGCATTGAAGTCGTTATAATACCAGACATACACGGGGGACGATTCCGGAAGGGTGAAATCCCACACGTGGACCTTGCGATGGACCTTGGCCATGGGCGTACTGCCCGCCTTGATGGCAATCACTCCTGCGTATTCGCCGGAAGGGATTTGGGCGGGCACATACACCGTCACCCACACCGGCTGCACGCCGGATGGCTTCAACCCACAAACTTCGTCCAGAAGCAAGGGATCCGGGTATCTTTTGGGGTTGCTGTCTGTGAGCTTGCGATTGGCTAGAACGTCCTTGGAGGAGATGCGCGTTGGGGCGGTGTAGCCGACAAAGTTGTACTGACAATTGTCTCGTGGGATGGTTCCTTTTCCGTTTTCGTGAATCAAGTCGCTGAACTCAAGACGGACTTTCTCGATCCCCGTTGGCGCCGGCGATCAATACGACCTGCCCGGCTTCGTACTCATTTCTGGCCGCTGACAGCTCGAGGGTATCGGATCGTTGTCCGGTGAACGGTTGGTCACAGAATACCTTTGTGAGTGAATTCTCGACACCAGTTGAGCCGCGTCCATTCGTCGGACCATAAGTGGAATCGCGCGAGGAAAAGCGAAACGGCTCGCGACCCTCGACGAAGGTGACGTTCAACCATTCTACGGACCGGGCAGCAGTGGCCGCATGCCTGCTTGTCACCCGAACACCGCTTCACCCCTTATTCTCACGATGATGCTCACTGGCTAGTGCGCCAATCAAGGTGTCACTGAGTGGCGACACAGTCACCGGCGTCTGTTCTTCCCGCTCCGCAGACGGTGTTGCCTGTCTGCTTGTCGGCATATTATAGCCGACAACCTCCCACCCCTGTTCGGTGGCAGCCGAGTAATGAGCATCATGAGTCACGATGACATGGTCGAAGAGGGGGATACCCAGAATCTGGCCCGCATGCCACAGAACGTCCGTAATCCAGCGATCATCCTCGGTGGGATTGGGATCCCCCGAAGGATGGTTTTGCACCACGATGATGTACTTTGCGTTGGCGAGAATGGCGGTTTTGAAAACCTCGCGAGGCGTTGCGATAGCACGCTCCCGATCGCCGCGTGAGACCATCGTGATCTTCGTAGGCCGCCGACAGCCGTCCAGGCAGAAAAGCCACAATTCCTCCCGATCCGGCTCCTCGGACTGGAGCGTCTGCCAGAGCCTCACGACATCCAAGGCCCCGGAGATCGTCCTCGGCGCAGTGACCGAACGATCCCTTACGACTTTCAGTGAGACAACGTCAACTTTCATGATATCGAGCCCGCCTTTCGTTTGTCCTGCCTGGCCACCGGAATCACCTTGGCGCCAGGGTGCGAAACTAAGGTCGGGTCAGGGTGCGTTTCCGAAATCTCTCTACGAAGTTGCAGAGCGACACAAGGCGGTTCTTGCTTCGCGTGGTTCTCGGAAACGCACCCTACCCGCGTCCGCGTCACGTGAACGGTGCATCACACCACACGCAAACGATACGCTATTACCATACCTTGGTTTCTCATACGAGTTGCAGTCCGCAAGTTTCGCGCCAGCGCTGGAGGGGGAAGCGGAAGCACGTTTCTCGTCCAAATGCCTTGACAGGCCACGAGCCATGAGCTATCAAAGTAAATGGGAGACCCTAGGGTTCATTCGCTGGCATACGAATTCCAGCAATGGCTGCGACGGAAAACGGCTAGAGTGCTGCTCACAGCTGTTTCTCAGACGGTTTCTCTGCCCGCTCCTATCGTTCCTTATGTTAGGAGCGAATTCGTGAAGGGTCTCCAAAAAGGAGGGGCGAACGCTCTCCAAAGCGTATCTGTTTAGATAGACTGTATTCCAGATCGGATACATCTCGAGCAGGACCCTCCAATGGGATGAGTCATGATGGATTCTTGGACGGGTCGGATTCTGACCTTCTCGGCAGCGCAAACAACTGATACCTTTGGCGGGAGTGGCTCAAAAAGCGGCGAGACAACTGGGGACTACTCATGCGGTATTTCGCACTAAAGGGCACAGAATTTGCGGATAAAACGGAAGGCGTTAGTGGGAATCCAGCGAGTGAACGCCTTACGTGGTACTCTGACAAACACCAACAGAGACCAGTCCTCCAACGGGATAGAGCATGAAACTCGACCACAGCCTTGCACCGCTGATACTGCTCTTGGGTTTGCGACTGAGTATTGGTCAAGAGCCGGCGGCGGGCGCTCTCTCGTTTCGGGCCAGCCCGTCACTGTGGCAGCGCGGCGATGTTTTCGCCGTACTGCTGGTTTCCATCTGCTTTATTGCCGCCGCTTCGATGGCCTTTGCCTATGACAAGCACCGACGCCTGAAGCAAAGCAATCTGCGCCTTCGAGAGGCCGACCAGCTCAAATCGGACTTTGTCGCGAATGTCTCGCATGAGCTTCGGACTCCGATCGGCGCGATCCTGGGCTATGCGGAGAACTTGATTGATGGTGTAAAGGGGCCATTGACGGACGAACAGATTCGGTCGCTTTGTCAAGTCATCGCCTATGCTGAGCGGTTGCGGCGCCTCATTGACGACCTGCTCGATCTTGCACGAATCGAATCGGGTCGGCTGAAACTCGATTGCACGCTCGTGAAACTGGAGGAGCTGGCCGCGTGGACGGTCGAGACGTTTAACCTCTCGGCGGCGGAGCAGAGCCTTAGGATCTCGCTTGCGGTGCAGGGCACTTGTCCCAGGGTCTGGGCTGACCGCGATCGTCTTCTCCAGGTGTACACAAACATCGTGGGCAATGCGTTGAAGTTTACGCCCCGCGGAGGAGAAATCTCAATCATAGTGAAATCGGAAGGCCAGTGGGTCTACTCCGCCATTCGTGATACGGGACCGGGCATTCCACGGGAAGAGCAGAAACAGATCTTCGGCCGGTTTCACCAAGTGGCTCGGGAACCGACAGGCAAGACGGTTGGGATCGGCTTGGGGCTTGCCATCTGTAAAGAACTCATCGAGTTGCATGGCGGCTCTATTGGTGTCGAGAGTACGCTCGGCCAGGGAAGCACATTCTATTTCCGGCTGCCGGTGGTGGAATCCGCCAGCGAGATGTCGGCGTGCCAACCGGGATATCGGACGGTGGATTTTTCCGATGACGCGCCCTTGCCGGAGGCTTAGGAGTCGAGCATGTCAGAAACCTCCATTTCGGTTCTAATCATTGACGACGAGGCCTATGCAGAGATTCTTGCCGACCGATTTTCAGCGATGGGCCACGAAATAGCGGTGGCCAAGAACGGACGCGAAGGTCTGAACAAAATCCTCGAGAACCAGCCCGATGTGGTTTTTCTCGATCTCCAGATGCCTCAAATGGATGGAATGCAGGTGCTCGAGGAGCTGAGCAAGCGCGGGATCACCTCCACGGTCGTCGTTCTCACCGCTCATGGCACGATTCCGCTTGCCGTCCAGGCCATGCGATGTGGCGCCTACGATTTTCTCGCCAAGCCCTTACAGATGAAAGAGGCTGAGCGGGTTCTTCGCCACGCCATTGAGCGTCATTCTCTGCAGACGGTGAAAGCCAGTCTGGCGGAGGACTTGTCGCGCCAATACGGTGAGATTATCACCCAGGATCCACGGTTTTTCGCGCTGATCGAAGAGGCCCGGAAAGCGGCGCGAACCGATCTAACGGTGTTGCTTCTGGGCGAGAGCGGGACGGGCAAAGAGCTGTTTGCTCGTCATATTCAGGCGTCCAGCCTGCGGCGAGAGCAAACTTTTATGGCGATCAATTGCGCGGCGATTCCGGAGACCCTCTTTGAGAGCGAGCTGTTCGGCCATGAGAAAGGGGCTTTTACGGGCGCCGATCGTCAGAGGAAAGGAAAGGTGGAAATCGCGCAGGGGGGAACCCTTTTCCTCGACGAGATCGGCGATCTGCCCGAGGCCACGCAGGCCAAATTGCTGAGGGTGTTGCAGGAGCGGGAATTCCAGCGCGTCGGCGGGGAAAAAACGTTGCGGGCGGATGTGCGAATCATTGCCTCGACCAACCGCGACCTCAAGCAGGCGGTGGACCGCCGACGGTTTCGCGACGATCTGTATTATCGTCTCAACGTTCTAGCCTTTCGCCTGCCGCCGTTACGGGAGCGGCCGGGCGACGTGCCTCTGTTGGCCGAACACTTTCTTCGGAGGGTTTGCCAGGATATCAAGCGAAACACCCTGCAGCTCACCAAAGACGCGATGAATCAGCTGAAGGCATATTCCTGGCCCGGCAACGTCCGCGAATTGCGCAACCTGGTCGAGCGCTTGGCCGTGCTGGCACCCGATGATGTGGTGGGACCGGAACTCTTGCCCGAGGAAATTCTCACCTTCACCGAAACCGCGGCTTTCTCGGGCAATGCCAAGGCCGACTCCGCGGTGCTCGAACAGGGATATCACTATGCGGTCTGGCAATACCAGCGCCGCGTTATTGCCGAAACATTGGAGGAGTGCGAGGGCAATCAGGGCAAAGCGGCGGAACTCCTCAAGCTGAACCGAACCTATCTCTCCCGCCTGATGAAACAGTTTCGGCTGCGCTGATTCGCCCGCGACGGCCCTAACCTTCATTTCTCGCCAGGAATTGTAGCCGCCGACGTAAGGAGGCGGAAAAAGGCCGGCCGGCGGGACTCCGATGGCCTCCGCCTCCTTACGTCGGCGGCTACACGCTGTTGAAGACTCTATAGACCGGTGAGGAATCCGGGCTAAAAGCGTGTCTTGAAACCACACCCTTTGGCCGTCATTGCGAGGAGCGGCTCCGCAGCGACGAAGCAATCCCGGCGTCGGTGGGAGAAAATCGTGGGATGGCTTCAGCGATAGCCTTCCCAGTTTCGCGCGGCCGGGCCGGGGCCGGAGCCGATGATCACGTAGACGCTGTTGGGGCAGGGATTCGCGTCGAGGTCGTTGGAATAGATCAGCAGGCGGTCGTCGTTTCGCCCGATCTGAGCGCGGCGGGGATCAACCGCGACGGTGACGCCTCGGGCCTGTCCGGGAGAAAGGACCAGGGGCGATCCGGCGTCGGCATGGGGCCACCAGCTCAGCCAGGGGTCGCCATCGCGGCTGGCAATCGCGGTCACGCACAGCTCCTCTGTGCCCTCGTTGAAGATCAAGAAGCTTCTGGACTTGGTGGTGGCCGAGAAGGTGGCCCGTGCAAAGCCGGTCTGCCACGGCGCGATCGTGACCCCGGGATCGTTCGACGCAACGTCCAGAACGGTTCCGTCACGATCCAGATCGTGGTAGAACTGGGCGTTGGCAAGCGTCCCGCTGCTGGTGGCCGCAAGCCAGACGCTGCACCCCACGAACACCGAGATGCTGGTGGGATCGGCGATCGCGCCGATCCCGTCGGTCAGGTCCACGGCCACGCGCTGGGTATCCGGGAGGCCCAGGACCGTGCCGCCGTCCCGGTCAATGGGCATATAGGATAACCAGGCCGCGAAGTCGTCGGGCGACCCGACTCCGCCTTGGTAGGTCACCTGGCCGCGTTTGGCGTGACGGAGTCCCGCGACGGCGTAGAGGAGCGGACGATAGCGGTTCCGGTCGTCGTTGTAGTAGGCTTCGTCGAGGCAGTAGTTGAGCGCTTTGACGTAGTCATAGCTGACCCACATGAAGCCCCGGCTGCCCGCACCGGCGCTGTTGTAAGTTCCCCAATTCGGTCCCCACGAATTGGCCAGGAGGAACGCGCCGTAGCGGGTGGTGACGCCGTCCCGGTAAGGGCGGCGGTCGTCATACCCGACGACCGTCAGGGCGTGGCTGCCGCCATAGTCGGCCCCGGCGTGGGAGAACAGAACGCCGTTCTGAATTCCGACGCCCTGGTTGTCCCGGAACGTCGGCCACCAGTTGGTGTAGACGTCCGTGCGCGTGACGGCGACGTGGCCGTTGGCCAAATGCTGCTTGAGCGCGGCCAGGCCGGCATTGGTGGTCAAATCAAACCAGTGAGCCTGGTCGGTGCGGCGCTGGAGGGCGTCCACCCAGGCGGCCTCGGAGGGCCAGCTCACCCAGTCGGCGTCGGAGTAGGGTTTCAGAGTCCAGCAGCTGCAGCCGACCTCGTTCAGACGCGCCATCACGTATAGGGTGCTGGCGCCCTCGTCCGTGCCGCCGTTGACCAAGGGGTACAGGAAGGCAGGACTGGCGATGTAGTTGTTTTCGCCATTGGAGACGAAAAGGTCTTCGTCACTGGCCTGCGTGTACGTATTGAAATAGTAGCAGGAGGCCCAGGCGCTACACGACTGCTGTCCGCCCTGGGTTCGAATCGGCGGGAAGTATTGAGAAAGGGCGTTGTCCACCGCGGCGGGCAGAGAGTCCAAATCCTGCAATCGCGCGCGCTGCACCGACAAGCTGGTGAGTTCGACCCGATCCACCGGGGTGGAGGCTTTCCGAATGTAGTCCCGCTCTTCGGGCGTGGGAGGACGGTCGCCCAAACCGGGCGGATGACCGGCGTTGGGGTCGCCGCCGAAATCCTGGACGACGTAAGGCTCCAGGAAGGCCACCCCGGCGCGGGCGGCAAGGGCCGGGCCTTGGGCGGGGGATAGGGCAACGAGGAGTTTTCCTTCGGGAGCGAGGGTCAACACCTGGCCGCCCGCCGAGACAATCTCCCGCCGGAGGGCCGCCAGCTCGGCCCGCCCACCCGGAGCGACCCAGGCAAGCACTCGACCCTCGGACAGGCGCTGGGCCACAGAGAGGTCGTTGGTACGGGTCAGGGCGGTGACGGTGGTCCGGCGCTTGTGGAAGGGAGTGAGCGGCTGACCCCCTGCCAGTCCGGTGGTGACGTTGAAGGTCAACGTGATCGGCGAAACCCGAATGTCGGGTGTTCCGCCGGTGGTCGTTGTGGACAGACGAGTGCTCGCCGCCAGGATCGCACTCGTCGGCTTCCCGTTCGCGGCGAGACTGGCGGGCCGTGGGGCATCGGTGCTTTCGCGTGCGGTCGCCCCCCAACCTTGAGCGTTCAACACCGAACCCCAAAGACCGGCCAAGAGTACCACAACCCACCGCACCCTGCCGATCGGACGACGTTCGATCAATCGGCTATCCATTGCCCCGTCCTCCGCCCCAAAAACGGTGTAGCCTGCCAAGGCAGCGAGTGTCGGATCAATCACCTCGCCCACGGCATCGCCCAACCAAACCTGTTCGTATGAGGAACCAAAGCGTGACGCATCACCTTCAAAGTAGTTCCAATCCGCTGCTTCTCTCCCATTAAGAATGGTACGAACCGATCCCAAGTTTTGTTTCACGACGGATCGCGTTCTGCCGCCGCAGTTTCCAGCCGCTGGAGTATTTTCGCCAGAATCTCACGCTCTTTTTCGGGCATTTGTTCGAAGGCCAGGCCGATCTGGCAGGACGTTCCGCGACTGTTGCGTCGGTAGTCATACCAGAGGATCCTTCCGAAGAAGACCGCTTCCCCTCCTGCTTCGGAGGCCTGCACGTGTACCCGCACCGGGCGCTGACCACGAATCAGCGTCTTGTAGCGGTCTTCCGAGAGGTTCTCAATCTCGATTGACATACCGCCGGCGCTGATGTTGCAGCTCCGGCCCGGGAAACGCATCGGGTTGAACGTTTCCTCTTCGACCAGGACACGCAAGAAAACCGGCACCGAGAATTCATAGCGTGGATTCCGGCGCCGTTCGATCCCTCCCAGTAGATCGCTTCCGCCGCGATGAATTACGCTGCTCTCCGGCTCTCTTCTTTCGCTGTTCATTTTGCTCCTCCTGATTCGCTCTGCCGGGGTTGACACTGGGCCTGATCTGTCGGCCATGGTTCTTGCGGCATGCTGAGGTCGGGCCGCATCCGGCAAAACAAGTCGGCAATCCGGGGATCGAACTGTTTGCCCCGGTTTGTCTCGATTTCCCTCAGCGCCTCAGATTCCGCAAGCGGCGGCCGGTAAGGGCGTTCGCTGGTCATTGCGTCAAAAGCGTCGCAGGTCGCAAGGATTCGGCCGACGAGAGGACAGCTCTCTCCGGCCAAGCCCTCCGGATAGCCTTTTCCATCCCAGCGCTCATGATGATAGAGCGCACACTCGGTGACAATACAGCGTCCAAAAAAGGGGAAGAGGATGTCGTAGCCATAGCGCGGGTGTTCCTGGATCTTCTGGTACTCCTCCTTGGTCAGCCGGCCTTTCTTGAGCAAGATGCTGTCGGGAACGGCGATCTTCCCGACATCGTGCAGCAGAGCGCCTGAACCCAGCTCTTCCAGTTGTTGATCGGCAAAACCGAGCCCGCGGGCCAGCTCAAGGCTCATTTTGGCCACCCGCGAGGTGTGGCCCATGGTGTAGGGATCGCGTCCTTCCAGCGCTTTGGCCAAGGCCATGATGCCGCCGGCGGACTGTCGTTCGAGCGTGGTTTGCAGCTGGGTCACTCGCTCCGTCAGCTGCTGTTGCGCCAGCTGGATGCTTTGCACCGCCTTCTGACGGCCCAGCGATCGTTCGAGTGATAGCAGGAAATCGGAGATCTTGAACGGCTTGAGGAGATAATCATCGGCTTGAACGCGCAGGGCTTCCATTGCCGTTTTGAGATCGCCGTAGCCGGTGATGACTATGATCCGAGTCGCACGGCTCCGGCAGCGAATGGCCTCTATGACCTCCAGCCCGCTGCCGTCGGGCAGCAGGAGATCCACCACCGCCACATTGTACGATTGCCGTTCCAGGCGGGCGATCGCTTCGGTCGCGTTGCCCGCGGGATCGCACTCGCAGCCGTTGCGACGGACGGCCGCCGCCAGCAGGTCGCGCATGGCGGGTTCATCGTCCACCACCAGAACCCGCCCCGAACACCCGGACGGTTCCGGCGCCGCTGGAGGGACTAGCGCCTGCTGCGTCTCGAGGGTATGGATCGCCGGCTGCTCGGTTCGCAGGTCATCCGGCGCCCGGGCGCGCTTCAGGATTTTGGTGTCGCTGTGCATGTGTGCTCACCTCCACGCGAGCGGTTGCGACCTCCAGGCCGCGGTTTGTTTTTTTCCCAGCCGGTGCCGGCACAAGCGATGCCGTAGGCCGGGCCATCAGGAGCAGAGTACCTCGCGGACCTTGCGTGCCAAAGTGTCCGTCGTGAACGGCTTTTGCAGAAGCGCGTGGTCAGGCGCCAGCATACCGTTACACGTGAACACGTTGTCGGTATATCCCGAGGTGAACAACACCTTGACCAACGGCTGGATGCTCTTCAATCGTTCGGCCAGCTCTTTTCCGCCCATTTGAGGCATCACCACATCCGTCACCAGAAGATGGACAGGGCCTTCCCCGTTTTCTCCGACCAGGGACAAAGCCTCCTCGCCGTTCGCCGCCTCGAGGACCGTGTAGCCCTGACCGCGAAGAAACTGGGAAGCCACCGCACGTACAGACGCGTCGTCTTCAACCAGGAGAATGGTTTCGTTTCCCCCAGGAGGCAGATCATCCGTGTCCTCGCGCTGGGGCAGGGCGCCAGGTTCTTTCTCGACGCGCGGCAAGTAGATCTTGAACGTGGTTCCCTTCCCCGGCTCGCTGTACACCCAGATGTTCCCACCGTGTTGTTTGATGATGCCATAGCAGGTCGGCAGCCCCAGGCCTGTTCCCTTATCCATTTCCTTGGTCGTGAAGAACGGCTCGAAAATGCGCTCTTTGACCTCGTTTGTCATACCGACTCCCGTATCGCTGACCGCGAGCATCACATAGTGGCCCGGGGTCACGTCCGAGCGCGAACGGGCGTATTCTTCATCCAGGTCGGCATTGGCGGTTTCGAGGACCAGTCTGCCGCCGTTGGGCATGGCGTCGCGGGCGTTGATGGCCAGATTCGCGATGACCTGCTCCATCTGACCGACATCTACAGAAACGGCCCACAAGTCCTTGGCCGGCCGGGTTGTCAACTCGATGTTCTCACGGATCAGGCACCGGAGCATCTTGTCCATGTTCGATAGAACGTCGTTGAGGCTGACCACTCGCGGCTCGAGAGCCTGGCGGCGAGAGAACGCCAACAATTGGCGCGTGAGATTGGCAGCCCGCTCGGTCGCTTGCGTGATTTCCGAGAGGCGCCGGTGAGCGGCTTGAGGCAGCTGAGGCGTGCTCGCGGCCAATTCGGCATTGCCGCCGATCACGGTCAGCAAGTTGTTGAAATCATGGGCGACACCACCGGCCAGGCGACCGATCCCTTCCATCTTCTGCGCTTGGCGCAACTGCTCTTCAAGATTCTTGCTCTCGGTGACATCCCAGAAGATGCCTAATGTGCCCGTAACGTTCCCGTTGTCATCTCGAACCGGCGTTTTGACAGTACGAACCCATCTCTGCTGTCCATCCAGTACGTATCGTTCTTCTAAGTCCTCTGCTCTCCCAGACTCCATAATTCTCTTATCATCTGCTCTGTATTTTTCAGCCAATTCCACAGGGTAGAAAGCATGATCCGTCTTTCCAACAATATCACCGGGGTTGATCTTCAAATCCCAAGCATAGTGTCCGTTGCAGGAGACGTAAACCGAGTCCTTGTCCTTCAGAAAAACCCTTTGGGGAAGATTCTCGACCAGCGTTCTGTACCTGTGTTCGCTTGCCCGCAGTGCGTCTTCCGCCCGCTTACGCTCGGTGATGTCGCGCGAAATCGTGGAAAACCGTTCCACCGCGCCGGTGGGCGACTTGTGGGCCAGCAGCACCATCATCACCAGGATCTCGCGCCCGTCCCGGTGCAGGAAAGCGCATTCGCCTGTCCATACGCCGTCGCGGATGGCCGTGGGGATGATCTCGTCGCGGAACAATTTGTTCGTCCACTCTGGATGAATATCGGCGATCTTGAGCCAGGTCACGTCTTCCTCGGCCCCAACGCCGATCATCTTCCGGCCAGCGGGATTGATGTAGAGGATGTGGGTGTCCTTGGCATCAGCGAAACCCACGAAGTCAGGCGTCGCGTTGAGAATGGCCACGAGGTGCGATTGGGTTTGCTCCGCCCGTCTGCGCTCGGTGTTGTTGATCAAGGTGACGACGCAGCCGAGGATCTGCTGGCCGCTGAGGAGCGGACCCGCGTTCAGGATCAAGTCGAGTTTCTGCCCTTGCCGATCCAAGGCAACGTCCACATTCCGCAGCGTCTCCCCCTGCAAAATCGGGGCGAGATGGAACGGATCGGAAGCGTCTGTTCGCAACGGAAACACCTCGGCAAAGGGCCGCAGGAGCGGGCTGCCGTCGCAGAACCGCTGGGCCGCCTGGCTGGCGCGAATGACCCGGCCCTGCTCGTCGCACACGACGATGGCCTCGGCAGCCTGCTCCAGGATCGAGCGGGCCAGTCGCTCCGCCGCGACGATTTGCTCGTGGCTTTTTTGTTCCGTCAGGTCCGTAAGCACAAGGCAGAAAACCATCTCCGCCCCTTCGCTCTGCAAGCGGGAGGCCGACAGATAGACGGGCACCAGACGGCCCTCGCTGGTTTTCAGGTTGATTTCCCGGCGGCTGGGCGCTGTACAGGCTTGCGCGAGGATGGCGTCAAGCGCCTGCTGGTCTGCGGGTGGCAGGTAGTTCCGCAGGGCGCTGCCCAAGACTTGATCGAGCGGCCGCTCCAACATCTCCGCCAAACGGACGTTGCCGTAGAGGATGACTCCGTCGGCGGACAAGGTCACCGCGCCCTCGCTCATCGTCTCGATGAGCTGCCGATAGGTGCGGTCGGCCCCGCTCAGGGTATAGACCCGTTGGCCGCGCTCGCCGGCGACCACCATCGCGTCCACTTCCCCGTTGCGGATGGCGCGCACGACCTCCTCGGCTTCGGCCAGCCGGGTGCGGAGGTCTTCCAGTTCCGCCGCAAGTTCAGGTCCTGAAGGCTCGTCTGTCATAACGCGGTCGCTCCCGTCATTTCTTCGGCTTCAAATCCAGCCCGATCAGAACCCGCTCGCGATCCGAGAGGTCGCCGATGATCCGCCGAAAGGGCGGCGGCAGTTCCCTGATCAGCGTGGGCACGGCGATGATCTGGTCTCCTTCGGTCAGCACCGCCTGCTGGTAGATGTCAATCACCTGGAGGTCGTAGCGCCCCTTCAGATGCTCCTCGCAAATCTCTTTGACGTTGGCGACGGCGCGGGCGGAGCGCGGCGTCATGCCCGTCACATACAAACGCAGCACACACTGCGGCCTGCCTGGCTTGGCCAATGATTGCTCAAAGGCTGCCGTCGCGTTCTTTGTTTTCGTGGTTTTCATAATGGTTCCTCCGGCGAAAGGGCGATCACGCGGAAGTTCGGGGCACGGGGATCAAATCCAGCCCCACCAGAACACGTTCGGTGTTGGAGAGGTCGCCGATGAGCTTGCGCACCGGTAGTGGGAGCTTACGCACCAGGGTGGGGATGGCCAGAATCTGGTCGTCCTTGGCCAGTCGGGGCGTCTCCACCAGGTCAATCACCTCAATCGTGTAGCGCCCTTTCAGGTGGTCATCACAGAGGCGCTTGAGGTTGGCAAACGCCGCAAGCGATTTGGGCGTCTGCCCCGCCACGTAGAGTCGCAGTTTCCAAAGGTCCGCGGGTTTCGCACGCGTTGCTTTGGCAGAATCGGTCTTGGGCTTGGCTTTCATGGTGAATCTCCTTACTTGTGTTTTGGTGTCTTTCCCGCGGCGGCGGCATCGGCCTGCCGCAGGCGGGCCATTTGGACGCGGTCACCGGCCAGGACCCCGGCGCGCGCCTGGTCTTGCCCAATCGTCTTTGCCGCTTCCGCTTGCCCGACTTTGAACTCTGCCCGCAGCACGGCAATTTGCGCCTCCATGGCTTGCCGCTTACGCTCCAGCTCCCGGTTCTTGCCCTCGATCTCCTGCTCGCGCACGAGGGACTGGGCTTTCTCCTGCGCCTCCAGCGCCATCCGCGCGCTGCCGGTGAGCAAGTCCCCCGAAGGCCCGACATACACGTCCCGCAGTTCCACCCCGTGATCGGTCAGCAGGAACTCGCGGACCTGGTTCGAGTGGGCCATGCCGCGCGACTTCACGAGGAGCAACACGCGATTCCGCTCCGCACCGTTTTGCACGTCCCGCAGCAGCAGCCAGGTGTCCATCAGCGACGATACGCCCACGTCAGTGGATTCCGCGAAGGTGCCGCCCGCGGTGAGGCTCGTGAACAACGCGGTGATTTGCTGCATCTTGAAAAAGTCAATCAGCCGCGTCAGCATCGCCTTGATCTCCGCCTCACCCCCGAGCGCGGCGAAGTCGGTGACCGGGTCAATGATGACGACCCGTGGTCTGAACTGGTTCACCAGCTTGTGGATGGTCACCAGGTGCATCTCCAGGCCGAACATCGTGGGCCGTTCCGCGTGAAAGCGCAGCGTCCCGCGCCGCACCGCCGGTTCCAGGTCAATGCCGATGGAGCGCATGTTGCGGATGATCTGGCTGGACGATTCCTCGAAGGCAAACCACAGACACCGCTCGCCGCGCACGGCGGCCGCGTGGGCGAAGTACGCCGCCAGACTCGTCTTGCCCGTGCCCGCCGCGCCGGACGCCAGCACGCTGCTGCCGCGATAGTAGCCCTTGCCCCCCATCATCGCATCCAGGCGCGGAATGCCCGACGACACGCGCTCGGTGCACGCTTTGTGCTTCAGCCCCATCGAGGTGATCGGCAGGATCGAGATGCCGCCCTCGTCAATCAGGAACGGATACTCGCTCGTGCCGTGGGTCGAGCCGCGATACTTGACAATCCGCAGCCGCCGTGTGGCCATCTGCCCATCCACGCGGTGGTCGAGCAGGATCACGCAGTCGGCCACGTATTCCTCCAGCCCGTAGCGGGTCAGGCTGGTTTCGCCCCGCTCGCCGGTGATGATGGCGGTGAGGCCTTTCTCCTTCAACCAGCGAAACAGGCGGCGCAGCTCGGCGCGCAGGATGGCGGTGTTGGACAGCCCGGAGAAGAGCGCCTCGACGGTGTCGAGCACCACGCGCTTGGCGCCGATGCTGTCAATCGCGTGCCCCAGCCGGATGAACAGCCCTTCGAGGTCATACTCGCCCGTCTCTTTGAGATCGCTGCGCTCGATGTGGACGAATTCGAGCACCAGTTTTTTCTGCGCGACCAGCGCCTTGAGATCATGTCCGAGCGAGGCGAAGTTCTTCGCCAGCTCCTCGGTGCTCTCCTCGAAGGCCATGAAGACGCCCGGCTCGCCGGAATCCACCCCGCCGCGCACGAGGAATTCCATGGCCAGAAGCGTCTTGCCGCAGCCGGCGCCGCCGCACAGCAGGGTCGGCCGCCCCTGGGGCAAGCCGCCGCCGGTGAGTTCATCCAGTCCCTGAATGCCCGTGGGCCCTTTGAGCAGCGAGGGGCTGCGGCGGGGTTTACGGGTTACATTTTTGGGTTCGTTGTGTTTCATAGGTCGTGCCTCTCTTGGCGGTTTTTATCCGCGGTTGAGTTGAGCGTGAGACGCGGTAAAATCAACGGGATAACGGGCCGGCTGGCCGGCCGCGGCGCGGACGGTTCCAACAACTGCAGCGCGCCGTTCAGGAAGGCCATATCCCGGTTGGGCGGGATGATGTAGGCGCAGTTGGGCTTGACCGCCATCCCGTCCTCGACCTCGGAGACCTGCATCCGGGTGTAGCGCCTGACCAGTTCGCTCAGGATGCTCTTGTGGTCGGGAGCTGGGTGCTGCACCAGGACAAAAGCCATTCCGGTATCTTTGTCGGCGGGCATGGCGGAAAAGAAGGCTTCGAACGCCGCCAGCCCCCCGGCCGACGCGCCGATGCCCACGATAAACGGAATGGAGGGAAACCGCTCTTTTGCCAATTGCAGGGCGGGTCATGCAGTCAAACTGAGGCATCGAATAGCCCGACAGGATAAGATCGGGCGAGAAGTCTTGAAGCTGATTCAGGAACGCGTCTCTGGTGTCAACCCGCCGGGACGTGAACTCGATTCCCGCCGCGCGCAGCTCGCGTTCCGTCAAGTCCGCGTCTTCCGGAACGTCTTCCACCAGGAGAATGCGAAGTTCGTCGCTCATGGTTTCCTCCGAGCCCGTCCCCCGCCGCGGGACATTGCATTCGTCCGGCCCTTGCGGCCGCTCGAGTGGGAAGCCGAGAAGGGCGCTGCGGAGGGCGGTCCCGTCGCCGAGAAGAAGCTTGGTCCGCGGTGTAGGGCCACCCAACGCTCGCCGCTGTTTTGCGCGCGGTGATGGGAATGACCGGGATTTTTCGTCGGGAGCGGGCCGCTACTGCCTTCTAATTGATAATTGCGCAAGTGGTCCGCCGTCCATCGGGGAGAGTTCTGATCTTGCCCTTCGAAATGCCTGAGATCCAGCTGGGGAAACCGATGGCAAAGAGGAGGAGCGGGAAGGCCGGGACCGCCAGGGCGCGCTCAAGACTCCAGGGAACTCAGTCCTTCGCGGACGGCGTATTTGGTGAGCTCGGCCACGCTGTGCACGTCCAGCTTGTTCATGATGTGCTGCCGGTGTGTCTCGACGGTCTTCGCGCTCACCTGGAGTTGCGAAGCGATTTCCTTCGTGGTCATTCCCTCGGCCAGCAGTTGCAGGACTTCGCGTTCTTTGGCCGTGAGCACGGAGTCCGCCGGAATCTTGTCCTGCGACGGATGGCGCACAGAATCCACCACAATGTCGGCGATGGCGGGGCTCATGTAAGTTCGGTTCGCGACCACGGCGCGGACGGCATGGACCAGCTCCTCGAACGCGCACTCCTTGAGCAGATAGCCGGACGCGCCGGCCCTCAACATGCTCATCACATATCGCTGGTCGGCATGGATGGACAGGGCGAGCACCTTGACCCTGGGAGCGTCGGCAACGATCTGGCGGGTGGCTTCGATGCCGTTCAAATCCGGCATGCCGATATCCATGATCACCACGTCGGGTTTCAGCGCCTGAGCCAGCTCGACCGCCGTCCGGCCGTTCTCCGATTCCCCGATGACTTCAACCCCCTCTTCCTTCGCCAGCATGGAGCAGAGGCCGTCGCGCATAATCTTGTGATCGTCAGCCAGCAGAATTCTCGTTTTCATTTCATCCTGCCTTGGAGGTGGTCTTCTCGCGCTTCAGCGGCGCAAACAGGGTGATTCGCGTTCCATGACCGGGTTGGGATTCGATCTCAACCCTCCCGCCGATGTGCTCCAATCGTTCGCGGATATTGAGGAGACCAAACCCATTGATGCGGCCCGTGAGCGGTGCGATTTCGGATGCGTCAAAGCCAACCCCCTGGTCTTCGACGCCGATCCGGATACTGTTGCCCTCCCTGGAAAGGGAAACCGTTGCGCTCGGCGTCTGGGCGTACTTGGTGACATTCACCAGCAATTCACGCACTGCGCGGAAGAGGAAAACGCGCACATCGTCACCTAATGGCTTGGGTTGCCCGTCGGTGACGAAGCCGGTCTGAATGCCGTGCTGTTTTGTGGTCTGTTCGGCCAGCCACTCCACCGCCGGTTCAAAACCGAGTTCGTACAGAATCGGAGGGCTGAGTTCGAACGCCAGCGACCGCACGTTGTCAATCACTTGCCCCAGGGTTTCTCGAACCTCGCCCAGCACTTCCGCCTGAGCGCTGGGAGCAACCGCCTCCTGCACCATTCCCAGTTTCAGCTTGCTGATGGCCAGTTTCTGGCCAATCTCGTCATGCAGGCATGCGGCCAGGCGCCGCCGCTCGCGCTCTTCCGCCAATGACAATTCGGACGCCAGAATTCGCAGGTGCCGCTGATAGGCCAGTAGCCGTTCCTCTACTTGCTTGCGCTCCCGGATGTCGCGGACGACACATTGAATCATTTCTTCGCCATTGATGCGGCAGGCGTTGCCGATGAGCTCCACGTCAATCTGATGCCGGTTTTTGGTTTCCAGCGGCAAGTGCTCATAACGGATAGATCCTTCCTCCCGCAATTTCAGGAAAGCGGCGCGACGGGCCTCGATATTCTTGAGCGGACTGATTTCCCAGAACTTCTTTCCCAAAAACTCTTCGTGAGAATACCCCAACAGGCTTGTCAAAAAAGGGTTGATATCTACAATTTGCCCGGTGTCTTTATTGAGGATCAAGATGCCATCCTTGGCGACTTCAAAGAGCCGGCGGTAACGGAGCTCCGAAGCCTCCAGCTCCGCCTGCGTCCGCTTGCGCTCGGTGATGTCCGTGTAGATGGAAACAAAGACTTTCCCATGGATCGGATGATCGAACGCGGAAACGCTCGCGCCGCACCAAAATGGCCTACCATCCTTCGTGATGCTGTAAATCTCCCCCTGCAACTTACCGCTTCTATCCAAGGATTCCAGGAGGGCGATCGCCGTCTGGTCAGGGGTTCTCTCCGTGGGAGCATTGATCACAGAGATGTGTTTCCCGACCATTTCACCCGGGCCGTAACCGAACATCTGCTCGCAGCTCGCATTTGTATGGATAATCACGCCATCGCTGGCCCGCACAAGGCAAAAGCCCTCGGACCGGTTCGCGACGATTTCGTTTTGCAGACGCAGCGAGGTCTGGGCCCACTTGTGATCGGTGATGTCGTACCAGATGCTTTGAACGAACCGTTTCCCCCGAATGCAGACAACCTTGCTGCTGACCAGGACGTCGCGCCTCTCGCCGTTCTTTGTCCGGTGTCTCGTTTCAAAGGTGTCGGCCCCCTCCTTGAGGATCTTCTCGTTGTGCTGGGCGACTTGGTCGGCAGACTCGTGGAGCTCCACGTCGTGTATCTTCAGTTTCGCGAATTCCTCTCGGCTGTAGCCCAGGTTTTCGTGCGCCCGGTCGTTGAACTCGGCCAGCGCCCCGGTCTCTCCATCCACCAGCACAATGGATTCGCCCGCTTGCTCGAAAAGAACGCGGAATCGTTCCTCGGATTCGCGCAGCGCCTCCTCGGCGCGCTTGGTGCTTTGGATGGCCTCCCACTTTCCTTGTCGCCGAATCAGCGCACATTCGTGGGTGCTGACCACGTCCATGATTTCGGAGGCTCCGCTTTTCTCGAGAGAATAGGTGCAAAGGGTGATCATCCGATGCGAGCGGATGATGCCGGCCAGCGCGGCTTCCTGGTCGGCGAATGCCCCCCGGTCTTCTTTCCCAAGCCACTGAGTAGTGCCGGCAACGCGGAGCCCATCGAATCCTCTTTGCACCGCCTGATTCTCTTTTTCGATCCAGCCCTGCAACCCCTCGGCGGGTTCGAGTTTTCCGGATTTGCCATACCACTGGATCGCGTGCAGGATTTCGATCTGCCCCTTCTCGACGTAAGCATCCAGATCCGGTACCGCCAGCTGCAGCGATCTCCCGGCATCCTCAACCGAGAAAGGCTCCGAGGCAACCCACAGGCAGAACTCATTATTCTCCAGTCCCGCTTTGAAATAGGGTACCAGAACATCGCTCAGGTCTTCTTTGGTTTCGTAGAAGAGGCAGACGTGCATGCCCCAACGGCCATCAGCGACAACCGGTATTCCCGTTTTTCTGGTTTTGTACATCGTAGCCCTCCCCTGTATCGCCCATGCTCGTTGGTCCTGTCACCGATCGAACCGTCTCCTCCAGTCGGACAAGGCGATCCGAGCGGGCCAATAGTCCCTGTAACTCTCTTGCGGGTGACCTGTGGGATGAGGAGGCACACTGCCAGCGCAAGCGGCGCTCCGAGTCTTTAATAGTTGTTAGTACCAAACCAAAAGAATATTCAGGACGCAAGAGAAATCTGCAAGCTGATACATTTTGTTTCTCTCAGAGTAAGGAACATGCTTTCTTGGGCACACGCCGCCCGCCCTATTTGGAGGGGAGCCGGCGTACATCATGGTTCCACATGGTTCCACCGTCCGCAGAATACTAACGGTCATCATTTTGAACACTTTTCAGACTGAACCCAACGTTCGTCGAGGTCGTGGGCAGGGTGGATCTTTGCACCGCCGCAGGCAAGCGTATCATCGGCGATGAAGGATGGGCTGCTCTGGCTCAAGCAATGGATCAGCATGGGCTTGGTCTCAACATCTCTCAAAGGGAGACCTTCATCCCCGTCTCTTGCGGGGATGTTGGAATGGCATTCTCCAAGTGCAGTACTCGCTCTTGCAGGGCTTCGATTTCCTTGTCGCGGTCGGGTTGGGGCTGCGACCGCAGACCCGGTTCCGTGACCCACCAGTTCATCCCCATTTCGACCGCCTTATCTACCGAACAAATCACCAGGCGAATTTGAATGGTGAGCAATTCAATATCCACCAGTTTCACCTTGATGTCGCCGGCAATGACGATTCCTTTGTCCAGGACCCGTTCCAGAATATCGGCCAGTGACGAGCTTTCCACGGCATGAACGATGTTGCGTTGGATGGGCATCTCACCCTCTGCTTCTCAGAGTAACTTTCCCAAAGGGCCCAGGTCCAGATTGAGATCGTCTTCGTCGAGACCGAACTCCTGGCGCAACCGCTCGATCTCCTGGGCTTGTTTCATCATGGTCGTCCCGAGCCGCTCAATTTCCACGTCGGTCAACGATCCGCTTTCCATGCGGCGGATGGCCTGTCGCTCCAGCAGCTCATGAAGCAGTTTCACCAGGGTGAGAACCAGTTGGCCCAGTCCATTCTTCACGTCGTCCCGTGCGATGTTGAGACGACGGGGCTGGGGCCGAATCTCGGCTTGCATGACCCGGGCAAAATCGTCCAGTGCCGGCGATTCCACGGGCGGATTCCCGGTCCAGGTCATGGCTTCATCTCCCGCTCATGCTCATCGGGGTTGGCAAAGCATTGGCCGTGCGAGCGGTTTCGATCGAGGCCAGCAGCAGTCGCAGTCCCAGATAGATCAGATCCACATTGGCCACCGAGATGGTCACATCGCCGTGAATCACGACTCCTTTGTTCAAGACGCGATCCAGAACTTCGCACAGCGAAAGGCGTTCTTCCGTTTCGAGCGGCGGCTCCATGATCATCATCGCTCACCTGATTCCAATTGGTCGAGAGGCTGTTGGTCTTCTTCTTCTTCACCCCGGCGGGTCTCCGGCTCTTCGTCTTCCATTTCGAGCGGGGACGCGCGATCCTGGATGGCATCGAGCCGATCGAGCGTCTCTTTCTCCGCGGCGTTGAACTCTTCGTCGGTGATCTCTCCCCGCTCCAGCATCAGATAGAGTTCCGACAGTCGTGCGGTCAGCGTCGCCTTCTCATTGACTCGTTCCTGCAGCGCGGCCTTGTGGATTTCGTTGAAGACCCACAGCAAGCCATGCACCGGGGCCAGCAGGATGTTGTCAATCAGCAGCATCGGGGTTTACACATCCAGATTCAGCTCCACGAAATTGTGGGGCGCCCACGGCCCGTTGTAGTCAAAAGCAAAATTGTTGTCGAACAGTGCCGCGGCCTCGAAGACGGCCGCTTCGAATTCCTGCTGCCGCTGCCGGCCCACCAGGCAAGCCAGGTTCATCACTTCGCGTTCGTTGCGGCACTTGTTTTGTTTCACTTCCTCACAGCAGCGGGCGAGGATGCGCTTGACCTTTTCGCTGTGGGACTGGCGATCCTCATTGAGCACATCGTCGAACAGCCGGCCCAGTTCGATCTTGTTCTCCTCGCTGGGTTCGCGGTGGTTGCCCAGCAGACGGTCGCGCGCCATTCTCAGCTCGGGGTGGGTGTTGACAAAATACTCGAAAATGTTGGGCACATCCCAAGTCACGCGCAGTCCCATCTCGACTTTTTCTGCGACCCGATTCAGTTGTGCCAGCAGCGCCTGCTGGTTGCGCGAGAGAATCCTCTCGACCGTTGTGGCGCCATCGGCAATAAAACCGAAAGCCATCGGGAGAACGGTGCCTTTCTCCATCAGCCGCTTGAGCACGACCTGATGAGCGGCGAGATGGCGACGCTCGGGGCGAAGTTTGCCGTTGGAGAGGTCGCTTACGACCGCCGCCACGCGGCCACTGGAAACGCTGTAAACGCTTTTCCCGTCAATGCCCGGAAAACCACCGGGAGGATCTCCCGACTCGGCCGCCACGGCATACAAATAGACTTTCTTGCCTGCTCTGTGATTCCCCATGAGTCCGTTCGATCCTTTCGGTGCGGATGCCCGTCCGCGAGCTCAGGGGTGGCTCACGGGTTCGGTAACGGGGCCACCCGCTGGGGGCTCGGCGGCCGCGCCGGCCAACCGGACCGCTTTCAGGTATCCCTCCACGGTCCTGATTTCCAACATCGCGTTGCACGCCCAGCATTTGACCTGGCCATTGTAGTCATCATACGCGGCGTCCAGCTCGACCTTGTGTCCGCAAGAAACGCAGTTGACCTTCATCTTGTTCTCCCTTCCGGGATTCTGGATTTCGCTCTCACGACCTGCACGTATTCCGCCTCCAGGTCTCCTGTCATAGCCTCTGTCCGCCGTCTCCGGTACGCCAGTCTGCCGTGTTCGAAGGCGACTCGGCCTCAATCCAGTGGCTCGGTCTGCGGGCCTGCCATCCCTTGGCACGAGCGGAATCCCCGCACGTGGCGACTGGTTCGAATGCGAGAAAGTCCTCTGCGCGCAGGCACTGGCCGCCCTCCTTCTCCTGTTCGCGTTTGGTTCAATAGCGCAGCTTGAACCCACCGCCGCTCTTGGTGAGCACGGGTTTTTCCTCGACACACGAAGCGCGGCTCGGCCTTTTCGAACCGTGACCGCCCAACGAGGTAAGAAGCGCCGCTTTTTCCACCTCGATCTCCCCGAACCGCGCGTCAATGTTCCCGATCCGATGCATGGCGCTTTCGCGTTCTTTCCCACGCCGCAATCTTTCCATCTCCAGGCAGCTCAGCCGCATGTACGCGCGGTAGGGGATCGCGGCCTGGTCCACCATTCCGGAGAGTGTGCGGATGTCCTGCAATCCGCGAAGGGTTCGTTTGGAGGCAACCATTGGGCTACTCCTTGCTCTTTCCGTTTTTGGGACCATGCTTCTGGCCATGTCGCGCGGGCGGACCGCAGACTTTGCGGATCGCTTCATCCACCTTCAACGGCATCAGCGATTGGCCGTCGCGCGTGACCTTGACCGTGTCGGTGTTGAGAACATCGCGGCAGATCCATTGAAAGGCAGGATCGTCCCAGCGGGCGTGGCACTTGCGATGAGCGAGAATCCGGGCGATGGCGATGCCGGCCCGCACCGTCGGCCGATGGTTGTTTACCCCCACCCCGCGCATCAACCGCACGATATCCACGATGACCTCGGCATCTCTGTCGGCCAGGCCCGACTTGGCCCTGGCGATCTGGATCTCCGTTTCCCGATCATAGTGCCCGAGGCTGATGGTGATCAGCCGGTCTATGAGCGCATCTTGTGTTTTGTGCGCACCGGCATATTCTTCGGGATTGGAAGTGAAGAGGGCCCGGAAATCGGGGTGGACTTCGAGATACCCTTCTCCGTTCCGGCGCAGGCTCGGCAGGTCCAAGATCCGCTCCTCCAGGATGCTCAAGAGAACGTTGTTGGCTTCCGGGCGTGAGCGCGTGAATTCGTCATAGATGAGGGTGCAGCCCTCGCGGCAGGCGGTGGTCAGGCGGTTGTCCACCCACAGGCTTTTCATCTCCTCTTCGGTTTTCAGGACCGAGTGGATGAAGTTGTCTATCACCTTGTGCCTTCGGTAGCCGGCGTCTCGACCCACCAGGTCGGAACTGCCGAACTCATCATCGCCATGAATCAGGATGACCGGCCGGCCGAGCTGGGCGGCCACATGGAACGCCAGCGTGGTCTTTCCGGTCCCGGCGGGACCGGCAAAGTGGACCGGATAGCCTACTTCCAGGTAGGCCAGCGCCCTCTCGGTCAGCTGCTTCACATAGGGAGTTGCGACAAACTCCTCACTGGGTTCGGGAACGACGCTGTCGCTCGTCGTGGGAATTTGCACCACCCTCACCGACTCGGCGGTCAACGCTTCGCTTTTCATACCTCACTTCCCCCTTCGCTGGGCAGGCCAAACCTACCTTGTCGCGTGCCTCTTGTAGTTCATCCTGGGCGACCTGGCCTCTTCGTCCCTGGCGCGGTGTTCCGGGTTCGTCGGCCGGTTCGGGTGTCTTCCCGGGACGGCGCGGGAGGCAAAGGAGCTCCCCGCCCACGCGCGCTCCGCGCCCCGGAGGTCGTCCGCAAATCCCGATCGCAGGGTGGCGACCGCCCGTTTCAGGTTGGACACCGCGGCCATGCGTTCCGTTTTGCCCGCCCTGGCCATGGCCAGATGCTCGGTCCGAAAGCCGGCGCGCAAGGCGGCCACATTGCGCTCCACGTTCTGTAGGAAGGCTTGACGGCCGTGATGGAGCGAGACGATCTCCTCGCGTAATCGGGTCATATCCTCGGCTAAATGTCCCATGAAATGTACCTCCTTTTCTGTCAGACTCTCTCGTTGAGATTTAGTTACGATTTGCCATAATCTCGTTTCGTACGGTGGCACCTGCTCGTGAGTGCGAAGGGCTCTTGACCTCTCGTTTTCGGACGCGGCCCGCCGCGGCCTCCCTCCCTGGCGGCTTCGCGAGATTTCGAGGCGGCTCAGTTCTGTGGGGGCTCAGGCGTGCTTGCCCATCCAGGCCCGATGAGCACCTTTGAGGTCCAAGGCAAACCCGTGACGCAGCTCTGCCACCACCCGTTTCAGGTGAGAGACCGACTTCCTCACGTCCATCACCGAGGCCTTCCGGTCTGCCTTGGCTTTCCTGGCCATCTCCTTCCGGGCACGATGAAACCGGGCCAGTATGGTCCTGACGTGCGTTTGAATGGTTCCCACACTGTGTGCCATTTCTTCCAGAAAGACCGTGCGGGCCCGGCGCAGAGCACCGATTTCGCCATTGAGCCGGGTCAGATCATTGGTCAGAGTGCCCATCGTTTTTCTCCTTTGCTGGGGTGCCCCCTTGCTTCTCTTCGGGCTCCCGCCAGGTGGGGACTCCCTCCTCCGTCCCCACCTGGCTTCCGGAACCCTACCTTTGGTCGCGGCTTACGCCGGTGCGGCTGCACTGGCCGTCAAGCCGATGGCCTCGGCATACTTCAAGTAGGTCTCGACCGAGGCGATCACCACACGGGCTTCGATCGAGAGCAGTTCGATCCCGACCAGCGAGACCTTGACCCAGGCATCTATGACGATGCCCTTGTCCAAAATCCGGTCCACGACTTCCGCGAGACTCGAGGAGTCCATGGATTTTTGAATCTTTGCCATTCAGCTTCACCTCCTTGCCGATTTTGTACTCGTAGTGGAATCTCAGAGATGCAACCGCCGTGCCACAGCCCAGCGGCTTGTCTCTGGGGAGGCGAAGAGCGAAAAGGGGCGCTTTGCGGCGAGAAAGGCAGCTCTCATGGAGAAGCCTCGTGGGGAGCAGGTGGTCCTAGGGAGGAAACGCTAGGGAGAGAATTCCCTAGCAGGGTTTTTTTCACGCCACAGAAGGTCCGATCTCTTTGGTTCGGGTAGGGGAGAAAACGGCGACGGCGATTTGCAGGAATCATTCCGGTCGCAAGGGCGGCCCCGGCACCTTGTCGCTGAGCCGCGCTTACGCGAGATGCAGCGTTGTTTCCCGGACTTCTTCCAGCAGAAACGGTTTGCCGATGAAACCACAAATGGCGTTGCTGGCGAGCCATTGCTGCAAGAGGCCGTCGCCGCTATAGTAATAGCCGGAAATCAGGATCACGGGAAGGCCCGGCTGGAGCTGTCGCAGGCGCAATGCCAGATCATAGCCGGCCATGTCGGGCAACATGGCGTCAATGAAGGCCAACCGAAACGGACCTCGCCCCATCAGCGAGAGCGCTTCCTGAGCGCTGCCGGCCGAGACCGTTTGAAACCCCACCTGCTTCAGGATCCGATCCAGTGCCCAACAGAGGTCGGTCTCGTCATCCACAATGAGGATGATTCCACTGTTTTCTTCGGCCATGGCTACGTTTCCTTTTCGCCGCGATGTTGGAACCCGCCGGCAAGCGGCGGCACGGCCACGATCACGACAGAGGCAGGTGAATGGTAAACGTGCTGCCCTGGTGCTCGGTGCTTTCCACCTCGATGGCGCCAAAGTGCTGTTTAATGATCGAATAGCACAGAGACAGTCCCAGACCCACGCCGTCGCCCACCGGACTGGTGGTATAGAAGGGGTCGAATATTTTGTCGAGGCTCTCGGCGGGAACACCGCAACCGGTATCGCGAATGCGCAAGAGAGCCTTCTCTCCGTTTCGTCCGAGCGTGATCTCCAATACGCCTCCCCGCGGCATCGCCTTGAGCGCATTCAGAACGAAGTTCATGATCATCTGCTGCAAGAGGCACGCGTTGCCGAGAACGACGATGGGTTCGTCGGGAATGGTTACTTTCAGCGAGATCTTGTGAAGTCGGGCGCCATTGGCGGCCAGCGCCACGGTGTCCTTGACCACGGCCCCGAGATTCACACGCTCCAATTCCCTCAGCGGCGAGGGTCGGGCAAATCGCAGAAGGTTCTCAATAATGAGAGAAGCCCTTTGGATTCCCGCGTGAATTTTCTGGGCACATTCCTTTACAAACTCTGACGCAGTGTCTTCCTGGAGGAGAAACTGCGCGGCCGCCGACGACACCGACAAGGGATTTCGAATCTCGTGTGCAATGCCGCCGGCCATGACCCCCAAGGCGACCAGCCTCTGCGACTGAAGGACTTGTGCCTCCAGCTTGTGACGCTCGGTCAAATCCCGGCCCACGGCGACGATCCCTTCCACCTTGCCGGTCTCGTCCTTCATTTTCGAACAGACCCATGCGACCGGAACGTGTTGGCCGTCTTTGCTCATCAGGTTCCATTCCGGTTGGGCGGGGGGCTCCAGGCTCTTCAGCTTCTCAAACGTGTCCGCGGCGGCCCCTTGGTGTTCCGGTGCAAAAAACTCGTGGAGCAGGCGATTCACAACGTCCGCCAGTTGGTAGCCCGTGGCCGCTTCGGCCGCCCGATTCCAACTGATGATGCGGCCCTCGGGGTCCGTCGAAACAACGATGTCGCTGGCACTCTCGACGACACTGGCCAAATGGCTCTCGACCTGGTGCACTTCTTTGCTCAATTGGATTTGCTCGGTCACATCTTCCAGGAGGAGCATCATCAGTTCGGTGATTCCGCGACGGACCACCGGAATGATGCTGTAATAGTAGATCCGAAGCGGTATCCCGGGTGCCCGGTAAGCGATCCGTTCGCCCTGAACCGGCTCGTTCGTTTTGAAGACCTCCCGGATTTTGCGCTCCAGATCGATTTCGCTCAGAATGGTCTCGGGAAACACTTCGCTCAGTTTCCGCCCGATCGTCTCCTCGGCCGACCTCCGCGCCTTCTCCAGAAAGTTCCGGTTTGCGGACAGGATATACCAATCCTCGTCAATCAAGAGGACCGAGGAGGGAATGGCCGACAGGAGCATCTCATAGAGCTGTCGGCAGTCCCGTTTGGAGAACCTTCCCCTCTTGCCATCACTCGCCGCCGCATTCCGTGGCATGAGGCTCTTCTCCCTTCTCCAGAGACGCGAAACTGTGGGGAGGCCAAGGACCGCTCAGGAGCATCTTCAGCGAGTGCGCTTGGCTCAAGGTTCGGAAGGTCTGGCGAAAGGCTTCCTCATATTCGCGTTTAACCAGAAAATCCAGAGACAACACGGGAACGCGGAAGAAAGAGCCAGGAGGAGGCAAAGACTCTAGTCGGCATCGCACAAACAATCCCGCAAAAACCTCTTGCAGCTGGGCCGGGACAAGCGTTCCCCTGCCGCGTAAGCGGTCACATTCGGCAAAATAGTCCTTTCGCGCCGCCAGATACTCGGCTCCCGTGGCACACGGGGAAACCTCGCACGGCTCTCTCGCGTCCGGCGTGTGGCCCTTCCCGTGTTCGAGGATCACCCGGATTCCCATCTCCACGCATCCGTCCAGTTCATGGAGAGTCGTCAGATAGGCCTGGCGATGTTGGCGCAAATGCTCGATCACCTGGCATTCCTCTTCCAGCAGGGACCCATAGCGCAGGGGGAGAACCGCGCCCTCGCGGTGGAAGGTCTCGATGACCTTTTCGTAGACCAGAACAGAGCGGGCGTCGCGGGGCAGCGACTCGATGCGAGCCGACAACACCGAGACGACCGCACTCAGGCTGCCGTTCTCGATCAGCCGGACCGGCTGCCCGTCCACTCCGGCAGGAAGGGGGTACGGAGCTTTCTCGGGCGTGGCGCAAATGCAGTAGAGCAGGTAGCTCATGATTCCGCGCCTGCCTCATCGGTCCCCGAGAGACCGGCGTCCAGGGAGGGGCAGAAGCTGTAGGGGGGCCAGGGACCGGACGACTCCAGGAGCAATCCTTGCGTCGCATACGGCGCGCCGATCTCATCCACGCGTGCTCGGAATTCCTCGCGGGTCTCGCGGGCCAGGAGAAAGGCCCAGTTGAAGACCATCTCCGTGTCTCGCCCCGAGGCTTCTTTTGTCAGTGTTTTGAGCGAGCGCGAGGCGACGACATGGGGCTCGAGTTCCGCGGGAATGGCCTGACCGGTTGAGTGGATCCAGGAGCGCGCTTTCCTGGCGACTTCGACGCGCAATCGTCGTTCGCGCAGATAGTCGAGGCCGGTGGATGCCGAGCCGGCCACGTCCTGCGAATGGGCTAGAGCCGCAAACAGAGATTCTTCGGCTTTCGCTCGATCCACGAAGACCCTTACGGCCCACTCCTCTTTTCCCGCCACCGACTTGAGAAACGTCAGAATCACTTCATGATGCATTTCCATTAGCTTTTTCAGCTGACCCAAAGAAGAAAAGAGCGTGGCAAAACGGGCCGGGAAAACGGCAGACGCACGCATCAGGCGCTCAATCACTTTTTCGTGGAGGCACGCGCGTGGCCCGACCCAGGTCAGATCCTGCAAATGGCTTTCCGCCACAGGGCCGGTCCACTCCTCGAGGGCCACCTCGCCAAACACGGCCACAATGTCTCGGAACAACAGCTGTGAGAGCGGGCAATGCGCCTCGGCGAGGGGTGCCGCCGCAAGGACGTCGCCACAAGTGAAACCGAACAGGTAGATCGCCGTCTCTCCGACGGAAGAGGTCCCGCGGCGGTTGTCGAAATCAAACATGACGACCTCCCACCCCCGTCTGTAAAACGCTTTCGGATTCCAGGGCGCTGCGGACCGCCATTTGCAGTTCCCGGGCTTGGAACGGCTTGGTCAGATACTCCAGCACCCCGCCCTCCATCGCTTCGCGAGCCGAATCTTGCGAACCATAGCCCGTCAGGATGATCACTGTCAGGTTCGGGTAGATTCCCTTCAGCTCCCTCATGAGCTCGAGGCCGCCACAGTCGGGCAAGTTCAGGTCCAGGATCACCAGGTCCAGCCCTGTATTCGCGGCGATCACAAGGGCCCGAGCGCGGTTTCCCGCCCACAAGAGGGTGCCGCCTTGACCGGCCAGGACGTGCGCCACGAGGTCGAACGTCGCCCTTTCGTCATCCACGACCAGGATCGTCTGTTGCTGGTTTCGCGGCTTCACTTTCATGTTCCACCTCTGCCCCAGGTTGTTCGGGTGCTCGCCGCCGGCGATCCGAAGGCCGGCGCACCCTTCTTGCGCAGGAATCGGGTTTCATCGTTCCTGCCGGTCCTTTTTTCTCGGCAGAATGATCTCCAGCACGCCGTTTCGAAAATGTTCCACGCATCGTTCGACGTCCACTTCGGGTGGCCGCCGGATTTCCTCGCGGAATTCATGGTCTCCCCGTTTGGCGTGGATGAGATAACTGTCCGGGGTCATCTTCAGAGAGACATCGCCCCGACAGAATCCGCCCAAGTCAATAATGATCAGGACTTCTTCCGCCTCGTGAAACACATCCACGAGAGGCTCGCGGATTTTCCGAAACAGCGGTTTCGTCTGAAACCGCCAGTCGCGCGGCTTCCTAAACGGTTCCGTGGGGAAGGCGGGGTCGGAGGGCGGCGGCTTCTTCCCGCCCCCCGGTTGTCCCCCAACGCCCAATCGCAAGCGCAGGCCGCCGCGCTTGCCCGTGCGGTCGCGCTCGTGGATGGCCCTGGAAACGTCCTTCATCGTTCGGGGCGGGATGCACCGCGCCATCTCCGTCGGCCTCCTGTGAGAGACCATCGGTCAAGGGTCGCTTAACGTGCCTCTTCGATGGCCTTGAGCAAATCCTCGATCCGGATCTGCGGGTCCGGTACTCTCTCGGGCTTCTTGTCAGCGATAGATTCCACCACGCGGCGCACGGCGGCAAGCGCGGCTCGATAGCAAACCCCGGCAATATCGGCCCCGCTGAAGCCGTCCATTTGTGCGGCCAGCGCTTTGTATTCGATCGGTTTGGCCAATGGTTTGTGGCGAAGATGGACGTTCAGAATCTCGAGACGTTCGGTCGCGTCGGGCATGGGAATCTCGATGACCTCGTCAAACCGTCCCGGCCGCAGCGCCGCGGGATCGAGCAGGTCGAGGCGGTTGGTCGCCCCGAGCACCAGAACCCCTTTCAATTCCTCGACCCCGTCCAATTCCGCGAGAAACTGGCTCAACACGCGTTCGGAGACATGCGAATCGGAAGTCCCGGCGTTTCGAACCGGGATCAGGGCGTCAATCTCGTCGAAGAAAATGATGCATGGCGCCGCCTGGCGCGCCTTGCGGAAAACTTCCCGAACTCCCTTTTCCGACTCGCCGATGTATTTGGACAGCAGCGCAGGACCTTTTACCGAAATGAAGTTCACCTGGCTCTCGTTCGCAACGGCTTTGGCCAGCAGAGTCTTCCCGCAGCCGGGGGGACTGGTCAGAAGGATTCCCTTGGAGGGTCGGACCCCGGCCTTTTTAAATAGCTCGCCATGGTGCAAGGGCCATTCGACCGCTTCGATCAAGCGCTTTTTCACCGGCTCGAGCCCCCCCACGTCTTCCCAGCGGACATCGGGAATCTCGACGAACACTTCGCGGATGGCCGAGGGCTCGACCTCGCGCAAGGCGTCCAGGAAATCATCCATCTGGACTTCGAGTTGGGCGAGCTGGTCGTAGGGGATATGCGCCAACGCGAAGTCTATGTCGGCCATGATGTGGCGCAGGCGAATCATGGCCGCCTCGCGGCAAAGCGCTTCGAGGTCCGCCCCGACAAAGCCGTGCGTGATTTCCGCCAAATGGCTCATATTCACCTGGTGCGCCAGCGGCATTCCCCGGCTGTGGATTTCCAGAATCTCCAGTCGGCCATTGCGGTCGGGGATGGGAATCGAAATCTCGCGGTCGAACCGGCCCGGCCGGCGCAGCGCCGGGTCAATGGCGTTGGGGATGTTGGTAGCGGCAATGACGATGACGTTCTGGCGTTTGTTCAGTCCATCCATCAGGGCGAGAAGCGTGGCGACCACGCGCTTTTCCACATCGCCCACGACCGTTTCGCGCCGGGGCGCAATGGCGTCTATCTCGTCCAGAAAAATGATGCTGGGCCCTTTCCGCGTGGCTTCCTCAAAAATCTTGCGCAGGTGGGCCTCGCTTTCCCCGTAAAACTTGTGGATGATTTCGGGTCCGCTCACGGAAAAAAAGCTGGCTTCCGTCTCGTGGGCGATCGCCCGTGCGATCAGCGTCTTCCCGCAGCCGGGCGGACCATAGAGCAGCACCCCTTTGGGCGCATCTATCCCCAGGCGCTCAAAGACTTCCGGATAGCGAAGCGGCAGCTCGATCATCTCCCGAACGCGCTGAAGCTGGGGGCGGAGCCCGCCGATGTCTTCATAAGAAAGCGGCCGGGGGCCTTCTTCGTCTTTGGTCTTCCCAATCACCAGTTGCGTGGTGGAATTGATGATTACGGGCCCACTGGGGGAGGTACTTTCGACTTTGAAATCCGCCGACCGGCTGCCAAACAGCGTCGCACGAACCCGGTCGCCTTCCACAACCGGCAACCCATCGAGCAGACTGCCAATATACTTCACGTCTCGGTCCGAGGGAGTAATCGTGGTGGGATCAAGAACCACCCGGACGGCCGACAGCACGGTGGTTTTGCGAACGAACACATGGTCGTCCAACCCCACGCCGGCATTCTCGCGCAGCAGGCCGTCCATCTGGATTCGAGCTTGACCGCGGTGATCCTTATAGGCCGGCATGGCCTTGCCAACGGTCTGCCGTTCCCCAATGATCTCAACGATATCACCAATTTGGGCATCCAGCTTCTGCAGGTCCTCCGGGTCCATGCGGACGAAGGCCCGTCCCACGTCTTTGCTGAGAGCCTCCGCGACACGAAGTTTGATCTTTGCACCATCAGCCTTGGTCATCGTTTCTCCTTTGCCCCTCGAGCAGTTTCGCGGATCCCTTTTTCATCGGCACCAGCACTGCCGCCGGCAGACCGGCGGCAAGCCCCCGCGCCTGCTCCAACCGTATGGGTTCAGCCGGCCGTTCATCAGGCTTCCTCGACAGCGCAATGTCGGTCACCATCGGCGCGGGGCCGGCGGTGACCCTTGCGCTCGATTGCCCGGCTAAACACATACCTCCCACCGGGATTCTTTAGCCTGCGACTTCCCGCGGTCAGCTGGCTTTCCGGCTCTCAGCCCCTAGCGCAGACACTTGATCTCGACCACACCGTTGTTGCAGGTCACGGTCATCTTCTCCCGCTGAAAGGTCCCCGGCAGAAGGATTTCCTTGCGATACTTCTTGTCTTTTTTCTCGGCCGACAGCGTCAGGATGTCGTCTTTGGCCTCCAACCGAAGATCCTCGGCGCCGACTCCCGGCATTTCGGCGATCACCAGCACGTAGTCCTTCTCCTCGAACACGTCCACCATCGGCTCTCGCACCTCGTGGACGACCGAAACCTGGTCGCCCGATTTCTCTTTGTGGATGTTTCCGAACGGCTCGACCTTCAGTCCTTCGCCCCCCAGGCCCACTTTGACGCTGAAGCCATAGACTCCTTTCAGTTCCTTTCCCCCGGCCTTCCCCTGGAACTCGCCGCTTTTTTTCAAGGCTTCTCCGGTTTCGGCCAAATCGGCGAGCTTCTCGACCAAGCTGCTCAGCCCCTTGAACAGGCCTCCCAGTCCGCCCCCGGAGCCGATTTCTTCGTCGCGGTCGCCTTCGCGCTTCTGTTTGGTTTTCATTTCTCCCTCCGTTTGCCTAAAGTCCGTATTCCTTTATTTTGGCATGAATGGTCTTGTAGTCTACCTGGAGGACACGGGCGGCCATGGCCTTATTTCCGCCCACGCGTTCCATCACTTCCGTGAGGATGGATCGTTCGACGGCCGTGCGGCATTGTTTTGAGATTTCCTTGAGAGATTGTCCCACTCTCTCGGCCGGTTCTCCCGATCCGGCCGTCGGCGTTTCGACCAGTGCTGGTTTGAGGGGACCCAGGTGTTCCGGTCCGATCACGTCCTCGGCCAACAAAACCGCTCGGCGAACGATATTGCGCAGTTCCCGCACGTTGCCCGGCCAATTGCGGTGTCTCAGAATGTCCAGTGCCCCATCGGTGAATCCCGCGACCTGCTTTCCCAGTTCCCGATTGGTGCGTTCCACAAACCGCTTGGCCAGAAAGGCGATGTCTGCTTTGCGTTCCCGAAGCGTCGGCACACGGATGACGTATTCGCTGAGGCGGTGGTAGAGATCGCTGCGGAACTCCGCCGCGCCCGCGCGCGAGAGGTCCTGGTTTGTCGCGGCAAGGATCCGAGCTTCGGCTTGGATCGGCGTGCAACCGCCCACACGATAGAAGCATTTCTCCTGCAAGGTCCGCAACAACTTGCCCTGCATCGCCAGCGGCAAGTTTGACATCTCATCGAGAAACAGGGTGCCCCCCGCCGCCGTCTCGAATTTCCCCAGGGTGGTTTGATCGGCCCCCGTGAAAGCGCCCTTTTCATGGCCGAAAAACTCGCTTTCGATCAAGGTATCGGGGATCGCGCCACAGTCCACGGCCACCAGCTTGTGCGCCGCACGAGGGCTTTGCCTGTGAATCGCCCGGGCCACCACTTCCTTGCCGACGCCGGTCTCGCCGACGATGAGAATCGAAAAATCGGTCGGGGCCACTCGCTTCAATTCCGCGGCCAGAGCTTGAATCGCCGGGCTGTGCCCCATCTCGTCCTGGAGCGACGGTCCCTCGGACTCTGAGTCCGGACGACCGACTCTCGACTTGCGCCGCCGATCCCGCAAGGCATTGTGAATGGTCAGAAGGACTTCTTCATTGCTAAAGGGCTTGGCCAGGTAATCATAGGCCCCCGCTCGGACCGCATGAACGGCATCGCTGACCCCGGCAAACGCCGTGATCATGATGACCGGGAGATCGTTGTCTATCAGTCTGGCCCGCCGCAACACCTCGTGGCCGTCCATGCCCGGCATGCGGACGTCCAACAACATGACGTCGGCTTTTCCCCGCTGGATCCAGTCCAAGGCGGTCTGTCCGTCATGGGCTTCGATGACCTCCATCCCCTCTCTCTTCATTATAACCCGCAAGACCAAGCGGATGGTCTCCACGTCATCCACAATCAGGACCGTGGTGCGGTTTTCCATGAGGCTGCCTCCTCTTCTGGTTCGATGGAACCCGAACCTTCTCAGAAGAGAGCCGGCATATGGGATACGTAACCCGAATGTCCGAGGCCAACCAACGCAAGGGGGAATGCAGCATGCCCAGGAAGAGGATACCGGTTTCTCCGATTCGCAGTGTGTCGTTGATGCGTGCGGCAATGTATTGGTCGCGACGCTGTAGCAGACTCTGACCCAGAATCCGTTGTTGCTCTTTGATTCGCGAGGCTTCTTCGAGATCGCGCGCGGTACAAACCCGCTGGACGAGGTTGTATTCCTCGAGCAGCAGATCGGGCGATTCCGTTCCCATCAGAGTCGCTCCTCGCGCGATCAACTCGACCAGCAGCTGATGGTTGGGACTGCCCGCTCGGGCCAGGTCGCCGACGATGTCCGCCTCGCGGGTGCAGACCGGCAACCCGTCTTGGTACAAGCGGACACGCGGGAAGGGGAGGCGCCCTTTCAGCATCTCTTCCCGAATGTGCGCCCAGAATTGTTCGACGGCTTCCACGTTGCTTTTCCACTTCTCCCGGCCGATCTTCTGAATGGCAATGGTCTGCAATGGTTCGGCTAACGCCCCCATATCGGCCTGCGTATGAAGAATCGGGATGTAGATGAGTTTTCTCATGTCTCCTATGATGCAACCGCTTGCGGCCAAAGGAATCCTGGCGCCCGATGGTCTGTCTCTGTCAGGCCCCATTGCCTGATAGGCGTTGCGATCTGAACGGTCGGGGGTTTCTCGTCGGGAACGGACCTAGACTGCATTGAACCAATACAATCGCACAGGCGATCAGCCGTCAATCGGGGGGATTTCTGATCTTGCCCTTCGAAATACCTGAGCTTGGCATAGGGAAAAAACTGTGCGCCCACGGTTTTGCACCCGTCCTGGCCAGCCGTGGTTGCGTTAGGTGATCGAGCGCACTTATCGTCAGGCCGTACCAGGATCGGTGGCTGCAAGTCCGCCAGGAACGGCGACTGGAATTTTCATTGCTTTTGGTCGAGGCTTCTTCAAGCATCGCGGGCGAGTGAAGTGTCTGCGGAGGTTCGCAATGAGAGTGAAGCATCTTCAACCGGCAATGGTGGCACGACTGATGGGCTGCCTGACCGTGGCGGCGCTGCTCATGGGGTCGTCGTCGTGTCCGCGCGATTTGGCCTCGAACGTTGACAGCAAGTTTTCAGTTAATCTGGTCCGTCCTTCGGCGACTTGGCCGAAGATCAACACTCTCTCGCCCGGCGAAACCGAAGCGTACGGCAAGTACGGCCAGCCCGACTACTTCCGCGTCTGGTACAACAAGGGCGGCGAGATTGCCACCAGCCGCGAGGCCGGGCCGATCATTCGCGGCCGGCAGGTCAGCGAGCTGCCCCGGTCGTGGATTTATGAGGCAGGAGGGATCGAGCTTCGGTTTGTATCGCCGACAAAGTTCATGGAAGTTCCGATCTCCGACCAGATCAAGGTGCTCTGCCAACGGGGCGATCCCCAGGAACGCGACGTTCTGTCGCTGGTGGACGGCAAAGCGAAGGAAAGCTGGACCTACTGGGACGTGGGCGAGAAGTACTTCTTTCTCGACGGCAAGCAAATCGAAAAACAGGTCTTCAAAGCCATCGGCAAGCCGTTCACGCGGATGTAAGTGGGACAGGTTGTCAACCTGTCTCGCCATCCGTTCCCATTGTCTTGGAAATACCCACTGGAAGTGAGAGCCCAAAATCGAGGGAATCGCTCACGGGCACGGGAGCGGGTACGGAAGAGTCACGGCCGCAGGCTGACCGCCTACGCTATTTTTTTTTCATAAACCTCGGGATTGACGCAGTGGGGAGCGCGCCGGCCTTTGACGATGGCCAGCAGGTTTTCGGCGGCCATCGTGGCCATGCGCGTGCGCGTCCAGATCGTTGCGCTGCCGATGTGGGGACAGAGCACCGCATTGTCCAGCGCGGCGAGGCCGGGTTTCATCTTCGGTTCGTCTTCATAGACGTCCAGTCCCGCCCCCGCGATCGTTCCCGAGCGCAAGGCCTCCACCAGCGCCGCCTCATCGTGGACCTGCCCGCGCGAGGTGTTGATGAAGATCGCCGTTCGTTTCATGCGGCGAAACTGTGCGGCGCCAAACAGGTGGCGCGTGCTCTCGGTCAGCAGCACGTGGACCGAGACGAAATCGCTTTCGGCGAGCAATTCGTCGAGGCCGACGCGCCGCGCGCCCAGTTCTTTTTCCAGCGTTTCGTTCGCGGCCGGGTTGCAATAGAGGACCTTCATGTTGAAGCCGCGCGATCGGAGAGCGACGGCGGTTCCGATTCGACCCGCGCCGACAATGCCCAACGTGCGGCCGGTGATGTCGGCGCCGAGAAACATCATGGGCCCCCAGCCTTCGAACTTGCCCGAGCGCATGAAGCGGTCGGACTCCACGATCCGCCGCGCGGTCGCAAAGAGCAGCGCCCAGGCCAGATCGGCCGTCGCGTCGGTCAGC
>Ga0315282_10002274_pt1 | contig 35583 bp, 33 predicted proteins | sample YL17G07_20_MG_FD_203693 | JGI IMG/M metagenome (GOLD analysis project Ga0315282, IMG submission 203693) | Sediment microbial communities from Yellowstone Lake, YNP, Wyoming, USA - YL17G07_20 | ecosystem: Environmental > Aquatic > Freshwater > Lake > Sediment | place: USA: Wyoming | collected...
AGGAGGTTCGGAAGGGTGATCCTGCAGAGGAGATACGACAGGCAGGGCTTCGCCCTATTCACCAACGCCTTGCTTCATAATCTGTATGCGCTGAGGATAGGGCATCACTGAATTTTGTCCCAAAGCCGGTTAAGGCAGAATGTTTAATATTAAAGACTGAGTAGAATCCCTTTACTTGAGGCTGAAGATAATGCCATTCATCGGTGAGATACCCAAGGATTACAATAGCAAAGTCGTTGAGGACGAGACCTTCAAGTTCTGGGAGGTTGGAGGGATACTGGAGAAGGTCAGGGCACGCGGGGGCGAGAAGAAGTTCTATTTTCTCGATGGTCCTCCCTATGTAACGAACCCCATCCATGTTGGCACAGCATGGAATAAAACGCTCAAGGACGCGTACATCAGATACTTCAGGATGAATGGGTATGACGTAAGGGATCAGCCCGGATTCGATATGCACGGGCTACCCATAGAGGTAATGGTTGAGAAGAAGCTAGGGATTAAGTCAAAGAAGGAGATCGAGACCCTAGGGATAGAGAAATTCGTCGAGTCTTGCAAGAGCTTCGCTATAGATAACCTGAAGATCGCCACTGACCAGTTTAAGAATCTTGGGGTCTGGATGGACTGGAAGGCCCCCTACAGGACGCTTGATAACTATTACATCGAGTCGGTATGGTGGCTGATAAAAAAGGCCGAGGAGAGGAGGCTACTCGGCAAAGGGAAGAAGATTGTGCACTGGTGCCCCAGATGCGAGACGGTACTGGCAGGATACGAGGCAACGGATGAGTACAGAGACGTGGAGGAGGAGTCCATTTACGTCAAGTTCAGGATCGAGGGGAAAGAAAACGAATATATAATGATATGGACGACGACCCCCTGGACTCTGCCCGCCAACGTTGCAGTGATGGTTCACCCCGATTTTACTTATGCAAGGGTCAAGGTAGGGAAAGAGATCTATATAGTCGCCGAGGGAAGGATAGAGTCAGTCTTCAAGGATCTGGTAACCGCTTACGAGGTCGTTGAGACCTTTCCGGGTACAGACCTGAAGGGATTGAGGTACGTTTCACCTCTGCTTGAGGAGGTGCCCAAACAGAAGGAACTCCAGCCAGCGCATATGGTCGTACTGAGCGACCGGTATGTGACCCTTGAGGAGGGTACCGGGTGCGTCCACACCGCCCCTGGACACGGAGAGGAGGACCATGAGGTGGGGGAGCTCTACGGGCTGCCGGACTTCTGCCCGGTGGACGAGAGGGGACGCTTCACCGAGGATGGAGGCGAATACGCCGGTAAGGACGTCAGGGAGGCGAACAACACCATAACCCAGGATCTGAAGAGGAAGGGCCTACTCTTCAAGACGGAGACGACCGTACACAGATACCCCCACTGCTGGAGGTGTAAGACCCCGCTGATACTGAGGATAGCCTCGCAGTGGTTCATAAAGGTCACAGAACTCAAGGAACTCCTGTTGGAAGAGAACGAGAGGGTGGGCTGGGTACCAGAGTGGGCAGGAAGGGCAAGGTTCGGGAACTGGATAAAGAATGCAAAGGACTGGGTCATCTCCAGACAGAGATATTGGGGGATCCCGCTGCCCATTTGGGTCTGTGAGAAGTGCGGCAGGTACGAAGTTATTGGATCGGTGTCTGAGCTAAAGGAGAAGGCGATCTCAGGGCTCAAAGGGGTAGAGCTTCACAGACCTTGGGTCGACTATGTGAAGATAAGATGCAGTTGTGGTAGCACGATGGATAGAGTTAGTGATGTGGCTGACGTTTGGATGGACTCTGGATCGGCCTCATTCGCGGCGCTGCACTATCCGTCCGACGAGAAGGCATACCAGTACTGGTGGCCCGTGGATATGATACTGGAGGGGCACGATCAGACGAGGGGATGGTTCTACACGCTCATGGTTTGCGGACTTATTGCGTTTAATGCTGCCCCCTACAAGCGAGTGCTGATGCACGGATTCACCATTGATCAGGAGGGCAGAGCCATGCACAAGTCTTTGGGGAACGTGGTCTATCCTGAGGAGGTCATTGAGAAGTTCGGCAGGGACACCCTGAGGTGGTACGAACTCGGCTGCACCACTTGGGAAGATCTGAAGTTCACCTGGAAGTCCGTAGAGGAGACGTCAAGATTTGTGGGCATCTTGTGGAGCACTTACTACTTTGCGAGCCTCTACATGAGCCTTGACAAGTTTTCGCCGGAGAAATATCCGCTGGGGAGCCTGACTGGGGCGATAAGACCAGAGGACAGATGGATACTCTCAAGATTTGAGAGACTTGTTCAGAGAGTAACGGAGGACATGGATGGACTCAAGGTCTTTGAGGGCGTAAGGGAGATGGAGGATTTCATGAAAGAGGAGCTGAGCAGGTGGTACGTGAGGCTCATCAGGAAGAGGACTTGGTCGGAGGCGGAGGACCCCGACAAGATGGCGGTATACGCCACGCTCTACCACGTTCTGCTGAATTACCTGAAGATGGCCGCTCCAATCATCCCATTCACCACAGAGAAGATCTACAGAGGCATGTTCCGGGGGCTACCAGGAATGCCCGAGAGCGTGCATATGCTGGGCTGGCCGAAGGCCGAGAGCAGGTGGCTGGACGAGGAGATCGAGGGGGATATGGAGATAGTAAAAGAACTGATAGAGGCGACGTACAGCACCAGACAGTCGGCCCGGATAAAGATCAGGCAGCCACTCCTCAGGCTGAGGGTGGTTTCGGATGACGAGAGGGTAAAGCAGGCAGTCTCTAGGCTGAGAGGCGTCGTCCTAGAACAGACGAACGTGAAGGAGGTCGAGGTCATAACGGCGAAGGAGGAGGAGGAGATGAAGGGAGTGCTCCTTTCGGCCAATCGCTCTGTTTTGGGACCCATATTCAGGAGTAAGAGCGGGAAGCTCGCGGGGCTGATAACGGCTCTTGACGGCAAGTCGCTCCTCGAGTCCTTTAAAGAGGGGCGACCCTTCATCGTAGAACTCGAAGGAGAGAAGATCGAGCTGAAGAAGGAGTACGTCACGATCCAGGAAAAACTTCCGGAGAACTTCAAGGGAGTACAATCGCGGTATGGCATGGTGTATGTAGATACGACGAAGAGCAGGGAGTTGATCTCCGAGGGGCTCATGCGGGACATGATAAGAAGGGTTCAGGAGATGAGGAAGAGGGCGGACCTGAAGGTCGACGCGTACATAAAGGTCGCAATATCGACCCCAACTGAGGAGAGTAAGGAACTCCTGATCAGCAGGTCGAAGGACATAGCGGTCGAGGTGAGGGCAAAGGAGATCACGATAACCACCAAGAAGGGCATCACGCTCGGCCTCAAGGAAGAATGGGAGATTGAGGGGGAGAAGTTCGTAATAGGGATCGAAGAGCTGTGATCTCTTTAAGATAAAAGGTGCGGATGTTGAGAAGAGTCGGCCTCATCATAAACCCAATAGCGGGAATGGGAGGGGCGGTTGGGTTAAAGGGGACCGACGGGACCGAGATCGTTAAACGCGCTCGTGCCCTTGGTGCAGAGAACGTATCGGCGGACAGGGCTAAGGCATTTTTGAGAACCTTTGGGGCGCTGTCGAACACTATAGAGTTCCTCACGTGCCCGGGCGAGATGGGGGAGAGGGTGTTTCAAGAGCTCAAGATACCGTGCAAGGTGATTCCGGGAAGGACTGGGGAGACCTCGGCTGAAGACACCAAGTCAGCCGCCAAGTACATGCAGAAGTCCGATGTGGCGATCATAGCATTTTGTGGCGGAGACGGCACCGCAAGGGACATCCTTGACGCGGTGGAACAGAGGGTGCCGGTGATAGGCATTCCCTCCGGGGTCAAGATGCACAGCGGGGTCTTTGCTGTGAACCCCAAGGCTGCCGCAGAGATCGTGACGAAGTTTCTGTGGGGTGAGTTGCCACTGAAGGAGGCAGAGGTCGCTGACGTGGACGAAGAGGCATTCAGGGAGGGAAGGTTGTCCGCCAGACTATACGGTTATCTGATTGCACCCTATGAGCCGACCGGCATTCAGGGGATGAAGGCACCCACGCCCATAACGGACGAGGTTGGTGAGAACAGAAGGGCAATAGCCAAGTGGGTAGTAGAGAAAATGGAAGACGGAGTCCTCTACATACTCGGTCCGGGAAGCACGGTAAAGACGATCAACGAAGTCCTCAACATGGAGGGGATGCTTCTGGGTGTTGATCTGGTGCTTGATAAAAGGATGCTACACAGCGATGTCAACGAAAGAGAGATACTTGAGGCAATCTCGAAGAGACCAGCACGCGTCGTTGTTTCTCCAATTGGTAGGCAGGGGTTCATATTCGGGCGCGGAAACCAGCAGATAAGCGGCAGAGTCCTGAGAAAGTTGGGTAAGGAGGCGGTGATGATTGTGTCAACGCGCGAGAAGCTCGAAGGGATCGAGGTCCTGAGGGTGGATACTGGTGACTCTGATATAGACGCCCTTTTTAGGGGAATCATGAGGGTCTTGGTAGACTATGGCATATTCAGGGCTATGAAAGTCGAAAGTTAGAGCTGCTTCTTTACTGCTTCAGCATATGCCTCAGGGGTAAGCAGCGAATCGCCACCGCCCTTGACGTCGATCTTGACCAACCATCCCTCGCCATATGGGTCTTTGTTTATGAGTTCGGGTCTCTCCGAAAGTGCGTCGTTGACCTCGACCACCGTGCAGTCCACCGGCGCGTATACCTCTGCCACTGCCTTAATGGACTCCAGACTGCAGAGGGTCGCCCCCTTCTTAAAGGATTGCCCAACTTTGGGGAGTTCGACATAAACCAGGTCGTGGAGGGTTCTCTGCGCGTAATCAGATATCCCCACCCGGGAGGGCTTCTCCTGCAGATTTATCCATTCGTGAGTGGGGGCATAGCGAAGGCCGGCTTTTATGATGTTGTCACCCACTTTGATAGACGCGGGCATATGAAATCAACCTAAGGAATTTTGTGGATCAGGGTATTTAACTTTTTATGATCTTATCGAGCCTTTGTAGGTTGTCGTCCAGCCCGTGATCTCAACGCCATTGGTTACAGGTTACTTCTGGAAGAGCCTTAGAAGGCCCTTTCGCTCTTCGGTGTTCACGGATATCATGAGGCTTTGGGGATCGAAGGTGAGCGGTGAAGAACATTTTGGGCACTTCGAGTCGTGCTTATCGAGGATCTCTCTCGGCGAGATAAGTTCTGGATCCTCGTAAAGAACAGACTTACATTGGCGGCACATGATCCTTACTGGCAAACAGATCACCCAAATTCACATTAGCGAACATTTCACCCAGTAGGTTGAGCCCTTTCTTGGTCAAGGACTCACGCCAGATCTCGGTGGCAAATACCAAATAACACTCGGTGGCTTTTAAAGAATTCTCGCCAGCGAGGGTTTGAGACTGGTTGACCAGCCCCTCTATGAGGGATGAGGATTGTTTGGCGTCTGAGAGGATGCAGAGGGCAGTCCCCCGGGAGCCTAAAACTTCCCGTGACTCTTTTAGGTTAAATGCTATGTTTATTCGCCCCCTCCAGCTGCCTGCCAGGAAGAGGGATAGCCCAATGAGTATTAGGAAGTCAGTAATGGGATAGAGGGTAGCCGAGAAGAGGAGGCTATCGATGACATATATGATGCCTGAGAGGCCCGTGATGAAGAGGCCGAGCACGCCGATGGAAGCCCTCATGAGATCCGGATCCGTCCATATCCTACTGACAAACGCCACATCGTAGAAAAGGGAGAGGGCGAGCAGCAGGAACCTCGCCTTTATTGTTTTGAGCGAGATCACAGGATTTAATATTTTGGGAGGGGTAATAAGTTTTGAGCCGACTTCAATGCCCCACCAGCTAATCATCTGCGAGAAGCCCAGCGCCGCCTGGAAGATCGCCTATGCCTTGGGTGGAGGGAGGACCAAGAGGAGGACGGTGAAGGGGGTACCCGTATACAGATTCGAGAGGGACGGGAAGGACGTGACTGTTGTTCCTGCCCTCGGGCACCTTTACGCAGTGAGCCAGAAGAGTGTCGGTTGGAGCTTCCCCGTCTTCAACTTGGGTTGGGTGCCCATTTATGAGGTGAACAGGAAGAGGGGCGGGAGGATGCGCACCTGGATAGAGGTCATATCCAGACTTGCCAAAGATGCGGATTCGTTCGTGAGCGCTTGCGATTTTGATACGGAGGGCAGCCTGATAGCGTATATGATCCTAAAGCATGCCTGCGGCGGGGCGGACGCAAAGGCAGGAAGGATGAAGTTTTCCACCCTGACAAGAACCGATCTTATGGCGGCATACGAAAACATGATGGGCAGGTTGGACCTCGAGAGGATAGGCGCTGGCAAGACGAGGCATGAGCTCGACTGGATCTTCGGTGTGAACGTGTCGAGGGCGCTGATGGATTCTCTCAGTAGGAGCAGCGGAAAGTTCGAGGTACTCAGCGCTGGAAGGGTGCAGAGTCCCACGCTTTATATCCTTTACAAGAGGGAGGTCGCAGTAAACCTGCACGTGCCGGATCCGTTCTGGACCATCGGGGCGGAGGTCAACATTAAGGGCAGGCTGTTCCCGGCCGCGTACGAGCTGAAGGCGATCTTCTCGCGCGGCGATGCCGAGGCCGTGGCAGGCAGGTGCGATGGTTGCAAGGGGACGGTAAAGGACATTAAGACCGGAGAGGCCGTGATCCCCCCGCCCCCTCCATTTGATCTGGGCGGGTTGCAGAGTGAGGCTTACAGGCTCTTCGGCTATACCCCCTCGAAGACGCAGAGGGTAGCCGAGAGGCTTTACCTTAACGCGCTCATCTCGTATCCGAGAACGTCTAGCCAGAAACTTCCTCGCTCCCTGAATTTTGAGGAATTGATACGCAATCTGAGTAGAAATCCGAGTTATAGAGAACTCGCGGATGAACTCCTTTCATCTGGGAGACCGCTCAGACCGAGGGAGGGGAACAAGACGGATCCAGCCCACCCCGCCATTCACCCCACTGGAAACGTATTTGGTGGAGGACACGACAGGGACGAGTTCAGAGTGTACGACCTGATAGTTAAGAGGTTTCTTGCCGCGTTTGGGGAGTGGGCGTCCAAGAAGATAACGGAGATAACGATAGTCTGCGGAGAAGGGGATCTCTTCAAGGTGAGGGGGGAGAACGTGGTGGAGGCGGGCTGGATGAGGTACTATCACCCTTACGCCTCTCTGAGAGACTTCAGCATCCCTGAGGTAGCCGTGGGTGAAGAGGTAGAGATGAGGAGGGTATGGGTCGAGGACAAGTTCACGAGCCCACCGCCTAGGTTCAACCCTAGCAGTATCCTGAAATGTATGGAGAGGAACGGACTCGGCACCAAGGCCACTAGGGCAGAGATCCTTGATACCATGTACAGGCGTGGCTACATACAGGGGTTAAAGATCAGCGTCACGGATCTTGGTTTCGCGGTGATCTCTATTCTGAGGAAGTTCTTCCCGGAGCTGATATCAATAGAGTTGACGAGGAAGATGGAGAACGATATGGAGGGGCTTGAGAACGGCACCAAGAGGACAGACGAGGTCGTGACGGAGGCCATTGATGAGATTAAGCCCGTATTCGATAAAATAATATCCGAGTATGACAGGGTTGGGGAAGAACTCGTCAAGGTGATGGACTTCCTGAGGGAGAGCAGGAGGACTCTGGGCAAGTGCCCTGGCTGCAGGGAGGGCAATCTGGTAGTAATATACTCAAGGAAGACCGGGAAGAGGTTCGTGGGCTGTTCCAACTACTCCAACGGCTGCAGGTTCTCTCTCCCGCTCCCGCAGAGAGGAAGGATCACACCGGCAGGAAGGGTCTGCAGGACATGCGGATATCCGATGGTTGAGGTTAGGGGTTTGAGCGCGAGGGTATGGAGGTTGTGCATAAATGACAAGTGCCCTTCGAAGGAAAAAAGAGAGCAAGTGTGAAATCTGTGGCAGGGCCAGTGACGGCGAGCTGTGCCGTTACCACAGAGAGGCGCGCAGAAGGCTGATCAAGCACTACGAGGTGTGGAGAGAGAGGATGTCCTTGGATTGGAGAGGTTACCTAGACGAGATCTGTCGCAACGAACTGGCGGGCGCCTGGATCAGGGAGGTTGCGGGGTTCATGATAAAGAAGGGAGAGCTGCCTACAGAGCTGAAAGGGCAGAGTACATAGACGCCTTCCGTTTTTCTATTAGCCGCGAGATCTCCGACAGTCTTTCTTCAGCAACGGCAAAGGAGCACTTCCTGACAGCGATCATCCGTCTGACCTCCTTAAAGGCAGGACCACCTGTGGTCAACCTGATGTTGATGTTGTGGGTTGGATCGACGGCCATTTTGATAGGCTTAGAGCTTATCCTTACTCCAGCCTTCTTGAAGATCATGTCTGCCAGGTGTTCTGGTTTCTCCTCGGACAGGGACGAGGAGGATGTGTATAGCTCGCGCACCATCTCGCCAACCACTTGGTGCGCCTTTCTGAAGGGCAGACCGCCCTCCCTGACGAGCGTATCAGCCAATTCGGTGGCCACCGAGAAGTCCTTCCTTACGACCTCTTTGAGTCGATCCGCCTTGAACCTCACCTTGGCCACGAGATCGGCCAATACCCTCAGGGAGAGGGAGGACGCCTCGCAGGCGCGCCAGAGGTGCGGCGTCAATTCCTGCATATCCAAGTTGTAGGTCAGGGGGAGTGCCTTCATTATTGTCAGCATTGAGGTCAGTTCGCCAAAGACATCGCCGCACTTCGCCCTAAGAACCTCAGCCGTAACGGGGTTCTTCTTCTGCGGCATTATGCTACTCGTGGAGGAGTGGTCGTCTGGCAACTCGACGTAACCGAACTCTTGGGATGCCCATACCACGATCTCCTCGGCGAGCCGGCTAACGTCCAACATAAGGATGGAGAGCGAGGATACCGCCTCTAATGCGAAGTCCCTGGATGCGACCCCGTCAAGGGTATTCTCGACGAGCCCGTCAAAGCCCAGATACTCCGCTATGAGAGACCTGTCTAGCTTATACCCGGTACCAGCCAGTGCTGCTGACCCCATGGGTGAGAGGTTGACCCTACTGTAGCACTGGAGCAACCTGTCTAGATCCCTATTGAACATGTCAAAGTAGGCGAGCAGGTAGTGGGCAACGGTCACCGGCTGCGCATGCTGCAGATGCGTGAAGCCAGGCATAACGACCTCAACACTGGAGGAGGCCTTCTCAAGCAAGACTTCTTGGAGTTTTATGAGGTTCACGCAGATCTCGATCAGGAACTCCCGGAGGCGCATGCGGAGCGCGGTGGCGACCTGATCGTTCCTGCTCTTGCCGGTGTGGATCTTCCCGCCCACATCAGGCCCTACTCTTTTGATAACTGCATCTTCAACGACCATGTGAACGTCTTCCATCTTGGGCGGGATAGACTTGATCTTGCCTAACATCTCCTTCAGCACCACAGCGAGGGACTTTCCCTCAGCTTTGGAGATGATCCCGCTCTTCACAAGCGCCAAGACGTGGGCGAGGTTTATCTCCACCACATCGTCGGCTATATACACGTCGTGCTCCGAAGAGGATGTGAACTTGGCCACATCCTCTGTAAGGTCTCCTGAGAGACGGCCCCCACGTGTCAGTTTCAAGGTATGCACCACTACCGCTACTTCTTTGATTTCTTGGACATCTTTGACATTACCTTTCTGGAGACCACGGTCTGGAGACCCCAGAGCGGTACGAAGCCGTTGGAGAGCGTCTGATCAAAGGTGGAAGAGGAGTCGTAGGTTGCCGTCTTGAAGTCGTAGACCGAGTAGGGGGACTCCCTCCCCACGACTATCATTGAGCCCTTGTACAGCTTTACCTTGACCCTCCCGTCCATACGCTCGCTTGTCTTGTCGATGAAGGCGTCCAGATCCTCCCTTAGCGGGTCATCCCACAGCCCCGCGTAGACCATGAACGACCACTGCTCGTCCACGAACTTCTTGAATTCCAGTTCCCTCCGGTTGAGGATCAGCTTCTCCAGGTCCTTGTGGGCCTCGAGTATGGTGACGGCGGCGGGGCACTCGTAGGTCTCCCGCGACTTGATGCCGACTATCCTGTCCTCCATGTGGTCGATCCTGCCGACGCCGTTCTCCCCCGCGACCTTGTTGACGTGCTCGATGAGGGATACCGGGTCGAGCTTCTTCCCGTCGATCGCCACGGGCACACCGCCCTTGAAGGTGATCTCCATGACGGTGGGCTTGTTAGGCGCCGCCTCGGGAGACTTGGTCCACAGCCAGCCGTCCTCCTCGGGAGCATTCCATGGGTTCTCCAGGGGGCCGCTCTCTATGGACCTTCCCCACAGGTTCTGGTCAATGCTGTACTTCTTGGCAGCCTTGGAAACGGGTATGCCGTGCTTGCTGGCGTACTCCACCTCTTGATCCCTGCTCATGCCCCAGTTCCTAGTGGGGGCGAGGCATATTAGGTTTGGATCAAGGGCGCGAGTGGAGATCTCGATGCGGAGCTGGTCGTTCCCCTTGCCGGTGCAGCCGTGGGCGACCGCGTCGGCTCCCTCCTTGTGGGCGACCTCCACCAGCTTCTTGGCGATGAGGGGTCTGCCCAGAGAGGTGGAGATGGGGTACTTGCCCTCGTATAGACCGTTTGCCTTTATCGAAGGGAAGATGTAGTTTTTGGCGAATTCGTCCTTGGCGTCTACGGTATAATGATTCTCGGCGCCGACCTTCAGCGCCTTCTCACCTATGAACTTGAAGTCCTCCCCCTGACCCAGGTCAACCGTGCAGGTAACGATCTTTGCGTGGTACTTATCGGCGAGCCACTTTATGGCGACGGACGTGTCAAGACCACCCGAATAGGCGAGAACGATCTTCTTTACTGCAGACATTTTGCAACCACCTATGGTTTCTTTTATTTTTTCGTAGAAAAACAAATGATTATTGTATGATATAAGCTTTCGCTTATGATAAATTTAGGTTGTTATGGATGAAAAAATATAAAACATTAGTTATTTTGACCCTCAAGCGTCAGCTCCTCATAAGCCCCTTTATTTAGTATATGGTGAGGGTCCAGGTGCGTATAGTCGCTGGAGTAGCCTGATGATCACTTTGTCTGTTTCTACTAGCAATCACTTGTAGATGCGCTTTCGATGATCGATCTTCACAACGACGATCAACTTTTCGTCCTCATAAACCTTGAAGAGCGCCCTATACTTCCCCGAACGGATCCGGTAGGTGTCCTCTTCCCCGGATATCTTGGCAAAGTCCATTTTCAGGTCTGGAAAATTCTCGAGTTCCTTCAGCCTATCCTTGAGTTGCCCCTTAAACTTGGGATCAGACGATTTCAGGAATCTCTCGCCCCTCACCGAGGAAGACCCTAAACTTCATCGAGAGGCTTCAACTCGTCAAGCTTCTTTCCCTTGACCGCCCTGTCCGCATCCTTCAGGAGCGCAGCCTCCTCGGGCGTTAAGAAGACATCCTCTAGAAACTCCTTCAACTCGTCAAGCTTCTTGTCAATCTTGTTGACCTTCTCGAGGACAGGTTCCTTCAAAAGGCTCACCATAGAAAATAGGCACATCCTCCCTTAAAAAAGGATACAATTTATAGTCGATTTCTGATTGCCATCGGGGCGCATTAGAAAGGCAACGGTTTCGCCATTTCCTGACGTGATCTATGCTGGAGATCGTATCTCTTCATATGCACTTTTATTTAGTATGCAGCCGGGATCCGGGCGGGTGTAGTCACCGAAGTAGCCGTAGGCCCTCGCCCTGCAGCCCCCGCAGACGTACTTGTACTCGCAAACGCCGCAGTGCTCCTTGAGGGTCTCCCTGTCCCGTAGCTCACGGAATTCCTTGAGGTTGATCCAGAGTTTAGTTGGATCATCCTTCAGTATGTTGCCGACCACAATGGGGAAGAACACGCAGGGGGTTATGTCGCCGTTGGTGTTCATGGCCACGTAGAACCTTCCAGCGCCGCACCCGCCAATGAAGTCGGATAGTGAGTGCAGCTGACCCGGGACCTCGCTGTTCGAGAAGTGTGTGGGTATCACGTTGCATGACATCCCTTCCGTCTGAAGTGCAACGCGGGCAAATTGTGGCGCAGTTGAGAGAACGTTCACCTTGCTGCTCTTGAGCCGGCTCCACATGTATTTGAGAAGCTCCTCCCTCTCCTGGGGCGTCAGATCGTCGGTCTCTATGAGCCTCCCCCTTCCGGTCGGGACGAAGTTGTACATCATGAACCACTTGACGCCCAGATTCTCGCAGAGATCGATGATCTGGGGCACCTCAGCCAGGTTGAGCTTAGTGACGGTTGTGGCGACGTTGACGAAGAAGCCCTCTGCCACCGCGTTCCTTATTCCCTGAACTGTCCTCTCGAACATGCCCTCGACGCCACGGAAGCTGTCGTGGGTCTCAGGATTTGCCCCGTCCAGGCTGATCTGGAGGTACTCCACGCCTGCCGCCTTGAGTTCCCTACACTTCTCCTGGGTAAGCATGACGCCGTTTGTCGCGATGGCGGTGTAGATGCCGTGGTCTGTGGCGTACCTTGCCAGCTCCAGGATGTCCCGCCTCACCAGCGGCTCGCCACCGGAGAAGGCGAGGACCACCACGCCCCACTTTGCGAGCTTGTCGATGCAGACCTTTGCGTCGGTGGTGCTCATTTCGTGGTGATCCGGACCGCCGGCGCTTGCATAGCAGTGCCTGCAGCGGAGGTTGCAGCTGGAGGTGATATTCCAGACCACCTGGAATGGTGCGCCGGGGACGAAGGGCTTTGCGACCCCGAAGTAGGCAAGCCCCTTTATGACGCTAACGAGACCCTTCCTCCAGTATGGATCCTTGAACCTTTCATGGATATCCTCCATGCTGGCCCCGAAGGTACTACCGCCAAGCCTCAGCAGCGTGGCGAGGGACTTCTCCGCGAGCTTGCAACGCACGCAGGCATCGTTCCTTATGCCGAGGTAAAGCTCAAGCGCGACCTCTACGCGGGGCTTGCCGTCCTTCTTGCAGTTTGACGCGAGGTCCTTCAGGATGGAACGGGCTCCGGGGGCCTCGACGAGCGTCTTGAAGAGCTGTATTGTGGATTTTGTCTCCACCGTTCAGACCTCCCTGAAAAAAACCCGTGAGCATAACCTTACATTCAAAATCAGGGATTTAAGGCTTATTGAAAGGTGTCTGTAAAGTCGTCGGATTTGCCCTATTGTAAAAAACGTCGGATGCATGCGTTAGATCAAGTTAGCGGCTCAATTTTACATTGATTTATTAGACTGCTATCGATTATTACTCGTTCATCGCAAGCATCCCATAATTCATTGCTATACTTTGGCAATCTACGACCTTCGGGCGTCAGTTGAAAAGCACCTGAATGATAAAGCTTAACGGACACACCCTCATCCTTTGCCGCCTTTACGACTGGAACGTAATCTGCATCACCCGCCACAAGAAAGGCCTTTTGGATCTGTCCTTTTGCACTAAGTCTTACCAGGTCTATAGTTAATAATACGTCTACCCCTTTCTGTATGAAACCGCCAGGTCGTGGTCTTATTTTACCATATCTTACTTCAAAGGAAGGTAATTTCTTAAGTGCGTTAAAGAATTTTTCTTTTCCAGCAAAAAGGTTCCGTTGCTCAATAGTAGGAGGATTGTTTTGGTACGGTAAACAATCGTATACATAGGTCCTAAGCCGCAAATAGCCTTCACATATTATTTCAGATAGTCGAAGATAGTCGATTCTGGGCTCCCCGAATTCATCCCTCAGTATCGCTGATAAGTAACCGTTATCTATCAAGATTATTGCTCTATTCAGAGGTGCGGACATTTGATTAATCACCAATAGAATTAGAAAAAAGTAAGTTAAACTGACGTCCGATGTGAACGCCAGCGGATATATACGCAGTAATTTGTGTATATTGACCGATTTAAAACTTTCGTAACTTATGGAACGTAGTTATTCAATTAATTTGCCTTTAGTATTCAATGGAGGTATGTCGTTCTGTATCAAAGTCTTCCACTGGTCATTACCTATAACTTCAATACCGCAAGCCTCTGCGGGCATTTTTTCGACGAATTTTTACAATGCACTCAATCTGATGAAGAATTTACAGACCCTTGAAGGCGGTCGGATAGAACTTCTTCAGCGCAGCGACGACCGCGCCCGAGAGAACCGCATTGGCGACGATCGAGGCGGTTATTGCCGGGATCATGGCGACCCAGACCATCGCTATGTTGGACAGGATGGGGGGGAGTCCGGTGGGAGAGAACCAAGGTGCCGCCGCGGTGATCTTGGAGAAGAGCAGGGAAGCGCCCGGTAGTGACATGTCAACGGATACGGCGGTGCCCAGCACCAAGGCGATCATGCCAGAGGTGAAGAGATACCTCGATACCTGCCCTATGATGACAGCAACTACGGCGTTCATTCTCTTCGAGAGCATATGCGTGAAGATTGCCATGAGACCGTCGCCGATTCCTGCGGGCATCTCCAGCAACGCCTGACCTGTCCAGAGGGAGACGCCCAACCCCTTTATTATGCCGACGATGAATCCTGCCAGTCCAGGAGAGGTCACGCCTGCTATCGATACGGGGGTTGAGCCGAGGTTGGGATTTCCGAGAGGGAATGAGACCCTTATCGAGCTGAGCACTATGGAGAGGGCGCCGAGGATGGCGGTGTAAACCAATAGATAGGATCTCCTCGGGCTCCTATTCATGGTTACTCCCCCCTCGCAAGGGTTGAGAGCCTGTCCCGGATATACAGCATCGTCTCTGAAAGGTTCTTCTTGTTATCGAACCGCTCAATTATGCCCTTGAGCTCGGCTCTATTCAGTTCCCTGAGATCCCTTATGGCTGCCAAGATGTTTGGAACCGCCCTCACGATGTTGTCCACGATCGTTACGTCTGCGGTCTGGGCCGTTCTCGAAAGCGGGTTCAGATCGATGGCTATGACGAACTTCCCCATCTTCTTTAATGCCATTGTCCTGTCGCCGTCCTCCAATGGCACCAGCACGACATCGGCAGAGTAGATTCCACGAGGATCGACCCTCCTCCTCTCGCTGTAGAGTTCGGGTATTGTTGCGCTGGCATTCCTGCCGACCCCGAGCACCTCTGTGGCGCCAGCCTTCATGAGGGCGGACTTTATTGCGTCCTCGCGCCTCCGACTCCTGTAGAACAGGTTTACCTCGAGACCGGCATGGATCTCCTTTGCCAGGCCAACCAGCAACTCCGGAACAAGGGCCGCGGAGTTCCCGTTCACGGATATTACGGGGTGGTCTGCGAGGATCAGAGAGGCAGCGGCAACTCTGGCAGCGAATAGCGCGGGGGGGATTGTCGTTTCACCGATGAGGTAGTCGAAGGCCTCGCCCCTGCCATGGGCTATGAGACCAGCCTTTGCCACCACTCCCTTCTCCTCTCCTTTGATCAGCACTTCCCTTTTTCTCAAGGAATCCGCCCTCACATGGCTCTTCGGTATCTTAAGACGTATGCCCATCAGCAGGCACCCCTCGTCGATATTTCGGACAGGATTAGCATCAGCCTCTCGGAGGGATCGTAGACCACGGGAGGCAGGTCCCCGCCCAGCTTGGAGAACGTGCCGGGAACCAGGCGCGATGCGACCCTTTTGAGATCGTCCCTCGGCACCACGCCGAAGACCACCCCCTTCTTCGCGGAGGGCGAGGGTATGCCAGCCGACTCAAAGATCCTGATCACCCTGCGGACGCTCTCGTCGGCTATCCCGACCCCGTCCCAGAAGACCCTGGACTGGTGCATGAAGTTCTCGATACTGGGCGATGGCAGGAAGGAGGACAAAGCTGCGCTCCCCAAGGGGTTTATCTTTTTGACGTACCTCTCCTCCGTGATCATCCTGCTCGTCGGGAAGGGGAAAACGGGGGAGGTAATAACGATAAGGTCGTGCGGGAACGGGAGCCTCTTGACCTCGCCAATGCCGGGGGCGCCGGGCTTTAATCGCGCCTCGAGACCACCCACCAGCTGTGCGGACACGTCCCCCAAACCGGTAAGGTTCTCGACCTCGGCAACGTGCGCGGCCTGCCCTGCCTCCTCGTCGGAGAGGTTTAGATCCAAGGCTTCGTTGAGGGCTATGGCGAGGCTGAGGGCAGAGGCACCGCTGACGCCGTAGCCGTAGTTTGCCGGGAGGTTTGAGGTCTGTTTGGCGGTTACCCTCATCGGTTTACCGGAAAGCAACCTCTTTAGCACGGATTCGCAGGTCGGGAAGGAGGGCAAGGGCACGTTGTTTGACTCCATCGTCAGCTCGGTTCTATCGCTTTCAACGGCAGTTACCTCGGTGATGACCCCCTCCTTGAGGCACAGACCGGCACCCGTGGAGCCCGAAGAGAGCGGGTCCTTGGACATGTGGATCGTGAAGAAGCCGGTGATGTGACCCGGCGCATAACCCTCGCCGTTGTACTGGGCGGTAGCCCTTAGGGCGGTGGGGGTGGTGATGCTTCTACTGAGAGCCATCATCCCTTCCTCCTTTCGGCGAATATGTCAAGGACTTTCCTGGCGATCTCCCGCTTTGAGGACAGGGGGATGTGCGCGACGAGCCCCTTGGCGTCAAGGACGTAGACCTCGTCCGTGTCGACCCCGAATCCCGTGTCGGACCGGGACAGATCGTTGGCGACTATGAGGTTCATGCCGGAGTCCATCAGCCGCTTGCGAGCCCTTGACATGAACTCCTCTGGCGGTAGACCGTACTCGGCCTTGAAGCCGATTATGAACAACCGCTTGGAGAGCCTCCGCGCCTCCCCTATGATCTTGGGCAGCGGCACGAGCTTGATTGTTAAAGGGGACTCGCTTGGGAGCTTCTCATTTGATTTTTCTGCAACGGCAAAGTCCAAGGGGGCGGCCGCCATCACGAGGAGGTCGTAGTTCTTAGTTTGAAGCTCGGACTTTACGGCATCCAGCATCTCCTCGGTGGTGCCCACCCTGATTGTGTTTGAGGTTGGAGGAGGAGCCGAGGTTGGACCGGTGATGACCGTTACCGAGGCACCCCGGGCGAGAGCCTCCTTTGCGAAGGCGAAGCCCATCTTTCCCGAGCTTGAGTTGGTGAGGTACCGGATGGCGTCCATGTAGGACCTCGTGGGACCGGCGGTGACCAGAACGCGCTTGGACTTCAGGTCCCTCTTGCCGAGGGTGGCGATAACGGCCTCGACTATGGCATCGGTGTCCGCGATCTTGGCTTTTTCCTCTATTATCTGGGGCTCGACGATCTTTATGCCCAAAGAGGCGAGCTTTTTGAGGTTCTCTGAAACTATGGGGTGCTGGTACATGCTGCCGTGCATTGCCGGGACCAGGACGATGGGCACGCCTGCGCCGATGGCGGTCGTGGCGAGCGAGGTGACCGTGGTGTCGTCTATGCCCGACGCCATCTTGCCCACGGTGTTGGCTGTTGCCGGAGCGATAAGGATAAGATCTGCGCCGCCGGGGGGGCCTCTGCCCAATGACACATGCTCGATCTTGCCCGTGAGTTCTGTTACCACGGGGTTGCCGGTCGCCCACTCCATGAGCTGGGGGGTGATTAGCCGCTGTGCTGACTCGGTCATTAATGCCCAAACGTCGGCGCCATGACGCATGAGCTCCCTGGCAATCTCGGGCGACTTGACGGCGGCTACGCTACCACAGATGCCTAGGGCGACCTTTCGACCTTCTAGGAGCCGGCTCTTTGATGAGAGGATGTCTTTTGATGGGTGAATTTTGGGCACCTTTGTTATCATCGATGTGGGGAGACTTAAGTAATTTATGTTCATAGATTGGTGGGATTGAATAAAAAACGTAGATCGTATAGAAAAACTATGAACACAGTGTCTTTTTGATGTTAGTCAATCTGATCCAAAAACAATCGAAAACTCTATGGTAATATGTTATGAGTGAAACCGAGAAAGTTGGAACCTGTGCATATGCTACAATTTTATTTTTCTAAATATTACAAGTCCGAAATTTTCAATGGTTTAAAAATGCTATGCTAGGTATGAAAGTAATGATTAATAGAGAGTCATAATAATAATAATATTATGGAAAGCATTTTATCGGATGAATTGAGAGCCAAAATTGCTCAGTTTCCTAACGAAGAAGATAGAGCAAGGATAAACAACTGTAATCAGCTACTTGCTCAATTTCTTGAAAAATACCCGTTTAAAAAAGACCCGACGAAGATAGATGAACTTACACCAGATGATGTCTACAATAAAGGTGGAGATTATTTTTTCAAATGGATTGAGCACAAACTCAAAACGCTTGGGCATCTTACCATTGGTAGCGCAGCATACCTTGAAAGTGCGCGAGATAATATTGACACGTTAAAAATGTTGTTGAAGATCGTAGTTGATGATAGCAAGACCATTGCTCAAAAAGTTGATGCCGGATGGGATGAAATACCTTGGTTTGGTGGGGATAGGCACATCGCCAAAAAAATCATTTATCTGTACAACTTTGATAAAACATTACCTATGTTCAAGACGGAAGATATGGAATATTTTGCTACCAAAATGGGACTTAATTATGAGAAAAGTGCACTTGCAAAATATGGAAAAGGGTACGGATTGCTATCATTAGGTCAGAAATATGAACTACTAACGGAGCTTCTTTTAGAACCTAAACCAAAAAGCATGGATCATCAATCATGGGGATTCTTTTACTACACTGTTTTGGGAACGCCCCCACGCGAGAAGGTGGTATGGGGTGGCGGGGCGGAATCTAAAGAAACGAGGCCTCTTAATTCAATAGGGTTACTCTTTGAACCAGAATATGAACAAGAAGTGGTTTATCTATTTTCAATATTGCATAGAGAACTTGGTTTCCCATATATTGTTCACATATCAGATGCTTTTCCCGACGCGACCGCATTAGATAATCAAAAGAATTTAGTTAAAATTGAATTTGAGTTGAGAGCTAGTGGATTTGATCATCCGCTAGAGGGGGCGAATTATATCATTTGTTGGGAGAATGACCTGACAACAGAACAGATTCCAGAAAAATTCCCAAAGATAATTGCCCTAAAGGATTATCTTGAGCAAGAAAAATGAGTTTTGATGATGCAACTCAACGATGTTTTATTTTTTCATTAATGAAAAGAACAAATGAGATAAGAACATATAATTATTGAAACAAGATGGTGTTGTGATTGGGAGTTCATTACAAGCCTGCCAGTATAGAAGAATGGAAGAGCATAGTATTAGCGGGATTTTTGTGGTGGTAGCTTTTTGCAGATAATATTAAATCTTTAAACCCTGACAAGTAAATATGGGGCAAAGCCCAATGAGTAGTTACAATGAGAGGAAGAAGATAATAGAAGAGCTCCAAAGCAAACGGGGAACTATCATTATCACATATTTCTTATTGGGCGTCTGGTCGCCGTAGTCCATCTGCGTGTCGACCGTCAGCAGCAGACCTCCGCCGCCACTCACGAAGCCCTCTACGGTCTGAAGCTCCTCCTCGGTGAACTGGACCCACCTCGGGGAGATCAAGAGGAGCGCGTCGTACCCAGAAAGGTCGACGAGGTTGAGTGGCGTGCCCGGGTTCTCGTCCACTTGATAACCCTGACCCCTGAGCAGGTCGGCTATGTCTACGGGGAACCGGTACCCGTCCGTGGACGATCCGTCCCACTCGTCGTGGTAGAGGTCCATCAGTATGGTGCCGTTAACAGGCGCGGGTGAGGAAGTTCCCCCTTGCACTGCCGCCTCCCAGTCCGGGTAGTATACCACACCGAAGGGCGAGAGTTCGCCGGTCTCGGCGATCACCTCATGATTAGCCGCGTCCACACTCTGGTTCGGAAGGAGCTCAAGCTGCATCTCCTCGGAATCGTAGCGGAGTATCCTTAAGTTCAAGAAGTCCCCGTTCGGCACGGAGGCGGGGTCGTATTTAATCCTTATCGTAGCAGACACGAACGGCAGGTTAGTGGAGACATCCACGAAGTGCCCCACCAGGCCCAGCGCCTGGTCCATCAGGCTCACGTTCGCACGGCTTTGTACCTTGAAGGTCAGGCTCTGGTCCCCGATGCCGGTCAGCTCGAGGGTCACGCCGTAAACATGATCGGTGAGGACCTGGAAGTGGGTGTCCTGCCCGTCCGGGATACCGTTGCCGTCGGAGTCCGGATTCGAAGGATCCGTGCCCAGATGGAACTCGCTGCCGTCGTTCAATCCATCGCGGTCGGTGTCGTTCAGCAGTGGGTTTAAACGTGGATCGGCAGCCTCCTGCCCGTCGGGCATCCCATCGCTATCGGTGTCCCACTTCAACGGATCGGTCCCCAGCGCCATCTCTTGGGCGTTGGTCAACCCATCCTTATCAGGGTCCTCCTGCTCATCTTGGATACCGTTGCCGTCGCTGTCCGCCACTCCGGGGAGGCAGAAGGGCATCAACATTTTAATCTCGTAGGCGTCCGAGAGCCCGTCCCTATCTGTATCGTTCGCAAGGGGGCTGCATCCGAGGCGGAGCTCTACCACATCCGGCACCCCGTTGCTGTTGCGGTCCCCGCCGTAGGTGATGTTGAAGACTTTCAGGACCTTGGCGCTGGACTCCCATGACTTTTCGAAGTGGTCAATGGCGGATTCGGCGTCGCCACGGCGGAGGGCCTTGAGACCGTCCTTGAGGTGGTCCTTCGCATTGTCGAGGTAGTCCTTTGCCTTTTTGATGTCTTTGTCGCGGTCGCGGTCGTGCTCATGCTCATGGTCGTGGGCGCAGTCTGGGACGATCGTGCCTCCCTGGGACGCGTTCAGGACTGTTTGGGAGTCGTTGAATGCGATCTCGGCAATGTAGCGGTCGGCAGTGAGGATGGGAAGCAGCCCCGAGAGGTATACTTGCCTCACGGTCGCGTTGCCCTCCCTGTAGAGCTTGACCAGCTGTTTCGTAAGGTCTTGGTCGTGGTCGAACACCTTATCGTCTGTAATGCGCCCCTGGTCGAAGAAGTATTCCGTACTGTCGTTGGCGATGCGGTCGACCATGTCCCGGGGGAGGACGCGATCCCTATGGTGGTGGGGCGGGTTCTCGACGGAGACGGGGAGGAGGATATCGTAGGCGGACTCCCGCAGGGCGAGGGGCGTGCTGTTCAGGGGCAGGTCGGCTACGCTGCTGACGGCGTTTTTCAGCTCGTCGCCTCCGGGAGGTTTCGCCAGAACTGTTCCGGAAATGATGGAACCTAGGAGGACGGTGATGATCAGGAGTGAAAGAGCTCTGATTAAAACTCTTTCAGACATAACCCACACTGTATTAGTGTTTGACGTGCCTACAGTTTATTACATTTTCTGTTGATATCCAATCGTTCATTCAGGTTAAATGGTGTTTTTATGTAAAAAGATGTTTACACCCGCGGTGCGTTGGATGTTTTAGAACGCATAGGGTTCGAATCGATGAGGCTCCCGGAGGATGTGAAGGTGGCCTTCGACTCGATATACGCCTCCTAGTAGAGATCCGGCTGGAAGAAGTAATCAAGCCGAGGATGCAGGTGCTGGGGCCGGTGAAGGTAGAGCAGTGAAGTTTTACCTGGTTTCTTCAATCCAAGATCTTTTGCCGAATCCACTGGAGTTTAGAGCTTTCAATAGGTCGTCCTTTCCTAGTTTTGTCTTGTAGACCTCTTTAATAGAATCCCTCAAATAACGGCGCAGTTTTAAGAGATCATCCTCAGTGACTGAAGCTCCTTTCCCCCATATGAACGATTTCTGAGCGAATTTTGTAGAGCCTCTTAATTTCCTCCTGAATTTCTTCAGCCTCTTTCGCGTCTTTTCCAAGTAAAACTGCCACGCTTCTTGATATTCGGTATATCAATTCCTGCTCGCCAGGGTTAAACAGCGCTTCCAGCCCTATCATGGAAAGCAAAAAAGCCAAGTCTGGCTTGGACAGGTTTGTAGAAATCTGATAAGCCTCATTGGCCAACTGTAGGAATTCTTTCTCGAAAGGGAGTTTTATTGTGTCAATAAACTTGGCAAGTTCAGGTAATTCGGCTTCTGTAAGCGTGTATATGCTATCATTGTCAGGCATACAAAAGGGGGAAGCCGCAGTTACTACTTGACTACTCGCAGCCGAAAAAGAGCTCGATTCCCCCTCCAAGCGATAATATTGCTTTGGCATACATATGTTGCCCTCTTTAAATAATCGCATCTTTTGAAGTGCCGGTAGCAAATATCCATTTACATAAGAAGTATTCCATCTATCAATCGCAGGTAGGAGCTCATCAAATGAGGTGTCGTTTGCTTCAATTTCGAAATTATTGTAAATGACTACAGCTCGTCCTTCAGCAGGATTAATGCTACGCCAACTAGACATCTTCTCAAAATTTCTCTTTTAGAGCGGTTTTCAAGACGCGCTATCTGATCACACGCTTCATCATCAGATAGTGCTTTAAATTGAAAACCGTGGTTCAACTTTAAATTAGCAATAGATGGCTCCACATTCGACAACACGGCGCGATAGAGGATCTTTTGCATTTTTTATCATGTTTGATATACTCTTCACACGAATATAGATTTATTGAGGGCACGAAACCCGCTCATCCGAACCAAGAGGTTATCGGTGGAGCGGCTTAAGTTAATCGTGGGTTCTTAGATTTTTACGTGCCTTTCGTTCAAATAATATCGATCCACACAATCCGATCCCCATACCAATGCCGAAAAATGCAAATATGAGAAGGTCATAAGTCTTAGCTTCAAAAAATGCTGTTGTACAAATTATTGTCATTATGATCATAAGAGCCGAGCGCTGGGTATAACGGAGGGCTTGTCTATACTTCTTGTTTAAGCTACCTTCTTGAAATTTAAATACATTAAAAATGACCGAATTCCTTATCCATTCTAAAAAAATGTATGCCATAGTTCCACTTAAACCAATTATAATTGGAGTTAATAAGTAAGGGATAGTCCCATAACTTCCTGCCAGAAATTCCAATAAAAATGGTATCCTAAATGAATAACCCCACCCTCACCGGTGGGGTATCCGCTCACTAGACGTTCCCCGACCTGGCTATGTAGTGTGCTGTATCGTCTCCGCCGTCGCCTAGCATATGGATCGGTAGAAGTTTCGTGGATTGAGGGTTAATAGAAAAAGAAGCGTGCGATTCATCCGCACCCTTACGGATGCGGTATTCTCGCAGCTTTTAATAAAAAGCTTATTTCATACTTCAGGGAAAGTTAAACCGTGTGTGTCGTGTAGGATGGGCAAGGCAGTTTATGGTGTGATGGTTGCTGCGGTTGCTCTGCTCGCCGTATTTTCCCTCTACCAGCTCGACCAGAATTATGTGTTGAAAAGCCAGATACGGCTGCTTGAAGAGAATGCAACCCAATCCCGCATCCTTATGGATTACTATAAGGACTACGCCGCCAAATACTTCAACCTCACCCTCAACTCAAGGACATTCAACTACACCATAGAGGTCTCTGCAGACACATACGCAAAGCCAATTAGCGAGATGTTTTACGTCGAGACCACAGATGTCGCCCTACTCAATGTGCAACTTGTCCCAGTCGATGAAGTCAGCAAAACCAATTATGCGCCATCACCGGATGCTTCCCTCGAGCCGAGATACCTACCGATTTATAATGAGCAAGGACAGGTTTACGGCATAATCCAAACAGATGCCTATTACTATTGGTTCTATAATGGTTGGAACTTGGTAAAGAATTTCTCGACGGTCGTGATTGGGGAAACAACACATTATATCACCAATTATACCTATTCTGGTGCAATGGACATCACTTATTATAATGTCTTGAACAGCACCACGTTCAAGGTTGTCGATCCGAATGGATGGCCGCTCGCCAAGTTCTACGTGAAGTTGCCGCCGTGAGGTGAGAAAGGTGCCGAGAAAGGGCTACAAGTCACTGACGTTGCCGGATCATGCGATGGAAGCGAGAAAGAAAAGGGAGTGGGTACGTGCCGAATAATGGAAGAGGATGGTTTTTTGATATCCTGCTTGGTGTTGTGTTATTGATTATAAGCGGAATTATATGGAGGGGTTTACACGATGCCCAAGGTGGACTTATTGCAACAATCGTTGCTGCATTTGGAATAATTGCCCTTCTTCTTGGCATTGGAATTCTATTACGCAGATAATACCGATAACCTCTTCTCTCTCATACACAATATTATTCACCTATGGGCGAGGACGATCTCACATTTTCCCGGAGGATGGGGATCCTGCCCCCAAGAAAAGCAATACAGATAGACAGTATGGATAAAGACCTGCGAACTGGCTTATGGAACGCTCTTAATGTATTTTGGGAACAATACTCCCCATCTTCTTGGGGTGGTTTTGCTAGCGAACAATTCGAACGATTTATGGATGACCTTTGGCTAAACCATCTAAAACAGCCTATTGATAATAGGAGCACGTTCTATAATGATAAATACTTTATTCGTAAACATTTCTTCGAATGCGATTGGTATCGCGCATATGATTTTATTGAGTTTGCGGCTCAGCGTTACTCCGATGAGTCCCTAAGAGCCACCTTCATCAGAGTGCAACTCAATACTCAGGCGGGAGTCCTCGGCGTACCGCTTCGTGGAAGGGCGGTTGGTCAGAATCACGGATGAAGAGGAAATCAAAGCGATAGAAGAGGCCTTAGCAAAAACTGAACCCCTGAAACCCGTCAAAACCCATTTAAACTGCGCATTGGAACTCCTTTCAAATAGAACTAATCCTAATTACAGGAACTCAATCAAAGAGTCGATATCTGGCGTCGAGTCGATAAGCAAAATGATTCTGAAGGTCAAGAAGGGAAATTTGAGCGACGCGTTAAGCGCCTTGGAAAAAGCTCTTGGCGATCCTCTTCCTCCTTCTTTAAAGTTAGCATTTGATAAGCTATACGCATACGCTTCCGCAGAAGATGGGATACGTCATGCACTGATGGACGAACCAAAATTAGACTTCGAGGAGGCAAAATTCATGCTCGTTGCCTGCTCAGCATTCGTCAGTTACCTCATAGTGAAGGCGGACAAAGCTGGAATAAAACTTAGCCAGTAATCACCGCTCTACCTTCACCGGCCCCAGCACCTGCATCCTCGGCTTGATTACTTCTTCCAGCCGGATCTCGACCAGGGAGGCGTTAGAGGGTTGATGCTAACTTTAACGTCCTCTGGGAGCTTCTTTGTCTTGAAACCGGTAGGGTGTTAGGTGGGGTGTCCGGTACGGTGTCCTCCTCATCAGCCTTTTATTTAACTTATAATATCTCTGGCTCTAGAAAGAATTTGGCTCAATGCCGCTTCTCGCTTTTTATCAACAAACGAGTCGTCTATTAGATCTATAAGTTCACCTTTCTCTCTTCCACTACACATCATTACTATAATGGACAATCTCAAATATTCAAGTAATGGTAGTAAGAAATTCCTAACATCTTTATATCTTGACTCTATTCTCTTCTTTTGCTCATAGCTAAGGTGTCCGCCATGCGCGAAAAGATTTCTTATTTTATAAGCGTCTCCAACTATTTTCTTTATCTCGTAAGGATCATGGCCCAATAAACAAAGGGATTTACAAACCCGAAAGCTAAGTCGATAAGGAAGTTCTTGAAGTTCGCCAGATTTAAGAAATAATGCCTCCAAACCCATCACAGCGTTGGCAATTCTTCTTTCTAAAATGGCGTTTAAGAATAAAGCATCGCAATAACGATTATATGCGATTGTTAAATAGTCCGTTTTAGTCGTCTCAAGATCAAAGAAGGTTGAGGGCATAATCTCCGACATCGTTTGCCAAAAATTCTTTAATTTTTGCACATCTTCTTCGGTAACTAGACATGTTTCAAGAGCACTCTCAGTTCTACCGGCAATGATTGTCCCATGAGCCCCGTCGGTTATCGAGTCTGAGTACATGTGATAAGTTGTATATTTAACGCTTCCCACTTTGAAAAGTCTTAATATGGCAATTGATTGCTCCACTCTTCTCTGAAGTTCTCTACTTCCTCTTCCCAAAAACTCGATATTCAAGATCGCCGAAGGCGTGGGTAAAAAACGATCTTCCATAAATCCGTATACTGGACGCTCTTTTTCAAGATCTTCAATCTTTATCTGTCTTAACGTAATACCAGGAAGGGGCTCAACCTTGCTTGGGCGTAACACAATGCCAAGAAGTTCGACTTCTACACCGCACTTTACTGGCTCTTGACGTATGTCATCTGAGAAAACTTTTATAATGGTGTCTATCTTGGCCTCTTCCAATTTTGGATTATGTAGACATTCATCAATTAATTTTCCTACAAAACTATCCAAGGCCCGTGTTGCTACATCAGCGTTGCAAAGAAAATTTGTTAATTTACTCAAGGTAGAATCATACTCGACAGATTTCTTTACTGATTCGCGAAGATCAACAGCTGCACGAAGCCATGACGGCTTAGTTATATATTCACCATGTGCACCATATTCAGTAACACCCCTGTCGGTGTATTGAAAACTATCAATTTTCCATCGTTGGTATAATTCGTACCCAGGTTTTATGATCCCTCTAGAAATGCCATCGCCTATAGTTCGCTTCACCTCCAGAGCTAACTCTTTTAGTGCAACAGACAGGCCATCATGCATTTCCAGTCAACCTTTGCCACATCAGCCTACTTGTTATAACAAATATGGCTTTATTGAGGATTTCTCTGGAAGTGATGGAGCCGAGAGGATTGTCCGATTAAAAATTGAGTTACACCTTAGATTCTCACAGGATCCTATTTTCTGCCATGCCAAGATCTGCGTATCTCTGCTTCAGCTCCTGCCAGACCTCATAGAACAACCGCCAAGACACTATCCTTTTTGTTATTTAAGCTACGGTTTTTCTTCTATTATATTGCAGGGCTGCTTCTTTTGATAAAGTATCCCATAAGACATCAAATTTCGAATCATAATCTGAAGTCGCACCTACCTCGAACTCGTGCTTCTCCTCTTCCTCGGCATTAAATGGTGCTATGATCATTTCAGAGAATCTAGTTAACACATAATACCTTGGTTTTGTTACCACCGCTGCCTCTTTAACATAATTATAGCTATCATCTATCGATCCAGAGACGAGTGCTTTGCACTCAATAATTGCATAAGCTTTGTTAGGGAAACTCTACGGTTAGAATTACCAATAACAGTTATACTTTTTAAGCCGAGAGATGCCATCAAACCACCATCATCTCTTCAGTTCGCTCAGGATTTCTAATATTTTACAATGCTCTAATAAGGTTTCTTAAGCGATTTTTGGGAGGCGAAAAGCCCCTAGCAACCGGAGGAACGCGGGACCGATCTTCATCTTTCATATATACTTCTTTTTTACCATCATCTTATGGTTGGTCAGGGGCATCAGAAGTGGGACCGGGTGGGACTTAAACAACTCAGCCTACGACTTAGATTTTGCCAAGTTCTGATGCGATTTTTTCAAGCTTATACTTAATATCGAAAAGTTGACCATAAATCTCAAAATAATAATTAGTCTGATAGCAAAAAGTTCTTTCCTGAGTGTTTAGAGTTTTGAAATCTATACTCAGGTCATCCTTGTGTTTATTGTTATATTCGTCTCTATAGCTTACTTTTATTTCGATCTTTCCAGATTCTTTCTTTGCGTCTTCTATAGGAAGATCCATAAGTGTAATTATCCCACCAGTTGAAAGCGATGGTGAATAAAACTTCTTTGAATATTTACCATAAATACAATCGATTTCTAGGCTTTTAGCTAGCCCCCCTTTATTTACAATATTAAGCCAAATAAAATTCCCATTAGGATCTGGATTTCGAGGCTCTGCCCCTAAACTTGGTCTCACTCTTTCAAGACGGATTTTTCGTGTTTCCCTTAAGTAGAATCCAGTAATTATCACTAACGTGATAGTAGCAAAAAACAGGGCCCAATTAGCATCAAGAACCACATCATAACCCAAAATAAGCATAGATAATTATCTAAATTACTTGCTAATTAAAGCATCCTGCTGGACAGGTTCATCGATGCATTCCAGGGAAGGATTCCCCGGTCGGTCTTGGCGAGGTACTACACACACTACAGTTTAAACCTGAAGAGTATTTATGATGGGGCTAGGGTGAAGGCCCTCTCATAACTCTCATATCTTTTATGTGTATCAAAGAACAAGGATGAGGGCGGACAGTCTTTTAAAGCAATCATCGTAGACACCAAAGCTATATTTCTGCTATTGATAATATGATATAGGGACATTAATTTGAGCGGAAGACCTACTGTAATCAGGTTCTTTGCACCAGTTAATGAAGCTACAATCAATGCCCTAATGCATGTTATTGACCAAAAAATGAAACAAGGAGCAACAGAGTTTAAACTTTTGATTTCGTCACCAGGTGGAACCGTCTTTCATGGACTAAGCGCGTACAACTACCTAAAAGGAATTCCCGCCGCGATCACAACACATAACTTTGGAAGTGTGGATTCAATAGGCGTTGTTTTATACTGTGGTGGTTCTAAAAGATTATCGGTACCTCAGGCGACGTTTTTAATTCATGGAATCTCGGCACATTTTGGAAATGTGGATCTAGAAGAAAAACAATTAGAAGAAAGGATAAAAGGATTTATGATTGATAAAGAAAATATTGCCAAGGTAATTGCTGAAAATACGGGAAAAAGCGTAGAAGCCGTGGAAAAAGCTATGCTTGAAAGGACAACTTTGAATCCTGAGGAAGCTCGTTCTTGGGGGTTAGTGCATGAAATCAAGTCACAGCTCTTCGAAGCGGGAAGCGAAGTAATTTCAATTCAGTTTGAATCAACTCCTGATGGTCGTGGTCAGGTAAAGATTGGTTCCTAGGGACACTCTGCAGAGAACATAAAACTATTTCTAATCCGGCTGGCGAGGCATTACACCGATTAAAGACCTGAGAAGCTGAAGCAGATATACGATAAGGCCAAATTGAAAGTTTTACTATAATGGTATCCTATTTACTTTTTCTTGAATAATCTCTAAGCGCCTTTTTAGCCTCGGTAGTTCCATTTTAAGGAGCTTTGGATCATCACGAAATTGGATGCTTATAATTGCATCATAAGCCATAATCAATAATTCAGAAGTTTCCCCTAACCAAGTTTCATCTTTTAATGACACTAAAAAAGATAACACCAAAGATGCCGTTAGAAAACCCAATGATAATGACACTGCAAGAATTCTTAGATTTATTGTCAATGAGAAAAATATATATTCACTACTAAACCCAATGAACGATATTATTATTGAAATTGCTAGAAAACCCAAGATATTGTAATATCCCAAAAAATATTCTACCACCTTCCACAAAGATATTTTGGTGATAATATTGGAATATTGGGTAGAGGAAAACATAAGACCTAACGCTCCAAATGATGCAGACAGAGTCTTATTTGAACACATAACATCGATAGTTAGTCGTTTAAAGCAACAAGGTTGGCTGGTTTCTTGGCATTTTCTTAGAGAAAAAAAAATTGGATGGGAAGAGGTGAAGAGCCTCCTCACATTAAACACATTCGTCTTCGAGCAAGAAGTAAAGAAACAGAAATTCAAAATGTAAGAAATTTTCTAAAAAAAGAATTAGATACACTCCAGCAGAATGGAAAAATAGCTGAGCATTATTGCGGTAATCATGGTAAACCAAATGAAGACTATAGAGGCGAGGGTTGTGAAAGTGGCGACAATAATTTTGATGAGAATGAAAAGACACCGGAGGGTTGGAACGTTGTTCAAAAGTGGCTTGAGGCCGGAAGCGAAATTGAGTTGATCTTTTTAAAGAATAGGCTGAGAGGAGTACAGTTAGGCCCTAGATTTGTCGTGCTCGATCTTCTGCATTTCTTTGCTAATCAATGTGAAATATCCCATCGTGTAAATAAGTACGCGAATGAAACTTTCATGATTTTCCAACTAGATTGAGTCTTGTGGCACACATTAGTATCATTACCAACAGAATCTTGATAATAGAATTGGTTAATCGACAACTTGGCAGAACTACTTGGCTAAACCCTTTTGTACTGCCTTAATGGCTTTGTCATACTTCAATATGGACACAGCAAGAGGGCTCACCCTGTTTATCCTCGTCACGGCTATCTCGACGTAATGACAAAGCAGGTGTCATTCCAAAGACATTATGATTCCACTCTACTTGGAATTCTTTTTTTAAATGTTTTTTTACTGTGTAATAGACCTCGTTCTCAAATTTTTGCCACATTTTGTCGTATCCAACTGGCACTACCAAGTTAAGTCACGCCAGTAAATCTTTCTGGATATTGACTTTTTACAAATAATATAAGTATTTTGTAGTTTTAATGGATTTAGGCTCGGATAAATTCTAGGCATTTTAATCACATCGAATACCACTTATTCACAACAAACAAAGAGGTTATCAGTATAGGCATTGGGTGACTATGTGTATTTAAAGAGCCCAGTAATCCTATTGTATAGCGGTTTTTTATCTTTAATATAATCAACAGAGTTTTGGCCATCGATATAATCTCTGCTGATTGTCAACTCTTTTTTGCTAGCGACTACTTCATGAACTTTAGATAAATGAGAAATTCTGGACAATTTTTTCTTATCCTCCTTATTTGCAAATAATATGTTCAGGTATTCTTTGTCCTTGCTACTGTTTTCAACATCCAAATCTTGAGCTATCTTGTCAGCATCAGGTATATTGTGCACAAAATCTTTGACAGTTAATTCGCTCCTATCGAAGAAGTTTATGTTTATTTTTGCTATTTCGACTTTTTGTTTTACGAAATATGTGCGATTTTCAATGCAGAACACATCGCCAAGCCGGTATTCCGAGAAATGTAGGCTAGATAAATGATCGTCATCAAACTTCCTTTTTACATCACTCATTATTATGCCGAGTTTTTCGTTTTTTAATGTATCCCAGACATAATCATAGTTTACCGCAACATCTTCATATTGATGAAAGATTAACCCAAGAAGATTAATCGCACCTGTTGTATTCTCATCTTTAATGAAGTCGACTATTTGTTTGAAGTGCTTTTCATCATGTTTAAGGTCTAGAAAGAAGATAGGTTGCATCCCCTCTTTTAAAACACTTTCATGAATCTTTCTTATTATGTCAATCTGTGTCATTTCACCTAGATAGGGAATTGTCAGCAAATTGTTGTTGTTATTTTGAAGTGAGGTTTGAAGGTTAAAAGTCATCCTGAGGAATCTATCATATGTGATCCTATTGATGTTCAATAGCCCTTGTTGGCTTGGTTGTATCAATATGAGCGGAAGAGGCGAATGGGCGCCTCTTTTTATGAGGTTCTTGGCATCATCATAAAGTTTTTTATATCCCTCATTTTCTGTAAGAACTTTCTTCATGTACTCAAAACTTAACTTGTATGGCAAGAATAGGATGTTCTTGTCGTTAAGCAACGGTGTAGCTACAGGTACATTTTTCTTGGCATTGAGTTCAGATCTAGTTATTGGCCTCAAGGGTGTTTTGAAAGTAACGCCATTTACCCTGATCTCTGTGGTTCTGCAACGATAGAACAACTGGGATTGTCGATCTTTTTCATCAATAACATTTACATGGACATCTATTTTGCTCATCCTCGACCGCGTCCCCAAGTTATCCGTTTGTATTTTTTCTTTAGCTCCGATCTGTCGGTATACTGAGGGTAGTGTTGGTAGACATAGCGGAGTATGCCATCTGTACCCAGCTCATCCCACCCTGTTCTGCATAGGCGAACTTTATCGAGGACATCCTCAGGAATCCTATCTAGAAGTTCTCTGGCATGCTCCCTTCCTTTTTCAGTTAATGCAAAGGACTCGTCTCTGGTATTCTTCTTTCCTCTGCGTTCGACATATTCTGCGAACTCAAGTTCCTCGACGAGCTTCCCTATTTTGAAGCTGTACATCCCAAAGCGGAACGGGACGTAATGAAGGTCCTCAAGTGATTCATTGCCATAGTGATTCTTTAGAACCTCTTCTTTAAGGAGGAACAATTCTTTCATGAACAGGGTTCTTCCATACAGAGGTTTGTTGGTTGAATATAACAATAATAAAATCATTTCAGTAGATGTTAGTCTTGGAGGCTTTATTCCTTCATATATTTGAAGGGCCTCTTCGAAGGTGTAAAGCTTTGTCTTATCACGTAAAACCTTCATTATTCTCACACCTCCATAAGATTTCCAGCCTTAAATTTCTTACCTCTTAGCGATTTAACTCTAAATACTTCCAAAAAATAACGCTTATCGTCATGAAATAACCAGAGATGTAATGGTTGATTTTTTTCAATTATGGCATTTCTGACAGCATCCTGTAACGATTGAATTGGTCTAGTTATGAATCGCAGCACCACATCAAAATCACTTAACGAAATTCCTACTTTCCTCATTTGCGCCAGAGTTTCCTCCGGGTATAGAATGCCACGATGAAAATCGCCTGGTAATAACGTTTCATATTTCATTCCACAAGCATGACAATTTTGTTGAACTATGCCGCGAACATCATAAACGCCTGGTCTTCCAAAGGATATGGCACCAAGTTTAAAGATTTCGACTCGTAATGGAGTACCCCTTTCTCTAAGTGTTGTAGTTTCTATAGAGCCAACTCTACAGTAAAGGCAATAAGAGGGCAATGGTGCCAATCAAGCGCCCCACTCGGACCTGCCTATTGATATATTTTCTACTATTTATAAACTATATCAAATATCATAAAATACTGCTTTAGGGTTATAAAACACGTCTTCTAAAAGTATCTTAGCTGACTGATTTACTTTCATCCCACCGAGGGGGTGTTGAAAGTAAGCTTGGCAGGCGATACCAAGGAAAAGACTCACGTTGTTGTTGGAGCATGATGATTTCATAGAAAATATTTTTATATCTTATCAAGATATGTTAGTTGGTCATCTATAGGTGCCGTTCTTGCCCATTAATATAACCCCTCAGGACGAAGATGGAATCATTAAGATGATCCTGAGGGATGCCCGACAGGCAATCCTGCGTAGAAAGCCGGGAATTGACTTCAAGAGAGTAAGCTTCCAAGTTAAGTTGCAGAAGATTGTCTTCATCATCGCAGAAGAGCTTGGGATACCCCTAACGAGAAGCTGGTACCTATACGGTGGCTATGTCCACAACCCCCTTGTAGATATCGAAACGTTGGTCGATTTGGAGGACAGCCCACAGGCGACATTTGACCTCCTAGGTAATGCCATAGAACCTTCACGGGACCAAAAAGATATAGAGTATGCAGAGAGCCTACTGGGCGACAAACAAAGCAGCTACAAAAATAAAATCCGTAAAATTGCCCCAGAGATCTTCTTCAAAAAATATGACGAATTCTTGTTGGACTTCTATTCAAAGATGGCGCCAGAAGCTTACAAACAGCTGTACCTAAACAATGCCCACCTTAACCAGACCTATAAGAGGTTTGAGGGACTAGCCCTCAAAGCTGAACGCCCCGCCCTCGATGCTTTCTGTCCACAGTTGCCGGCGCCGTTTTCCGACTACTATAGAACGTTTACATCGGATCTCTCTAAACTCAGCGTAGAGGTAGCTAAGGGCGAACCATCCGAGTTCTACGATCTCACTCTAAGGTACATAGAGTTGCTTGAAGGATACCTAATAAAGGCAGGCTTTGAGAGGAAAGTCTTGTCGCGTTTCAAACTCTTAGAGGACGTTTATAAGAAGGACCTGTGGAAGACGGTTGCCCTAAGTATATCTACAAAGACGGTTAAAGGGGTGCGCTCGGAAGAAGTCAGGGCGAGCCAGCGCAGAAAACTGGAGGAAAACCTAACATCACTTCCCAGCTCCTTGAACCAGCTTGAGGCAATCCTCACAGAGGAGGGACTTTTACCCACCCGGAACGAACTGATCCGGTTCTACGAGAAGAATTACGGCGACAGGAAGGAACTCACCGAAGCTCTTATTGGGGCACTGAGACCGAATGCTCGATGATGGAGCTTGCGAGTACTTCTTGGACACATCAGTCTACGTAGGCTATGCCACCGAGTGGGATCGATACTACAAGAATTGTATGAGGATGTGTGACGGCACTTATCCGAAGAACTCTAGCGTGACCGTCAAAGGCGAAATTGACGAGCTGATAAGAGACTACAGGCGGTACCAGCAGGAGCTCGACCGGAACGCTGGTGACATAGAGACCATGATCGAAACAGAGCCAAACCAGAACCGCAAGCGATTCCTCGAACAGGTTAAGGAACACTCCTCGAAGGGCGTCAGGAACGACTACGAGAGACTGAGCAAGATCAGGCTAAATCTGATGATCGTAATTAGAGGCATTTTAGAGGCGTTTCAAAAGACAAAAAGCCCATTAATTCCAGCCTCAAGCAATCACCTTCTAATCGAAACTCTTGGGTTCATCGGGGACAGGAAGGACGCTCAGATCTTGGCCGACGTTGCAGACTGGTCAAGGAACATGACGGGCGAGACAGTGTTCTGCACCAAGGATATACAACACATCTTAAAGAACGCCGTTGCGATCTGTGAGATCCTAATCCGTGACAGCGATGGCGCTTGTCGACTACAGATCAAGCACATAGATGCTTTTTGAAGCGCGACCGATAACCTCTTCCGTCACCCCTGCGGCATATTACACGATAAACTATGCCCAAGAAGGGTTACCGCTCGCTGACATTGTACAGCCTATGATGCGTTCATGGCAAAGATGAGGGAGTGCGGCTTCGGCTCGCCATCATTTTTTATGGAGTTCAACAGAGTCGTATGCGCATGGGCGTCGGGCTGTAGGGCGGGCACATGAGCCTCTTGCCGTAGTCGTCACAGCCGAACTGGCACTTCAGCCCGGACTCGTATTTGGTAACGCTGAGGATATGTACAAGAGCGATCTTGAGAAGATAACAAGACGTTAAGGACGCTCTCGGAAGGATTCGGACTTAACCACGATAAAACTCATACTGGTTGAACATGCGAATTTCATAGAGGTTGGCATCAGTAAATCTAAAGTACATGTGACTGCATATAAAATAACACTACACGCCATCTCCTTATCGAGGTCAAAATAATGGTGGAAGACTTCAAGAAGATAGTTCAAAGTGAAAATTGGCAGGAATTCGAGAAATTCATTCAAGAATCTGATAAAAAAATGGAAGAGGATTTGGAAAAATCCCTTTTAAAAAGGGAGGAATACAGAAAATATCTAATAGAAGAAAAACAACTTAGAGAACATGTTGCTACTGTCCCGGTCGAAAAGCTCCAGAAAGCAAGCGATGCCCTCTTCTCTGGCAAAGTTTCTGCAACTGATGGAACTATGTGCACTTTCCCTTTATTGACAGGTGTAAGATGCCGCATTGGGATTGTTTCTACTTCATACAAAAATGACACGATAGAAAAAGTTCTCTATATTTCCGAACGGGAATTTGCAGAGAGGCTGGCTTCAAACCCTAAAGAATACTTTGAATTGCTAGGCAAAGGCAGCGGTGTATCAAATCTATTTCTCCAAGGTGTAATGTCGTATAAAGAGAGAGAAATAGCACTTAACCGGCAAGAAGAGTGGAAATTCGTTCATGGTCATATAGTTCCTATGGAGATAAGAGTTCCAAGAATTGGACATGGAGCATTTGAAGTTTGCCTTCAGCTTGCTAGAGAATTAATTAAGAATAAGAAAGTCATTGGCGTAATCTCTGGATACACAAAGTATAATTATGTGAATGCTGGCATTGTGCTTGAGCCAGGGGAATATCTTTTTGCTAATTATTTGGTGGCGTTCAGTCGTAGGCTAGATTAGGAGCTTACCCGCTCCTTGTGTTGTGAACCAAAACACAACATAAAGGAGGTAGAGTAAGCCCCTATGAGAATTGATTTTACTAGCAATATAGGCAT
>Ga0315282_10002275_pt1 | contig 35560 bp, 31 predicted proteins | sample YL17G07_20_MG_FD_203693 | JGI IMG/M metagenome (GOLD analysis project Ga0315282, IMG submission 203693) | Sediment microbial communities from Yellowstone Lake, YNP, Wyoming, USA - YL17G07_20 | ecosystem: Environmental > Aquatic > Freshwater > Lake > Sediment | place: USA: Wyoming | collected...
CCGTTGGGCTTCTGGTTGGGAAGGCCGTTCGGGACTGCGGTATTGCCCCCGCCATTCGTCGTGTTCCGCCGTTGCAGTTGTTCTTTGTAGCGGCTGAGAAGCTCTTCGTCCTTGCTGTTGGATACGCCGTCGGGTTCTTCGCGCTTGCCGTTTTTGTCCGGCGAAGGGGACGCGCTCTCCGACGCAGCACTCCGCCGAGCGTTTCTTAGAGCATTGATACGGTTTTGGATAGAGACACCCGGCACTACCGGCCGGGGAACGCTGCTGGTTTCTGATTCGTTTCTTGGGGGCATGTCTGTGTTCTGTCCATCTCCTCCGGGGGAAATACGCACAAGACGATTCTACCAAATCAGGCGCTGTTTCCGCAAGAGTCCTTTTTGAAAAGTCAGTGAAACATGACGGACAGATATCCCACCACGTAATCACCCGGGCGGCAGGCTACAGCCTCGGCGGAAGTGGCCCGGTGCAGGATTGTGGCACGGCGAGCCCCCAGGTGCCTGGAAATCTCCATCACGGCCGCGATCGGTCCGTAGCCGCAGGCCATGGCATCGCCGCTCTGGATGTCCCTATACAGGCGCGATACCTCCATCGAGGCCAGAGCTTCGGCCAAGTGGCCGTCGCTTGCCTTGCATGCGTCCAGGGAGTGGCCGTGGTAGGCGTCGGAACTTGCCACAAACGCCAGGTGCTCCCCGGCCTCTCCTGTCTCGTCCAGTACTCGGAGGATTCCGGACGTGAGTTTCTGAACGTTCTGCCAGTCCTGATCTCCGATGAGGAGAGGAACCAGCCGGGCGCGCGGACAAGCCACTTGCAGAAAGGGGATCTGAACCTCCAGCGAGTGCTCCTGGCGTTCGGCAAAGTCCTCGGACCGAAGGCCGGGCAGCACTTTGCGAAGGCGTGCCACCATTTCCGTGTCGATCGGGTATTGGCCAAGGGGGGTCAGGTAGGCCGGTCCATCCCATGTGGACGCGAGCGGGAAACTCGCATAGTGGCTGGGAGCGAACACAAAGACGGTTTGTGGCTTTCTCTCCCGGACCTGGCTATAGGCGTGGCCGGCGGTCTGGCCGGAAAAGCTGTATCCGGCATGCGGAGCCACGAAACCCCAGGGAGCGGGGATCACCGAGCGCACGGGGGCCGATCCGACGTATGTGGCGACCTCGGTGCGGAGATTCCCGGCGTGGGCGGAGTAGAACTTGCCCGCCTGGGTGGCAGGGCGTGGGGTAGACATGGGGCGAACTCCTTTCCACACCTCAACAGAACAGCCCTCCTTCCCCCCGTAAGGCAGAAGGGGTTCGGAAGAAGGGCCGTTCCATGTTCTCAGAGTCCCGTCTGATTCTCAACCTACGTTGAACTCGCGAACCAGACGCAACGCTTCGCGGAAGGAAGACTTCGACCCGTCGCCGAGCTGGCCGAACACCGTCGCCAGGATGGAGATTTCGTGGGGCTGGGGTTTGTAGAGCGCCCACAGGTCAGTGTCTTTCAGAAGCCGCTTGAGCCCCTTGGGGGCGGTGCGGTCATTCAGAACCATGTCCCGCGCCTCCTCGGGATTCGTCATCTTGTCCATCTTCGACTTGGCCTTTCCGTAGTTCTTGGCCGGTTCCTTGACGATGGGGGCGTCCAAGGAAATGAAGCTCTGAAACTTCCGGGGCAGCTTCGCCCGTACCCACATCAACACAGCCGTCTGCTCGGGCACTTCGCTGTCCTTGGCCATCAGAAGCCAGAGATCGAGAGACGGCTTGACGTAGCCTTTCTCGAACTTGAAGATGGCGGGGCCGCTTACGTTGTACTTGCGTCCGAACTGATCCTGCGTCAGACCGCACTCTGTACGGGCCTTCGCGATCACTGCACCGATTTCGTTCTTGCTCATCATAAATCTCCTCCTTGTGTGACTCCGTGGTGGATTTGTATATGAGTATAACAGAAGCCGCGAAAGACCAGGGCCGAGCATTCCTTGGGCGAACCTCCCACACCGCCGTGAATACCCAAGAAGGACCGGGTCACTTCTGGCGCGGATTGGGAATTCCCACCGGCATTCCCCCAAACGCCCTGTGGAACTCCGTCCGCGCCGCTTGTGCCAATCCTTTGTGTCTTGCCCCGCTCGTCCAAAGACGCGCGTTGGCGCCGGGCGCCCTGTTCATCGGGGTTTCTGTTCTCCTCCCATATTCGCCCGGCGCTGTCGCGCTTTCACGGGCTGCTATGCGCTTTCCGGGGAGTGGTTTGCATTCTTACTGGCCGGTGTGAAAAAGGCCGCGTAGCCTCTGCCACTTCCCCTCTCCTTAACCTTACGAAGTTTTAACATGGACGCAAGGATTTTTTCAAGCTTTTTTTTCACTTTTTTTCGTGGCACGTCGAAGGCCTGGCCGGACTGCTTATCCCGTTCGTTTTGGAACCCCGCCCTTCTTGGCTGATTTTCTCAAGATAAGCCCCCAAATGTGCTTGTTTTCTCAATGTCTGGCCCAACCGCCGCCGGCTGGACCGTTCTTCGGCGACTTTGAAACAGTCCCGGCATCTTACCCCGTTTTCGTTATTGCTGGGACTCGATCAGGCCCGGCGGCAATTCCACCAGAATGCGGCCCGCGGTTACGTCCACGGTTTTTACGAAAGCCGCGACCATGGGAATGCGGAATGCCTTCGCCCCTTTTTCCGTGGGCCGGACCACCAACTGGTGGTGCGCGGGACCCTCTTCCACTCGCTCCACCCGCCCCGCCATCTCCCCGTTGGGCAGAACAACAACGAGCCCCTCCAACTGGAAGTAGTAGTAGGTGTCCTCGCCCGGAGGGGGAAGACGGCTGGATGGAAGGCCCATGTGGCAGCCGCGCAGGAGCTCGGCCGAGTCAATGTCTTCAACGCCTTCGAACTGGACCAGCGCGAATCCCTCATGAAAACGGATCGAGCGCATCCGCATGATGCGGACGGCCTGCGCCGGACGGCGGGATGAAGCGCCGCCCGGGCAGACCGTTTTCCAGAGATATGTCTCTCCGCCCGCAAGGCATTGGGAGAAATGCTCGGGTCCGTCGCAGGCAATGCGAACCTTCACTTCCCCCGAAAGCCCCCTCGGTTTCAGGACCTCACCAATCGTCACCAGGTTGTCCGAACAGACACCAGGCGGCAAGTTGGACAGCGGGGTTGGCTCCATCGGGTCTACTCAACAATCTGCAGCAGGGATTTCTTCTTCAGCTTCGTGGCGGCGGCGCTGAGGACCTTCCGCATGGCCTTTGCCGTCTGTCCCCCCTTTCCGATGACCTTTCCGATGTCATCCGGCGCCACCTTGAGTTCGATGATGATGCTGTTTTCGCCCTCGATACAGGTGACTTCCACTTGCTCAGGATGGTCAACGAGCGCTTGTGCGATGTGGCGGATCAGATCTTCCATCTTGCGTTCCTCCTTCTGGTATGTCTCGCCGAGATCGGGTTTGGGAATCAGGCCGCGGGAATTCCCTCTTGTTCCCAACGACCATGTCTTGCGTTACCGTGCGAACAGGACGGATGCTTCAGGGGTGCCGTGACGGAACTGCCGGACGAGCGAAGGCCGGCTGTCAGCGCCCCACGCTTACATCCCCGCGTTTTCCACCTTGGTCTCCGGAGCTTCCGGAGCGGACTTGGCGGCCTTGTGGGCCTTCTTCTGAGAGGCGCGGGCTTCGTGCCACTTCTGCATGATGCCCAGCTTGCGAAGCAGAGACCGGGCCGTGTCGCTGGGCTGCGCCCCCACTCCCAGCCAGTGGAGGGCGCGTTCCTCGTTGACCTTGAGCTGCGAATCGCCGTGCAGCGGCTGATAATGCCCCAGGATCTCGATGAAACGGCCGTCGCGCGGGAAGCGCGAGTCCGCCACCACCAGACGATAGTAGGGTGCTTTCGAGCGGCCCACTCGAGTCAGACGGATTGCTACTGCCATTGTTGTGTTCTCCTCTTTCCTTGCTCTTTTCCTTCGGTTGGTTTGCTGCCGCTTCTTTCCGGCACCGCGCCGCTCCCAAAGGTTGCCGGCGCCCGCCCGGGTTAACGGCTTTTCTTCTTTTTCTTCTTCAACTCCTTTCTGCTCTTGCCCTTGCCGGTCCCATGGCCCGCGACCGGAGTCCGCCCACCTCCTCCCCCGCCCATCATCGCCCCCATCATTCCGGCCTTGCCGCCGCCCATCATCTCCTTCATCATCTTGCGCGCCATCTCGAAGTCTTTGATGAGCTTGTTGACGGTGGCTGCGTCCTGGCCGCAGCCCTTGGAGATTCGGAGTTTCCGGGTTCCGTTCAGAAGGCTTGGATTCTCCCGTTCTTCATGTGTCATGGAATGGATGATCGCTTCGGTGTGCGCGATCTCTTTCTCCATCTCGTCCTCGTCAATCTGCCCCATGACCTGGCTCATCCCGGGGATGTACTGCATGATCTTCGAGATGGACCCCATCTTCTTCATCTGCTTCATCTGCTTCAGGAAGTCCTCGAACGTGAAGGACTCCTTGCGTATCTTCCGGCGCATCGCCTCGGCTTGTTCGAGATCAAAGGCCTCCTGTGCTTTTTCCACCAGGGTCAGCACGTCCCCCATCCCCAGGATGCGCTGCGCCATCCGGTCGGGGTGGAAGGTCTCGAGTTCGTCCAGCCGCTCTCCCATGCCGGCGAAGTAGATGGGCCGGCCGGTGACGGACCGGATGCTCAGGGCCGCGCCGCCGCGCGCGTCTCCGTCGAGCTTGGTCAAGCAGACTCCGTCAATGCCTACCCGTTCATGAAACCGGCCCGCCGAATTCACCGCGTCCTGGCCCGTCATGGCGTCGGCCACCAGGAAGGTGAAGCGGGGCTTCATGGCGTCGCGCAGCTCGACCAGCTCCTCCATCTTCATCTCATCTATGTGCAGGCGACCCGCCGTGTCCAGGATCATCACCGTTCGGCTCTGGGCCTGCGCTTCGCGAAGGGCTTCCTCCGCGATCTGCACCACCGGCGTCTGCGTTCCCCTGTCGAAGACGGGCACACCCACCTCAGCTCCGACCGTCTTGAGCTGCTTCACCGCGGCGGGGCGGTAGATGTCGCACGCCACCAGCATGGGTTTCCAGTTCCTGGCGGCCAGGTACTTGGCCAGCTTGGCTGCGAAAGTGGTTTTCCCCGAGCCTTGAAGCCCCAGCAGCATCACCACGTTCACCTTTCCCTGGTCCAGCTCGAAACTCGCCGCCTTGCCTCCCATCACCTCCACCAGTTCATCATGAACCAGCTTGATGAACTGCTGGCCGGGGTTGACTCCTTGGAGGACCTCCACTCCCAACGCCTTCTCACGGATCCTCGCTATGAAATCCTTTACCACCCTGAAGTGGACGTCCGCTTCCAGCAGCGCCACGCGAACCTCGCGCAGGGCATCCTGGATGTTCTTCTCCGTGATGACGCCCTGTCCGCTGATGCTGCGGACCACCCCTTGCAGTTTCTTACCCAATGATTCGAACATGTCGTTTTCCCGTCGGCCAGTCGGCCAGTCGGCCAGTCGGCCAGTCGGCCAGTTGGCCAGTCGGCCAGTCGGTCAGTCGGCCAGTCGGCCAGTCGGCCAGTCGGCCAGTCGGCCAGTCGGCCAGTCGGCCAGTCGGTCAGTCGGCCAGTCGGTCAGTCGGCCAGTTGGCCAGTCAGCCAGTCGGCCAGTCGGCCAGTCGGCCAGTCGGCCAGTTGGCCAGTCGGCCAGTTGGCCAGTCGGCCAGTTGGCCAGTCGGCCAGTCGGTCAGTCGGCCAGTCAGCCAGTCGGCCAGTCGGCCAGTCGGCCAGTCGGCCAGTCGGCCAGTCGGCCAGTTGGCCAGTCGGCCAGTCAGCCAGTCGGCCAGTCGGCCAGTCAGCCAGTCGGCCAGTCGGCCAGTCGGCCAGTCGGCCAGTCGGCCAGTTGGCCAGTCGGCCAGTCGGCCAGTCAGCCAGTCGGCCAGTCGGCCAGTCGGCCAGTTGGCCAGTCGGCCAGTCGGCCAGTCAGCCAGTCGGCCAGTCGGCCAGTCAACCAGTTTCCACCCTCCTGTTTCTTCAATCCGCAATTTCTTCCGGCAGGCGAGACGCCCGCCCTACTTTACTCCGTTTCTCTAATCCGCAATCCGAAATCCCCAATCCGCAATCCTCAGCACTCAGTCCTCAGTCCTCAGCACTATGTATTGTCGCCGGTTTTGCCGCCCTCAAGCAGGGAGATCAGGGCGTCCAGCTCCTCGAACAGCCAAAGATAGCCCGCAAGATCCGGTTCTCCCTCGACCCGGCGCCGCAATCGTATCAGACGCTCGATCAGCTGCCGCCCGCCGATGTGGCCGTCGCCCGTCCCCGGAGTGCCATGCGCCATTTCGACGAGTCGGAGATTGCTCTCGAGAGTCTTCAGGGTCTGCACGGCGTGTTTGACCGCGTCATGCACGGCCTGGCGCGAGATGTGGAACTCCCTGGCGATCTCGCTGAAGGAAAGATCCTCCTCAAAATGCAGCCGCATGAAATGCCCTTGACGCTCCGTCAGAAGGCCTCCATAAGTGTCCAGCAGCTGTCCGGCCTCCAGTAACAGGGTCTCGGGATCCTTCGTTCTTGACATTCGCCTGGCGCCTTTTCCGATCAGCAGCCTCAAGAAAACCATAATATCGAAAAGAACCACCGCTTCTTTTCGGGTGGACTTATACCAGAGCGATATTTGCCTGTCAAGTGTTTTTGCTCGGCAGCCTTTGCCGGCACACGACACATCAGAGCGCTATTGACAAAAGAGCGTTGTTGACAAAGCCCTGGGAGGTTGCTAAAATGATCCAGGTTGGAACGTGGGAGAGAGCGCGGTGCGTGCCTCAGAGTTCTTTCTCCTTCATCCAACCAGAAAGAAGACAGTGATTCCGCGGCAGCTTCGGGACGAGGAGCGTTCCCTTGTTCCCGCGGGTTCTCGTTGTCTTCGCGAAACTGATATGAAAGCGGTCTTCATGCCCTTGAAACCCACCACTCCGTCCTTGGCTCCAACATCCGATCCGCCCCGGACCACCTCCGCGCCCCCTGGCGGCTCCGGCGGGAATCCCGTCCAGTTCGACCCCAGCAAGTTCTCCGTGGCCTCCGTGTCCTCTGCTTCCAAGGGCAACCAGCAGAATCCTTATGTAGACCCCCAGACCGCCGCGCAGAAATTCTCCAGCCCTGTGGCGCTGGGGCTGATGCTCGAAGAGGCCGGCCTGGTGAACAGGGAGATGATCCATGAGTTGATCCAGGGGGGGAAGGAGACGGCCCAGACCCTGAAGCGGAGCCTTATTCAGCAGGGCTTGGTGAGTGAGGATGATATCCTGAGCGCGGTGGCCCAGCAAGCCGGCATGGAGAAGATCAGCCTCCGCGACGTGGTTGTCACGCCCCAGCTGCTGGAAACCATCCCTGCGAATGTCGCCAAGAAGTACCGGGTTTTCCCCGTTTCCGTGGCTGAGTATGAGGTGGTTGTGGCCGTGGGTGATCCCACCAATGTGGAGCCGCTGGACAGTCTGCGCCTTCTTCTCAACAAGACAGTGATCGGGGTCATCGCCTCGGAGGACGAGATTGACCGCTATATCCGGAGGTATTACGAAGGGGATGAAATCGGAAAGATCTACGACGAGTTCACCCGGGACAGCGCCGACCCGTTTGCCAGGAGCCTGGAAGATTACGAGACCATTGATCTGGATGATGAGGACCGCAACCAGCCTCCCGTGGTGCGTTTCGTGGACTTGGTTTTCAAGCAGGCGGTTCACGACGGCGCGTCGGATATTCATATTGAGCCGGGGCGCTACGCCCTGAACCTCCGTTTCCGGATAGACGGTGTTCTCCAGGAATTGCCGTCGCCGCCCAACCGGTGGAAGAACGCCATCATCTCGCGGCTGAAGGTTATGTCGGGCATGGACCTGGCCGAAAAGCGCGTCCCGCAAGACGGCCGCATCAAGCTGACCCTGCCTGACAAGTCCCTCGACCTGCGCGTTTCCTGTATCCCCTCGATTTTCGGCGAAACCATCGTCATGCGTATCCTGGACCAATCGGACGTTCTCATGGGTCTGGAAGAGGTCGGTTTCCTGCCGGACTCCATCCGCATATTCGAAAAGCTGATCCGCGCCCCAAACGGCATCATCCTGATGACCGGCCCCACCGGCTCCGGCAAGACCACAACGCTGAACTCAGCCTTGAGCACGCTGAACAAGCCTGAGACGAAGATCATCACGGTGGAGGACCCCGTCGAATACCAGATCCAGGGCATCAACCAGATCCAGGTGAACGAGGACGCCGATCTCACCTTTGCCTCGGCACTGCGGTCCATGCTGCGCATGTCGCCGGACGTGATCATGGTGGGCGAGATCCGCGATATCGCCACGGCTGAGATCGCCATTCGCGCCGCGCTCACCGGCCATTTGGTCTTCTCGACCCTCCATACCAACGACGCGCCAAGCTCCACCATTCGTCTGATCGACATGGGCGTGAAGCCGTTCCTGGTGGCTTCGAGTATCCAGGCGGTTATCGCCCAGCGTCTGATCCGCCGGATCTGCGCCAACTGCAGGCACGAGATCACGCTTCCGGCGGAGGCGGTTCGCGAAATGGGCGCGGACCCCGCGAAATACGCCAACGTCAAGGTCTTCAAGGGGGTGGGTTGTGAGCGGTGCAGCAACAGGGGATATCGCGGCCGTACCGCGATTCATGAGATACTCACCATGACGCCCGAGCTGAGGAAGATGGTGATCCGGGCCGAATCCAACATCAAGGTCAAGAAAGTGGCCATCGCCGGCGGTATGCGCACCCTCCGTCAGGACGGGTGGGAGAAGGTGCTGCTGGGGATCACCACCGTTGAGGAAGTGCTTAAGACAACCCAGATGGACGTTTAATGAATGCGGAATGACGAATGAAGAATGATGAACGAGGAACGCCAAACATTATGTGGATTGCATTCTTCTCGAAGGTTAAACCCTCCCTGTTCAATTCTTCTTCCGCCATTCTTCATTTGTCATTCTTCATTCGTCATTCTTCATTTGTCATTCCACGGAGGGTCCCCGACCTATGATGGAAATGAACCAGATGCTCAAGATCATCGTTGATCGCGACGCGTCTGACTTGCACCTCACCGTGGGAAAACCCGCCGTCATGCGCCACAGCGGCATTCTAGACGTGGTGGACCCCGACGTCCTGACGCCGGACGACACGGAGCGGCTGATGCGCGAGATCACCCCTCCCCGCTACCAGCAGATGCTGCAGGAAATGGGAAGCGCGGACTTCGCGTACGCCTACAGCGACCAGGCGCGTTTCCGTTGCGCCGTTCTCAGAACGCGCGGCAACATCGGCATCGTCATGCGTCTCATTCCCCACCGCATCCTGACCTTCGAGCAGCTCGGTCTGCCTTTCGAGTCCATTTCCGACGTTCTGCAAGCGCACCGCGGCATGTGCATCGTGACCGGGCCCACCGGTTCCGGGAAAACCACCACTCTAGCCACTATGATAGACTGGGTCAACCGCAACCGTTTCGTCCACATCGTGACGGTGGAAGACCCCATCGAATACGTGCATCCCCACCAGAAAGCCATTGTGACCCACCGCGAGCTGCACGTGGACACGCCGTCTTTCGCCTTCGCTCTCCGCGGCGTTTTGCGAATGGACCCCGATGTGATCCTGGTGGGTGAGATGCGTGACCTGGAGACGATGGAGGCGGCCCTGACGGCGGCGGAAACCGGCCACCTGGTGTTTGGGACTCTGCATACTATCGGCGCCGCGGACACGGTGAACCGCATCATTGACCAGTTTCCCGTGACCCAGCAGGAACAGATCCGCGCGGTGCTGTCCGTGTGCCTGGTGATGATCATCTCCCAGACGCTGGTGCCGCGCTCGGACGGCAAGGGGCGCTGCGCGGCCTACGAGATTCTCCGGGTCACCCCCGCCGTGGCGAACCTGATCCGCGAGAGGAAGACAAACCGCATCACGTCGGTGATCCAGACCAGCGCGAAGCTGGGCATGATCACGCTCGACGACTACCTGTTCAACCTGTATCGAAAGGGCAGGATCAGCGGAGAAGTGTGCCTGGAGCGCGCGCAGGTCCGCACCGAGATGCAGAAGAAGATGCTCATGACCACCACGGCGGCGGACGAAGCCGCCGGGGGCAAGCCCGGCGCCGGGTCGCGGGAATACTAGGGTCTGAAATGCCCCTTGGGGTCTCTTCCAGAAACGAGGAAACAGAGCTGTGGTTACCGAGATCAGGATCAAAAACACCAATGTGAACTTCGCTAAGGAGATGGAGTCTCTGGTTCACGAGGACCTTGCCCAGCGCACGGGCCGGGTGGATGAGGACGTCCAAAAGCAGGGCGAGGCGGCCGGGCGCTACTCCACCAAGGCCATTGCTCCCAAGCAAGTCTTTCAGGCGGAGAAAACCGGCGAGGCCGGCATGGACATGCATGAGATTCTGGCCCGGCAGATGGGGCTGGAATACGTGGATCTCGATGACTACCCGGTGAACGATCTGCGCATCCTGCGCATGGTTTCCGGCGACCTGGCCAAGCAGTACAGGGTCTTCCCCATCGCCTACGACGAAGCGGAGGACACCCTGACCATCGCCATCAGCGATCCCTCCAATCCCACCATCGCAGATGACCTTCACCTCACCCTAGGCCACAACATCCACGCTGTGGTGGCCCGGGAGGGCGACGTGATGGACCGCATCAACCAGCACTACGGTCTGGGGGAGGAGTCCATCACTTCGTTGCTCAAGGAGTTCTCCGATGAGGCGGAGGAGCAGATTCTGGAGACGGCGGGAGGCCGCATGATTGACCTGTCGGACGTCGGCACGATCGCGCAATCCCAGCCCGTGGTCAAGCTCGCGAACATGATCCTGTATAAGGCGATCCAGGACCGCGCCTCGGACATCCACATCGAACCCTTTGAGAATATGTTGCGGGTGCGCTATCGCGTGGACGGTGTGCTGCGGGAGATGCAGTCTCCACCCAGGGAGATGCACGGCCCGCTGATCTCGCGCCTGAAAGTGAGCGCGAACCTCGACATTTCGGAAAACCGGCGGCCGCAGGACGGGCGTATCAACCTGCTCCTGCCCAACAATCGCGAGGCGGAGCTCCGCGTGACCACCGCCCCCACCGTTCACGGCGAGTGCATGGTCATGCGCGTGCTGGACAAATCCATGATGCAGATCGGCATCCACCAGATCGGCATGTCCCAGGACGTGCTGGAGGGTTTCCTCAAAGAGATCCGGAAACCCAACGGCATCATATTGGTCACCGGTCCGACGGGTTGCGGCAAGACCACCACGCTTTACTCGGCGATCAACGAAGTCAAGTCCACCGAGGAGAAGCTCATCACGACGGAAGACCCGGTGGAATACCAGATGGACGGCATCATTCAGATCAATATCAACGACAACGTGGGCCTGACCTATGCGCGGTGTCTCCGCTCGATCCTGCGGCAAGACCCCGACAAGATCCTCGTGGGTGAGATCCGCGACCTTGAGACCGCCCAGATCTCGATCCAGGCCGCCCTCACCGGCCATTTGGTGTTCTCCACGCTCCACACCAACAGCGCCGCGGGAACAATCACGCGTCTGATTGATATGGGGGTGGAGCCCTTCCTGATCACTTCGACGTTGCAGGCAGTGATTGGCCAGCGGCTGATCCGGACCATCTGCCCGAACTGCAAGCGCCCTCACGTGCCCACCGACGAGGAACTCGTCGAGTTCAACGTGACGCGCGCGGACATCGCCGACATCGCGTTCTATGAAGGAGCGGGGTGCGAAGAGTGCAACTACACCGGCTACAAAGGGCGTATGGGCATCTTCGAGTTTTTGAGAATCACGGAGGAGATCTGCGATCTGATCCTTGAGAGAGCGACCACCGACGATGTCCACGCCTTAGCGGTCAAGCAAGGCATGGCCAGCCTCCGCCAGGACGGGTGGGTCAAGACCTGCATGGGGTTGACCACCTTCTCGGAAGTGGCCAGCCATACGCCCAGCGAAACGCCCGTCTCCATGCGCGCGGCGGCCAAGGCGGAGGTTCTGCCCGTCGAGAACAGCGCGCCGTTGCTTCCCGGGCTGGTTTGATTGGGGATTGGGGACTGAAGAAATGGACTGATCAGACGGATCAGACAGATCGGACGGATCGAACTGGCTGACTAGCCAACCGGTGGACTTTATTTGAGAGGAGAAAGAACCATGCCTCTGTACGCCTATGAAGCGCTGGACAACGGCGGGAAGATGGTCAAAGGCGCCATCGAGGCCGCCAGCGAGGACGTGATCGCCGAGAAACTCCGCGACATGGGGTTCTATCCCCTCAAGATCGTGGAGAGCAAGGCCTCCACCGCACATCTGGATATCGGCGCCCTGCCCTTCGTCCGCCAGATTTTCCACCGCATCACCTTCAAGCACCTCACCAGTTTCACCCGTCAGCTCGCAACCCTGATTGACGCCGGTCTGCCGATCCTGCGGTGTCTCCACATCCTCCAGGAACAGGTGGAGTCGGTCCTTTTCAAGGAGAAAATCGCCCAGATGGGCCGGGACATCGAGTCCGGCACCACCCTCTCGGAAGCCCTGGCCAAGCATCCCAAGCAGTTCGATTCGCTGTATGTGAACATGGTTCACGCGGGCGAGATCGGTGGTGTGCTCGAAGCCGTGCTGCAGAAGATCGCCACGTTCCTGGAGAAGCGCGCCGCTCTGATCAGCAAAATCAAGTCGGCCATGATGTACCCCGCCGTGGTGATGGTCGTGGCCACGGGCATCGTGACCTTCATCCTGACCGTCATCATGCCCAAGTTCGTGGACATCTTTGCTTCACTCGGAGCCGAACTGCCCGCCCTTACCCGCTGGCTGATGTCGGCCAGCAACGTCCTGGTCTACAGAACCCCTTACGTGATCGTCGCCATTATCCTGCTGGCGCTGGCCATCCGGAAGATCAACTCGACCAAGAACGGCAAGTTTGTATTCGATACCATCAAGCTGAAAGCGCCCGTCTTTGGCTCCCTGTTCCAGAAAGCGGCCATCGTTCGGTTCGCCGGCACTTTGGCGACCCTTATCACTTCCGGCGTGCCCATTCTCCAGGCTTTGGACATCGTCCGCGAAACTTCCGGAAACGAGGTGATTGCGCGCGCCATGGACGGCGTGTACAACAGCGTCAAGGAAGGTGAATCCATCCATGAACCCCTCCGGGCCGCCAAGGTCTTTCCCCCGCTGGTCATCCACATGGTGGCCGTGGGGGAGGAGACGGGCGCCATTGACCAGATGCTGGTCAAGGTCGAGGAGGCCTACCAGCGCGAAGTGGACGACACGGTGGACGCGTTGACCTCGATCCTGGAGCCCATCCTCATTGTGTTCCTGGGCGGGATCGTAGGTACGATCGTCGTGGCCTTGTACCTGCCGCTGTTCGATCTGCCCAAGCACATCAAGTAAGGCTGGAGGCAGTAGGCTGGAGGCTGGAGGCTGTAGGCTGAAGACTGGAGGCTGAAGACTGGAGAGTGGATGAATATGTTGGGAAACCATGCTTACTGCCTCAAGCGTTGAGCCTGTCTTACTCCAAGAGGAACCTTTTGAGAACCCATACCTACAACCTCCAGCCTACAGCCTCAAGCCCGCTTATTCCTGGAGGAGCCTCTTGAGAACCCGTGCCCACAGCCTACAGCCTACAGCCTACAGCCTGTCGGCGGTGACCATAACCGAACTCATGGTCGCGATCCTCATCATCTGCATCATGATGGGGGGAGCGATGCTCTCCTATGTGAACTACCACCAGAAGTCCCTGGTGCTCACCCAGGCTTCGAAGGTCCGGAAAGCGGCCGGGATGGCCCGGTCCCGGGCCATCGAACGGGGGAAGCCCAGCCAGGTCGCGATCTGGCTGGACCAGCCTTCCGTCTGGGTGGATGACCTGGACGCAACCGGCAGAGTGGAGCGCCGAAAGATCGTGACACCGGAGCCCATCCATGACCTGGTCCAACTGGTCTCGGTGGACAAACTCAGTTCCCCCACTGTGACCGGGATAGCCACCATCCGCTTTAACGCGGACGGTTCGAGCGAGGACACCTGGGTTTACCTCAAGCGCGTTCAGTCGCCCGATCAGGACAAGGAATACTGCACCGTCCGGATCTATGGTCCGACCGGCCTTTCAAAGGTCTTTGAACACGAAAGAAGAAAGCCTTAAGAGAATGACGAATGGCGAATGATGAATGATGGATGTGGGATGAAGGTGAATGATGAATGATGGATGTGGGATGAAGGTGAATGATGAATGATGAACGTGGGATGAAGGTGAAGGACGAATGAGGATTAAGGAATGAATGCCGAATGAAGATGGATACTCAAGAAAGCAGAGCCGTGGTTGACTTGTTTCGCCGGACGACCATCGCGTTGTATTCAACGTGCATCTCTTATCCTTCGTCCCGCCTTCATCGTTCATCATTCGCCATTCATCATTCATCATCCATCATTCATCATTCGCCATTCGCCATTCGTCATTCCTCCTCCTTCCGCCGGGCGTTCTCGCTCCTCGAAGTGGTGGTCAGCATGGCCATCCTTCTCGCGGGCATTGCCGCGATCGCCACCTTCTTCCCCATGAGCGTGCGGCACAACCAGCGGGCCGTGGACGTTTCCACGGCGGCATATATCGCCCAGATGAAGGCCGAGGAGATCCGAAGGGACGACTCCACGAACCATCGCCTGGTCCGCGAGATCCGCCAACTGACGGATCCCACCAAGCCGGTCACCTTCCCCCTCGACTCGCGCTTCGCCTACTCCTTCTGCGGGCGGTCCATGATTGACGACACCACGCAGACCGGGGGCGGATCTGATTCCGGGATTGCCCGCGTTATCATTGTTTACTCCCCGGAGTTCAAGCCGCGCCCGGACCTTTTCTCGCCCAAGGAGAACATCCTCTTCGAGCTGAGGTTCTATGAGTAACTCGCGTCCCATCCCCGCTTCCTTCCGCGTGGTCCCGCCCGGCCGGCTTTCCCGATGGCATGGGATTACCCTGGTGGAGATTCTCGTCGCGCTTGCCATTGCGTCCATGCTCCTCGTGGCGGTGATCGGGACTTTCACGATCCTTCTTTCTCTGTCCAAGTCGTCTGAAGTGCAGTTGGAGGCCCTCTCGAACGCCCGCGCCGCACTGGAAACCATGTCGCGGGAGGTCAAGGAGGTGGCCACGCCGCCTCATCCCGTCTATATCGTCGGCGAAGACCACCCCACCCCATTTGGCGATGGCAAGGACAACGATCGCGACGGCAAAACCGATGAGGAACAGGCCGACGGGCGGGACAATGACGCGGATTGGGATAAGAAAGAGAACCATGCCGCTATCGGCGGCCTCGTGGAACGGCCCCACCAGCCCACCGAGCAGGCCGATCTGGGAGAGACGGGGGTGGATGAGGACTGCGTGTTCAACCACGACCGGCTGAGCTTCCGCGTGGCGGCCCCGGCCCGTTCCGACCATCTTTATGAGGACATCACCTACGAATTGCTGACTCCCCCGCGCGAGTTCGACGGGCAGTCCTACGTCCTGACCCGCACGACCACTTACACGCTCACCGATGGCAGCGGCCAGGTCAAGTCCGCCACTGCGCCGATCGCGTATGGCGTGCTGTCTTTCAACTGCCTCTACTGGGATCCAAACGCCCCGCCCCAGGGGCAATACTGGCTGACCCAGTGGGATTCCCGGACCAGCACGGGTCCCTTCAGGGCGCCCGCGTCGGTCCACGTGGAACTGGTCGTGTATGCGGACAAGAAGCCGATCGAGGAGTACAAGGAAGGGAGCGCGGTGGACACGCTGAGCCTGCGCACCCTGATCAATATCGAAAGCGTCATCCAGTCGGGAGCGTTCCCCCGCGATCCCTGAGGACGGTCTCATGCGTCAGCGAACGCTTGTCAACAGCTCCTCTTGTTTCCCCCGCCGCCGCGGCTCGATCATGCTGCTCGTCCTGGTGCTGTTGGCCCTGCTCGTGCTGATGGTCACCACGCTCATCTATGCGGCCAGGCTCGAGACCCTCGCCGCCCGATCCGCCGTGCAGAGCGTGCAGAACCGCATGGAGCCCGCTTCCGTCGTGCCAAACGCCGTGGATCTCCTACGGGGCCAGCTCGGCCAACCCACCGCGTTCAACCAGACTTGGGCTCTCGCGCCCCGCCCTCCCGCTGTCTCCGGCAGTGCCGACATTGCTCCGGCGAGTGGGGCTCGCGAGACCTCCGGCACCTTGGCCATCGCTTGGTCTCAGATTTCGCCCACAGGCACGCGCTGGCCCGGCTGGCTCGAGATCGAAGACCAAAGCGCGCTTCTCAACGTCAACACCGTGGCGCCCTATCCCCGCGATCCCGGCCATGCCGAGCCGCTTGAGCCGGGCATCCTTCCGGCCCAGGTCCTGGAGCGGCTGATCGCGCAACGTCTCGCCGCCGCCGGATACAATTCCTCCGGAGCGGCCGGGATCACCCGGCTCATTCTGTCCCTCCGCTGGGGATCGCTTCCCAGTGAGAGTCTAGAGTCTGGAGTCCCCAGTCCCGAGACCGAAAACAGGCGAACTGGCGGACTGGCGAACAAGCGAACTGACGGACTGGCAAACAGTCGAACGGGCAAACAGACGAACAGGCAAACCGGCGAACTGGCAAACTGGCGAACTGGCCCCTTCGTCAGCCTCGAGGCGGTGCGGCTTCTCACCGGCTTGCCCAAACCGGCCTTCGACGCCATTGCCCCGTTCCTCACCACGTTCTCCTGCTCGTGCGAACTGTGGCAGGACGAGGACGGCGCCCCGTTTGAACGTCTGCCCGTGAACTCCCTCGACCCCCAGGAGATCTTCCAGATTCTCCAGCGCGTCTATCCCGACGCCCCGGAGGACCTGCTGCGGCAGTTCGCCCTGAACATCGTGGACCGGCGTGATCCCGATTCCCTGCCCTCCGTGTGGCCGAGCGCGACCGGCGTCAACCCCCTGCTTGGCTTTGAATTCACCCCCGTCATCAGCGAGGTCTGCCCCGATGTGATCACGTTCACCGAAGACGGCGACAACGGCGAGTACATCGAGATCTACAACCCACTGCCGGAGTCCGTTGATCTGCGGGGTTGGAGCATAGACTGGGGTCCGGCCAGCCACATTCTCAACACCATTCTCGCGCCAGGCGCCTGCCTTGTGCTGACGGATGACATCCAGAACGCGAATGATCCCACCCCCGAAGACAAGTCCCCCGGAATGGGGAGTTTCGTGGCCATCTTCGGTCTCCCGGTTCTCGGGAGAAACCAGATCGCGGAAGAGCCCGCCATGGACATTCCCGACGAACAGGGCCTTATTCGGCTGTTTGACGCCCAGGGGAACCTGATAGATTACCTCACCTACCGGGGAGGGACTTTCAACGGGCTTCACCGCGGGTTCCACAAACGCAATGTCTTTTCCCACGTCGGCGAACCCGGTCCTGCCACCCCGTTCCTCGTTCGGCTTGAAGGTTTCTCGGACGCTTATGAAGAGGAGTGCTGGCAGATCCTGCTCGCCGCCATGAACAAGCCCTATGCGAGCGCTGTGGAACTCCTGGCCGCGCCGGTCTTCCTCGAAGCGCCAGAGAAGGTTCTCGGCCTGCAAGACGGAGTCTTCCCCTTGTTCGGGATCTCGAGCGGGTCTCAGCCCGATCTCCGCCTGGTGGACGTGTTCACCGTCGCCGAGGGGAGGAACGCGGGTTCGGGCGGGGACCTCCCCCGACCCTGGGGTTCTCTTGGCAAACCCGGAGACAAGGCCGGGGATATGGCTTCCGCGACCGCCGTGACGTCCACCCGTCCCCTCGGCACGGTTACGTTTGGCAAGATCAACCTGAACACCACCCCGTCCGAGGTCCTTCAGGTGCTGCCCGGACTGGATGCGGAGACGGTTGGCCTGATCGCGGCTTACCGGGCGCGGGCGCAGTCCCCGGCCCTCATCCCTTCCGCGTCGGGGGCGGGGACCACGATGTGGCGGCCCGGGATGATCCCCTTCCGCAGCCTGTCGGATTTCGCCAACAATCCCGCCGTGTGGAGCAGACGCAATGACGTCCAAAGACTCCACGCGCTTTTTGCCCTTGCCCCGCACGCCACTTTCAACTCCACGTCGTTCCGGGCGAAGGCGTCGGGCGCGGGAGCTTCCGGCTCCGGCGGGATCTCCCCCACGGGTCTGGGGAGCCAAGCCTTCATCAATCTGAGCGAGGCGGGCGTGGACGTTCTGGACTGGAGATTCCGGTTTCCCGGGCTGGATGAATCCGTTACCGGGACGAATACCAATCAGGTATTGGGCGGCAAAGACTGGGAGAATCGGAATTCGATTGACAATAGGAAGAAAACGCACTAAACTGGCGGATAGAGGCTTGGTGTGCCTTATAGGACGCCCGGCGGAGGAAAAGAGACAAATGGTTCCCAAACATCCTCACCTCTCCAGGGCTCGGGGTTTCACCCTGATAGAAATCATGATTGTGGCGGCCCTGATCTCCCTCTTCTCCGCCTTGGCCATCTTCTCGATGACCTATCTGGTTGATACCTCCAAGCGCAAGTCCGCGATCGCCGACGTCCGCACCATTGGCAGCGTCCTCAGCACCGCCACCATGGACTTCGGGGTCATCCCCAAGATCGGCTACCTGAGCGAAAGCCGCGAAGGCCTGGAACACATGGCACAGGCGGGCACGCAGCTTCCCCCCGAGTTCGATTCCTTGGGGCTCATGCCCGCCGATTCTCCCCAAATCCGCAGGATCGTGCGGGAGTGGGAGGGGCCGTACCTGCCAAATCCCGCCCAGCGGGGATTGGTCAGCTCCGGCTTCAAGGGCTACTTCACGCGGATGAAACTGGCCGGCTCGAACGGTGTGCTGAACTGGCCGGCCGACCCATGGGGAAATCCCTACGTCGTGTATCTGCTTCACCTGGACCCAGGAGCCAACTCCGCCCCCCGATGGGTCCAGACGCACACAGAGAAAGCGAACTACGCGGCCATCGTCGTGAGCTACGGCAAGAACGGAATTCCCGGCGGATCCAGCGACCCTCGGACGATTCTGACCGCCGATCGCACTGCGGCGGAGGGTTTCCTGCTCTTCACGAGGCTCACGGGCAATCCGAATGCCGACTTTCAGGCTTTGAGCCCGGGCGAGTACGGGACGCGGTATCTGGCCTTGCACAACAGCGCGGGTTGGAATGCCGCGGGTTATGGGGGATCCTACCTCACCAATCAGAATATCCCCGGTATACTGGACCCGGGTTCGGACGACTTGGTGTACCAGATACCTTGAATGAGGGAGTCAGAATGATGAATGATGAATCACAGCCAAGATTTCTCGACGAGATGCGTTGGCGGATGCCCACCTGGGGAGTCGTTTCTGTGCGTTCATCATTCATCATTCTGCATTCGTTTCCCAATTCTCATGTTTGAGGACCTCAAGATGCCCAACATTTCCGGTTTGCCACACCCATCCCGAAGGCGCGGTTTCTCGGCCGTGGAGATCATCGCCGTGGCCACGATCATTGCGATCCTCGCTCTCATCCTGATTCCGATGCTGCGCGACCGCGTGGAGCTGTCCCGCGAGAAGGCCGCACTGGACGAAATGAGCAACCTCGGAGGCAAGGTCGCCGACCTGGCCTACGCCGCCCACAGCCACTATTTCCGCCTGCAGGACCTGGATAACACGAACAACTACAGCGGTCCGAGCGATGATCCCGCCACGTGCGCGCCCTTCGCTTATTACAGTGCCGACGGCTCGCTGCAAGTCGTGAACGACACGGAAAGGCGCCGTCTGAGCAAGGAATGGCTCGGACCCTATACCCAGTTCCGCAACTCCATCACGATCCGGGAGATCAAGGCATCCTATCCCTTCATTTTCAATGACAAGGCACAGATCGGTCAGCCCGTTCCGGCTGGTGGGAGCCCGATCATTGTCCTAGGCACCTCCGAAGAGTCGGATCTCTATCCCGTGGACCCATGGGGGAATCCCTACCTCTTCTTTCCCAAGGTAGGGACGATACCCGGTGTCGAAACCAACTACCAGGGGAGGCCCGTCCTGGTCAGCACCGGCCCGAACGGAGCTCCCGGGGATTTACCCGCGGCCACGGGCACCAATGACTATATACCCGGAACAGGGCCAATCTGTACCGGCGATGACATCATCTGGAAAATGTAAGGAGCGCTGTATGAACAACGTACTGCCCAGTTCCAGCACCGGGAATGATGAATCCAGAATGATGAATGATGAACAAAGAACGTCAAGCGCCATGCGAATTGCGTTTTCCCCGGAGCCCCAACGGTCCCAGTCAAATCCTTCTTCTGTCATTCATCATTCGCCATTCCGCATTCATCATTTACTGGCGGCGCTCGGCGGCTTCAGCATCATGGAGGTGTTGGTCGCCGTGATGATCATAGGCGTCCTGGCGGTCATCCTGGTTCCCGTGTTGACTTCCCGCGCCCGGGAAGCCCGCGTCGCCATCTGCGAAAGCGAACTGCAGACCCTCGCCGAGGCGGAGAAATCCGTCGCCATACACACGGGGTACTTCCTGCGTCTGTACGCGCTCGACGACCTGCCGGGCGCGGCGTCCGTGCCGTCGGCGACCAACAGCGTGGACAGAATCGTGGATGAGCCCTTCAACACCTCGGTCAGCAACCCCACGCAGATGTTCATTGACCCCTCGGCCAACGCCTTTCTAACCGTGGCGCTGTCCAATACCCAGTTCATAAAGATCCTCCAGGAGAGCGCGTACGGGTGGAAAGGTCCATTCTGCAGTATCAAGCGCGACGAGAAGCCCAATGAGAGCTGGCCCACATCGGGCATGGGCGTCGGCGGCTGGACCCTGCCCACTCATATTCACGGCATCCCCAACGACCCGTGGGGAAACGACTATCTGCTCTTTGTTCGCCAGGGGCTGGTCAGCGAACCGGAAGGATTACTCGTGAGCGTGGCGTCGGTGGACGCAATTGAGTACAGCACTGTTGTTTTTGACCGGCCCACCATTCTAAGCCTGGGGCCAAACGGCAAGCCGGGCGACGGAACGGCGGGCTCGAAGTTTGGCGAAGGGGATGACATTTACCGGAGTTTTGAGTACTGATCCCCGGCCGCCGGCCGGCGGCCCGGAAAAACGGGAGGAAACCATGCAAAACCCCAAGCATCAAAACAAGAAGCGAGCCGTGACGCTCACGGAACTCCTCGTGGTAGTAGTTATCATCAGCTTGCTGGCCACCATCGCGGTTCCGGTTTACGTAAACAAGGCCGAACAGGCGCGCATCGCCACGGCTATTCAGGAGACGCGGGAGCTGGCCAACGCCGAGGAGCAGTGCGCCCTCGTCCACGGGGTCTATATCCCGCTGCAGATGCTGGACGACAACCCCGTGGACACCTCCCGCTTCACCACCAACCGGACCGACGACGTCGGCAATACCAACGCGGCAGGCCCCATTTACCTCGTCCATGCCACTCTGCCGATCGTGCAGCAACAAGGGAATCAGCCGATGCTCAGTGAATGGAGCAACACTTCCTCACGAAACTACATCATCGTGCGCAAGATCTATGAAAACTGGGCCGGGCCGTTCATCAACATCAACCGGGCCGCTTTTACCGACGAAATCCGCATATCGGGCAATCCTGGCAACCAGCTGGTCAGCTTCGATTTCCCGCTCGATCCCTGGGGCAACCCATACCGTCTGTACTCGCCCCTCGGCGTGGTGGGAACCGGCGCTCTGAACGAGGACTTCACAAACGCCTACACAAGTTTCTCCGACGGTCAGATCACATATAATGACCCCAACCGCTTTGACCGCTTCGCCGTCGTCAGCTACGGTCCCGACCGCCACACCAAAGGCCAGGCCAACGCCACGTGGAACGCTGAGAGAGACGACATTTACCACCTGTTTGGCGGAGTCTATACCGAATCCAGTTTCCAGGCCTTCTACCGATAGGATTCCGTCCGCTGAAAGGACCGCGGGTTATGACATCCAGTAAGAAGAGCGGTGTGACCATTGTCGAACTCACGGTCGTGATCCTGATCCTTTCGATCCTGGCCACCGTCGCCGCGCAGGTTTATGTCTCCTACGTCGCCCGCGCCCGCTTCGCAAGATGCCGCTTCGACATCAGCCAACTCGAACTGGCCGCCACCAGCTACATGACCGACGTGGGCGCCTATCCACTCAGCTCCTCCGGCGCCCCCTCCGCTTTCGGCAACAGCCCTCCCGAACCCCTCAGGAGCGTAGGCGGCGGCCCCAACGGCTGCGGCTACCTCATGCTCTGCGTCCTCCACAGCTACAGCGGGCACTCGCAGTATCCCGCCAGCCCGCGCTGGGGCGGACCCTACATGACCGTTGACATGAGCCAGCTGGGCGACCTCAACGGCGCTCCCATCACCCAGGCCACCCCCATCACCCAGTACAATCTTCTGGATCCCTGGGGCCGCCCCTACTGCTATCTACGGAATGACGACTACAAACTTCTCGGCGGCACCGAGCAAACCGGCACCCAGTTCTATGAGGTCTATTTCAACCCCTCCACTATCCAGATTTTCTCGAAGGGGCCCGACGGCTACACGTCCGACCCGCCCGAATCCGGTCTGGGCAAGGATGACATGAACAATTTTGACAACCGCGCGCGGTGATGATTGCGGATTGGGGATTGGGGATTGGGGATTGGGGATTGCGGATTGCGGATTGAAGAAATGGACTGATCAGACGGATCGGACGGATGGGACGGATCAGACCGGCTGACTGGCAGACCGGCCGACTGGCAGACTGGCGAACTGGCAGACTACCTTAACGGGCTAAAGCCCGCACTACGAACTGGCGAACCGGCCAACTGGCGAACTCCCAAACTGGCAGACTGGCGAACTCCCAAACTGGCAGACTGGCGAACTCCCGAACTGGCGAACCGGCGAACTGGCGAACTGGCGAACTAGCGAACTGGCAAACTGGCGAACTCCCAAACTGGCAGACTGGCGAACTCCCGAACTGGCGAACCGGCGAACTGGCGAACTAGCGAACTGGCAAACTGGCGAACTCCCGAACTGGCGAACCGGCCAACTGGCGAACTTTGAGAATCTTCCACATCAACATGCACAACGCCTGGGGCGGCCAGCCCAACCGCGTCCTGACCAAATCCATCGAGCTGCAAAAACGCGGGCACGAGGTCTGGGTGGCCGGCCCGTGCAACTGCGAACTCGTGAGACGCGCCGCCGCCGCCGGCCTGCGCACCTTTGACGAACTCGAACTCCGACGCGGGGTCCGTCCCCTCTCTTTCCTGCGCGACGTGGCCGCTCTCAAGCGCCTCTTTGCGCGGGAGAAATTCGACATTCTCCACACCCACGGCTCCCAGGACACGTGGGTCACCGCCTTCGCCGCGCGCGCCTTCCAGCCCCGCATCCCCATCGTCCGCACGCGCCACAACATCTTCCCCATCGGCGGCCACCTTCTCAACCAGTGGCTCTACCACCGCTGCGTGGACCACGTCATCACCGTCTCGCCCCAGGTAAACCAATACCTCGAAAGCAAGGGCCTCAAGAAATCCGGGGAAATCACGGCCATTTACAGCGCGCCGGACCTCGAACGCTTTGATCCCGCGATTGCTCCGGGGAATCTGCGCGAGGAGTTCGGCATCCGCCCCGAGGACGTCGTCGTAATCAAAGTGGCGCGCCTGGCCCCCGAAAAGGGCCACGTCCACCTTGTGGATGCCGCGGCGCTCCTCCGCGCGGAGTTCCCGCAGGTCCGTTACGTCTTTGCGGGGACCGGGCGTTCCCGGCCCGAGATCGAGCAACGCATCGCCCAGCACGGCCTTGAGGGCATCGTGATCCTCGCCGGTTTTCGCAACGACGTCCCCAGGTTGCTGGCCATGTCGGACATTTTCGTCCTGTCGCCCGTGGACGGCGAGTCTCTCGGCACGTCCATCCTCGAAGGATTCCTGATGCGGCTTCCCGCCGTGGCCACCGACGTGGGAGGCGTGCGCGAGTCCGTCCGCGACGGCAAGACCGGCTTCCTCGTGCCGCCCGGCGATCCACAGGCGCTGGCCGCCGCACTCCGCAAGTTGATCATCGCCCCTGAGCTCCGGCGGCGCTTGGGAGACGCCGGCCGCGAGATGGTTTTGCGCGAATTCACCCCGGCCCAGCTCGCCGAGAAAACCGAGAAGGTGTATGAGGCGGTTCTTGCTCGGAGGAAGTGAAGATATCTGTTGAAACGAGTGTTGGCGCTCGGTATCCTTACTCCATGCCTCTCCCGCTGGGGTATAGAGGCAATGAGGAACAGTGCGTTTGTTGATGTATAGTCGGGGATGTTTTCCGCGGGAGGCGATCTCTATGGTGGACATTGTCATCGAAGCGCGTGGTGGTGTTGTCGTTGAGGTTTATTCTAAGAAGGCCGGATCGCGCGTACTAATCGTTGATTGGGACGATTTTGAGGTGAACAATGCTAGGTCATGTGCGGGGATACAGGCTTGCGCGTCCTATGAGACTATGCCTGAAGACACACGACAGATCATAGAGAACTTGGGACCTCTATAGTGCGGATAAGGGGCGTTCCGTTGGACAGATGGTTTTCCCCTTGAGTTTTCAGATGAAGAAGGATGATCCCCAGTGAGAACGCCTTCATCACAGCTTACTTTGCCCATTCAGGACCAGAAGAACGTTACAGACCAATTCTCTCGGTGCGCCGATATCGTTTTCGCTCACGGGAACTCGTTTGGGATTCCGGTCCACGTGCCGCAGAAATACCCCGGCAAAGATACTTCAAAGGGCCAAAATCTGGCCAATACTCCAGCAGCTGCCCTGCAGGGGAAATGGCTTATCCCTTATTGAACTGATTCCGTTTCATGCCAAATCCGTTCAAAATTTCTCTGATAGAACAGTTGACATCTAAGTATGGCAAACCTAAACAGTTGCCCGGCAGCCTGTCCTTGTTTGAGATTGCCGGTGGTCTGGCTCGCATCTATGTAAGATACTCCAAAGTACACCCCAAGAATCGCACGAGCGTTTCGTTCTATGGTTTGCGAAAGGATGATTTGAAGCAGCTTGAAGGCTACAATTCCTTCATCTGTTTCCTATGGAACACCCAGACGGAGCCTATGGTTATTCCATTTTCTGATTTTGAAGACGTGTTCCACTCCATACCTCATGCCTCAGATGGACAGTTTAAGGTGCAGATTTTTCATGGCGATCAGATCGAGCTATATATCGCGAACGCTGGCCGTTTCAACATAGAAGGCTTCTTGGGTTGGCATGTCCTAGACGATCTTATTGACAAGAGCAATATACCAGTCTTACCAGATTTTTCTCATTCCCAGGTGCAAACCCTTATTGGCTCGATTGGAATAGCAAAAGGATATGATATTTGGATACCGCCAAACGACAGAAACAGGTTGGATTGGCATTTGACAGACCTGTATTCTTGTACTGCCTCGCTGCCATCAAGATATGAAAAGATTGTTGGCATTGTTGGAGAGGTGGACGTGGTCTGGGTGGAAAGAGGGGCAAGTGGGTTAAGACCGTTATTCGAGGTGGAACATTCCACTCCGATCTATTCAGGTCTTTTAAGGTTCAATGACCTGCACCTGACAGAACCCGATCTAAAGCCGAGATTCAGTATTGTTTCCAATGACATGAGGCGTTCCGCATTTCTCAGGCAACTTAATCGCCCTACTTTCAGGATAAGCGGATTAATCGATCTTTGCAATTTCCTGGAGTACAAGGATGTCTACAACTGGTTCAACAGAATAAGAAGAACAGCAAAATGACGATCCGTGAGAAAAAGGCAAAGGTGTGGCTTTGGATCTTTGTGAAAAGGGGATTCATTGATGCTCTACTCGCCGGTTGAACTAAACAAGCGCTTCAAGGAGCGTTTGGGCAAGAAAGGCTGGAAGACGATCAGGGTGAAATGCGATTACCCAAACCAGTACTATAGTCCAGGTTACCAACCGAAGAAGCTCGGGAAGGGAGCCTTTCGAGAGATAGATTTTGTAAAGCGGACTCTAGGCATTGAAGTTCAGTTTGGCAAGTATTCATTCATGGTGTATAACGTAGCGGCGAAGATGACCATCTTCAGAAACTTATCCTATATTGATACCGGGATCGAAATCGTTCCCGTCAAATCCATGGCGGATGTCATGAGTAGCGGTGTCAGTTGCTTCGAACAGTTTGTATGGGATTTGGAAAAACGGGGGGTCTCCGATATAGACATCCCTGTCTTGATTTTGGGAGTAGATGCCTAGAGTGGCAGTAGTCAACGTACGGAAACGGATTACAGCCGATTGGATACTTGACACGCTTGCATCCGTGGAAGGAGATCGAAAACATGTGTAAGTGGACGAGTTGCTTGATGCTGTTTGCGCTTTCGGCGGCGCTGTCAGGGTGTGTGTCGGGAACCGTGGGTCCTGTGGAAGTCTTTTCCAGGGTAGAGGGTGTTGCGAAGAACATCCCTCCCGAATCCGTGACACAGGTCAAGAGAGACTTGCAGGATTCGGCTATCTACTCCGAGCGGAGCGCCCTGGCGACTATCGCGTTCTGGGAACAAATGCAGGAGAAGCACCGGGAGTACCTGGTCGGGCCGAGCAATCCGGAAATGCTGATGGAGCAGATCGGGAAGATGGCGGCCAACTACCAGGTATACCCCTATAAGAGATCGCTCAACCTGGAGATGGCCGGCTTGCCCTGGCCCTACGGCCTGAAGAACTGGCGCACGCCCATGATGCCCGGCGCCCAACGCGCTTCCGTTCTCGCCGGAGACAGCAGAGTGACCGCGATGCAGGCCTGTCCGCTGTGGTTGGAGCGCGTCACGGCTGCCCCCGCCAGCCCCAGCCCGGGAGACGGCGCGGAACTGGACTCCTGGCTCGACGCGTATTCCTCCCGCTTGCCGGAGGTCCACACCTTCTGGCTGTCGGTCAGTCTGACGATGGAACTCCAGAATGCTTACATTCCCCACCTGGGGCAGGACAAGAACGAGGAGTTCCGCGATCAGAGACTCGTGGAGCGCTCCACCTACCGGCTTCCGCAGCTTCCGGGGCAAACGGCGCGTCTGGAGCATCTGGACTCCATCTTCGGCCGCTTCCCCGCTTACCAGAAGGATCGCGTGCGGTTCCAGGCGGTGGAAGGCCAGGACTCCTGGCGCCTGCCGCGCGAGCACCTGTGGGGCCAGTACAGTATCTGGAGCATCGGGCTGTACTCCAAGGCCGACGGCTACGAGTGGCTCTCGGAGGGTTCCTACCGGCCCAATGACGAGAAGATCGCATCCGCCCGCGTCTATCACCAGCAGGGTTTTGCCCACGCAATCCTGTGCCCCATGTGGCTGCCCTTCCCGTTGATCGCGAAGGGCTCCACGAACAGTTACCAGGTGACGGGCGACCGGCTTGAGATGGAGGAGCAGGTTGGCTCATTGCTTTCCATCTGGCCTTTCTATGTCTCCGCGAACGGCGCTTTCTTTGTGCAGGACGAGCAGAAGGCGGAGATCTTTGCGGCTGGAGTGCCGCTCGCCTATGCTTTTGGCAAGGTGGAGTCCAAAGAGACCGGCGATCTGTTCCGCATGCACACGGTCCTGAATGGGAATCTCTACGCGGGAGGGCTGTGGGAGAACCCCGCCCGAAACGACAAAGTGCGCTATCATTCCATGGGACCCTTCTCGTTCCTCCTTCTGTCCACCTACGCCAACGCGCCCGAGAAAGGCTACATGCACCTGGCCGGCGGGTGGGGCCTGTTGTGGATGTCCCTGAGGAACAAGGGCGAGCTAGCCACCTACCACGGCCCGCTTTGGGGGCAGCTCGGATGGGGCAAGAACCGCGACGGCAAATCCGTCATCCGGCTGCTCGGCATTCCGATCCGGGTGGGGCAATAGAGGCGATTGGGGCAAAGACAAACACAGACCACTAAGGGAGCGCCTTGCGAAGGTCGGCCTCAAAATCCTGTAGAATCTGCGCAAGGGCTTGGTTCAGGCCTTGCACCAGGGCCTTGGCTTCGGCTTTGGGCAGCGGGATCTCCCTGCGGTAGTCCTTCTGCATGATGATCTTCCCCCGCGCTTCCGCGCCCTCGGACACCAGGAACTGGATCTCGAGAACGGCAAGCGGGGTCTTTCGGTAATCCCCCTGTATCGTGGCGATGTGGCCTTCGAGTATGTATTGCGCAATGGCGTGGCTGCCCGGCTCGAGTATGTTGCGAAACATGCCGTTCCCTTTAAGCCACGTCCGCGTTTCCTCCGTGACCAGGATTTCCGGGGACACAAAGAACCGGTTGTAGAAGTCCGCCGCGTAGTTGAACTCGCTTTGCCGGTAGACCAGTTCGCCGCTCTCATACCGGGCCGAGATGGTGAAGTTGCGCACGCTGATTGAGTCCGCCCGCGCAGCCGTCGTGGAAGACTCCGGCCTGCTCACCTCCAGGACGTAGTTGCGCCTGTCGGGATGCGCCCTGCTGAGTTGGACGCAGCCGGCGCTGAACGCGGCCACCACCGTCGAGCAGAGAACCGCGACAAGACCGAGGAGTCGCATGCGCATCATTTCTTCTCCTTTGGCGATGGAGGCGGCGGTTCGCCGAACAGGAACCCGGACGGATCTCTGCGCGCCTCGCGCACCAGCGCCTTGAAGTCCTCCGAAGCCCGGGACACGTTTTCGAAGATCATATCAATGCTCTGCTGCTGGCTCGACAGAATCAGGTCGAGCCTCTGCAAACTTGATTTGAGATGGCCGAGGGACTCCGACACCTCCTTGGACTGGACTACGGCGTTCAGGTTGTCAAGCGTCGTGCCGATTTTCCGGGAAGCCGTCATCAGGTCGGTCAGGAGTTTCGCCGCTTCCCCATCCTTGCTGGACACCAGGTCATGCGTTCCAGAGAGAATCTCATCAATCCTCGGATCCTGGACCACTTTCTGGAGCGCCAGGTTCGTCTCTCCCAGCCCCTTGAGCAGCGCGCTCATTTCGTCGTGCAGCTTGCCCAGCTTGGCGTCCGCCACTTCGCCCGACGTTTTGTGCAGGAAAGCTGTGATCTCGTCGTGGATGTCCGCCAGCTTCGCGTCCTGGATCTCCTTCTGCATGGTGATCAGCAGCGTATGCATGTCCTGCGCGACAGTTTCGAACTGGGTGGATGCCAGCTTGCGCAGGATGGTCTCGATGGATTCGCTCATCCTGGTGATGGTGCTGGTGGCCGAAGGGATGTAATAGTACATCGGTTTCCAACTGATGGCCAAGGGAGGGTTGATCTCGGGATCCACGTAGTCCACTTCCAGATAGGAAATGCCCGTGAGCCCCTGGGCGCTCATCCGCACCCGGAGCCCGCGGCTGATCTCATTCTTCAGGAAGGGCTCGATCTGTCTGCCGTAGCTTTTTCCGAAGGCGGAGGGATCGAGTGTCATCCGGACCAGCACGTAACGGATTCCCAACTTGGACTCCGCTGGGTACAGGTTGTGGACGAAATCCATGTCCGTCACGTTTCCGATCTGCACGCCGCGGTAACGGACCGCCGAGCCGATATCCAGCCCCTGCACCGACTCGTTGATGTATGTTTCTGCGGTTACCCGTTTGTGCAGGAACCTGCCGGAACCGAGCAGCACGAGACCCAGGATCCCGATCGCGGCGGCAGCGATCACGAACAGCCCGATCTTGAAGTAGTTCGCCTTGGCGCTCATAATCTCCGCGCCCCTCCGGGCGCTGAGGTAGTTTCGCCTGATTCCCGCTCCTCATGCAACATTTTTCGCGGGGTCATTCCCCCCGTCGCGGGGAGTGGCCGGGGACGCTGTGGACGAAGTGGACGTTATGGACTGGGTGGACGCTATTTTCCTCGGCGCGAGGAGCGTCCGTCCGCCTCGTCCACGCCGTCCACTTTGTCCATATAGTCCACACAATCCACCCCGTCCACTGTTCACTCTTGGGCGCCGGGGGCCGCCTCCCGGTTGAAGAACTGCCGGACCCACGGGTTGTCGCTGTCGTCGCGCAGATCGGTGGGGCGGCCCAAGGCGATGATGCCTCGACTCCGCCGGTCCAGCATGATCACGCGATCCGCCACCGCGTAGATGCTGTCGAGTTCATGGCTCACGATCACGAAAGTGATTCCGAGGCTGCGGACAAGGCTCAGGATCAGGGCGTCTATCTCCGCGGAAGTGATCGGGTCCAGGCCGGCGGACGGCTCGTCCAGGAAGAGGATTTCGGGATCGAGCGCCATTGCCCTCGCAATGGCGGCCCGTTTCTGCATCCCGCCGCTCAGCTGCGAAGGCATGTAGTCCGCAAAACCGCTGAGTCCCACCAGTTTCAGTTTCATCTCCGCGATCAGGTCCATCGCGTCCGCGGGAAGGTTGCTGAACTCCTCCAGGGGCAAGCGCACGTTCTCCAGCAGCGTCATAGAGCCAAAAAGCGCCCCGCTCTGATAGGTCACGCCGAAGCGGCGGACTATCCGCGCGCGTTGCGCGCCCGTGGCTTGGTGAATGTCCTCGCCGCGGATGAACACGCGCCCCGACACGGGACGGTGGAGCCCGATCATGTGCTTGAGCAGCGTGCTCTTGCCGCAGCCCGAGCCGCCCATGATGACAAACACTTCGCCGCGCTGGACCTCGAAGGAAACATCCCCTATCACGACGTTGTCCTGATAAGCGGCCACGAGATTCTCCACCCGGATAATGGTTTCCATCATTCCGCGTCCCGTATTCCCAGAAAGGTGAACATTCTGCCGGCGGAGGCGCCTTCCCGCCGGTAAGAGTAAAACAAATCCGCGTCCTCCAACGTGCATCGGGGGTCTATTTCGATCCGCGAAGAGTCCACCCCGCATTCCGTCAGCTCCCGCCGGACGATCTCCTTCAGGTCCAGGTGACGTCCCTCGGGACCCGCCACGGCGCCCGCGTTGTGTCCGAAGCGCTCCCGGAATTGCGCCGCAAGCTCTTTACTGACCTCGTAGTGAGCCGCGCAAATCGAAGGCCCCACCCACGCCGCCATATCCCGCGGCGCCGAGCCCATTTCACGCAGACATTCCACCGTCTTGCGCACAATCCCTTGCAGGGTTCCTTCGCGGCCGGCGTGCGCCACGGCCAGGTTCCGTCTGCGGGGGTCCACAAGCGCAATCGGCACGCAGTCCGCCGTGAACACTCCGATCAGAGCGCCCGGGGCGTTTGTGACCAGAGCATCCACGCCCGAAATCTCGCGCTCCTTCGCGTCCGCCTGTGACGCTTCATGATAGACCCTTGCCACACCGCACCCGTGGACTTGCTCGGCCAGAACGATTCTCGCCCCGGCCAGGCCCAGTTCATCCCGCAAGCGCGCGGCCATCGTCTCGCGCGATTCGCCCGGGCTACTCGCCGAACGGGTTGTCATCCCGGCGCACAGCCACCCATAGGGCTCGAAGATGGGAGGGCGACAGAGCGTGGTTGGGTCCATGGGCGTCCTCACTTGGGTGCGGCGGTGGACAGAGTGGACGAGGTGGACTGGGCGGATGGCGTGGGCTGGGCAGGTGACGCAGGCGGGGCGGACGGGGTTGACGGCATGGACTGGGAAGAAGGGTTAGGCGTCAACTGCGCCCGAAGTGGCCAGTACAAGGCCGGGGGCGGGAAGATGCGGTCGAGGTAATCCCGGGCGCGGTCCATCAAGCCGTTCGCCCGATAGGCCTCCAGAATCTCGAGAGCAACCCCCAGGTCGCTCTGGTTCCTGCGCGCCAGAAGATCGAGCGCCTCCAAGGTTTCCTCGCGCGTGCGCGCCGTTTCAAGCAAGCCCAGTTCACCCGCGCGGAAACCACGCTGCGCAAGGCCGCGATAGAGATCGCACGCGGCGGCCGTGTCGCCGAGCGTTCGATCGTCCCGCGCCAGAAGAATCGCCGTGGCCGGATGGCCCGGATTGAGGGTCAGAACTTCCCGCAGGGCTTTGGAGCGATGCAGCAACGCGGGATCGGAAGGATTGGGGGCGGGGGACGCCAGCCCGATCGGGGACCCATACTCGGACGAAAGTGGAGGGACGGTCCACCTCTTTTCCGCTAGTGCGAGGTTGGCGGAGCGACACTCCGGGGAGAGTTCCGACTGCATCACCAACGAATCGAACAGCAGGACGAACGCCAGGACAGGCAGAACCAGCGCTTTCATCAAAGACCAGCGCCTGACCAGCACAAGCGCGTGCCGAATCCCCAGCCAGGTGACGGACGGAATCAGGAGCACGACGAGCAAAAGGGAAACCATGGATTCCAACGGCGGAGTTCCCTGGGTAACATAGCGGATGAGAAGGGAATCGGCAAAAAAGTCGAAGGGATGCCGCGCCATTTCCGACAATGCCAGCGGCCAGAGATCCGATAACAGGTACGCGTCGGCCGGGACATAGAGGATCCCGTAGCGGTCGGCCGCGGCAATCATTATCCCCCAGCAGGCCAAGCCCATCATGGTCACGGTCACAAGGAACCGGCTCCCCTTGGACCGCACTTCGTCGCAGACCCGGGCCAGCCCGATCGCCACAAAGGGAGCCAGCAGAGCATACCTTCGGGGACCCGTGCTTTCGCCCCATTCCCATGCCAGGTTATCCACCGCCGTGAACAAGACAACCGCCAGGCACATCGCCACCCCGGCCGCGTTGCGCCTCAAAGCCATTACGAGGAGACCGATCAGGGAGAACACAATGACAGGATAGAAACGCAGAAGGCCGACGTCGGGTCCCAGCATCGCCCTCTTCCATGGTGTCCAGTCGTGAAGCGAGAAGGGAAAGCTCACAAAATGGGGAACAAGGAGCCAACGTCCGAACACCTTGTGCCAGACCAGCAGTTGCGGAGAAAGAACCAGGAAAAACACAAGAAGGAAGAGTACCCAGCGCACCAGGATCAGGAGCGGTCTGCTCTTGTTCGGATTACCCCCTTTTGGCGGCATCTGGTTCGGTTCGCGTGCTTCCAGGATGGCCTCGGGTCTCCCCTCCGGGATATCCGGCTCGGGCGGCGGCGGAACCAAGTCCGGCGGGCAGGACTGGTCCGGGGCGGGGAAATCAGCGGCGGAAACCGGCGCATTGTCCACGGGATTTGTGTCTCCCGCTCTTGTCTGCGCCGGGGTGGGGCGGCGGTGCGGAGATCCCACACTCTGCGGCCGGAGCAGCATAGCCACGGGGATGATCAGAAAGACGATGGAAGGCCAGCACGTGATGACCATGAGGCCCGCGGCCAGGGCCAGGTACACAACCCTCCGCAGGCACGGCCAGCGCGCGCACTCCGTGGTGGCATAAAGGAACAGCGCAACCGTGAAAAAGGAATAAACGCATGAGAGCCCGTATCCCTTGAAACAGGCCTCGGCCGCGGGCGAACCGAAAAACGCCGCCACCGCCGCGGCAAAGGCCAGCCAAGACGGGAAGAACCGGTAAGCCACCCGCCACAAGAGAAGGAACCCCAGAAAGCCATAGAAGAGGCCGGCGAGGGAAAAGGCGAACGTATAAACGGGAGCCACGGGATCCAAAGACGCTTCGGGCGCTATCCACCTAGCCGCCACGTGCGCCGCCAGCCAAAAGGGGGCCCACAGCAGCGTTGGCCCGATGGGAAAGGCGTCCGTAACATAACCCTCCGCGGTGATCGAGCGAGCCGCCTTTTCCGCCACCCAAAGCGGGCTCGAGGACATCAGGTACTCATTCATCAGGTCGAGATCGCCGCTGGTGGCGAGGGACGCGAACAGCGTTCCGTGGAAAACCGGCGCGTAGCCGTCGCCTCTCCAAGGCTCGAACCACAAGAGGACCGCCAGGGCAAACAGCACAGCCATTGCCAGCAGGGGAAGACCGTGGTGGCGGTGGTGAATGGGGTGGAGGAGAGGGGTGTGTCTCATCGTTCCCCCAGCAGATCAACGTCTTATGGGGTGGTTTTCCCGTTTGCGCTTTTCGCGCCCGGTTCGCCCTCGGGCCACAACGGTTCGTCCATCACGGGGTACTGCTCCCAATTGGGCGCGTCGTAGTGCCACCATTCCTCGTTGATGGTCGTGAATCTCTCGGTGGCCATGAAGGAAGTGAGCAGTTCCATGTTCTTTCTCGCCGCCGCCGTCATGCCCGGGCTATTGCGGTGCGAACGAGTGTCGAAGGTCAGGTAATCGGACGGCATCTCGATCTCGCGGCCCTGGGAGTCCGTGAGCGTGAGGTCCAAAGCCGCGCCCCGGTTGTGGCGCGAGCCGACGTTGGGCGCCGCCAGGTAGCGGACGTCGGGGTGCTTCGCATATAGCCGCTGGCTCACCGAAAGTGGGCGGTAGGCGTCGTAAATCTTCAGACGGTAGCCTTTCTCCCGCACCCGCTCGCTGATGCGGAGGATCGCTTCGGCCACCGGCTTGCGCAGCAGGATGCGGGGGCGCTCATACACCGGCTCTCCAAGAGGGTTATTTGCCGTGGCCAGGCGCTGCTCGATCAGGATGCCGGGGTCCTTTTCCATTGGGTCCATGAGTTCCGGTTTTGGGTAGAGCGCGTAAGGCACGACGGCGCTAATGGCGTATACGGATACATAGGCCTTGGTGATGCGCGTGCCTTCGAGGGCCTCTCGGACTGTGGTCACATGCGGGAGATCCAGCACCTGCGTGCGGTTGTGCGCGTTCCAGATCGCCTGGAAAGGCTTGGTGGGGTCAATGTGCGGACCGGGAGGGGCAAAGCACGCGTAATGGCTCCTGAGAAGAAGGCCGCTTGGCGAGACCACGGGCGCGTCCGGGGGGAAGAAGCGCCCCGCCAGCGAACGCGCCGCCTTCGTGCTTCCCTTGGAATCGAGCATGAGCGCCACGAAGAGCGCCCGCCGGTTTTCCGCCGAAGCCGTCTGAAAGAAGGGCCGTTCCTCGCTTCCAGACGCATTCATTGAATGGATGGGGGCACCCACGGGGGAACGCTCGAGGGCGCGTCCTCTGACCGTGGAGAACTCGGCGAGCCCCGCCACGAGCCACGCGCCGGTCCGCGGGGCCTGCGTCACGGCTATCTCGCAAAAGTCCTCCAACGGCATGGGGGAACTCAGGAGCCCCTTGCCCCATAAGATGCGCGCACAAGGACGCGCGTCTTTGGCCACACCCGCCGCCCATCCCAGGCGGGCAAGCGATTCATAAGATAGTGTGGTGTTGTTCCGTTTGGCGTCGGTGGTCTGGACGTGGACGCGACGGCCCCCCGCGACAAACCAGCCCGCCGTGTCGGGTCCGTAGACGGTGGCCAGCCCGAGGGCCGCGGCGAGATCGGGCGGGCTGACCAGCTGAAAATCCCGCGCCGTCATCTTGCCGTCTACCAGGTCCGCCCAGCTGCCCGTCAGAAAGGCTTCGCACGTCGCTTCGTTCTTGTCAAGTATCCGCCACGCGCCGCCGGTGTTCGCCGCGCTCCAATCCGCCATCTGGGTTTTTCCGGCCGAACCGTTCTTGCCTTTGGCGGTTGGTTTGGGCGCCGCCGCCTGCCTGGCCTTGCCGGTTCCGCTTGTCCCGGCGCCGCCCCGAAGCGCTCTGTTTGTTCCGGTGCCACGCGAAAGAGCGGCGGCCCGCGCCCCCTGAGCCAGGCAGACTCCGCCAATGGCAAACAACAGTATCAAGACTACCGGGCTCAAAACCCCGTTCCGGCTACGTATCAAGTTCCACCTCCGCCCGCAGGCTCAAGGATTCCTTATTCGTCATTCATCATTCATCGTTTATCATTCGCCGTTCATCCTCCATCCTTCATCCTTCCGCCCTCATCCTTCATCCTTCCACATCACGGCCTCTTCGTCGCAGTTGGGGAACTTGGGGCAGCGCACGCATTCCCCCCAGATCTTGTGGGGAAGTTCCTCTTTCTCGATCTTGGCGAACCCCATCTTCCGG
>Ga0315282_10002276_pt1 | contig 35559 bp, 26 predicted proteins | sample YL17G07_20_MG_FD_203693 | JGI IMG/M metagenome (GOLD analysis project Ga0315282, IMG submission 203693) | Sediment microbial communities from Yellowstone Lake, YNP, Wyoming, USA - YL17G07_20 | ecosystem: Environmental > Aquatic > Freshwater > Lake > Sediment | place: USA: Wyoming | collected...
GCAGCAGCTTGTTGCAGCCGGGCGCGTCGGAGGCGATGAGCAGCGACGCCACGAGCGGGCCGGCTTCTTTGACCGAAATCTTCACCGGCCCATTCGTCGTTGTCCCCTTCACGTTTGCGCCAGGCAAGTAGAAGTAGCTGTTCAACGCTACGGGCAAACCTGAGTTCGGCACGGTTGCCTTGTCGTCAACAAGTTCGACGTCGAGGCCCTTGGCTCTCAGGCTGGCAATAGTGCCCGTCTTCTCGTCGAGTTTCACAGTGAACGACGGGCTGGTCACTGTGAGACCGTCGGCTTTCGCCTGCCCGGACGCAGCCGCGGCGCCTGCGGTAATCGTGAAACGTTTCGCCGCGAACGGCGGGATGTCCCTGGCGAGGAACGCGAGTTCACCGGTCGAGAGCTTCTGCGACGGAAGCGGTTTGCCGTCGGCGTCCTTCACGGCGTCGCCGGCGAGCTTCATGTCCTTGGGGAGGATGACCAGGTCCGTGCGTGGCCACGACGCCGTGTTGAAGACGTCCACCGCCGCGGTCGTCTCGGTCGTGGCGCCGCGCAGTGCCAGCGCATCGGCGAGCAGCTTGCGGGACTGCGTGTCGGCATCGAGCGCAAAGGCCTGCTTGTGTTTCCACTGCGTCTTCACGAACGGCTTGTCCGGTTCGCTGACGCTATTGTACGCTCCCCAGGTGTGCTCGCTCCACATCGCGGCGTTCATCCACGCGGCGCCGAAGTCGCGCGGCGGGTACTTCGCCGGGCCAAGGAGCGAGAAGAGCGTTTCGGCTTCGATAAGCCTGTCAGCGGAGTGGCGGTTCATCGCGGTTTCGAGCGCCGCGGAACCGACACCGTCTTCCCAGTACGGCGTGAAGTCGCCGCGGAACTGCGGGAGGTCCTTGCCGTAGCGTTTCTCGAACTCGTGGAACATCTCGCTCGTCGTGGCGATAATCAGCTTGGGGTAGGCGTACTTTGCGTTCCAGTCGCGCACCTGGTTCATCACGCGCTCGTCCGCTGGTCCGTTGTCGCCCTTGGACCAGCGCAACTGGACGATGTCATAGGGGCTGTTGGTCTGTTCGAGGTGCTGCAGGTACTTGGTCACCGCGTCAGTCAGCTTGTCAATCGTGTGTCCATACGCATAGCCGAAGTACGGCGCCCAGTAGAGCGCTTTCTCCTTGCCCGACGGCGAGACCCAGTAGAACGGCTTGTCCTCCCACGTCACGCGCGCATAGCCGATGCGGTCGGCATAATTCGGGCCGTCGGAGATGTACTTCACACCGGCCTGCGCCAGCGCGGGCAGCAGGCCCCACGTCAGGCCCGGCACGTCGCTGATCTGCATCGAATCCACCGTGACGCCGCAGCGGCGGCCGAGGTCCTGGGAAAAGGCGAGCTGGCGGATGAGTTCTTCAGCGCGACAGACGCCCGTGAGCAGGTTGCCGTAGAGCGCGTCCACGCCAATCTTGCCGTCGCGCACATCCTGCTCGAACTCCTTCGCCTGTTCCGGCGTGGCCGTCTTGTAGAACTGTTCCGCGGGCCAATATACTTCGAGGTTCCATTTGAACTGCGCGCCGGGCGGATAGTCCTTCGTTTGCTGAATAAGCTTGAGCGCGTTCGTGACGTTCCACGCCTGCTTCTTGGCGATGTTCGGCTGGATGTCCGTGTAGCCGATGTCCACGTGCGAGTGCATCAGGATGTACACAACCCATTTCCGCACGGGCTTGAGCGCCACTTCCTGCGTCGCCAGGACTTTGCCGCCGACTTCAACGGCGACGCTGACGGGAGATTCCTTCTCCACGGCGGGCACCGAGACCTCCAGCGTCTGCGAACCTCTCTTCAAGGCGATCTTCGCCGGTTCCGCGCCGGTGACGCGGATGCTGGCGTCAGCGTCCGCGCCGAAATGCCGCAGGGCGATCTGCACGGTCTGGCACAGCTTGCCGTCTTTCTCGACGAGGAAGGGCATCGAGTGCATCGCCTGAACGACGGTGTCGTTCACGGGCGTCACCTCGAGGCCCGCGGGTGCTTCGAGAGCTAGCGCATCGTAGAGCACCCAACTGCCGGAAAGCGTCGTGATGCCGATGACATTGACGCCGGCTTTGAGCTGCGTAGCCGGGAAGGAAATGTCGAAGCGGTGTTCCTTGCCCTTGGCGGGCTGGCCGAAGACTGCTTCGTCGCCGCCGCCCGCAGGCATCTGCTTGTCGAACGCCTTGCCGTTGATGTCAATGCGCAGCCGCGGCGGCGTCTTGTCTTGCGTGTCAACCAAATCCACGAGCAGCTTGCACGCACCCGCCGCTGGCGCTTCCTTCAGGCCGAACGCGATGGTGAACGTGTGCTGCCGGCCGCCCGCCCAGCCGTCGGCGGGGCCGGGATGGACGTAAGGCCAGTCCTTCTTTGGGTCGGATTGGCCGACGACGAAGAAGCCGTCGTCCTTGAACTGCGAGTAGTTGCCGGGCGCGAGCGCGAACTCGGCGTTGTTGTTGTCGGCCTTGCCGATCTCCCAGAGCGTCTTGGCTTCCTCCGCGCCAACGGCGACGAACGCCACCAGTCCCAGCGCGAGGAGAAGAGGGGTCCGTCCTGCTCGGATCAACCGCATGGCGCGCTCCTTTCAGGTCCTACTCCGACATGATGCCGTCGTCGGTGTGCGCGAGCTTGTAGACTGAGTACACGGTGATGCTCAGCGGCGCAATCTTGTCCTTGAACGAAGCGGCCGCCGGCTGTACCGCCGGCGTCCCGCCGGCAACCGTCAGCGGGAACTCGGCCTGTACCTCCACCTTCAGGTCCGCCTTGTCGCGCTCCGGCTGGCCGAAGCTGTAGCGGCAGAGCTTCATGTCTTTGGCGAACCCGGCAATATCGGCCGTCAGATCGAACTCGTTCGGCGCGTCGTTGACGACGGCAAGCGTCAGGTTCCCCTTGGGACTGCGCACAGCGGCAGCGAAGACGCGCTGCCAGCGGTCGAGTTTGCCGCCTTCGACTTTGCACGACAGTACGTCGGAGCGCTTGGCGATGAAGCGCGTCAGCAGGCCCACGCCGAAGTAGGTATTGGCGCGCGGCGTGTATTCCTTGAGGAGCTTCTTCGCCTTGCGGTCCCACGTCTCGACGAACTCCCACTGGCCGTCGAGGTCGCCGCGGTTGAGGAAGCTCCAGCGGTTGAAGCCGTCCACGCCGGCGTTGATGCGGCGCACGACGAGTTCCGCGTCTTTGAGGACTGAATCGAAGCAGGCGGGGCCGGGCTTGTCGCCGCCCCAGCCGTTCGCCATCGTGCCGAATTCGGACATGAAGAAGGACTTGTTGTTCTTGTGCGCGAAGGCGCACCAGGCGGCGGTGTTCCTGTCGAAGCCCAGCATCTGCCCTTTGCTGCGCCAGTCGAAGTTCTCGTCATAGGAGTGGAAATCGTACGCGCCGAGCAGATCGAGGAAATCGAAGCGCTTGGGGTCCAGCGCCGGCACCTGCCCGGTCATGTCGGGTCCGGAAAGCGGGATGCTGATGCCGCGGGCGTCGAGCGCTTTGCGGACGGCCGCGAGGCCGGGCTTGAGCGGCATGGGCGTCTGGGGAGGCTCGAGCCACCACGACCAGCCGGCGCCGGGTTCGTTGGTGATGCAGACCGAGCGGATGCAGGTGTAGCCTTTCTTCTTGACGAGGTGCTCAACCAGCGTGGCGAGGCCTTCGCCGAAGTCTTCCATCGAATTCGGCCCGCTGTGCACGCGGCGCACGGGATCGTCGCGCCATTGCGGGAACGCGAGCCACTTCACGTTGCTCCACATCTGCTGGAAGAAGACGTCGGCCTTGTTCTTCTCGCACCAGTCCAGGATGCGATAGAGGATCTTCATCTCGGCGCTGTCAAACGTGAACTGACCGCGCTCCGGCTCGTAAATGCGCTGCTCGATCTCGACGCGGTTCCAGTCCAGGCCCAGCCAGCGCGCGTGGCGGTCAATCTGCTGCCAGGCGGCGTCGTCTTCCGCCGGCGGGTAGGCGCCCCAGCCGCTGCCGCCGTGAGTCCCAGGGATCGGTTCTTCGATGGCGTGCCACGACGCCCCGATGCCGCCGCGCATGGTGTTCGTGACGGTTGCGGCGTCCACGCTGATGCGGAGTTCGCTCGAGGCAACCGGAGCGGCAGGGGCCGGCTTCGCCCGCGCGACTTTCTCCGCCGGCACGCTTTCCACGCCAGCGGGGACTTCCAGGGCGACGTGGTCGTAGAGGAACCAGCTTCCTTCGGTGCTGACGATGTCCACCTGATTGTTGCCGGCTTTCAGAAGGGACGCGGGGAACTCGATGGCAACGTGTTGCGGCTTGCCTTTCTCGGGCTGGCCGTCAACGGAGACGTTGCTGCCGCCCGCGGGCAACTGCTGCTCGAACTTCTTGCCGCCGATCTCAATGCGCAATGCGGGCGGGCTGTTCAGGTGGGTGTCGAGCAGGTCGAGGACGAGGCGGCAGGCGCCCGTCGCCACGGGCTGCTTGACGCCAAAGACAACCGTGAACGTGTGCTCGCGCCCGCCGGCCCAGTCATCGAGCGGCCCGGGCTGAACGTACGGCCAGTCCTTCTTCGGGTCGGACTGGCCGATGATGAAGAAGCCGTCGTCCTGGAACTGGGCGTAGTCCTGCGGCGCGAGGGCAAACTCCGCGTTCTTGCCGTCGGCCTTGCCGATCTCCCAGAGCACGTTCTGTTCGCCGCCGAAAGCAGCGGCCCATGAAGCCAGGAGCAGGGCAGACAGGATCAGGTTTGGCGCGCGCATGGTCACCTCGCGACAGAAAGCCAATAGTCGGATACACCGCTACGCCTTTCGCCGCGCCCGCCGGAATTCGCGCATCGTTCCTCGGGAGCGCGGCGTCCAAGTAATCAGGCGTTTCCGGCCGTGATGTTGTGCAAGGTCGGGGTAGACTTGCCCGTTACCATGGTGACGATGAGAATCAGAGTTGCTCACACTGCGCTGTTGGCGCCCGCCATTCTGGGGCTGGCTGCCGCTCTCGCGGGGGACGAAAAGCCCGCGGAAGGCGTCAGCGTCACGATCTACAATGCGCCGCGCGAGGAAACGCCGCACCGGTATTACGCGTACAACGAGGCGCGCAAGCCCTCCGGCTGGGCCGTCGTCAAACTGCGCACGAAAGTTCAACTCCCCGACGGCGTGGGCGAGGTGCGCATCCGCGACGTGGCCGCGGGCATTGTGCCCACGTCGGTCTCGTTCAAGTCGCTCACGGATGCCGAGCACACGACGGTGCTGGAGCAGAACTTCCTCTACGACCTCGCGTCAGTCCCAGCCATCCTGCACCGCTACCTGGATCGCCGTGTGGGCCTGGTGGGACCGGCAGGCGGCGCGGTGCTGGAGGGTTCGTTGCTCAACGCCCAGCCCGAGGCGGAGTTGCTGCTCCAAGTGCCCGGCAGTCCCGAGCCTCTGCGGCTGGCGCAGTTCAGCGAACTGCGGCTGCCCGCGCTGCCGGAAGGACTGGTCACGCGCCCCACGCTGCACTGGAAGATCAAAGCCAGGAAGAAGGGCGAGCACCTCGCCGAAATCACGTACCTGACGGACCACCTCACCTGGCGCGCGGACTACACGCTGGTCATCCCCGGCACTGAGGAGAAGTTCGGCCTTTCCGGCTGGGCTACCATCGAGAACGACAGCGGCGCGACGTACTCCCAGGCGCGGCTGAAGCTCATGGGCGGCGATGTGCAGCGCATCCAGGAACCGGAGCTTGGAGACAGCGTTTTCATGGCGGCCCCCCGGGCCGCCGCCAAAGAGGCCGATGCCTCTGAGCGTTTCGTTGAGAAGTCCTTCTTCGAGTACCACCTCTACACGCTTGGCCGGCCCACGACGATCCCCGACCACTCATCCAAGCAGATCGAACTCTTTGCCCCGGCGTCGGACGTGCCCTTCAAGCGCGTCTACGTGTACGAAGGCGCGCGCGTGCCGGAATACTACCGCCAGCGCGGCGGGCCGGTTACTGACGACTCCTACGGCGTGCCGACGAACACCAAGGTGGACGTGTACCTCGAGTTCAAGAACGACGAGAAGAGCCACCTGGGGATGCCGCTGCCCGCCGGACACGTGCGCGTGTACATGCGCGATCCGGATGACAAGGTCTCGGAGTTCATCGGCGAGGACGAGATTGAGCACACGCCCAAGGACGAGAAGGTGCGTGTGCGCATGGGCGAGGCGTTCGATGTCGCCGCGGAGCGCCGCCGCATCGGCTTCACCGTCAACGCCGACGCCTGTTGGCTGACGGAAAGTTTCGAGGTCCGCGTGCGCAATCACAAGCCGGACGGCGTCACGGTGTTCTGCCACGAAGACCTGTACCGCTGGGTAAGCTGGAAGATCGAGCCGGCGAGCCATCCGTTCGAGAAGCTGAGCGCGCAGAAGGTGCGCTTCGTTGTGGACGTGCCCGCCGGCGGGGAAAAGGTCCTGACGTACACAGTGAGATACTCCTGGTGAGAAGGAGAACGGCCATGAAGACGTATGTGACTGCTCTGGTGTGCGCGTGCGCGTGCCTGTGCGCGGCGAACGTGTGCGCGGGCGACGCGAAGGACGAGGGCACGTCGCTGACTGTGTACCGCGACAGCGAGGAGGTACAGCAGTGGCGCCGGCAATACGGCGGCTATCAGCAGCAATACGACCCGGCGACCGGGCAATACATCCAGCCGGTTCCGGGGTGGGGCGTGGTGAAAGTACGCCGCAAGATGCCGCTGAACGAGGGCCTCAACGTCGTACGCTTCCAGGACGTGGCCTCGGCCATTGACGCCACGACCGTGCTGGTGACGTCGCTCACGGACCCGGAGAACACGTTCGTGCAGGAGCAGAATTATGAGTACGACCTCGTCAACCCGAACAAGATTTTGCAGAAGTACGTGGACCGGCCTATCGTCGTCGGCGCGGAAGGCGCGGAAGTGCGCGGCGACCTGTTGAGCTTCGACGGCGCGAATCTGGTGCTGAAGACCGAGGACCAGGCCAGCCCGATCCGCATCCTCACGCGCAACGAGAAGATTCGCGAGCTGCGCTTCTCGGCGCTGCCGGGCGGGTTGATCACGCGGCCGACGCTGGTCTGGCACCTGCACGCCAAGAAGGGTGGCGAGCACGTCATCCAGGCAACGTATCACACCAACCAGATCGGGTGGCGCGCGGACTACACGGCGACGGTGAATGCCGACGAGACGGGACTGGACCTGGCGGCGTGGGTGACGGTCAACAACCATTCCGGCGCCGAGTACAAGGACGCACGGCTGAAGCTGGTCGGCGGGGACGTGCAGCGCGTCATCCCCGCGGCGCAGCGGTTTCAGATGGAGCAGTCCGGATGGAGGACCGAATCCCCGAGGACACGAGGCAAGCCGGAGTTCGCCGAGAAATCGTTTTTCGAATACCACCTCTACACGCTGGAGCGGCCCACGACGATTGCCAACAACAGCGAGAAGCAGATCGAGATGTTCCCGCCGGTGTCCAGCGTGCCTGTGAAGAAGCGGCTCGTGTATTATGGCGGGCGCGGCATGTACAACTACGGGCGCTACGGCGGACAGCCCAACCAGGAACGCAACTTCGGTCTGAACACCAACACCAAGGTGGACATTTACCTCGAATTCAAGAACGAGAAGAAGGCCAACCTCGGCATTCCGCTGCCGGCCGGGAACGTGCGCGTGTACAAGCGCGACCCGGACGACAAGGTCATGGAGTTCATCGGCGAGGACGAAGTGGACCACACACCGAAGGACGAGACGGTGCGCTTGCGAATGGGCTCCGCCTTCGACGTGACGGCCGAGCGGCGGCAGGTGAACTTCGAATGCAAATACAACGAGCACTGGATCACCGAATCGTTCGAGATCAAGGTCCGGAACCACAAGAAGGATGAGGTCGAGGTCCTGGTGCAGGAGGACCTGTACCGCTGGGTGAATGCGGAGATCACGCAATCGTCGCAGCCGCATGAGAAGATGAGTTCGCAGCGGGCGTTGTTCCCGCTGAAGGTGAAGTCGGACGGCGAGGCCGTGCTGACGTACACGGTGAAGTACACGTGGTGAAGCGGATTCCCCCGGCAGCAGGACGCGGGGTGGATGAATCCGCGTACTCAACGCTACCGCTTGCGGCTCACTTCACCGCGGCCTGCAGAGTGAAGCTCGCCGGCGCGTAGGCCTGCATCTGGACGCTGAACGCTCGGTCCTTGACCGGGATCGGCTGGCCTGCGGGCCGGCCACGCAGGTCAACGGGCTGCACCGCCGTGACGTCCAGGCCTGCGGGCAGACGCACCTCGCACGCGCCGGCCTTACCCGCCTGTTCCCACAGCCGCAACACCGTGCCTTCGCCGTCGGGGTTCGTGCCGAACGCCGTCACAGCGACGCCTTTGCGCGACAACTCCAGGTCGCTCTGCGTCGCGGGCAGCGTGCCGGCCGGTCCGTCCGCGAAGGCGCCCCGCAGCGGCGCGCGCGCTTCGAGACACGGCGTAACGAGCGACGCCTCGGCATCGTACTTCTCAACGGCCCACACACGCACGCGCGAGGTCCACGTGCCGCTGTTCCACATGCGAAAATTCGTGGTCCACTGGTTGTTGAACACGTTGACGAAGACGATCGGCTTACGCGGCGTCCACTGCGGCGTGTAGCGCCACAGGCCCGGCTGGCCGAGGCTTACCATCGGGTGATCGAGCGGACACAGCCCCGCGCCCTTTCCTTCGCCGTCCAACACGGCCAGGCCGTTGTTCAGCCAGAAGCATTCGTTATTGCAGCCTTCTATGCAGTCCTTGGCCGGATCAACAATCGCGCCCAGTCGCGCCAGGCGGAACTGCGGCTCGTTCACCTTGAAGGGCAGGCAGATCCAGCCGGCTTCGGGCCACGGGTCGGCAGCCTTGTCGTGGACGGTGACCTCAACGTCCGCGTAAGGCAGTTGCTCGTACAGCGTCAATTTCGTCGTGACGGCGTGGCGCAGGCCGGCTCCCGCGGGCGCGGACATGACGGCCGTGATGGCGCAGTTGCCTTTCTCGAACGTCAGCGTTCCGTTGGTGGGAGAAGCCGCGGCGTACGGCGCCTGCTCTTTCGGCGGCATGTTCGGCTTGCCGATTTCGTTATTCGCCCAATCCGCCTGGATCTTCACGTATGCCTTGAGGAACGCTTTCGTGTTGTCCACGTCGAAGTGTTCGTAGAGGTATTGCCCGAAACCATACGGTGCGTTGGCGTCCACCAGTTCGCGGCCCGTCTTCTTTTCCACGAGCGACTTGGCGGCGCAGCGCGTGGGATCGAGGATGGCTTTGAAGGCCGAGCTTTCGATTGTCGCTCCCGCTTCGTCGCTCTTGAACGGCGACGGCGGCGCTTCGGCTTTGACAGGCACGTAGGTGCGGTAGCCCATCGGCGGAATGTCGCGCGCCAGGAAGCGCAGCGTGCCGTCCTTCTGTACCTGCACGGCCTCCGCGCCATCGGTGGGTTTCAGCGCCGCGAAGGCGCCCTTGTCCGCGGCCAGTGACACGACGCCGTCGCGCTTCCACAGCAGCGGGTTGTACACAACGATGCGCGGGCCGTCCGCCTTCACTGCCTTGGCGAGAGCGTCCAGGCCGCCGGTGAGCACGGGCGTCACGAGATCGCGGGCCTTCTCGATGTAGCCAGTGTGCTCAGCCCAGGATTCTTCGAGCCGCTTGAAACGCCCTGCCGCGAGTTCGGCTTTGAAGACATCGCTGTAGCCGAACTTGGTCCCCTTGCCGTATTGCGTGATCCAGTACTGCGCTCCACCCCAGGTGTGCTCGCCGTAGAGCAAGCTGTTTTCGTATGCGGCTGCCAGCGCCGGCGCGGCGTCCGGGACTTGCACGCCCCAGAGACGCAGTTGCGTCTGCAGCGCTTCCGTCGCGGCAAGCTGTGGGCGGATGTTGCGCGCGATGCTCGCCCCCGCGGGGTCGGCCATCAAGCCGTGAATCCATGTATCCGGCATGTCGCCGCGAACGACCGGCAGGTCGGGCTTCTCAGCGAGGATGGCGTCGCCGAAGTCAGACAATCTGCCAATGCGGACCTTGACGCCCGGCAGTCTCCGCGCGGCTTCGTCGAGCAGCTTCTTCACTTCGTCCGGCGTGGGCGGGCCGTGGTTGTCGCCGGTGTGCGTCAGCGCCAGCCATGTCTTGTAGGGCCAACCTTTCGGCGGGGTCAATCCCGTGCCGTAGCCTTCAGCCGTGTACATCGTCAGCAGCCGCGAACCGTCGGGGCCTTCCCAGTAGAAGAGCGGCGGAATTTTGGGCGACCTGCACGCGGCGTTGCAGCCGAGGTGCAGGAAGTCCACGCCCGCGTTCCGCAGCAGCGTCGGGACGATCCAGCAGTGGCTGGCAACGTCCGTCATCTTGGCGTCGCGCGGCAGCTCGCGGCCGATGTCGCGCGAGATGCGCGAGGCGAAGTTCATCCCGCGCACGAGGTCCTCGAGTTCCAGCGTTTCGGTGTGCGTGGTGAAGGGCAGCGCGTGGACCGCGAAGCGGCCGTCCTTGAGCGCCTGGAGCACGCGCTGCTTCCGCTCCGGTTTCTGGCCGTCCCAGTCCTCCAGAATCTTCTTCATCGGCCAGCCGGGGATCGTCCAGGCGAACTGCTGTTCGGGCGGCAGGTCCTTGTTGCGGTCCACCACCTGTAGCGCCTGGTCTATCATGCCGGTGCGGTAGCGCTGCACGACTTCGCGCGCCAGGGCGGTGTAGCCGATGTCGAAGTGCGTCTTGAACGCGATCACGACCTGCTCCACGCCCTTCGGCCGCGGCGGACGCTTGACCGCGCCTTCCGGCACTTTGCCCAGGCGCGCGCCGGGCGCGTACAACGCCAGGTGGTCGTAGAGCACCCAGCTCCCCTCGTCGCTGACGATCTCGATCTTGTTAACGCCGGCCTTGAGCAGGTTGGCGGGCACGGCGACCTCGAAGCGATGCGGCTTGCCTTCCGCGGGCTGGCCAAAGACCGACGCATCGCCGGCGCCCGCGGGCATCTGGTGTTCGGTGGCCTTGCCGTTGACGCGAATCGTCAGGCGCGGCGGCGATTTGGCTTGCGTGTCCACCAGCGCGACGTTCAGCACGGCATCGCCGGCGGGCGCGGCATCCAGCGCGAAGGCGATGGTGAACGTGTGCGGCTGGCTGCCGGCCCACGGGTCGGTCGGTCCGGGGTGGACGTACGGCCAGTCGCGCGCGGGGTTCGATTCGCCGACGATGAAGAAGCCGTCGGCGGAGTAGTCCGCGTATCCGCCGGGCGCGAGGGCGAATTCGCGCGTGTCGTTGTCGGCCTTGCCAATCTCCCAGAGCGGCGCCGTGTCGTCGCCGGCGAGCACGGCGTGGGCGACGAGTGCCGCCAGGCACAAAAGGAACGGGAACTTCGGAAGCCAGAGACTGGACACGTGCGGCCCTCCGAGGAGACAGCATCGGCATATTCATACCGGTATGCTCTGGCAAGAGGAAAGCGGGGAAACGGAGTTCACCGCGAAGACGCGAAGAGGTGCTCAGCGGTGCTTGTCCCGCTTGGCACGGCGCTGCTCCTCGAGGTTGCGCAGCGGCCAGACTGCCGCGATGTCGCCCTTCTTCCAGCCCATCATGGCCAGTTTCTCGCGGACGTAGTACTTGTAGTTGTCGTACGGCACGTCCTGAGGGATGCGGTGGTCGCCGTGCGGGATGAAAGCGCCCTCCTCGAACGTCTTCTCGATGCGCTTCAGTTCCTTGAGGATATCCGCGCGCGATTTGGCCAGTTCATACTTCGCAACCCCGCCGCGCAGCAGGATGCGCTTGCCGTATTCCTTGCGCAACCACACCGGGTCGCTGCCCGGGTGCACTTCCAGCGGGAACATGCAGTTGAGGCCCGCGTCGAGCCACAGCGGCACCAGCCTGCGGATGTCGCCGTCGCAGTCTGTCCAGATCACGTCGCAACCGTGCCGGCGGATGACCTCCATCACGCGCTTCACACGCGGGATGACGATCTCGCCAAACATCGTCGGGCTGATGAGCGGGCCGCTGCGGAAGCAGATGTCTTCCCAGCCCGCCGCGTAGTCCACCTGCACTTCGCTGAGCGCCATCTCCAACTGGCTGCAGAAGAGTCTCGTCACCGTCTCGACGATCTCCTCGACCAGTTCGCGGTCGTCGTACACCATGTATCCGAGCTGCTCGAAGCCGATCCAGTCGCGCGGCCAGCCGAGGAAGCTGCCAAACCACACTCCCACCGGCACATCCACGCGGCGCATCTCCTCGCCGACCTTCTTCCAGTCCACCTTGCGGCGGTCGGGATGCGCCGGGTCGAGGCGCTCCTTGAAGCGCTTCCAATCCTCGCGGTTGGCAATGGGGAACTTGATGTAGCGCGGGATCGTGTGAATGCCTTCAGTCTTCTCCTCGCAGATCAAGCCGTCGGGGTGCTGGACCACGCGGCTGTCGGCCTTGCTCTCCAGCACCTTCACCTCGCCCTCAAACGGCGGGTGCAGGTTCATCATGACCGGCAGGCCGCGCGTCGGCTCCACGCCAAAATACGCCTCGACCGAACCGGGGCCTTCGCCCGCGGTGATCTCCGCCGGCAGGCCCTCCCCGTGCCAGCGCTCGATAGTCTCGCTGAGATAGCCGAATTCCCAGTGCACGCCGCGGTCAATGGATTGGTAGTGCATCTGCCTGCAGAAACGCTCGCGGTGCGTGAGCGCTGGACGATGCGGGTCAACGATGCTGCCGGCCATGTGCGATCCCCCCAGACATGCGTGGCGTGACAATGGTCTGCGGATTATACGGGGAGCGGCGCGCGCGCGTAGCGCAAGTTTGAAACTTGCGCCACGGCCAAACATGGCCTTGAAAACGCCCCTGACGGGCTAGAATCCCGGTGTAGATGGTGAAAGCAAGTCGGATCGTCCGAGGATCGTTCGGAGACGGTAGAATGGCCACACAGCCCCAAGGTCCGGAACCGCGACGTGTTACCCGGTTTGTGCCGCGGCCCACCTCCAATCCACGCATGCCGTCGCCGGTGGCGCGGAAGGCGCCCACACCCCCGCCCGGTCCGGCACAGCCGGAAGCGGAGCCGGTGATCGTGGACGCGCCGCCTGCGCCGGCGGCGCCAGTGGCGGCGCCGGCCACGGACCGCGACGCTCAACGCCGGCAGGAGATTGAGGCGCTGCGGGCGCAGTACGGGAGCTGCATCTGGCGGATCTGGGCGCGCGTGGAAGGCGGCAACCGGATTACGTTCGCCCCGATTTACATCCAGGTTGACGCCGAGGACCGTGACGACGGCACCACACTGATCCGGCACGCCGGGCGGAGTTGGGTCTTCCAGACCGCGACCGTTGACACCGAGGTGCTGGGCATCGAACGCGCCATCGAGGAGCGTTGGATCAACCGCGAAGACTACCGAGCGTTCCTTTTCTGATCAGCCACAGAGGACACAGAGCGCACAGAGAACGGATGTTTGTGGTTTGCAGTTTGTGGTTCGTGGTTGATGGGGTCGCGCGTGCGCCGTGAACCATAAACCACAAACCATGAACCAGAAACCATTCGTTCACACCGTGTACTTCCCCGCTTCGATGCCCGCGATAAGCTCCTGCAGCAGCGCTATGGACGCCGGCGGAAAGCGCCACTGTGCGGTGAGCTCGGGGGTGAGCAGCCCGCGCAGTTGCGGCAGGACCAGCATCTCCTTTGCGTCGTCGCTGGTGAGCGAGCGGTCGAGGTAGCTCTGCTCGTCAAAGTTGTCGAAGAAGCTGCGCAGCCCCTTCTCCTTGTCGCCGCCGACCTGCTTGAAGTCCTGCCCGTAGATGTGGAGCGAGAAGGAGTAGTCCGCGTAGCTGCCGAGCTTGACGGGGCGGCCGGCCTTCGCGGCAATCTGCTGCGCAATAATCTGGAAGAAGAACGTCAGCCCGATGACGTTGTCGGGCCAGGCCTTGAAAAGGTCGCGTGAACGCCACGCGGTCGAGACGTTCAAGCGCAGGTTGCCGGCGGCGTCTTCCGGGCAGCGGAACTGGACCTCGCGCAGGCAGGGCACGTCCTCCTTGAGGAACGGGTCGAGGTTCGGCACCGACGTGGTGGCGATGGCGCGCCGCGTGTAGGGCGTCTTCGCAACGCGCTCAACGGCCATCTCGACCTGGTTCACCGTGGAACCGTCAAGGTCCGGGTGCGCGACGAGGCGCTGGTGGTAGGTGTACGGCCATTGGTGCGCGGAGAGTTCGCCGCCGATGGCTTCCTTCAGCGTGGCGATGGGCAGCACCAGGTGGTCCTTCGCGCCCATGATCTCCGCAATGTACGTGCCGATCTCGCAGAAGGACACCGGCGGGTAGCGCGGCTGCGCAAACGGATCGGCGATCTCGATAAGCACGCGCGCGTCGCGGCTGGGCGGGTCAATGTACTCCCCATCCTCCTTACGGTCGTATTCCGTGCGGATGGCCAGTCCGTGTTCCCAGACGGCCTTCATGGCGCGGTAGTGGGCCTGCGGGAGCGAATCGGCTTGGACGTGCAGCGTGGGGATGCGGCCTGGCGCGGCATTGGGCATGCTGGACTCCGTGAAGCAGCGGTCTCACAACAGAACAGGCGCGGAACTTAGCGCAAGCAGCGGCGTGCAGCAACGAAGAAAACGCGCGCTGCGTCTTGCTGGCACAGGCCGCGGATTCGGCGGAGGTGAGAAGCGGCGAATCGGCGTGTGTACATGGCCGCGCGAAATAGTACAATTTCTTTCGCGAATGAGGTGCGAGCCGAGAGGCTGTCGCATCCCGACAGGGGGCCTTGGCCATGCTTCAGTCACTGAAAGGCGTCTACCGGAACGGGAAGGTAGAATTGCGCGAAAAACCGCGCGGGCTTCGAAAAACGCGGGTCATCGTCACGTTCCTGCCCGAGCAAAGGACGCCCGCCACGCAGCCAAAGCTCTCGCGAAAAGAGGCGGCGGAGTTGCGGGCCAGACTGGGTTCATGGGAGAAGGATTGGGACGCTCCGGGAATGGAGGCCTATGACACGGAGGACGCCCGATGAGCACAGACACTGCTGCCTCCGCGTCGCCGGCCGATGGTGTTCACGCCATGGTCCCGCGCGAGAAGATGAACCCCTGGGCGCGGCTCCTGCGCGACACCTACGCCATCACGCCGGGCCTGCGCCTCATCCGCACCGAGTTCGGCTACTACTGCCTGGACGAATGGAAAAAGCAGGGCATGCCGGAGAACGTCCCGTTCGACAAGCTCTTCGATTACGATCGCGGCGGCTGGCACAGCCTCGGGCAGCTTGGCTGGTGCGAAGCGGCGCTGTCGCCCGTCTTCGAGACGAAGGTCATCGAGGACCGCGGCGAGCACGAGGTCGTGCAGGACTTCGCCGGCCGTCACGTGCTCTTCTTCACAGGCCGCCGCGACGGCTTCATGCCCGAGTACATCGGGCATCCCGTCACCGACATGAAGTCGTGGGAAGAGAACATCAAGTGGCGCATGGACCCCACAACGCCCGCGCGCTACGCCGACCTCGCCAAGCGCATGGAAGCCGCGAAGGCCGCGGCCGCGGAGGGCTTCATGATCCAGCAGGGCCTCATCGGGGGCTACATGTACCTGCGCAGCCTGATGGGCCCCGAAGCGCTGCTCTACGCCGTCTACGACATGCCGGAGGTGATCCACGCGTGCATGGAACAGTGGTTCAAGCTCGCGGATGTAGTCATCGCGAAGCACCAGGAGCACGTGACGATTGACGAGATCTATTTCGCCGAAGACATCTGCTACAACCACGGGCCGCTGATCTCGCCGGACATGATGCGCCGCTTCCTCTTCCCGTATTACCAGCAGCTCATCACGAACCTCAAACGCCGGCAGATTGACAAGACGCGCCACCTGTTCCTGCAGATTGACACCGACGGCGACTGCCGCCCGGTGATCCCCGTCTACAAGGAAATCGGGATGGACTCGATGAGCCCCTTCGAGGTCGCGTCGGGCTGCGACGTGGTCGAGATCGGCCGGCAGTACCCGGACCTCGCCATTCGCGGCGGCATTGACAAGCGCGTGCTGGCGTCGGGGCGCAAGGCGATTGACGAGATGCTCGAACGCATCCTGCCCGCCATGCGCAAACGCGGCGGCTACATCCCCTGCTGCGACCACGGCGTGCCCGCCGAAGTGCCATACGAGGATTATCTGTATTACAGGAAGCGCTGCGTGGAACTGGGCGGGTGAGACCGAACGATCTCACCACAGAGACACAGAGGCACAGAGAACGGCGAAACAGATACAGGATACCGGAGGCCCGTGCCGCTGTTCGTCACCTCCAGTTCCTCTGTTCCTCTGTGCCTCTGTGGTGAATGTCCGTCACCCCGCGATCTTCGTCACCTCGATCGCGTTGGTCACCGCGCCCGGCGTGCAGATGGGCGTGGACGTGACCACCACCGCGTGTTCACCGGGCCCGGCCAGGCCGAGACGCACCGCTTCGCGGCTGGCGACGGCGAGGAACTCCTCCTTGCTGATGCCGGCCTCGCGCACGCACAGCGCCGGCACGACGCCCCAATACAGACTCGTCCGCCGCCATGCCGCCTCGGTGTTGGTCGCGCCCAGCACCATGGCGCGCGTGCGGCTTTTCGAGAGGAACAGCGCCGTCTCGCCGGTGCATGAACTGGTGATGAGCAGGCGCAGGTCCAGGTCCTCGATCATGCGGAACGCCGCGCGCCCGATGGTGTCGAGGATGCGGTTCGGCACGCTCTCCGGCTTCGGGACGCTGTCCAGGTTGATCAGCAGGAACTCTTCGGTCTGCAGAGCGATCTTGTGCATCATCTGCACCGCTTCGGCCGGATAGCGCCCCGCGGCCGTTTCGCCGGAGAGCATGACCGCGTCCGTGCCGTCCAGGATCGCGTTGGCGATGTCCGAGACTTCCGCGCGGTTCGGCTGCAGGTTCGTCATCATGCTTTCCAGCATCTGCGTGGCCACGATCACGGGGCGGTCGAGGTGGTTGCAGCGGCGGATGATGCGTTTCTGCAGCGGCGGCAGTTGCTCCACCGGCAGTTCCACGCCCAGGTCGCCCCGCGCCACCATGATGCCGTCCGCGGCCTCGATGATCTCGTCAATGCACGCCACCGCCTCGGGCTTCTCGATCTTGGCGATCACCCGCACGTCTTTGCCGGCCTTCTGCAGGAGTTGCTTGACGCGCAGCACGTCGTCCGGATCGCGCACGAACGACAGCCCGACGTAGTCCACGCCCGCGTCCACGCCCGCGCGCAGGTCGGACATGTCCTTGTCCGTGACCGACGGCGTGGACAGTCTCACGCCCGGCAGGTTCATGCCCTTGTTCGATTTCAGCCCGCCGCCGCGCGTCACCGTGCAGGTCACGTCCCAGCCCTGCGTGGACTCGACCCGCAGCTCCATCTTGCCGTCGTCCAGCAGGACGCGGTCGCCTTTGGCGACGTCCGCCGCGAGGCTGGCGTACGTGCTGGAGATGCGCTCCGGCGTGCCCTCGGCGTCGTCGCTGGTGACGACGATCCGCGCGCCCTCGGCCAGCGGCACTTCGCCGCCGCGCATGGCGCGCACGCGCATCTTGGGGCCGCACAGGTCCTGCAGCACGGCCACCGGCGTGTTCATCTCCCGGCTGATGTCGCGCACGCGCTTGATGAGCGCGCAGTTCGCCGCGCATTCGCCGTGCGAGAAGTTGACGCGCATGACGTTGACGCCGCATGCGATCAGCGTGCGGATCATCTCCGCTTTGTCCGACGCTGGTCCGAGCGTCGCGACGATCTTGGTACGCCGGAATGGTTGCCGCTTGCTCAGGCTTGCAGTCCCGTTGCTCATGCGCCCCTCGCTTTCCGATGCCCCAATCTACATTGAGCTATCGGCTTTGCATTTTGAATTTTGCATTTCATCGTTCATCGTTCATACTTTATCGTTGCCGTGAACGAGGGTAAGGTCAACGCTTGGCACTACGCGACACGCCAGCCGACGCGCGTGCGGTGGCGTGACGGCCGCATCACGCACTTCGAATTCTCCCCGGCGGCTCCCGAGAATGTGTGGATCGCGCCGGCGCTGCTGGACCTGCAGGTCAACGGCTTCGGCGGCGTGGATTTCCAGCAGGACGGCCTCACACTCGAGCAGTTGCTCACCGCCACGCGCCAGCTCCACGCGGCGGGCTGCGCGCGTTTCTTCCTGACCATCACCACCGATGCCTGGCCGAAACTGACGGGCCGTCTGAAGGCCATCGCGCTCCTGCGCGCGCAGTCGCCCGTGCTGCAGTCGGCTATCGCGGGCTGGCACATCGAAGGCCCGTTCCTCTCGCCCGAACCCGGTTTCTGCGGCGCTCACGACCCCGCTGTCATGTGCGACCCCACGCCCGAACGCATCGCCGAACTGCGCGAGTTGACCGCGGGCGACCCGGTCCTGCTGACGCTGGCGCCCGAACGCCCCGGTGCGCTCGACGCCATCGCGCAGGCCACCAGGTCGGGGATCAAAGTCAGCCTCGGCCACTGCAATCCGTCGGCTGACGTGCTGACGCTCGCTGTGCACGCGGGCGCCGTCTCATTTACGCATCTGGCCAACGGCTGCCCGCAGCAGCTTGACCGCCACGACAACATCCTCTGGCGCGTGCTCGAAACATGCGGCCTGCAGGTCGGCATTATCCCCGATACCATCCACGTTTCGCCGCCGCTCTTCCGCATTATGCACAGGCAACTGGGGAACAGCCGCATCTGGTACACCAGCGATGCCGTCGCGCCGGCGGGCGCGCCGCCCGGACGCTTCAGGTTGGGCCGCCTGGAAGTCGAGGTGGGGCCGGATCAGGTGGTGCGGCAGCCGGGACGCACGAACTTCGCGGGCTCGGCGCTGCGGCCCATCGAAGGCGTGCTGCGCGCGGCGCAGATGCTCGGCTGCCCCTGGCAATCCGCGTGGCACTCCTTTGCCGCCGTGCCAAGCGCCCTGATGGGCCTCGAGTCCGCTCTGGCCGTCGGCAAGGATGCAACCTTCTGCGTGCTCGAAACGTCTCCGGATGGAACGATCACGCACGCAACGATGCACCTCAAAGGCGAAGGCCAGGACATCACGCTGGATACCAGAGGATGTGCCGCGGGCGTCCCGCCCGCAGCGGCACCTGCCATGCCCACGATCACTTCTGGTTGATGTGCACGACCTTTGCCGGCGGGAAGCCGTTGAAGTACGTCGAGGAGGCGTGGCTGTACGCGCCGATGTTCTCGCTGTAGACCAGGTCCCCCAGTTCGAGCTCCGGCAGTTCTTCCGCCAGCGAGACGGTGTCCAGAGCGTCGCAGGTCGGGCCGAAGACGGCGCAAATCTGCGCCGGCCCCTTCTTGAGCGCCTTCACGTGGTACTTGCAGTGGTCGAAGATGATGCCGCTGAAGGTGTGGTACACGCCGTCGTTGATGTAGTAGCAGCGCTTGCCGTCGCGGTCGGCCTTGCCGACGACCTCGGCCACCAGCGTGCAGGCGGTGGCCACGAGGAAACGGCCGGGTTCGGCGAGGATCTGGATCTCCTTCGGGAACAGCCGTTCCAGTTCCGCGTTGATCTTCTTCGCCAGGAGACGGAAGGGCCCGACGTTCTCATCGTAGGGCGCGGGGAAGCCGCCGCCGATGTCCAGCAGGAACATCCGCGTGTAGCCGCGTTCCGCGGCTTCCTTGAAGATGTTGGCGGCGAGGTTGATGGCCTGCACATAGTTCTCGAAGTTGGTCGTCTGGCTGCCGACGTGGAAGCTGAGGCCCTCGACCATGAAGCCGGCCTTCTCCGCCGCGAGGATCAGGTTCACGGCCTCGCCCGGGGCCGCGCCGAACTTGGAGGACAACTCGACCATCGCGCCCGTGTTCGGCACCTTGAGGCGCAGCGCCAGGCCCGCGTGCGGCGCGTGCCTTCCGATTTTGCCGATCTCCTCGAGATTGTCGTACGTCACGAGGGGCTTGTAGCGGTCAAGCTGCTCCAACGCTTCGGTCGCCTTGATCGGGTTGGCGTAGATGATCTTGTCCCAGACGTAGTCCTGCCGCGCCTGCGCGGGCATGTCCTTGATGTTCTCGTACACGATCTGGAACTCCGGCATGGACGCAACGTCGAAACTGGCGCCCACGTCAAAGAGCGTCCTGATAATCTCCGGCAGGGGATTGGCTTTCACGGCGTAATAGGCCTGCACGCGCGGCAGGTACTTCTTGAACTGCGCGTAGTTCTTCCGCAACTGTTCGTGGTCCACGACGAACAGGGGCGTGCCGTGCTGGTCGGCGAGTCTCTTCAGCCTGGCCGGACTAGCCATGAGCGCTCTCCTTCTCTCATGGGCGGGACGCCCATGCTACTTCCCTTCCGTGATCAGGAAATTCTTGAACTGCCAGGGGTCCTGCGTGTCCAGATCGGGGGCGTTGTAGCCCTCGAAGCGGTTCTGGTAGTCCCGCAGCGGCGTCCAGGCCGAAGGCCGCGACACGTTCTTGCCGAGGTAGGGCCTGGCGATCTTCAACACGAAATCGTGCGGCAGGTCGTCCGGCACGCAGACGCCCATGTGCGGGTTCCGGATGGCCCACAGCGCCGCCGCCACCACGCTGATGGCGACCTGCATGGTGGTGGCGTTCTGATGCGGCACCAGCCGGCGCGCCTGCTCAATGCTGAGGCTCGAGCCGGTCCACCAGGAGTTGTAGGCGTGGCCCATCAGCAGGGCACCGAGGATGTCCTCGCCGCTGACGATCTCGTCCGTCATGATCCTGAGCCGCGGCTGCAGTTCGTAGTCCCGGCCGCGCAGTTCGTGGAGCGAGACGACGGCGCAGTCGCACGGGCAGTAGGCGTAGTGCACCGTCGGGCGGTAGACGGGCTTCCCGTCCTGCCACACGGTCAGGTGGTCGGAGATGGTGAACGCCTCGCCGTGCCGCACGATCATGCCGACGATGGGGTAGTCGGGCACCCACGACCTGACCCAGGTGTTCATCCCCATGCGCGCCAGACAGATCTGGTTGCGCGGACCTTCGGCGTGCTGATAGGCCAGCGGGGGCAGCCACTTCTCGTGCGTGCCCCAGCCCATCTCGGCCGTGGTGATGCCTTCCTCGCGGAAGCCTTCGATGCTCCACGTGTTCACGAACTCGTCCACTTCCTTCGGGCGGTCCGCAATCTGCGTGTCGCGTTCGGAGCAGTGGATGACCTTCACGCCCAGCTTCATGGCCAGCAGGTTGAACTCGCCGCTCGCCAGATGCTGCTGTACCTCTTCCTTCAGCGCCCCGGTCGCCTTACGGTCCGCGATCAGCTTCCTGGCGATGTCCACGAGGCCCTGTTTGGTCCAGTGCGAGATGAGGCCCGGGTTGGCGCCGTGCTCGAGGATCGCCGTCGGTCCCTTCTCCGCCCATTGGGACTTCAAGCGCCGGATGTTCATGTGGCGCCAGTACAGCGTCTTCTCCGTCGGGGGCTTGTTCTTCGCGCCGGCGTACGGGTCCCAGACCTCGACGGAGGTGTCCACGTAGAGGACGCCGTGCTCGTGGCACCACTGCAGCAGCTCGCAGCAGTCAATGTTCCAGGCCAGGTCAATCAGGAAATCGCCGGGACCAAGATACTTGGCGAGCGTCGCCCCGAGATTGCCCGGCGCGACCCGCTTGCGGACGAAGCGCACGCCCTGGGCGATCCACGGCTCGAGCGCTTCGCGCCGGTCCTCGAAATCCATCACCGTGATGTTCTGCAGCGGGACCGCGATGTGCTTATACAGGATCGGCAGCGTGCACTGCGCGACGGCGCCGTAGCCCAGCATGAGGACCTTCTTGTCAAATGGCAGCACCGACGCCTCCTAGAGCGCCCGGCGTGGCGCTTTCCCCGATCGCGTTCAGCCGAATGGCAGCGTAATACCGGTTTTGTGCTCAACACGTCAAGCTAAAACTTCTCGGCTTAGCGATTCGCGGGAGCGTTTTTCGGAGCCGGCGCGGCGACGCGGCAACAGACACCGCGGCAGTCACGGCGAGGAACGGTTACTTCGCCAGCTCCTTCTCGACGGCCGCGACGACGGCTTTGGCCAGTTCCTTGTAGCCCGCGGGCGTGAAATGCACGTCGGCCGGCTGCTGGAGCTCCGCCAACCTGGGCCGCGCGACGGCGCACAGGTCGTTGATGGCAATCTGGCTCTCCTGCATCACCTTCGCCGCCACTTCATTGTACTTTGCCTCATCGCCGCTCACGCGACCCATGGCGCCCGGCGGCACGGGAGTGGTCGAGCACCAGATCAGCCGCGCGCCGGTCTTGCGCAGCCGCTCCACCAACTGGCGCAGGTTCTTCTCGTACTTGTCCAGCGCCACCAGTTGCTTCCCCTGTTCCACCGGCACGCGCTCGCCCTTCGCGTTGACGTGCTTCAGGTCGTGCAACCCGAAGTTGAAGTGAATGACCGTCCATCGGCCCTCGCCCAGCCATTCGCTCAGCTTCTTCAGGCCCGTGAGCGTGGATTCGCAGTTGTCGCTGGGATGGATGACCTCGGCCTTGCCCTTCAGCAGTTCCTGCACGATCGGCGTGTAGCCGATCGAGATCGAATCGCCAATCAGCAGGACACGCGGCAGGCCGTCGCCGGCCTTCTTCTCTTCCGCCTGCGCCGCGGCGAAGGTCAACGCTGCCGCAACCACCGCTCCGGCTGTCCCCATACGCATGCTGGACCTCCTCGATGACGCACTGTCACGTCCCGGTTCCGTTGGCCGGCTCATGCTCCAGGAATCTCCGGATTCCCGGCGTGGGCCGCTCGTCGAAGATGTGCTCCGGCGTGCCCTGCGCGGCAATGACGCCGTCCTCCATGTACACGACGCGGTCGGCCGTGTCGCGGGCGAAATCCATGTCGTGCGTCACGACGAGCATGGTGATGCCCTCGTCGGCCAGTTCGCGGATGACCTTCAGCACTTCCGTGGTCATGACGGGGTCGAGCGCCGAGGTCACTTCGTCGCACAGCAGCACGTCGGGGTTCATCGCCAGCGCGCGGGCGATCGCCGCGCGCTGCTGCTGCCCGCCGGACAGCGTCGCGGGGTCGCACGGGTGCTTCTCCCACAGACCGACCTTCCGCAGCATCGTCTCGGCAAGGCCGCGCGCCTCCTGCTCGCCCAGGCGCAGCACGTGCCGCGGGCCGCACATCACATTCTGCAGCACCGTCAGGTGCGGGAAGAGGTGAAAACGCTGGAAGACCATGCCCACGTGCCGGCGCACCAGCCGCGCCTGTTCCTGCTCCGCGCGCGTGAAGTGGTGCTCCTCCGGGCAGCCCTCGCTGACCACCTCGCCCTTCAGCAGCACGCGGCCGGCTTCGTAATGCTCCAGCAGGTTCAGGCAGCGCAGAAAGGTTGACTTGCCGCAGCCGTTGGGGCCGATGATGGCCACCACGTCGGCCGTCGCGACCGACAGGTCAATGCCCCGCAGCACCTTCTTCGGGCCGAAGCTTTTGTGGATGCCCCGGGCCTCCAGGATCGGCGCCGTCTTTGCTGTCTCCGTTACCCCTTGATCCACGCCTTGGCCTTTCGTTGCCCGTCAATCCAAAATCGCAAATCAAAAATCCCAAATACCGTCAGTGCCCGTGCACCTGTTCCACGTGCAGTTCGTGAGCGCCCTGGACTTTCAGGCGCTTTTCGAGGTACTTGCCCAGCATGTAACACGCCAGCGACATGATGAGGTACAGCACGGCCGCCGCGACCATCATTTGCGCCGTGGTGCTGCGTTCCTTGCCGATGGACTTCGCCCGATCGAGCAACTCTGGCACGCCGATGACGCTGATGAGGCAACTGTCCTTCAGCATTGCGATCAGGTCGTTGATGAGCGGCGGGACGACAATGCGGAACGCCTGCGGCAGGACGATGATGCCGAACGCCTGCCGCTCGCTTAAGCCGATGGACAGCGCCGCCTCGCGCTGGCCCTTGTCCACAGCCTCGAGCCCCGCGCGCAGAATCTCCGCCTCGTACGCCGCGTAGTTGGCCGCCAGGCAAATGATGCCCGTGGTGAATGCATCCAGCGTCAGCAGCTTGGTGTTGAGCTCCTGCCCCACCTGGGCCAGCGAAAAATAGACGAGATAGACCTGCACCAGCAGCGGCGTCCCGCGGATCACCTCGATGTACGCCGCGGCCGGCCAGGAGAGCCAGCGGTGGCGCGACATGCGCATCCAGGCGAGCAGCAGCCCGACGACCACCGCGAGCGGCATGCTGGCCGCGGTCAGCAGCAGCGTGTTCTTCGCCCCGGAAAGGAGCGACGTGAGCGCCAGGTCGTTGAAGAGGAAGTCCACGATTGCCCTTGTCCGCAACCTCCCGCTACACTTGCACCCCGCCGATCACGACCGCTTGCTACGGGCTGCCAGCTTTGGCTATTGGCTATTGGCCCGCGGCTGCGACGCACGCAACCAATAGCCAAGAGCTAATAGCCAATAGCCGCGTGCCTACTTCTCGCGCACGCCCACTTCCTTCTGCCGGTCGTTCCAGATATTCCACTTCTTGTAGATCTCTGCGAGTTCGCCGTTCTGCTTCATCAGGGCCAGAATGCGGTTTGTTTCGGCCAGCAGCGCGGCATCTTCCTTGCGCACAGCGACGCCGTACCTGCCGGGGCTGAACGTCTTCGGGACGTTGTAGACCTTCGGGTTCGGGCCGGCGTAGTATTCGGCGATCATCTGTTCCTGCACGACCCCCTCGACGCGCTTCAGTTCGAGGTCCTTGTACGGCATGCTGGAGTCCTCGTAGGAGCTGAGCTGTTCCTGGGCGAAGCCCGCGCGTTTGAGCACGTTGTTGGCCTCGGCGCCGCTGAGCGTTCCGATCTTCTGGCCCTTCAGGTCGTCCAGCGTTTTGTACTTGTCCTTGTCCTCGACGCGCACGGTCAGCATCTGCTCATAGATGTAGTACGGCTCCGAGAACGCCATCCGCTTCTGCCGTTCGGCGTTGATCTCGATGCCGTTCATCACCATGTCCACACGGCGCGCCAGCAACGCTTCCGGCAGCGCGTCCCAGGCGTTGCGCACCATCTCGTGCTTGACGCCCATGTGCGCGGCGAACTTGTCCATGATGTCCATCTCGAAACCGATGACCTTCTCCACGTCCTTGTCCTTCGGATCGAAGAACACGAACGGCGCGCCGCCGCTCGGGTCCGCGCCCCACTTCAGCACGCCCTCGCGCTTGATGCGCGCCAGCGTATCCTCGCCGCTGCCACAGCCGGACAGCAGCACGACGAGCGCCGCAATGCAGGCGAACACGACGCACACTATGCTTCTTTTCATGGCGGTTTTCCTTCAAACCAACAATGCCACGGCGCCTTACGCGCCGCGTCACACCTGCGCCTTGGCCTTCAGGAAGAGCAGCGCGCCGCTCAACACCAGCACGGACGTCCCTTCCTGCACGGTCCAGCGCAGCGGCATGCCGGCGAGGCAATCCACCACCACAATGCCCACGCCGAAGACGATGCCGGCCCAGATGAGGTACGTGAGCACGAGCGCGAAGCGGCGCACGTCCAGCGACACCAGCCACATGAGGCCGCCGTGCATGGCGTAGAAGGCGGACGTTGAGCGGGCGAGGTATTCGACGATAGGCCCGTCAGGGAACTTCCCGAGCCCGAGCCGCTCATGGATGACCGCCATCCATTCCCTGGGGAAGAAGACGGGGACAATGGCCAACCCGGTGATGACGGCGGTTATCCTGAGCACCAGCACCAGACGGCGTTCCCACGCCGCGGCTGCCGCAGTCGCCGGCGTTACCTGCTCGGCCATAGTCGTCGTCCTCCAAGCATCAGTCTTCCGGCCTGTACTCCGCGACCTTGACGCGCGTCTCCGGGATGCCGATCTGCATCTCGGGCGGCGCATTGCCGGGCCGCTCCGCGCTCTTCAACATCTGGATGAAGCGCTGCACGGCGGGCGTGAGCGGCTTGTGGCGGCGCAGGACGATGCCCACCGGCCGGACGAGTTCCGTCATGGCCAGCGGAATGGCGACCAGACGTCCCGCCGCCAGTTCGCGCTGGATCGTGGGTTCCGGGAGGATGGAGACGCCGACGCCGATCTCGATCGCCTGCTTCATCGTCTCAATGTTGTCGAACTCCATCACGATGTTGATGTGCGAACGCTGCTGCTTGAGACTGCGGTCAATGGCCTTGCGGATGGGCAGGTCGGGGTCGAAACCGATGAACTTCTCGCCTTCCAGGTCAGCCGCCGTAATCAGCTTCTTGCCGGCCAGCGGGTGGCTGGGATTGCACACGCACACCATCTTCTCGGCGCGCCAGGGGATGGTCGTCACGCTTCTGTCCTTGCGCGGATAGGACATGATCCCCAGGTCGGCCTCCTCGTTCACCACCGCGTCGTAGACCTTATTCGGGCGGAGATACTCCAGCCGCACCTTGGCTTGGGGATACTCGGTCATGAAGCGCTGCATGTAACGGCTGAGGTCGTAGAGGCCGACGGAGTAGATCGCCGCGACACGCACCGGACCGGCCAGGGTGGTGCTGGAGAGTTTCATCTGCGCTTCCAGCTTGCTGTAGTCCGACAGCAACGCCCGCACCCCGTCGAAGTACCGCCGCCCCTCGGGCGTGACCGCGAACGGCCGCTTGCTCCGGTCCATCAGCCGCACGCCCAAGTCGTGTTCCAGTTGCTGAATGGCCTGGCTGGCCGCCGACTGCGTGATCTGGTTGGCGCGAGCGCCGCGCGAGAAACTCCGCAGACGCAGGATGTCACAGTACAGCTTGAGTGTCTCGAGGTTCATCGAGTCTCCACGCTCTCCGATTAGCTGTCCTTCTTTGAACCAACACCAATATCATACATTGTACGTCTATGCCACAGCAATTTGTGAAACGCACGAGACAGAAGGTCACAAATCTAGTCTGAATTGCCAGATATGAACTGCGTTCCAACTGCAGTTGAGTGCAATTCTAATAAGCATCACCAATACAGCACGGCATATGATAGTTAGTATTGATCATACTCGATGGCTGTTGTACTGTTGTACTAACTGAAGGCGGTCTTCTGCCTCCCGAAGGGCAGCAAGGATCATGCGTTCAGGTGGAGCAGCAGCGCGATGAGGGCGAGGCCGGCCACGGAGGCGGCCGCGAGGATGAAGCCGCGCTGCACGCTGGTGCGCCGGGCGTAGGCGCCGATGAGCATGGGGATCGCCGTGCAGCCCAGCCCGCCCAGGGTGAAGAAGACGCCGATGGCCCGACCGTGCAGCGAGGGGTCAAAGTGCCCCAGCAGCACGGCCAGCAGGGTGGGGTAGATGGGTCCGAAGATCACGCCTACGGCCAGCACCAGCGCCGCCGCCAGTCCGCGCCCCCGACACAACACGACCGCCACCCACACGCCGACGCTCACCACGGAGAGGGCGAGGATCACAATTGTCTCGGCGCCCTTCGGGAGGGTGAAGGCGGCGACCAGCCGCGAGGCCGTGTACGCGATCCAGAAGCCGGAGAGGAGGGCGGCGGCGGAGCCTTCCTTCATGCCCTTGTCGGTCACGTACGTGGTTGCCCAGGTCGCCATCGTCGCCTCGGCGGGCATGTAGAAGAACAGGCCCAGTGCGCAGAGCCACATGACGCCGTCGCCCAGCAGGGCGCGGAGGCCCTGGGCGGCGGCCGGCGCCGCCGCTTGCGTGTCCGGCGCGGGGGCGAGGGCGGGGAACTGCGTCACGCACGCGAGGGCGGCGATCACGACGCCGGAAATTGCGAGCAGGAGGAGGGTATTCCGCAGCGCGAGCCGCCGCACGAGGAGGGCCACGCCCACCGGGGTGACGAACGAGCCGATGCCGAAGATGAAGCACCCGAGGTTGAGGGCGTAGGCCTGGGTGCCGCCGAAGGCAGGCTGCGAGAGCGGGTTGACGACGTTGATGAGCGCCCCCCATCCGGCGCTCAGCAGCAGGATGGCGACCAGGACCATCCAGTACGCCGTCGCCCGTGCGAAGAGCAGCAGGCTGGCGGTGAAGAGGATGGCGCCGCCGATGGTCACGGGCTGCTTGCCCAGGTGGTCGCTCAGGAAGCCTGCTGCGAGGATCACGGGAATCAGAGTGAAGCCGAAGGCGGCCAGGAGCCCGCCGATGCGCGCCTCGTCAATCTGGAGCTTGCGCGCCAGGGTGACCTTGATGCTGCCGAGCAGGGCGGTGCCCATGCCCGTGGCGACGAGAATGGCGATCACAAGCAGGAGCAGCAGGCTCATCCGGGATGCCTCCAGACAGGGGCGGGAGCGGAGCAGGCGAGCAGGACCACGCTGAACAAGCATAGCGCGAGAGAGGTGAGCCGGCAAAGCGCTTTCCGCCACTGCGTGTGGCCCGGTACCGGAACCTTGAGTCTGGCGCCACCCCCGGCTGAAACCTACGTTGCCGTCGCGCCAGACTGGCTATACTCTTTCCTCCAGCGACTCTCACCAGTCTGCGCCACTCGCGGAGGCACCACGCTATGAGCACCTCCCTCTCGTTTTCACCGGCATGTCGTGGAGTTGTGCTGGCGGCCGCGGCGTTCATGGTTTCGACCGCAACGGTCGTCTGCAGTGTCAGCGCCGAGGAGAAGGAAACGCCCGCCGTGACATACGGCTGGCGCGGCAACTGGACCGGGCTGTACCCCGACGCCACGCCCGTGACCGAATGGAGCCGGGAGCCGAAGGGTCCCATCTGGGGCCTGACCTGCCAAGCTGCCAAGCCCGCCGATGGCGCGCCCAAGAGCGGCCGGCCGCACGATAAGGGTCTCATCGTTGACTGGCTGGTTCTCGGGCCGCTTCCGGTGGCGGATGCCGTGGCGGGGTTCAACAAGGAGCAGATTCCTGACGAAGCCAAGCTCAGCCCGAACACCGATGAGAAGGTTGTGGTGCAGGCCTCCGGCCTGCCTGCAGCCGGGACGGCTGCACCGGCTGCACCACAAGAGCTGGCCTGGACGCGCCTGGAAATCAACCGCAAGATCACCTTCGGGCCGACGGAGCTGGAGTGGGCGAACCTTGGCGGCGACACCAAGCCCAGGAAGAACCGCATTGCCTATGCGCACAGCTATCTGTACTGCGATCACGGCGGCAAACTGGCGGCCGTGGCGGACCACGTCTGCGGCCTGAAGGTCTGGGTCAACGGCGCGGTGGTCTACAATGCGCCGCGCGCGGTCAGCGGCCTGGGCGCGTACACGCGTATCAGCAACTGTAAGAAGGAACTCGTTAACCCGCATTCAGCGATGTTTGAGTTCGAGGTCAAGCAGGGCTGGAACCGCATCCTCGCCAAGTCCAACAGCGACAACAGAGACGGCTGGAACGCGCTGCAGTTCTCGTTGCGCCTCGCGGATGCCGAGCCGGTCTCCTACGACGAGAAGAACATCGTCTGGGCGACGCCCATGCCCGAACGCACCAATGCCTGCCCGCTGATTGTGGGGGACCGCATCTTCACCGTTGCCGAACCCGACGAACTGCTCTGCCTCGACAAGAAGACAGGCAAGATACTGTGGCGGCGGCTCAACGGCTTCTTCGAGGCGACGACGGCGGAAGAGCGGAAGGCGTCGCCGGTGTTCGAGCAGATTGCGCCGCTGGCCGCGGAACTGGAGCAGACGTACGACTACGAGAAGGGCCTGGAGCTGCGCCGCAAGATTCAGGGTCTTCTGGCCAGCGTGGACAAGCAGAAGTACGACATCAAGTGGGACGGCCACCTCGCCGGCCATTTCGGCATCGTGGGTTTCAGCACCACGCCGTGCAGCGACGGCAAGAACGTGTACGTCTTCGTCGGCAACGGCGTGGCAGCGTGTTACGACCTGGACGGCAAGCGCAAGTGGATCACGCGCGTTCCCGCGGACCTCGTCGCCTACTCCTCTTCGCCCGCGCTCATCGCCGGCAAGCTGGTGACCAACCTGGGCACAATCCGAGCGTACGATGCCGAGACGGGCAAGCTCGCCTGGGAGCAGCCCAAAGCCGCGGGCGGTGTCGCGTCGCTTATCGCCGCGCGCGTCAAAGGCGTGGACGTGGTCTTCACGCAGAAGGAAGACGTGGTGCGCGCGTCCGACGGCGCGCTGCTGCGCAACAACCCGCGCAAAATCCCTGGCGACACAGGTTGGTCGCCGCCGGTGGTCATCGGCGATGTCATGTACCACGCGTGGAGCGCGTTCGGTTTGAACGTGGATGATTACTCCGGCGTTCAGGGCGATGAGTGGAAGCCGAAGATGGACGGCATTGGCGGTATCGCCGTTAACAAACTGCCCAACGGCGAGTGGATTGACAAATGGACGGCCACGTCGCCGCTGGTGCACAACGGCATCGGGTATCTCGTGGACATGTACGGCACGCTGTACGCCGTGGACGTGAAAGCCAAGAAGCTGTGCTATCGCAAGGACCTCGATTTCCAGCCCATCTGCCACTACAACGCCATCCCCGTCGCGGCCTGCCCGGCGCTCGGCGGCAAGAACGTCTACGTGATGGATAACCAAGGGACGTGCATCGTCTTTGAGGCCGGCCCCGAGTTCAAGCAGGTGGCGAAGAACCACATCGGCACGCTCATGCCGCGCGTCTGGCCCGTCCCGCCGCAGGAGGCGATCAGCTACGGCGCGGCGGTCTTCGACGGCAAGTACATGTTCATCCGCGGCGAAGGGCACCTGTATTGCATTGGGGAGAAGTAGGCGCGCCTTGACGAGAGGAAGCGCGCTGCCGGCAGCGGCGGCTTTGGGGGCTGGTGTGCGTAACAATGGAACTCACCGTTTCCGAACCTGCCGCGGGTGAGGAATGCGATTCACACCTCCTTGTCGGGCTCGTATCTCTCATACTCCTCAAGCAATGTCATCTGCCGAGATGATTGCGCTTCCGCTGAACCATAGAGAGACTCCACCGCCTCTTCAAACGTTGCCATCGCGTTCTCGTGGTGCTGCAGAAACCATTTCTTGTGGTCTTCGAGGTACTTTGCGCGAACACTAGGCCGCCTCAGATCGAGCGGTACCCTCTCCATTCTCGGGTCAACGCTGTCGAAGCCAGTGAACGCCATTCCCAGCCGCTCCCTGGTGATTGCGACATAGTCAGGGTTGATCTCGATACCTATCGCCTTCCGGTTGAGCTGCTGGCAAACGCGCAAAGTCGTCCCACTGCCCGAAAACGGATCTACCACAAGGTCACCCTCGTCTGATGACGCAAGAACCATGCGTTCAATCAAGCCCTCGGGCTTCTGTGTGGGGTGATCTTGTCTGTTCTCATTGCAGTAGTGCACATGAGAGAATCCCCAAACGTCCCCCGGATTGGCTCCGCGCATGTTGTTTCGATCTCGGAAATACTTCTGTGGTACGCGAACATTGTCCAGGTTGAACTTGAACTCCCCGGATTTCGTGAACATCAGAATGTCGTCGTGTCGAGGAGAGAACCCCTTGGTCTTTCCGATACCCTGCGTGTAGTGCCAGACAATCCAACTGTTGAAGCACATCCTCAGATCACGGTCCAAGATATCGTAAAGATATGAGATGCACCTGAAACCCATGAAAACATAGAGCGTCCCCGTCGGCTTGAGTATCCGATGGACTTGTCGGAGCCAGTTTCGCGAGAAGGACAGGTACTCGTCAAAGCCCTGGACATCGTGGTTGTTGCCGTAGTCCTTTCCCAAGTTGTACGGTGGATCGGCCACGACGAGATCCACCGAGCCAGTATTCACACTCTCTAGTTCGGTGAGAGCGTCGCCGGTAATAATCGCGATGTTATTCATCCGTCTTGATCCATCTGTGTTTCTTCGCCAATTCCAGCCATTCTGAAAAGCCCTTCTTTGACCCAATGAACTTGCGGTCAAGCATTTGGCAGAATTCCCACGTTGTCCGCTTTGTTAGCGTCACGTAGTGAATGTCTCGTACCTGCAATTGACCGCTTCCGAGAGCTGGATTGTAGCTGATATCTGCGCTGGACAAGTACTTCAAGTCGTATGTGTTATGTGCAACGACCTCCATGATGCCATCCATCAAGCCAGTCGCCTTGTTCTTGGTACAATACACCCTGTGCTTCAGGGACAGGATGATGAAAATGTAATCGGGATCGTCGATGTAAGCCGTACGAATCCGTTTGAAGGCGGTGATATTCGGGGACTTGCCGCTTGACTTAATGTCCTCTGCCGTGGCTTTGACATCGACTTCTGCTGTGACTCCGCTTTCGGCCTTCCTAGCTTTCTTGAACTGCAAAATGACGTCAGCCATGTACAAACGTTCCTTCGCCTCGACGTTGATGAGAGAATATGTGTTGTTCTTATCTTCAAGAATATCCTGAAACACCTCCACGGCCCATGCCTCCACAAATGGCCCTGCTATCTTGTTGATATTCTCCATGGGCAGACCTAGTTTCAGATTTGTGTTGATGACGATCTTGTTCCTGCCGCCTTGTATGGCGGCCTGCATGATCGCCTCGATGGATGCTGTAACGAAGTGGGAACACTCGTCGTAGTCGTCACACTGATTCGGGACTTTGAATGTCAGGTCTTCGTATTTCACACGTCATCCTCTTTCCTCGTGTCGAACTTATCAGTCACCAGTTTTCCGAAAAGAGATGTTACAACGGCTGGCCGTGGCCGTCAATCAGGAACCGGCGAAGCAGTCGGCGATGGTATGGTAGTGCTCAAGCCCAACCAGCCATTGCCTTTTGCGGCTTGTGCGGCACAATCGGATTATGCAGACGCCCTACAGAAGCATTCACGCCGGAACCCCGGTTGGGGACTTCGGGGCGATCCGTGCGGTCCTTCGCCTGCTGCTTTCTGCCTTCTGCCTTCTGCCTTCTGCCGCCGCGGGTGATGCGCCCGCCAAGCCCGTCGGTTGGCGCGGCGATGGCTCCGGGCAGTACCCCAATGCCACGCCGCCGCTCGAATGGGACGGCGAGACGAAGAAGAATATCCTCTGGTGCACCAAGGTCGGCCCCAACAAGTTCTCGTCGCCCATTGTCGTGCCCGGCGCGGACGGGGGCGCTGCCGCGGGCGGCAAGGTCTTTCTCATGGCCGAACCCGCGCAACTCGTCTGCGTGGACGCGGACACCGGCAAGATACTGTGGACGCAAGCCGACACCTTTGCCGACCTGCCCACGAAGGTTGAGCCGAAGCCCGCGAAAGGATCGCCGGGCAACACCACGCCCACGCCCGTCTGCGACGGCCAGTTCGTCTACGTCTCCTTCGGCTGCGGCATCGTGGCGTGCCACGACATGCAGGGGCAGCGCCAGTGGATCCAGTTCCTCGACCACGCCTACGTGCCGCAATACGGCCGCGCCGCGTCGCCCGTGCTGGTGGGCGGCAAGCTGCTGGTGAGCGTCGGGTGCCTCACGGCGCTGGACGCCAAGACGGGCAAGCTTGCCTGGAAGAAAGAGGAGGTGGTTGAAGCCTACGGCACGCCGGCGCCCGTGAACATCGGCGGCGTGGACATGGTGTTTGCGCCGTCCGGGCAGCTCGTGCGCGTCGCGGACGGCGCGATCCTGGCCGAGGCCAAGGAACTCAAGTACACCACGCCGCTCATCCGCGACTCCACCGCCTACATGGTGGACACGGCCACGTTCGCGCTGACGCTGCCCGCGCAAGCCGCCGACAAGCTCGAGGTGAAGCGGCCGTGGATCGCGGACCTGGAAGGCATCTTCTACGGCTCCGGCATCCTGCACGACGGCCTGCTGTATGCCATGAGCAACGAAGGCCGCTACTACGTGCTCGACGCGAAGGACGGCAAGACGGTGGTGGAGAAGGAGCTCGACATCCCCTCGCGCTGCGGCCGGCCCGATCTGCCGGCCGCCGACATCTACGGCAGCCTGGTCCTGGCCGGCAAGTATCTGTTCCTCAGCAACACCATCGGCGACACGTTCGTGCTCGAACCCGGCCGCGAGTACAAGGAGGTCAAGCGCAACCGTCTGGACGAAGGTTCCGGCGGCACGCCCGCCTTCGCCGGCAAGCGCATCTACATCCGCGGCGGCGCGAACCTGTATTGCATAGGCGAAAAGCAGAAGTAGCATGCCGCCGGCAAGCACAACGCTGGAGGACGCGCATGAAGCCCGAGTTGGTGGCCGACTACAGGTGCGAGTGCGGCGAGAACCCGCTGTGGCACCCCACGGAGAAGCGGCTGTACTGGCTGGACATCACCACCGGCCGCATGTTCCGCTACGACCCGGCAAGCGGCACGCACGAACAGTTCTACAAAGGCGGCGTGGTCGGCGGCTTCACGTTCCAGGCCGACGGCGCCATGCTGCTCTTCATGGCCAGGGGCGCCATCAAGCTCCGGCGCGGCGGCCGGCTGACCACGGTGATCGAGCAGATTCCCGCCGAACACGACTCGCGCTTCAACGACGTGATCGCCGACCCCGCCGGCCGCGTCTTTTGCGGCACCATGCCGGCCGGGAACCGTCTCGGACGCCTGTACAGACTCAGCACCACCGGCGGGCTGACGCAGTTGCTCGAGACGGTTGCGTGCTCGAACGGCTTCGGTTTCACGCCGGATCGGAAGGGCATGTACTACACCGATTCCTTCAAGCACGTGATCTACCTCTTTGACTACGATGTCCGCTCAGGCGAGATCACCAACAAGCGGGTCTTTGCGCGCGTGCCGCCGGACGGCGGTTTCCCCGACGGCATGACCGTGGACGCCGAAGGCTGCGTGTGGTCGGCGCGCTGGGACGGCGGTTGCCTGGTGCGCTATTCGCCGGACGGCGAACTGTTGCGGCGCATCGCGTTTCCCGCGCGGAAGGTGTCGAGCGTGGTTTTCGGCGGCGACGACTACGGCGACATCTACGTGACGACGGCAGGCGGCGACAAGAAGAAGACCGAAGGCGCCGGCGCGGGCGCGCTGTTCCGCCTGCGGCTGGGAATCAGAGGCGCGGCGGAGTTTCCATCGCGCGTGAACGTGTGAGGCGCGGAACCGGGGAGGAGGCGAGAATGAGCGCGTTTTCGAGCACGACGATTGACATCGGCATGGTGGTGGGGGACATCAAGGCGGCGCGGAAGTTCTACACGGAAGCGCTCGGCTTCACCGAGGTGGAAGGCTTCGACGTGCCGGCTGCGATGGGCGCGGACACAGGCCTGACCGACAAGCAGGCGTTCCGCGTCCATGTCTTCACGCTGGACGACGCGCCGGCAGCGACGAAACTGAAGATGATCCAGATTTCCGACGCGCCCGGCAGGAGGATTGATAACGCGTTCATCCACTCGTCGCTGGGCGTGCGCTACCTCACCGTCTGGATCGCGGATACCACGGCGGCCTTGGCGCGCCTGAAGAAAGCCGGCGTCAAACCCCTCGCCAAGTGCCCGTGCGCGCTGCCCGACAGCATTGCCAAGGGACTGTGCCTCATCATCGTCCGCGATCCGGACGGCAACTTCGTCGAACTGGTCGGGCCGAAGAAGTGAGGGGGGTTCGGGTGTCGGGTATCGGGTTTCGGGTTTAGGGTCTAGGGTCTGGGGTTCGGCCGATGCACCGGGCCCTCGGCCCGCTGTCGCTTTCACACACTTGACGCCGAGCGCCTCACGGCTGACAACTGACAATTGACAACTGACCACTGACCACGGACCACTGACAAAGGGACACCCATGCCACAACCACAAGCCGTCACGTTCGAGCGTTCCATCCCGGTCCGGCACAGCGTGGACATCATGGTCGCGGGCGGCGGGCCCGCGGGACTGGCTGCGGCAATCACGGCGTCGCGGCAGGGGCGCAGCGTGTTCCTGGCCGAAGGACACACCTGTTTCGGCGGCATGGGCACGGCGGCGCTGGTGCCGGCGTTCATGCCCTTCGGCGACGGTGAGAACTTCCTGGCCGGCGGCTTCGGCAAGGAAGTCTACGACCGGCTCTTCGACGCCGGCGGCGCAGGCCCCGACGACAAGCGCGGCACGCTCGGCTGCGTCAACATCGCCGTCGAGGTCCTCAAGCGCGT
>Ga0315282_10002277_pt1 | contig 35545 bp, 36 predicted proteins | sample YL17G07_20_MG_FD_203693 | JGI IMG/M metagenome (GOLD analysis project Ga0315282, IMG submission 203693) | Sediment microbial communities from Yellowstone Lake, YNP, Wyoming, USA - YL17G07_20 | ecosystem: Environmental > Aquatic > Freshwater > Lake > Sediment | place: USA: Wyoming | collected...
CCAGAAGATATGCCACCAAAGCAATATCAAAATGAACGTTCTTTACAGGCAAACCGTATTTCCTGGAAATCCAGAGAAGTTCTTTCAAATTATAAATTTCTTTTTGAGTACTTTCATCGGAAAGCAATTTCCTTAATTTCTCAAGTGATTCTTGATTTGTAAAAAGTTCTTCACCAATCCTGTATTCTTGTTCAGAATCTCTATCTGCATAAGCAAATCCAAAAGACTTTTCTTTTGAAGTTTCAAAATAAAGTCCAATATGCTTTAAATTGGTATCTTTAGCTACATCAAATATACTATTTCCAATATTGAGCTCTCTAATTATATTTTTGAATTCGAGTCTTGAAAGAATTTCTTTTGCCTTTTCACCTTTAAAATCTGGCATCTTTGCAGCTTCTATGTCAAATTTTATCGGAACATCTCTTAAAAGCGTACATAAAGATTTGTTTCGGAGTATTATTTCTCTGTATTCGCCTAAATGTTCTTCCTCAAGGTGCAGAGATAAATTTTCAATATTATTATATTTATTGAGTATCTTTAATGCAGTCTTTGGGCCTATTCCTGGCACTCCCTGAATATTATCAGACAGGTCTCCAACGAGAGCTTTATAATCTGGCACTTGTTCAGGAGAAATGCCGAGATTCTCTTTTAATTTGCTTCGATCAAATTTTTCTATATTTGTTACGCCTTTCCTGGTCATTAAAAGCAAAACATTGGCAGAAATCAATTGTGCCAAATCCATATCTCCTGTCACTACAAAAATTTTAACATTTTCATTTTTTGTCTGCTCTGCAATCGTTGCAATAACATCATCTGCTTCAAAACCATCAATCTCATAAACAGGGACTTTAAAGGCTTCGAGTACTTCATGAATCGTTTCGAATTGTTTAGAAAGTTCGTCTGGCATAGGAGGTCTTGTGGCCTTATATTCCTTATATGCAATATGTCTTGCAGTCAATGCTTTCCTATCAAAAGCAACACTAATAAAATCAGGTTTTTCATCCTTCATTACGCGAAGCATCATCTGCAAAAATCCATAAACTGCCCCGGTGGGTTCACCTTTCTTAGTTAAAAAGTGTGGCAATGCGAAATATGCCCTGTACAACATACCGCTGCCATCTATGAGTAAAAGTTTTTTTTCAGTAGTATTCATTAAGTAATTATAGTTAATATTTGTATATTTTACTAAATTCGAAATGATCTTTTAAAGAGCCCAGTTCAAAGCCATCAGGGAAATAGATCTCATCTAAATTTAAACGCTCATTAAGCGGAGAGTTGAAGAGTTTGCTGCAACCTACAAGAAGGTATTTTCGCTTATTTCTTTCTAATAAAATTGCATTATTACTGCTCTCAGAGAATAATATAAATGAATAATCTCCAATTTTCATCGTAGAATCATTTTTAAAAGTAGCTAAATTTATTTTATTTTTTGTCTCATGAGAAAAAATCTTTATCAGCTCATTATCTAAGTTTGGAAGCATTAAATATTCAATTTTAATATTAGTTCTCTTTGCAAACTCCAGGGCATTTGAATAGCTTTCATTATCTATTGGGTAAGCTACCAAAATCGCATTGATGTTATTGATTCCTTCTAATCTTAGATCTCTCTCAAGGGTATCACTCATATTAAATATTGGCTTATCCTGATTTTTAAAAAATAGAAGAACAGTACTTGAAGTATCTCTAACAATGAAAAAGTTTTCACCGCCTAACTTATATGGATGAATGGTAAAACTTCTGGGCATGAAACTTGAGAAAACAAAAGAAGAAACAAGAATAGCAATAGAAAGTAAAAGCATCTTTTTCTTCTTCCACAAAATAAGCAACAAAAAAGAAAGAATAGTGAAAAACAAAATAATATTGATAAAGGAAAAATTTACATTTATAGACGAAAATGGCAATTTAGAAATATATCCAATAATTGAATTCAAAATGCTGTATAAAAAGTTAGAAATTGGTGCAAAAAAATTTGATACCTGTCTCCCAAGAATGGAGGCAATGACCTGTATAAATCCAGCAGGTACAAGTATTGACATATAAGGTATTGCAAATAAATTTGCAATAAATGAAGATATGGAGAATGTACCAAAATAAAATGCAATTAAGGGTAATAGGAAAATTTGAATAGAAACAGTTGCAGCAAGAATTTTATAAGGAAATTTATCTGGCAATGATTGCGAAACAAATGGAGCAAAAACAAATAATGCAAAAATTGATACAAAAGAAAGCTGGAAACTTATGGAAAAAATCGAAACTGGAAAAAATATTAATATGATAATCCCTGCAAGCCCGAGTACATTTAAATTATTCGATTCTCTTCCAGTCGTTTTTGCCAGAGCAAAAACTGCATACATTAAGATTGCACGTAAAGCTGATATTTTAAATCCGATAAGTAAAATAAAAAGTAAAAGTATAATCAAAGTTATTATGGGAGAAAAAATAAAAAAATAACCTAAAAATTTATTTAAAGCTTCTCCGAGAATACTCATATGCAAACCTGATACCGCAAAAATATGAGCTGTTCCAGTTTTTTCAAATGGAGCGCGCTCTTCGTTTGATAATGAATATATGCCCATTATAGACGAAATTAACAAAAAGGCTTCTTCACTTTTCATAGAAAGCTTAATTCTATCAATTATCTCCTGTCTTATTTTACTTAGTGTTTGAGCGTAACTCAAAGCACTATCAACAACAATCTCATTGGAGTACATAGAATATTGACAGCGAGTTAATTTCTCGATATCTGATTTTAAATCAACTTTATTTAGTGTTCCCCTAATCGTAACATTACTGAAAGGAGGAGGAAAATCCTGGTCAGTATAAACTCTTAAGCTGCCAGAATATCTTTCGCTATTTATAATTAAACTATTTATTACAAAACTTTTTGGGTAAATAGTTTCTTCTGAGTAATCGTTAACTTTCCCCATTATCGAGATAATTCTGCCATACAAGTTCTGTGGAATACTCTTAAGAAAATATGGTTTTATTTGTACAAAACTTGATAAAGAAACGATAAAAACGAGTATCAAATTCAAGATCAAAAATTTCTTTTTAGAGATAAGTAGAAGAAAAGCTATCAAAGGTATAAAAATTAAAATAAGAATGAAATGCTTGAATACAAAAGAATAAATTGTTATAACGCAGGCTAAACTAATTAAAAATGAAATAAAAGCAGGCATTAGTTAACGCAAATCAGATCCTTTATCGACTCAAAAGTTTTATCACCAATGCCTGAGACATTTATAATATCCTTTATGTCTTTGAAGGGTCCATAGTTTTTCCTATAATTAATAATTGCATTTGCCTTAACTTCTCCAATACCTGGTAAACTTTCAAGTTCGCTAAGTGAAGCTATGTTAATATTTATTTTTTGGCTTTTCGTGGAATTGGTATTACTGCTACTTGTACCTGTACTGATATTTTCTTCTTTAAATGGGATAATTATTTCCTCTCCATCTTGAACTTTTCTTGCAAGGTTCACCGCTATCAAATCTGCATTGCTTAATGGACCACCTGCTGTATTTATAGCATCCTTGACAATACTTCCCTCATCCACTTTATAAACATCGGGGGTTTTTACGGCCCCCGTAACATATATAGTAATAAGGACTGATTCTTGTGGATTTTGCGATATTACAAGAGGTTCTTTGTTCACATTTACAGTAGCAGTCTTGAAACCAAAATTTCTTCCAAAGAGAAATCCTGTGCCGAAAGTAATTATAGAAATCAAAATTACTACAATAATCCATTGCTTTAATGTAAATTCTTTCATGGTCTCCTCCAATTCATATATCTACATGCATTTACATTAACGACTAGACCCGAAACATAATCATTTTCTATTAGAAAAACCGTTGTACAGGCAATTTTAGCTCCCTTTTCAGCAAGTAAAATAGAAGTTGCTCGGCGCCAATACCACTTGATGCTCTCGTTACTACTGCAACCTCTCCTTTAATCTCCATTTATGCCTCCTATTTTTGACAATTAGGGCAGTAATATGAACTTCTGCCTCCTATTTTCTTCATAATTATAGGGGTGCCACATATTGGACAGGATTCTCCTTCTCTTTTGTGAACATTAAAATGTTTATGAAACTCTCCTCTTTTCCCATCAAGATGAACAAAAGAAAGCTCGCTTTCCCCTCCAAAAGCAATTGACCTTTCAAAAACTTTTTCTTTAACATTAAAAATATTTTCAGTATCAGCATTGGTTAAATCTTCGCACTTTCTAAAAGGAAGAACTTTTGCCTCAAAAAGGATTTCATCTGAGTATGCATTTCCAATTCCAGCAATGATATGTTGGTCAATTAAAACTTGCTTTATAGTTTTTCTTCTATTTGAGTTTAAAATTTGCTTGAATCTATCTAAAGTAAAATCTAGACTAAGCACATCAATGCCAAGTTCTTTAACTCCATCTTCTTCAAAAACCTTATCGGTTCGCACAATTTTTACAAAGCCACCCAGCATAATGCCATTAATTAAGAGGCATCCGTTGCCAGCAAAATAAAGGGCTACCTGGTAATTTATATTCGGACATTGCTCATAAAACCTTGCAAAGCCAGTAAGTAAAAAATGCGTTAAAAGTGAAACTTCTTTTGAAAAGTCTATGATAAGAACTTTGCCTTTTCTTCTTGCGCCAATTATTGTTTTCCCTTCGAGAATTTCAGAAAATTGGTTTGCATTTAAATTTGAAAGGGATTCTTTTATAAGAACTCCTTTCAAAACAGTTTTACCTACTAAAAGCTGTTGAACTTCCTTTCTTAAAAAATCAACTTCAATTACTTCAGGCATACAATTTACTCTTGCAAAAATCTTTTGAAAAATTCTCTACCTGCATATTTTGCAGATGTTCCAAGATCTTCCTCAATTCGCATAAGTTCGTTATACTTTTCAACTCTTTCAATTCTGCAAGGAGCGCCGCTTTTTATCTGCCCTATATTCATACCCACAACAAGGTGAGAAATGAAAACATCCGCCGTTTCACCGGATCTATGCGAGACAACGACATTAAAATCTGCACTACTAGCTAATCTTACAGTATTCATCGTTTCAGTTAAAGTACCAATTTGATTTAATTTAATAAGAATTGCGTTTGAGGCAGATTCTTTAATACCTCTTTTTAATTTTTCTGAATTTGTTACATAAATATCATCTCCAACAAGCTGAATTCTATTACCAAGCCTCTCTGTTAATTTAGCCCATCCATCCCAATCCTCTTCAGCAAGACCATCTTCAATTGAAATAATTGGAAATTCATTCACAAGTCGTTCATAATAGTCAATCATCTCGAGTGAAGCCATTTTTTTGCCCTCATAGGTATATGCACCATTTTTAAAGAAGGCAGAAGCAGCAGCATCAAAACCAACAAAAACATCCTTACCTGGGATATAGTCTGCCTCCTGGATAGCGCGGACGAGGTATTTTAAAGCATTTTCTCCACTTCCGACTCTTGGAGCAAAACCACCTTCGTCTCCAACGCTTATTGAAAAACTATCTTTCTTAAGAATGCTGCTGAGTGTATGGTAAATTTCCGACCCATACCTCAATGCTTCTCTAAAATTTGGGGCTCCAATAGGTAAGAGCAAAAATTCCTGTATGTTGAGCCCTGAATCTGCATGCTCTCCTCCATTAAGCACATTGAATTGAGGAACGGGTAGTGTAATTGCATTAACTCCTCCAAGATATTTATATAGTGGGATGCCTGACTCTTCTGCCGTGGCCACTGCTGTGGCCAGAGAAACACTGAGAATGGCATTTGCACCAAGTTTAGATTTATTAGCCGTTCCATCCAATTCTATCATTTCTCTGTCAATGTCACTTTGGTTTGTAGATTCCATGCCAACAATTTTTTCGGCGATAATTTCATTAACATTTTCAATAGCCTTAAGTACACCTTTACCTTTGAATCTAGCAGGATCATTATCTCTTAATTCAATTGCTTCATATTTTCCGGTAGATTTACCTGAGGGAACAGCAGCTTTCCCAAAAGCACCTGACGCAAGTAAGACTTCTGTTTCAACTGTAGGGTTACCTCTCGAATCAAGGATCTCCCTTGCTTTGACTGTAACTATTTCGCTCATTCTTGCCTCCTTGAAATTATTATTAAGCTTCTTTTCTTTCTTTTATTGCAAGGGAAAGAGTAACTGAATCAACAAAATCTATTTCTGCGCCCTTGGGTAAACCAGTTGCAATCCTTGTTACCTTTACACCAAATGGAGTAAGGATTTTTTTTAAGTATGTTGCAGTAAGGTCGCCACTAAAATTAGGATTTGTAGCTATTATAACCTCTTTAATCTCACCCCTCCCGACTCTTTCTATAAGCTCTTTAATCTTTAAATCTTCTTGAGAAATGTGATTTATTGGGTCAATCTTTCCGTGAAGAACATGATAAACCCCATTATATTCGCCTCCTTTTTCTATTGCAAAAAGGTCTCGCACTTCTTCTACCACGCAAACAACGGAATGGTCTCTTCTTGGACTGCTGCAAATATTACAAATTTCAGAATCAGTAATATTAAAACAAATTGGGCAAAGTTTTATATGCTCTTTCGCATCTTCTATCGTTTCAAGAAAATCTTTTATTTCATAATCTTCCATACTTAGCAGATAAAGAGCTATTCTTTCGGCAGATTTTGGCCCAATTCCAGGTAGTTTTGAGATAACAGATATTAATTTCTCAATCTTACTTGAAACATCCATCAATTCATCAATCCCAACCCAGGGAACTCACCTACTAAACCTAATGAAGCAAGCTTCTCCTGGGCTATTTTTCTTGCTTTTTCTTGAGCTTCACGAATTGCAGCAACAATCATATCTTCAAGCATTTCTTTATCTTCCGGATTTATCAGTTCTTTTGAGATACTCAAAAATATTAAATCGAGTTTCCCCGATACCGTTGCTTTAACAGCACCCCCAGAAGATTCACCTTCAATACGAGCATTGGTAAGTTCTATATCAATTTCCTCCATTTTTTTTTGTAACTCTTTCGCTTTTTGCATTATTTCGTTTAAATTCTTCATTTTTCCTCCTCGACATTCTTTATATCTGTGATTTCACCATCAAAAAGCTTCAGTATGTCTTGAACCTCTTTCTTCTGTTTTATTTCCTCTATTTTTTCCTCTTTTCTAATCAAAACTTCTTCCTCTGGTTCAGAAAAGGTTAATTTCAAAGGTCTACCCAACATTTTTGCAACAGCGGTCGAAATTATATCAATATTTTCTTGTTGCTTAACCATATTCAAATAAAACTTCTTCTCTGGCAATAGTATCAAAGTATCCTCTTGCAATCCTACAAGAGTGAATTTTATCAAAATAGCAAATAATGGCGCACTTACAGACTTTACAACACTCAAAATATCATTCCATCTCTGCTTCACCTGCTCTATTGAGATCCCCTCCTCGGGGTTCGTTTTAACTTCTTCTGCTTTAGCTTCCTCTATTTTTACTTTTTCTAGAGTAGCTGGTACTGATTCTGATTTCGAAGGCTCAAATATTTTTGCACTTTCTACGCTGTCTAAAATCGAGATGTCGCTTAAAAGAGAAAGCGAATCAAGAAGAATTGGGAAAAAAGGATCCTGATATAACTTTATTTTCGTTAAAGTATTAACAAAGATATTTGCAAATTCAGTAAGTTTTCTTATAGAAAAATATTTTGCTTGTTCCTGCATTATAGATACAAATTGTTCATCTCTTTTTTTCTTGAGCTCTTCAAATCCTGCAATTTTTCCAGTAATAATATCCTGAGTGTAGTCTATCAATTCATTAATAAAAATCCTGGGGTCTCTACCTCCGTCTTTAACCATATTGAGGATATTAATAATAGACTTAGAATCGTTTTTCAAAAGAGCATACAAATAATCAGTAAAAAGGTTTTCATTCGGGACATCAAGTAAGCTGCGGATACCATCTTCGTCAATTTTGTCACTATACATTGTAATCGCCTGGTCAAGAATACTTAATGCGTTCCGAAGAGATCCAGATGAGAATTTGGATATAAGTAATGTGGCACTATCTGAAGTTTCAACTTTTTCCTGAGAGGCAACGTCTTTAACCCTATTAAAAAGGCCCAGGGTGGATATAGGTTTAAAATAAAATCTTTCACATCTTGATATGATTGTAGAAGGAATTTTGTCTGGTTCAGTTGTTGCAAGGATAAAAACAACGTTTGATGGTGGCTCTTCTAATGTTTTCAAGAGAGCGTTAAAAGCTTGCATAGTTAACATATGAGCTTCATCGATAATATAAACCTTATATTTTGAAGCGACAGGAACATAGTAAACTTTTTCCTTTAAATCCCTAATTTCATCTATACCACGATTTGAAGCAGCATCTATTTCTAAAACATCGAGATTTGTTCCATTAGTTATACTGATGCAGTTTTTGCACTTCATACAAGGGATATCAGTTGGCCCATTTATACAATTAAGTCCTTTTGCAAAAATCCTGGCAACCGTAGTTTTGCCAGAGCCTTTAGGCCCAGCAAAAAGGTAAGCGTGTGCAATTTTATTTTGTTTCAGCGCTTGCCTTAAAATTTTTACGATTGTTTCTTGCTCAACGACCTTCTCAAAGGTCTGAGGTCGGTACTTCCTGTAAAGTGCTATATAGTCCATTCTAAAATTATAATCTAAATTAATAAAAACTCAATTGCTAAATTATAAAGTTAAATTATTTTTTTATTTTTTTGTTAGTTATCTTATAATTATAACTAAGAAAGTAATATTTATTTAAGGAGGTAATATGGCTATAATTTATTTAGATAATGCCGCAACAACACAGGTAGATGAAAGAGTGCTTAAAAAAATGTTTCCTTTTTTTACGGAAAAATTTGCAAACCCTGCTACTAAATGGACTTCATCGATAAGTAAAGAAGTAGATATTTATGTTGAACAAGCCCGCGTTGATGTTGCAAGTTTAATAGAAGCAGACCCTGACGAGATCTTTTTTACCTCAGGGGGAACCGAATCTGATAACACTGCGCTTAAAGGGGTTGCCCTTGCAATGCGCGAAAATGGAAATGAAATTATATCAACAAAAATAGAGCACGAAGCTATAATTAAACCATTAGAAACTCTTGAAAAAATGGGGTTTATTATAAAATTTGTTAATGTTGATAAATATGGGTTTGTCGATCCTGATGAAATTAAAAACTTAGTTTCCAAGAAAACGATACTTATTTCTATTATGCATGCGAACAACGAAATTGGAACTATTGAGCCAATAGAAGAGATTGGCGAAATCGCAAAAGAAAACAAAATTTATTTTCACACCGATGCTGTCCAAACAGTTGGCCATATCCCGATTAACGTTAAACAGTTAAATATAGATTTGTTAAGCCTTTCTGCTCATAAGTTTTATGGACCAAAAGGGGTAGGAGCAATATATATTCGAAAAGGGACTAAAATTGATCCATTTATGGAGGGTGGCGGCCAGGAAGGAGGTATTCGATCGGGAACGCTGAATACTACAGGTATAATTGGGCTTGGAGAAGCTGCAAAAATTACTAAAAAAGAAATGGATTTTGATGGTGAAAAAGTTAAAAATATTAGAAACTCATTGTGGAAAAAAATTCAGGAGCAAATACCTGGTGTTTTTCTTAACGGGGCAGAAATGGACAAAAGACTCCCGGGAAACCTCAATTTTTTGGTAAAAGGAATTAGAAACGAACCCCTACTTGTAGCGCTAAACGAAAGAGGCATAATTGCAGGAGGTGGCTCGGCCTGTTCAGCAGGAAGCAAAGAACCATCACATGTTTTAAAAACAATTGGTATAAATGCTGAAGATCTTTTCAGTGGAATCCGAATGACAATTGGTAAATTCAATAGAGAGGAAGAAATTGATATAATAGTTGCGAACTTGAAAGACTATGTAAAAAAATTAAGAGAATTAAGCCCATCCTGGAAAGAAGGTTAATAATGTATCCAGAAATCATAATGAAACACTTTCTTAACCCAAAGAATGCAGGAAAAATTGAAAATCCAACATTGCTGGGTGAGTTTGAAACTCCGTCTAAAGCTAAAGCAATATTCTACTTCAAAATAGAAAACGGTATTATCAAAGAACTTAAATTTCAAATTTCTGGTTGCCCTTACGCAATAGCGGTTTGTTCTATCATCACTGAATTAGCAACTTCAAAAAAAGTAGAAAAATTTAAAGAATTTTCCAAAAAAGATCTCGAAAAGTTTTTTGAAATACCAGAAGAAAAAGAAGATTGTATAAATCTTTCTGTCAATGCCTTCTTAAATGGAATCAATAAATATAGGCTTTCTTGAAAATATTACTTTTTTAGTTATAATTTATTGGAGATAAGAATGAGCGAATATTTAAACAAAAATGAAAAGAAGATTACGATGATGAAAGATCTCTTGATTAAAATGAATAAAGGACTTATAACTCTAGACAAAATTAAAAGAGAATTTAAGGAAATCCTTTCCGACATTACCCCTGCGGGTGTTACTGAATTCTGGATAAATATGGGTGAAAGCTTATCTACATAAGATATTTTGCGGTGAGAAACAGTAAAGGAGATTATTTAGGAACCCTTGAAGCTACACAAGATATTACAGAAATCAAAAAGCTTCAGGGAGAAAAAAGAATATATTCGAAAGAATAGGAGGAAAAAATGGTTTCAAAAGAAGAAATTTTAAATGCGTTGAAAAATGTTTACGACCCTGAAATACCTGTAAACATTGTAGACCTCGGATTGATCTACAATATAAGTATTGACGAAGAATTAGGCATAGTTAAGATTAAGATGACTCTGACCGCCCCTGGTTGTCCCATAGGAAACTATATTTTAAGCGATGCGGAGAATGTTATAAAGTCATTAGAAGGTGTAAAGGATGTTCAAATCGAGCTTACATATGAACCACCATGGTCGCCTGATATGATGAGCGACGAAGCTAAAAGGGATCTGGGCCTTACATGAGGGTTTATTTAGATAATGCAACCTCCACAAAAGTAGACGATAGAGTAGTTGAGGCAATGGTTCCATTTTTTAGAGATTATTACGCATTACCATCTTCTCAGTTTACTCATTCTTATGGGATGGAAGTGAATGATTTAATTAGTGATGCAAGAGAATTTATTTTGCAAAAAATTGGAGGAACCAAACTCGAGGAAATAATATTTACTTCTGGAGGCACCGAATCAAATAACCTTGCAATAAAGGGAACAGCTTATGCCAATCAAAAAAAAGGAAAACATATTGTAACAAGCTCAATAGAACACCTTTCAGTAATTGAGTCTGCAAAAAAACTTGAAAAAGAAGGATTCGAAATTACTTTTTTACCAGTTGATCAAAATGGATATGTAAATATAGAGACGCTTTCAAAATCGCTCAGAGACGACACAATTCTCGTTTCTATACAGATGGGAAATCATGAAACAGGTACACTGCAAAATATTAAAGAAATCTCAAAAATAGTGAAACAAAAAAATATAACATTTCATACCGATGCATCAATTGCATGGCCATATATAGAGGATGTTGAAATAAATAACATCGATTTAATGACAATTTCTCCTCATAAGTTCCATGGGCCTAAAGGCATTGGAATACTATATGTAAAAAAGGGTAATATTTTAAATAAAATTATTGACGGTGGTTATAACGAAAATAATTTAAGGGCAGGGTCAGAAAATACACCAGGAATAATGGGCGCCAAAAAAGCAATTGAAATATTTTCCAAAGACGATGTTAAAAGGATCGAAGAGTTAAGAAATTACTTAAGAGAAAAAATAGAAGTAAAAATTCCTGATGTAGAATTTAATACTCCGGTTGAAAGTTCTTTACCACACATACTCAACTGCACATTTAAATACGTCGAAGGAGAAGCCATATCCTTGAAACTTGACTTCGAAGGCATAGCAGTTACAACTGGCTCTGCCTGCTATAGCAGAAATCTACAAGCAAGCTATATTTTGATTGCAATGGGTAGAACTCACGAACAATCGCATGGTTCTATAAGATTCTCATTGTCTAAATTCAACACAAAGAAAGAGATTGATTATACTGTTGATAAACTGAAGGAAATTATTAAGGATTTAAGAATTTTAAGTCCACTTGGAAAGGAGTAAAAAAATGCCTACACCATACACAAAACTTGTAATTGAGCACTTCAAAAATCCTCATAACATGGGTGAAATTGAAGATGCTGATGCTAAGGCGACGGAAGGAAGCCCCGCATGTGGCGATATGCTAACCTTATACCTTAAAGTGGAACCATCAACTCATAGGATAACCGATATAAAATTTAGATCATACGGCTGCGCATCAAATATTGCAACTGGTTCAATAATGACAGATATGGTTAAAGGAAAAACTATCGAAGAAGCAGAAAAAATCACATGGAAAGATGCAGCAGAAGCGCTTGGTGGCTTACCGCCCGTAAAGGTTCACTGCTCAGTTCTTGCAGCAGATGCATTACATTCTGCTCTTGAAATTTATGTTGAAAAAAATGGTTTAGAGAGAGAAAAAAAACCTACAACGGTAGAGATAGTTTTTCAGAAACTTTCTCACGTAATTAACCCCGAAAATGGAATCGATATCATAAAATCAAAGAATATTAAAAATGTGAAGGTTGAAAATGGAATAATTTCGATTGAATTAGAAATTCCAGAGAATTCTCAGTTTGCAGGAAATATAAAAGAAGAAATCCTTGAGAGATTGGAATACCTATGGGATATTAAAGAAGTGAAAGTCGTCTTCACGGGTTAAAAGAGCAGAATATGAAAATACACATAAAACTTTACGGGGAGTTTTTGAAATATGGACCTGAAGAAAGTTATAAAGAGCTTCCAGAAGGTTCAACAGTAAATGATTTACTTAAACAGCTTTCAATAGAAGAAAGAAATTATATTATAATGCTTATAAATCTCAAAAGAAGTTGGTTTGAAGACAAACTGAAAGACGGTGACACAATTAGTATCTTTTCACCAGTAGGTGGAGGATAAAAATAAAAGATTAACTTCTGTACTATAATTATTTGTGATGAAAATAATTTATTTATTGAGAGATTCATAATAAAAGAGGAGGTTCGAAATGGTTCAAGACCCTGTTTGTAAGATGATTATCGAAAAAGAAGAGGCAAAGGCAACATTGGAATACAAAGGGGAAACTTATTATTTTTGTTCGCAAGAATGCAAAGAAGAATTTTTAAAAAACCCTGAAAAATATCTTGTAAAACCCAAAAGACCAGAAAACACAGGATGCTAAAATGCTTTTAAGAGAAGAATTTGAAAGGTACGACAGACTTATTAAGATCGATAAAATTGGCACAGAAGGTCAGATAAAAATTAAAAATTCTTCAGTTTTAATTGTTGGCGCAGGTGGTCTGGGAAACCCTATTTCACTTTATCTTACTGCGTTGGGAGTTGGGAGAATTGGTATAGTTGATGGAGATAGAGTAAGTTTATCAAACCTTGGAAGACAAATTCTTTATAACACTGAAGATATAGGCAAAGAGAAAGTTTTACTAGCCAAAAAACGCCTTGAATCTTTAAACCCTAATGTGAAGATCGGAATCTACAATGCCTGGCTAACAGACAATGAAATAGCACAACGAATTTTTATGAAATACGACACTGTAATTGACGCAACAGATAATTTTGAAACAAGATATTTAATAAATAAAACCGCAATAAAATTAAGTAAACCCCTCTTTATTGGAGCCGTAGGAAGGTTTGTAGGTCAGGTAATGTCAGTTCTTCCAGGAGAAACTGCTTGCTTTAACTGTGTATTTCCAGAGAAAGAACACAAAACAGTACAGTTAATGACTGAAAGGAGCCTTTCGCTTGGAGTAGCAGGTACTCTGGTTGGAATAATAGGAAGCATTGTAGCAAATGAAGTTTTGAAATACATTTTGGAAATTGGAAACAACTTTTTTAACAAACTCCTTATCTATGATTCACTTAATAATGATTTTTCGATTATAAACCTTGAGAGAAATTCCGAATGTAAAGTATGCAGATCTTTAAAAAATAAAGTTAACAAATGATACATAGTGTAATATAATCGAATTTTCAAAAAATCTGATAAAAAAATTAATCTATTTTTATCAACGAAATTAAAAATTTTATTATAATATTTTTGGAGGTGATAGATATGGCAAAATGGGAACCTTTTGAAGAAATTAAAAGATTAGAAGATGAGATCGATGACATCTTCAACCAGTTCTGGAGAAGTACCAGAATTCCTAAGCTCTCATTGCCAAGAATAAAACCAGGCAAGGAAATTGCTTCATTTGAATCGACTATGTGGAATCCTGCAGCAGATGTTATAGAAAAGGAAAGCGAAGTCATAGTAAAATGTGATTTGCCCGGTGTGGACAAAAAAGATGTAAAAATTAAAATCAACCCAGAATCTATTACGATAGCAGGTGAACTTAAAAAAGAGAAAAAGCAAAATGAAGAAAACTACTACGTTGAAGAAAGAGTCTACGGTGCTTTTAGCAAAGTAATACCTCTTCCAGCAGAAGTAGATCCAGAAAAAGCCCAGGCAAAGTTTGAAAATGGGGTTCTTGAATTAACAATTCCAAAGGCTGAGATTAAGAATTTTAAAGAAATTACACTTTAAAAATCCAGGGGGGGCTTTGCCCCCTTTTTAGAAACATCAAAACGATTTCTAAGAGTTTGTAAAAAAAGGTTGAATAATAAAAAATACAATATATAATACTCTTTGAAGTAAAACGAAAAGGAGTATTTCTTTTTTATTTAGAGATGAAAATTATTTTAAAATTTTTCAAAAAAGAATTTAAACTTTACGCATTAATTATTTCTCTTTTGTTAATTGTGGATTCGTCACAGGTCATTATCCCAATTTTTACAAAAAGGGCAATAGATGCAATAGCTAACAGTAACAAGTCTCTAATCTTAAAGAATGGACTATATATTATCATAGTATCGGCAGCAATAATAGCGATAAGATATTTTTATAACTATATATTGAGATACTTAACTTTGAAATTAGATTATGATATAAAAATTTCATTATTTAATAAATATCTTAATCTACCAAAAAAACTCATTCAGCAATCAGAAATTGGTGACCTTATGGCAAGAGTAACAAACGATACAACGGCAGTACGATCTTTTCTCATAATGGGGTTTATTGGAATAATCGACATCTTTTTCCTCGGAATAACCACTTTTGTATCAATGTTTATTATGAATGCAAAATTAACGCTTATAGTAATTTTGCCTCTCCTAATCCTTATACCAATTACTCTAAATTTTGGCAAAAAAATACATCTATATTTTCGAAAAGTTCAAGACCTTTTCGGAGAAATGACGGTGAGAATAAGAGAGGCTATTGGTGGAATAAGAGTCATCAAAGCATTTGTTAGAGAAAACTTCTACTTAAACCTGTTTATGAACATAAACGAACAATACTTAAGGGAAAATTTGAAACTTGTAAAACTCGACGGATTTCTTGACCCCACCATTAACCTGCTTATAAATATCTCCATGTTTAACTTATTAGTTTTCGGAGGGCTCTTTTTCATAAGAAACAAGGCAGATATAGGGACAATTGTAGCATTTTTCCAATATATTCAGACTTTGGCATGGCCAGTAATGGCTATAGGCTTTTCAATAGCTCTTTATCAAAGAGCGAAGGCTTCTCTTAATAGAATTGAAGAGGCTTTAAATATCAAACCAGAAATAATAGATACACATCCAAAACAAATTGAATCCTTAAAAGGTAATATAACAATAAACAAACTTTCTTTTAAATTTGGAGAAGATGAAAATTTTATCTTAAAAGACGTGTCAGTTGAAATTGATCAAGGGACTCTTGTTGGTATAACAGGACCCCCCGGAAGTGGTAAAACAACACTTTTAAACCTTATAATGAAAATATATAATACCAAAAGAAACACAATAAATATTGATAGAGTTGACGTTTTTGATATACCTTTAAAATTATTCAAAGAACAAATAGCATATGTTCCTCAAGAGCCTTTCTTGTTCAGCGATTCTATATTAAACAACATAAAACTCGCAAAAGAAAATGCAACCACAGAAGAGGTTGAACAAGCTGCTAAAATTGCAGATATTCATAAGGATATTTTAAATTTCCCCCAAAGTTATGAAACTATAGTTGGAGAACAGGGAGTAACACTGTCAGGTGGGGAAAGACAAAGAGTTTCAATAGCAAGAGCGATTATAACAAAAAGGCCAATAATGATTTTTGATGACCCATTATCGGCCGTAGATACAGAAACTGAAAGAAATATTATACAAAATTTGAAGGAGTTCTTTAAAGATAATAAAATCACCGCAATAATTGTTTCTCAAAGAATTAGTGCCTTATCAATTTTTGATAAAGTAATCGTTATTGCAAATGGAAAAATTTTAGAACAAGGGAAACCAGACGAACTCCTCGATAAAAATGGCTATTATTATCATCTTTACAGAAAACAATTACTTGAAGGAATTGAAGTATGAAAAACAGATATATAAAAAGGTTTTTGCCGTACATATTTAAATATAAATCTGCAATAATTTTCGCACTTGTATTTCTTGTGGTAGCGTCGCTTTTATCGTCATTAATCCCTTTTATTGTTAAGAATGCAATAGATAATTATATATCGGCAAAAAATTTGCAGGGCTTAATTAAACTTTCAATATTTCTACTTTTAATGATAGGAGTGCAGTTCATATCAAAACTAATTCAGATTTATCTAACTAACCTATCAGGTCAAAAAATAATGAAAGATTTAAGACATGACCTATTCCAAACAATGGAGTCATTTGAAATAGATGTTTTTACAAAAGAACCTTCCGGAAAGATTATAACTCGTATAACCAACGACGTTGAAAACATGAATGAGTTATTAACTTCTGGCATTGTCTCACTTCTTGGCGACATGCTTATGGTTGTATTTTCAATAATATTTTTGTTCTATATAAATTTAAAGCTCTCTCTCATTTCTCTAATACCTTTGCCTGTTGCAATTATTGCTGCATTATTTCTTGGCAATAGAATGGAGAAAATCTACGAAAAAGTAAGAGATATTTTGACCAGGATGAACATTCATATGCAGGAAAGTCTCACGGGGCTTCCAATAATTCAAACTTTCGGTGTAGAAAAAACCAATCTCTCGAAGTTCAGTAATATAACAAAAGATTTTCGATTCACATTTCATAAAGCTCAAATGCTGAACATTATGCTCAGGCAAAGTATTAACGCTCTCTCTTATACTTCTATAGTCTTCGTCATTGTTTTTGGAGGTTTATTCGCCCTGAAAGGAACATCTACCGTTGGAACAATCGTTGCATTTCTTGTGTATTTAAATCAGCTTTATGGACCGCTTGGTGACCTTTCGGATAGATTTTCTATACTCCAGAATGCTATATCCTCCATGGCAAAACTCGATGATTTTTTAACATCGAATAATGTAGAAAAAGAAGGCAATAAGGGATTTAAAAAACCAGTTCGAGGAGAAATCGAGCTTGAAAATGTTTCTTTCTCCTACGATAAAGATTCAATTATTCTGGAAAACATAAATATGAAAATTAAAAACGGAGAAAAAGTTGCAATTGTGGGATTCACGGGTGCAGGAAAGTCAACAATTGCAAATCTTATATTATCTTTTTATGAGCCTGATTCGGGTGCAGTAAAGATTGATGGCATTGATACAAAGATCTTGAATAAAAAAGAGTTGAGAAAAAATTCTGCAATTGTTTTACAGAATATTTTTATTTTTAAAGGAAGCGTAAGAGACAACATAGCCTTGGGTAGAGAAGATTTTACAGAAGAGAAAATAATTAATGCAGCTAAAGAAATAGGCGTGCATGATTTTATTATGAAACTTCCCAATGGGTACGATACAGAGCTTTCAACTGAAGGCAAAAATATTTCTGTGGGCGAAAGACAACTTGTATCTTTTGCAAGGGCTCTCGTTTACAACCCTAAAATCCTCATCCTTGACGAAGCTACTGCTTCTATAGATACCAATACAGAAGAAATCATCGAAAATGGTATAAAAAAATTAATGAAAGATAGAACATCAATAGTTATAGCTCATAGGTTATCAACAATAAGGAATGCTGATATGATATACGTGATAAACAAAGGAAAAATTGTTGAATCAGGAACACACAGGCAACTAATGCTGGGTAAAGGACTTTATTATGAGTTGTATACTACACAATTCAAAAAAGTTTAAGAACCTCCTGTCAAGAAATCTATTTTTTACCAAACGTTCAATAAAAAAGAGTAAAATAATAAATTTTAAAAAAGATAGGGAAGGCGACGGGGGCACCTTCCCTGGCATGAATAAGAAAGGAGGTAGGTATCAGTTATTCAGCGAAGAATAACTGATTTTTTATTGTGTATTATTATATTGAAATCGACTTCCGTGTCAATAGTTTGAGAAAGATTTTTTATCCACTTTAAAATAACTGAGATACTATCTTTTCTATCCATATCTTAAGCCAGTTCTCGTAATTTTTTGCTATTTCCTGATAAGGTATAGTGAGGTATTTATCAGGTTTTACTGCATATACAAAATAATCTGGGAGTGGTGTATCTTTTACAACAGGAAACATCCATTGATGTCCAGGAATTTCCTTCTGGAAATCCTCAGAAAGCATAAAATCAATATAGTGCTGAGCTAATTTCTCATGTTCTGTTCCTTTTACAATTCCAGCAAACTCAAGGTACATCCAGCCACCCTCTTTTGGGATTATTGCTTTATATCTTGTACTCTTATCTTCTGTATAAAAATATGCAGGATCAGTATCATAACTGATCATCATTGGCGCTTCTCCTTTAGAAAATGCAGTAAAAGCCGAATCCCATCCAGGGTAAATATGGAAAATTGTCGGATTGAGTTTCTCCCAGTAATCAACAAATCCATTTCCTCCATAAACTGCTATAGTCCACAGTAAAAAGCTCATACCCGGACCACTGGTTCTTGGGTCCTCTAAAATAAGCTTTTTAGCATATTCAGGTTTAACAAGATCTTCAAAACTTTTTGGTGGGTTTTGTATTTTTTCAGAGTCGTAGAGAATTGCAATGGAATCCGGACCATCAAAAGGAATCAACCTATAACTTTTATCAAGTAAATATTCTGGTGGAATTACATTAATCGATTTTGGCTTGTAAGGTACAAATAAATCGTTATCCAATGCCTTTGAAAGATCATCAATATTTACACCGACAAAAATATCAGCCTGACTGCTTCCTTTCTCAAGAATTAGGCGATTCAAAGTTTCTTTCGAATCGCCAAAAGAAACAAAGTTAAGCTTACAATTATACTTAGATTCAAAAATCTGGTTTGTTGCTTCAGGAACACCATAAGAAATAAAACTATCATAGGTGTAAATCATAAGTGTTTCTGGCGTTGCTTCTTTGTTCTTACAACCAACAAAGCTTCCAAAAACTAAAAAAGTAACTAAAACTACTAAAACAATTTTTTTCATATATTCCCTCCTTAAATTAATTTGATTAGTACCTTTTCGAGAATAGATCTTTTACATCACCTCCTTTGTTTCACATTTTTATTGAAAGATAAAAATACACCGTTCCCTGCCTTGAAATTAGCTATATTCCTCGTTAAACCTAATGCAAATATTGTACTATTTTCCAGCTTAACAACTATTTCACTCATACTTCCAAGATAATGAATATCAGCAACGATTCCTTTTAAAATTCCTCTCTTTTTAGAGAGCTTTATATCTTCAGGGCGCACATATAGAACCTCTCCATCCATATTTATAGAATTAATTTTACCGATGAATTCTCTCGCAAATGAAGTTTGTGGGTAATAATAAAGCTCAACTGGAGTGCCTATTTGTTCGATACGTCCATTATTCATAAGTATAATTCGGTCAGATAGATACATTGCTTCTGTTTGGTCATGTGTTACATACACTATTGTTATTCCAAACTTCCTGTGAAAATCTTTCAGCTCGTCGCGCAGTTTTTCTCCAATCTTCGCATCAAGCGAAGACATTGGCTCGTCCATTAAAAGTATGTCTGGCTTTGTTATCATGGCTCTCGCAAGAGCAACTCTTTGCTTCTCACCACCAGAAATTAAATTGGGATATTTAGAGAGTATATTTTCGATACCAAATGCATTAGCAAATGTGCGAACCTCAACATCTACCTCTTTCTTTGATATATGCTTGAGTCTTAGACCAAAGGCAATATTTGAATATACTGAGAGAAATGGGAACAACGCATAATCTTGGAAAACAATGCCAATATTCCTCTTCTCTGATCGTACATTTGTGATATCGATTCCATCCTTAATAATTTTCCCTGAATCAGGAGGGATGAAGCCAGCAATGATATGAAGAATAGTCGTTTTACCAGAGCCTGAAGGACCAAGTATTGAAACAAGTTCGCCTTCGTATGCTATAAAACTTGCCTTTATAGAAAAATCTGAATAATTCTTGCAAATTTCCAAAAGTACTATTTTTTCGTTCATATAATATTCTCTCTGCCTCTATGAAACTTTTCAATAAGAATAAATGAAATAATATTTATCACAGCAAATATCGAACCTAAGGCCGAAGCTTCCCCATAGTGCCTTCCGGAGAGGAATCTGTATAAAGCAATTGGAATTGTCGTAAATCTTGGCATATAAAGCATAAATGTAGCACCAAACTCTCCAAAAGATATTGCAAAAGAAAATATTGAAGAAGTAATAAGGACATTTTTGAAAAGGTTCAGGTCAACCGCAAAAAAGCTCTTAACTCTGCTATAACCAAGACTCCTTGACGCAAAAACAAATGAATCCGAAGTACTCTGGACAGCTGGTAAAAGGGCCCTTAAAGAAAAAGGAAAAGCTAACAAAGTGTGAGCAATTAATATGGGGATAGGGGTATTCATCAAGTTAATAGGCGAGCGGAAGAAAATTATGAATGAAAGTGCAATTGTAATTGGAGAAATAGCCAGAGGGAGCATTAAAATTGAAACAAATAAATTCTTACCTTTGAAATTCGTTTTCAATCCATAACTTCCAAGGAGGGCAAACAAATTTGACAATAATAATGTGAATAACGCAAAAGCAAAACTGTTCAAAGTCACTCTTAAAAAGCTTGTCCCTAAAAGATAGGTGTAATCAGTACCAAAAAGCTTTGCAAAATTTTCTAAAGTAAACCTTGATGAAAATGGGTCCAGGAAAGCGTAAACGATTACAACAAGAATTGGTGCAATGATTAAAAAAAATATCAATCCAAGATAAATTAAGCTGAAAAATAGAGTCTTTTTATTACTTAATATGCTCGGTGCGGAAGCGATAGATTTTTCTATATCTCCTGTTTTAACAATATCGCTTACCTTTAAATAAGTATAGATTACCAATAATGAAAATAATGCCTGGAATGTAGCCAATGCGCTTCCCATCTTAAAATCGGAAAACATATTGTAATATGTGTAAATTGAAACCTCAATCGTGGCAAACCTAGCTCCTCCAATAATGAGAATAATTGAAAAACTTAAGAAACAATATAAGAATACAAGAGAAAAGCTCGAAATAATAGCAGGGAGTAGCAATGGCACAGTAACCTTAAAAAAGACTTCTAAAGGTTTTGCGCCTAAACTTTTAGCCGCAAATTCATATTTGTCTGATACTCCTGCCCATGCAGCCCCAATTATCCGCAAAACTACTGGAAAGTTGTAAAAAGTATGTACAAGGATAATAGCTGCAAATGAGTATAAGATATGGAAAGGTTGCTTAAAATGAAAAACGTCCATTAAAAATTTGTTTAAGAAGCCATTGTCGCCAAATAAAATTATGAATCCAAGGGCAACAAGAAGGGATGGTAGAATAAAAGGAACCGTGGTTAATGAAACTAAAAAAGACTTGCCTTTAAATTTATAGTGTGAAATGATATAAGCACCTGGAAGACCAATGATAAGAGTAAAGAATGCGCTTATAAATGCCTCTTTAAAGGTAAAAGTAACAACTCGTAAATTATAAGAGTCGTTAAATATTTTTTTAAATTCATTGAGAGTAAAACTTCCAGTAGATGTAGTAAAAGCCTCTTTAAGCATTTTGAAGAGGGGAAAATAGAAACATAAAAAAAGAAAAACAAATAATAAGAAAAAGTTTAAAAAAATCTTCTTTTGAATTCCTCTTAATAAAGGTACTTTATTAATTTTCATTTTTCCCTACGCTAGTATTATCTAGATCAGGTCCAGAGGGTTAGGCAAAAGCCTTCTCAGCATAATGCACCCCTATATAACCAAATCAAATAATTATATCATTATTTTAAAAATATTAAAACTAAAATTTTAAAATTTGAATAAATTTTGTAACCTATTAATTTTCCTTAAAATAAAATGTAAGATAGGGAGGCAAAAATGTTGGAGTTCACTTCTACAAAAGAAGTCTTAGATTTCAGTAAGAAAAATTCAATTAAACAAATAGATTTAAAGTTCACAAATCTTTTTGGTGGACTGCATCACGTTACAATACCTATTACCAGAGCTAATGAACAGTTCTTAAAAAATGGAATAGGCTTTGATGGTTCCTCAATTCCTGGTTTTAAAGCTGGCACACAAAGCGATATGAAACTAATCCCAGACATAAATTATGCATTTATAGACCCTTTTTACGAAGTAAAAACCTTATCATTATTTGGATTTGCGTATCAAGCCGGTTCAAACGAGGAATTTTTGCTTGATCCTCGCATAATTGCCAAAAAAGCAGAAAATTACCTTAAAGCAAAAAGCTTTGCAAATATAAGCTTCTGGTCGCCAGAATATGAATTCTATGTCTTCTCGAGTGTGAACTATAAAAATGAACAAAACATCTCTTATTACGAAGTCGATTCAGATGAAGGTTTATGGAATTCGGCTGGCAATTTAGAGCCAGGGAAGGGCTATTTGAACAAAACTGGAAAGGGATACCATGCTACTCCTCCAAAAGACAAACTTTATAATTTTCGGTCAAATCTTGTATCAATACTTGAGGAAGCAGGTATCGAAGTAAAATATCACCATCATGAGGGAGGTGGTGCAGGGCAAGTCGAAATTGAGGTTCCATACAATACTTTGTTAAGGTCTGGAGATATAGGTCAAACTATAAAATATTTTGCAAAAATGTATGCATACCAGAACAACTTAACAGTAACTTTTATGCCAAAACCTCTAAACAATGATGCCGGAAACGGAATGCATTTTCATCAAAAGCTTTTTAACAATGAAGTGCCTATATTTTATAAAAAGAATATTAAAACCTTTGACTTGTCAGAAATTGCCCTTTATTATGCCGGGGGTATTTTAAAACACACTCCCTCGCTCGTTGCAATAACCAACCCTTCGACAAATTCATACAAAAGGTTAGTTCCAGGATATGAAGCTCCTATAGGAGTTTTTTATTCGCTTGGTAATAGAAACGCAGCAATAAGAATACCCAAATATTCCACTGCACCTACGGATAAAAATATAGAATTTAGAGTATCAGATGGATCAGGCAATATATATCTTTCGCTGGCTGCAATGCTTAAAGCTGGATTAGATGGTATAAAAAACAAAGTGGACCCAGATAAATACGAATTGAATGAAGCTTCAAAAATGCAAATATTACCGACTTCGCTCAAACAGGCACTTTACTATTTAGAAAATGATAACGGCTATTTAAAAGAAACATTCCCTGACGATTTCCTTAAAATTTGGATTGAAGAAAAAAGCAAAGAGGCATTTGAAATTGAAAAAAGAGTTCATCCATATGAGGTTGAGCTTTATTTCGATTGTTAATAAAATTAGATACTTTTGAAAAGGAGGATTTTTATGAAAAATAGAGTTCAAAGTTCGTATTTCCTTTTTGCCTTGATTACTTCGCTTGTTGGACTTAATTGGTTCATGTGGGGTCCGTTATTATCTTCGATCGTTGAGCCAAGATACAAAATTTCAGGCTTTGCATCAGCACTATTTATTTCATCAGTTCCACTCGCTCTTGTAATTATGTCTTATTTCACCGGGAGCCTGGCAGATAAAAACCCAAAGAGAACCACAATTATTGCAGCAACTTTGCTTGGGGTTACTACAATTTTAAGGCCTTTTACAGCAGTTAACTTCACTGCTCTTCTTATAATGCAGTTAATTTTTGCTCTAAGTGCAGCATTTTGCTTTACTTCATGGTCTCCTTTTACCTACAGACTTTTTGAACCAAAAGAGATTTCTACAAAAATAGCAATTTTCACAGCATTCCTTACAGGAGGACAGATACTTGCTTTCCTTGTTACATTTCCAATTGCAAATAAAATTGGGCTTTTTTATTTATTATTAATTTATGGTATTATTTCGGCAACAGTTTCGACATTTTATATACTTTTAGTTTCAAAGCTCGACTTTCCTTATAAAGTAACAAGAAACAAAAGACCTACTTTTTTAGAAGGCGCAAAAATTACATTTTCCGAACCTTCTATGAAATCTCTGAGTTTCATCTCCCTCCTCGACATCGGCGTATTTGCATGGCTTGCTGGTTGGTATCCCAAAATGCTTACCTCCTTTAAGGGAATCTCACCATCTAATGCTGCGATAGTTAACAGTATGATACTGCTTGGCTGTTTGATTGGTGCAATGACTATACCCAATTTAAGCCATAGATTAAAAAAGGTAAAAATTTTCTTTTTATTGCTCCCGATTATATGCATAGCCATGTTTTTGCTCATCCCTAAATTAAACAGCTTCGGTGCTTTATTGATAGATGGAGTTATCCTTGGGTTCGCCCTGTTTCCAATGTATCCTCTAGGGGTTCATCTGCCAAGTGCCTATTCAAAAATAGGAATAAAACATGCAGGTGTGGGAAGTGGAATAATACTTATCGCTGCAAATATTGGTGGCTTCTTGTTGCCAGAATTAGGAGCAGCAGTTACAAAAATGACTCCTTCAATAATTATTTTCGGAATAATACCAATGGCGCTGATGTTTATAGGAGCATTGTTCTTTAAAGATCCTGACACTTACATTTAAAGGTTTTTAAAAATTAAAAAAGGAAAGATGTTTATTTTCTGAAGTCTTTCTCAGAAAAGGCTTCTACTTGATATGTATTAATTTCCATTCCCTTAAGCCCAATGCAATTATAGGGCAACCCTGCTTTATAACACAAATTACCAAAGAATTCATCTTTGGAGGGCAAATCTTCCCAAACCTGAGGAAGAAAAGTAGCCTGATATATTCCTCTTCTTAATATAACCCCATCAATGCCGGGTCTGATTTTATCATATAAATCCTGAACATCACTAAACTCCAATCGCATGGGGATTGTCAAAATTGAAATTTCTATATCTATTGCTTTAAATTCGTCCTTAGTTAAAGGATAAAATCTTGGGTCTCTAAAAGCTGCGTTTATAGAATTATCTACAATATCCAATATCAGAGGTTTAGTAGGAATTATTGAACCAATACATCCTCTTAGCTGTCTCCCAATTGTAAGAGTTACAAAAGTTCCTCTTCTCGTCCAAAGATCCTCGTCATCGAAGTCTTCATGATATGGAGAAAGTTTTTTGCCTATTTCAAGATACAGCTCGATAGCTCTTCTTGAAATATCCAATAAAATTTTACGCTGAGAATCTTTCATCTATTCTATTCCTTATAAAAAGCATAAGAGCCATATCCTACAACCTGATCCTTAGGACCTGCGGTATCACCACTTGTCATGTAACAGAGAACTTTACTTTTCCAATTTTCCTGTTTTGCAATATAAATTAACATCTCTAAGCCGATTTTACCGCAGGCTTCACATTTCTGAAGCCTTTTTAAATCAAGTTCTTCTACTGCCTTATTACAATTCTCGTCGATCTTTCTTGCATTTTCATAAGGATAATAATGACTTAAATCGGAACTTACAAGAATTAAAGAATTTTCATCAAGGTATTTTTTCAGGACGTCTCCAAGGTATGAAGGAGAAATTTCACCAGTGATTATTGGGATAATTTCAAAATGAGGTAAAGCATATTGCAAGAAAGGTAGCTGCACTTCTACGCTATGCTCTTCAACATGAGCATCGAGAACAAAATGAAAATTATCTTCAGTTAACAACTTAGAGGCAATTTTAGAAACATTCACCAATCCCATGGGAGTTTGGTAGGCATCAAAGACACCAACGGATACACCAGAAAAATAAGAGAAATGAGAAGGAGCAATAATAAAAATTTTCCAAAACTTTTCATGATCAAGGTTATACAACTGTTTAAAACTGAAACCTGCAACTGGACCAGAATATATATAACCAGCATGAGGAGATACTATTGCCTTTAAATTGGGGATGTCAAATACTTTTGCATTTTCAAGGAATTGTCTTATCATATTCTTCAATTCTTCCCTATCAGCAGGATAGAAACTCCCTTCTACGGCAGCTTCTCTTATTTTCACTTATCACCTCCTAAAGGTACTTATGACTATTATATCACTTAACTAGCTTAAAGAGAAGATGTACTGTAAAAAAATTATTTTTTAAGAAAATTTAAAATAATGCTTTTATATTAAAAGCAATTCGCTATCTTGAAAATTAAAAGCAAAATGTTAAAATTCAATAAGTAAAACTAATATTTAGGAGGAAAAAATGGGAGGAGAACAAGAAGAAAAAAAACCAGAAGAGAAAAAAACAGGAGAGCCTGAAGAAAGTAAAGATGAACGAAAATTGCCTTTAAAAACACCTATTCCTGCAAAAGAAAACGGAGAAAAAGGTCTCCGTTATTTATTATTTTTTGTCTACAACGAACGAGCACCAATTAGTAGAGAAGACATTTTTGATCTTATTGATCAACTTAACAAAATTCCAATCCCTCCAGAAGAAACAAGAATTGACATGGTTATACTATCAAATGGCGGTTTTCCTCATCCAGCATTCCAGATGATGAATGTTATCCGTTCAAAATGCAAAAAACTGAAAGTAGTTGTACCGCTATATGCAAAGAGTGCTGCTACACTTATGACTCTTGCTGCCGACGAAATAGTTATGGGATCTCAATCAGAAATCGGTCCTATAGATATGCAAATGGAACACCCTCTTATTGAAAAACTTAATATTTCAGCATTAGAAGGGTATTATCCTTTCTTACAATTATATGAAAAATTCACGTCTGATTTTTTTCCTATAGCACTTAAAATGGCAGAGGAAATTGCAAAAAATGTCGGAATTAAAAGAGAAGACGCAGTTGATATAGCACTGAACAGCACGATAAATTTCATTTCTCCAATTACTTCACAAATAAATCCGACAATTGTAAATATGTGCTATAGAGCACTTACTACAGGAGAAGCTTATGCATACAATTTCTTGTACAGATACATGTTTAAAGAAAGACCAGAAAGAGAAAAGGCAATTCTTGCAAGTCAAACAGCCCATATGCTTGTTTGGGGATTTCAAAATCATGGTCAGGTAATTGGGAGAGACGATGCAAAGTTACTTAACCTATATATATCATTTGGTGAAAATTATGATATATTCAATATGGTTTATGTAATTACAAAGGAGATTCTTAATATTCTTTCCTCGAGTCAAATAAACAAAGCCATCAGAGTCATATCTATGGAACAACTACAAAGATTGCTCAATGTAGATTCTTACTTAGGATATATTACCTTTATTGTATATAAGGCATATTCTCTTGTTTTTCCATTAAGAGAATCTCTCAAAAACATTACAGACCCCCAAAAAATTTCGCTCGCTTTGAGACAAACATTAAGCCAATCCCTTACAACGCTCCCTTCAATGCCTGAAACAGAAAAAAATGATATAGCACAAATTTCTCTCGAACTGTTGGAAGATGTTTTTATCAAAAACTTTAAAGATGAAAATGCAATTTACAAGGTTGCGTACGACAGAATAATAAGAGAAAGAGCCTTTTCGAGACCTATAACAGAAGTAATTGCTGGAAGAATTGTTGAGGCGGTAAAAGAACTCACACAAACAATCGAGATTGAAATTGATAGAACACCACCTGAAGTTGTAAGTAAATATATACTTCAAATACTAGCCTTCTTGCTTGTGTACAATATTAAATTTTAAAGATTAACTTGAGAGCTAAACATAAAAAAGCTATAAATATACTGAAAGAGGAACGAAACCTATATTTTCTGGCGAAAAAAGATATATGGAAGTAATAATCTTTGCTAAATGAATTTTATTGAAATATACGAGGAAAATAATTAGCTAAGAGAAAACTTTAAAAAACAATAAAAACTTCAAATAGAATTTGACTTAAATTTTTAAATCCGTATATTATTTATGAAAATTAAACAGAAAGGAGAAAAAGATGGAAAAGACCAGAGTAATAATAATGGGAGCAGCCGGAAGGGACTTCCATAATTTTAATGTTTTTTTTAGAGAAAGAGGGGAGTTTGAGGTCATAGCATTTACAGCAACTCAAATACCCAACATAGAGGGTAGGCTTTATCCTGCAGTTCTTGCTGGTGATTTATATCCCAATGGAATTCCAATCTATCCTGAAAGTGAACTTACCGAACTCATTAAAAGATTTAAAGTAAACAGAGTTGTTTTTGCTTACAGTGATGTGCCACACGAATATGTTATGCACAAAGCCTCACAAGTAATGGCTGCTGGCGCTGATTTTTGGTTAATGGGTCCTGAAAGTACAATGGTAAAATCAGTAAAGCCACTCATCTCAGTTTGTGCGGTAAGAACAGGTTCAGGTAAAAGCCAAACCACCAGAAAAGTTGTAAGAATACTTAAGGAAATGGGTAAAAAGGTTGTATCTATTAGACATCCAATGCCATACGGTAATCTTGCCGAGCAAGTGTCAGAGAGGTTTGCTACTTACGAGGATTTAGATAAGTATAAATGCACAATAGAGGAACGCGAAGAATACGAACCACATATTGACCTTGGAGCAATTATATACGCAGGAGTAGACTACGAAAAGATATTAAGAGAAGCAGAAAGAGAGGCAGATGTAATTGTTTGGGATGGAGGGAATAATGATTTTCCTTTCTATCACTCTGATTTACAAATTGTTGTAGCAGACCCGCTAAGGCCAGGACACGAACTAACATATCATCCAGGCGAAATGAATTTCAGATCAGGAGATGTTATAGTAATAAATAAAGAAGATTCAGCGGATTTTGACTCGATCGAGCTTGTAAGAAACCATGCAATGCAGGTAAATCCTAACGCCATAATCATTGATGCTGTATCTCCTATTTTCGTTGAAAATGGAGAAATAATAAAAGGCAAAAAAGTTGTAGTTGTAGAAGATGGCCCAACACTAACACATGGAGGAATGAGCTATGGAGCCGGCTTTGTAGCTGCTAAAAAATGGGGTGCAAGCGAAATAGTTTCTCCTCTTCCATACGCGGTGGGTTCTATACTGTCAACTTATCAAAAATATAACCAGACCAAAGACGTTTTACCCGCAATGGGTTATAGCGATGCTCAGATTAAAGAACTTGAAGAGACAATAAATAAGATTCCTGCAGATGTCGTTATTATCGGTACCCCTATTGACCTGAGAAAACTTGTTAAACTGAATAAACCAGCAGTAAGAATAAGGTACGAACTGCAGGAGATTAGCCAGCCAGAACTAAAAGATATCATAAAAGAACGATTTGGAGGATAGGATGGCTGTAAACTTAAAAGGTAAATCTTTTTTGTCTTTGAAGGATTTCACAAAAGAAGAACTGGAACAGATTCTATTCCAGGGCGAAAAAGTTAAAATAGAGCATTATTCAGGCAAAGATGAACAATCTCTCAAAGGAAAAAGCATTGCAGTAATCTTCGAAAAACCTTCCACGAGGACAAGAGTTTCCTTTGCTGTTGCAATTAATGAATTAGGCGCATTTCCCCTTATACTTGAGACAACGAATATGCAGATCAAGAGGGGGGAAACAATAGCTGATACGGCAAGAACGCTTGGAAGATACGTACATGGAGTAGTCGCAAGAGTATATTCTCAAAAAACATTAGAAGAACTCAGAGATTATTCGGGAATTCCTATTATTAATGCTCTTTCTGATTATTCACATCCTTGCCAAATAATGGGTGATCTTTTAACGATAAAGGAGAAAAAAGGAAAACTCGAAGGAATTCAGGTCGCATATCTAGGGGATGGCAATAATGTGGCTAATTCTTTACTTTTTGGCTGCTCGATATTTGGAATGCATGTAAGAGTCGGGAGCCCAAAGGGTTATGAACCAATTAAAGAAGTTGTTGAATTATCAAAGAAGTTTGCTAAAAACTCAAAGGGCTCTATCCTTATTACAAATGACCCAAAGGAAGCAGTAAGGGGTGCTGATGTAGTTTATACAGATGTATGGGCATCAATGGGGCAAGAGTCAGAACATGACAAGAGAGTAAAATTAATGCTGTCTTATCAAATAAATGATGAACTACTAAAACATGCTGACAAAGATAATATCGTAATGCACTGCCTCCCAGCCCATAGAGGAGAAGAAATAACAGATTCTGTCATAGACGGTTCTCATTCTATAGTATTCGACCAGGCAGAAAATAGATTGCATATTCAAAAAGCAATTCTTTCGTTGTTAATTTAAAGCATTTGAAAAAGAGGGGAGTATCTCCCCTCTTTAATTTTTAGCTAAAATACCGCGCAAATCTATAACAAAATAAGTCAAATTACCACAAATCACCTGTAATATTCTTTTTCATTAACCCAAAAATACCTGCACCTATACTAATTGCATTTTCACCGAGGCTTGATTTTACGATGTCAACACTTTTTAAAGGGATATCCAGAGCATATTCATTAATTTCATCTAATAAATTTTGGTAAACTGGTTCAAGCCCTTCCAGTAAACCCCCTCCTAATATGATTTTCTCCGGATTCAATAGGTCAATAACATAAGAAACTACAAGAGCAATATAATGCATTGCGTAATTTAAAGACTCAAGGGAAAGCTCGTCTCCGTTCTTTGCAAACTCAGAAATCAAAGACACGTTAATAAGGGATAAATCTCCATTAACAGATTCTAAGACTTTGGTTTTTCTTCCAAAAGAAACCTCGTGAAGAAAATACCGCCTGATTGCAGGGCCAGAAGAAAGCGTTTCAAAATGTCCCCTTTTGCCACAGCCGCATAAATATCCATTTTCAACGAGTCTAAGATGGCCTATTTCACCTGCAAGGTTATCAAAACCTCTTACAATTTTTTTATTAATAACAATGGCTCCCCCAATGCCGGTCCCAAAAGTTATAAAAACAAAATCGTTAACATTTCTTCCCTCACCAACGTAAAGTTCAGCAAAAGCTCCCATTTTGACATCATTGTCTATAAATGTTTCAATGTTTGTCAATTTTTTAATTTCTTCTGCAAGAGGAAATTCATTTAAAAATTTTATATTAGGAGAAATTAAGACAATTCCGCGTTTATAATCAACAAAACCTGCTGAACCGATCCCTATTGATGAAACCTTTTGAGTGCTTCTAAAATTTTCTACAATGTTCACAATTTTTTTTATTACACTATTACTATCATTTGTATCGCCTATCCCAAATTTTACTTTTCCAAATACATTACCACTTATATCAACAAGAGTTCCTAAAATTTTAGTTCCGCCCAGATCAATTCCAATACCAAATTCCTTTTTGTCATTCATATTTTTTCCTCTAACTATTATAGCAAATTTAACAATAGAATAAATAGAATGCCAAATATTTGATAAATGCTTTCTTTAACTAATTAGAAAAGGTCCTCCTCGGCCCATTATGAATATGAATTTATGAATCGAACTTTAAAAAGTTAGTTTTATGCCAAGAGCTTCGTAAATACTGTTCAAAAATACGTCTTCAGGTACAGCTCCTTCAAACTGCACTTTTTCATTTATTACTATTTTAGGGACTGCATAAACGCCGTACTTCTCAGACCACTCCGGGAATTCATTAGCTTCAACCATTACACCATTTATCAGTTTGTTTTCCATTGCAAACTGATGCGCAGTCCTTACCGCTTTAGGACAGTAAGGGCACGTTGGGGTTACAAATACAAAAATTTCTACATTTGAACTAATTTTTTTAACGGTTTCCTTGACTTTTAAACTAAGGTCTGTTTCTCCCTTTGAAACATCAACAATGTCCTCGAGAATTGACGAAAATTCATGACCAGAAGGCATGCCATAGTAAACAACATTTTTGCTTGTATTTTTACCTTCAATGAAAAGAGCAGAAATATCTTTAACTCCATATTCCTTTTCTTTTTCTAAATCTCCTTTATAGACAGTAAGTTTAATCCTGTCTGATAAAGCAGAAATTTCCTTTGCAATTTCCTCTGTATATGGCTGGTATTGCTTGTTAAACTGGTTCAATCTATCGCCACCATCCTTTTCAAGGAAAAGGACAAGTTCTACTGGATCCTTTAAGTTTTGTTCGAACAATTGCCTGACGTACGTTTCGTCATTTTCTTTAAGTAACTTTTCCACATTTCACCTCTCTAAATTTTTTATATACTGTTCGGCACTCGTTACAGCAATAGCACCATCCGCACAGGCAGTTATAACCTGTTTCAAGGGTGTGTCAGTAACATCGCCAACAGCAAAAAGACCTTTTAATGAAGTTTCCTTATTCACATCTGTTTTTATAAAACCCTTTTCTGTAAGTTCAACAAGATTTTTCACGAGCGCGCTACTAGGTTTTTCTCCAATTGCTCCAAATATTCCATCAACCTGTAGTGCTTCTTTTTGATGGGTTTGAACGTTCTCAATTACAATTTCCTCAACTTTTTTACCGCCAAAGACATTAACAGGAATAGAATTTAATTTTAGCTCAACTTTTGGATTAGCAAATAATTCTTCCTGAAGCATCTTAGCAGCCCTTAACTCGCTTCTTCTATGTAATAAAATTACTCTCCTTGCAAACTTGCTTAAATAAATAGCTTCATGAAGTGCTGTATCTCCTCCACCTATTACACAAACAGTCTTATCTTTAAAAAATGCCGCATCACATGTAGCACAATAAGAAATTCCCTTACCTCTAAATTTTTCTTCCTCGGGCACAGGCAACTTAACAGGTTCCGAACCGGTAGACAAAATTACAGATTTTGCCTTTATCTCTCCCTTTTCCGTATTCAAATAAAATTGATTATTTTCCTTTCTTATGTTCATTACTTCATTTAAAATGATTTTCCCAACAAATTTTTCAGCCTGTTTTCTAAATCTTTCCCCGAGCTCCTCCCCTGAAATGCCATCAGGGAAACCTGGAAAATTTTCAACCCAATCCGAAACTGTAATTAAGCCACCAAGCGATACTTTTTCTAAAACAATCGTATTTAACCTTGATCTACCAGCATAAATAGCAGCTGTAAGTCCTCCGGGACCTGCCCCAATAATTGCAATATCATATAAAACACTTTTATCAAAATCTTTTTCCCTGGGGACATCGCTTTTAAATGAGAGATTAAACTCATTCATAAGTCCTCCTAAAAAATTATTACAAAGAAAATTATATATCTTTATTATCTTTTGTCAATAAGTCTGCTTTCATTATTTAGCAACAGATTTATTTTCATTAGACCACAATTCCTCTATTCTATAAAACTTTCTTTTCTCTTCTGTCATTATATGGACCATTACATCTCCATAATCAAGGACAATCCATTCCGAAGTTTTGTCTTGTTCCACGAAGGGAATTAAATTGTTTTCAAACTTTAATTTTTTCCAAATCTCTTCCATAACTGCTTCGCCATGTTCAGCCACTTCTACGGTAGATACTATAAAATAATCTGTAAAGACGGCATTATTCTTAATATTAACGATTTGAATATCTCTTCCTTTTTTATCTTTTATAATTTTAGCTATAAAATTTGCAAGTTCTCTCCCTTTCAATATCCCACCTAAATTAATTATATTCAACTATCTATTTTAAAAAAATTCTGTTATAATTTGTTTGATAAGGAGGCGGATATGGAAGAATTTGAGCAAATTATCAAATACTTTGCTGAGAACATCGAAGGGTTAATTTTTGCAGGATTGGTTGGAAGAGATGGTTTGCCTATCTCTGTTATAGCAAAGGAAAATTTGGAAAAAGCAGAATCAAGCGCTGAAATTGCAGAAGTTTACAACTCAGTACAAAGAACTGTTAAGGCTTTGCAACTCGGAAACCTTGAAGAATTATTTTTTAGCACAGAAAGAGTGGGAATATTCGTGGTAACAGTTTCAGAAAATTATTTTATTGCATTAGGAATGAAAAATCCAGCCAATATTGGCAGGGCAAGATTAGAAACAAGAAGAATGATCCCGAAAATCAAGGAGATGATTAAATAATGGACAAAATTCTAACTAAAATAAAAGATATGCCTGGAGTTTTGGGAGTGTATCTCACAACAGAAGACGGAAAATTACTATTCAGCAGTTCAAGCATAGACAATTCTCCTCTTGTTCTTGCAGGATTAACTGCCTCCTTCACGGGATATATTTCAGATTTATTAGAAAGCACTAAAATGGGCAAATTTACTGACAGTATAATTAACGGCAACATAGGAAGAGTTATAATTTCAACCCTTAAAAACAATGATATACTCTTAGTATTTATGACTGGTTCAAGCAATCTTGGGGTAATAAAATACGAAATTTCTAACATAATAGAGTCGCTAAATCAAACTTTATAAGGAGTAAGCATGGAAAAGTTTTATATAACTACTGCAATTTATTATGTAAACGATACCCCACATATAGGATCTGTCTCTGAAGCAATTGCGGCCGATATAATAGCACGATACAAAAGATTAAAAGGGTTTGACGTGTTTTTTTCAACAGGAACCGATGAGCACTCCCAAAAAATAGAAAATCGAGCAATTAGTGAGGGGGTTGAACCACAAAAATTTGTAGATAAGGCGTCGGCAGTATGGAGAAATACTTTTGATAAATTAAGAATCTCTTATAACCGATTTATAAGAACAAGCGACAAAGATCATGTACAAATTGTGCAAGATTTTTTTAATAAATTATACGAAAAAGGTGATATATACCCCGGAAAATATGAGGGATGGTATTGTATCCGAGAGGAAATGTTCCTGAAAGATTCGGATTTAATAGATGGAAAATGTCCATATTGTGGTGGAGAAGTACAAAAAATACAGGAAGAAAATTATTTCTTCAGGTTGAGTAAATACAAGGATATCCTTCTTAAATATTATGAAGAGCATAAGGATTTTTTAAGGCCGGAGTCGCGATACAACGAAATCGTTAATATAATTAAATCGGGGTTGCAAGATGTTTCTGTTTCAAGAAAATCTTTTAAATTTGGAATAACAGTCCCATTCGATGAAACTCAAACAATATATGTTTGGTTTGATGCTCTTATAAACTATGTTACCGCAGCAGGTTTTTACAACGATAAAGAGAAATTTGAAAAATATTGGCCGGCAAACCTTCACATAATAGGTAAGGATATTACAAGATTCCATGGAATTATTTGGCCAGCAATGCTTCTAAGCTATGGACTTCCATTGCCTGGAAGTATTTTTGCTCATGGCTTCTGGAACCTTGAAGGCTCAAGAATGTCAAAATCTCTTGGAAACGTAGTGCATCCTGTTGATTTTATAAATAAATTCTCGGAAATTGCACAGATAAATGAGGACCTATCAATAGATGTCCTTAGATATTACCTTTCAAGAGAGAT
>Ga0315282_10002278_pt1 | contig 35531 bp, 26 predicted proteins | sample YL17G07_20_MG_FD_203693 | JGI IMG/M metagenome (GOLD analysis project Ga0315282, IMG submission 203693) | Sediment microbial communities from Yellowstone Lake, YNP, Wyoming, USA - YL17G07_20 | ecosystem: Environmental > Aquatic > Freshwater > Lake > Sediment | place: USA: Wyoming | collected...
ATCATCCGCGCCTTCTATCTGCGCCTGGTCGCACACGGCAAACCTAAAAAACTCGCCCTTGTGGCCTGCATGAGAAAACTGCTCACCATCCTTAACGCTATGGCCCGCCACCAACAACCCTGGCAACTTCAACTCCCGGCTTGACATGAAAGACAGTTGCTACCAAGAGGCCGGGTGCCATGGCCGCTCGTCGGCCATGCGTGACACCGGCGACCGATTCGATGATGCAGGGGCAGGTTTCAAACCCGCCCGTACGATCTGCCCTTGTCCGCGACGATCCCGAAGGAGGGATTGGGGCGGTGATAGTCCTGATTGCGCTCCTTGCTACTAATAAATTCATCCCCACCCAAAAGTTTACATAATATTTCTTATCGGACAATAGGATAAAAAAAGAAGAAGGCTCCTTTCTGAAAGAACCTTATGCCGGCCGCTCGCTCTGCACCTGGTTCCGACCCGCCTCCTTGGCCGCGAACAGAGCCTGGTTGGCCCGTGAAAAAACGCTGGCCGGCGTGTCGTCCGTCCGTCCCTGGGACACGCCCATGCTGAGCGTGATGGTCACGCTCGCGTCCCGGTCCCGAAACAGCTTGAACTCGACGGCCGCGATCTCACTGCAAAGCTTCTCCGCGATTTTGGCCGCCGTGTCCAGATCGACCTCGGGCAGGATGAGCACGAATTCGTCCCCGCCGTACCGGGCCAGAAAATCCTCCTTGCGGATGCCGTCCCGCACCATGCGCGCCACATAGGATAAAACCTTGTCGCCGGCCCGATGTCCGTACTGGGTGTTGAACCGCTTGAACTCGTCCACGTCGAAAAAAACCAAACCGTAAGCCTTGAGGGCGCTCTCTTTAAGCGCCGTCACCGTGGCCTGAATCTGCGCGTCATAGGCCCGCCGGTTGTAGACCTGGGTCAAGGGGTCGGTGAGCGAAATCTGCTTGAGCTTCTCCATCTCCTGGAGCATGGCCTGGCTCTTTTCGGAGAAGGCTTTATAACGCTGGTGCACGGTCATCAGACGTCGCTGAATAGACTTCTTTTCCGTCTCCGCCATCTCTATGCGGCGTTCGGCCTCGGCCCGTTTTTCGCGAAAACGCTGGCGCATGGCGCCGATCCGGGCCAGTACCGTGGTTCTGAGCTGCGGCAGACTGAGACTATCCTTTTCAAAGGAGCGCTCGATGTCCACCATGTCGTCGGCCACGCGCAGATCGAAGTCCGTTTCCAGGGTCTCGAAACGCTCCCGATCCGCGTCCATGCTCTTGTACAGGTCCCGCTCGGTCTCTTCGAGATGGACCATCACCTCTTGGGAGAACCGATAGAGTTCGACCCGCTGCTCGCGCATCCTTTCTTTGAACTTGAAGATCAGATCGATGATGGACTGAACATAGGGTTGAGAGTTGTCCAGGGTGAAATCGCTCTCGATGTCTCTACCAACCTTCCGGGCCTGTTCCCCCAGCTCGCGATCCTCGTAGCTGGCGAATTCCCGGACCACGGCGGTCAGCAGGTCTCGGACGAGTTCCTGCACGTCCTCGCCGCCAAGTTCGGTGTCAGCCTCAGCCATGGCCGCGGAAAAGGCGCCGGTGTCGAGCTTGAAGCCGAGGGCCTTGAGCTGCCGGATGGCCTCCCGAATCCGGGCCGGAACGATTCGCCTTTTGAGCAGGTCTTTCAGAACGCCCAACTCGGCCTGAAGGGCCGCCTCTTCCTGGAGTTGGGCGAAAAGGATCAAGGTCGCGGCCAGCTCCTTAAGGACCTCCTCGACCTCGAGGGCCTGGGTTTCGGCAAAGCGAATATCTTTAAGCAGTTTATTATGTTTTTCTGCTAACTCATCATGTTCTTTTGATTTTTTAGAAAGATCATCACCAAGGCCCCTCCCCCCGGACTCGGCCTCACTCAGCAGCGACACGACCTTGGGCCGGTCGAGAAACGCTTCGGAAAGCGTCTTGGAATCCAGTGGAGTGCGTTTGGCCAGGACCGTGCTCAAGGCCTCGATGACCTCGGCCGCCAGAATCCGCACACGCTTTTTGGTGTCGTCGGGCATGTTTCGGTTCGGTCCTTATTCCAGTCTTGAATCCCGAGGAATTCGTAGGGACGGGTCTGTGACCCGCCCAGGGCGGGTTTAAAACCCCGCCCCTACCCCACTCCAAACTCAGAGCCGAGTCATGCGGCTGTATGCGTCGGTGAGAACCTCGTCCACCCGGCCCGGATACTGGGCCCGGATTTTGTCCATGGCCGCCTCGACCTGGCGGAACATGCCTGGATCGGACATGTCCTTCACCCCGTTGTACACCCCCAACACGCGGCCGACGCGGTAGTGCAGGCGCGAGTCCTCGTCCAGGTCCAGGTAACGGTCCAGGGCATCGAGCATACGCGGCTTGTCGTCCGGCAGCCGGCCTTCCACGTCCTGGAGCAGATTGCCCATGTGATCGCTGGCCAGGTAGCTGGTCACGCCCTCGAGGTTCTCGACAAAAAGCCGAATTTCCTCGATGTTTTCGCTCGGAGTACGCAGCGCGAAGTCCCCGCTCTGAATGGCCTGGTACAGCGGGTGCCGCTCGATGACGTGCAGGGTACGCAGCCGGATGAAATGGGGGTTCGACTCGTTGACCACTCGGGCCGTGCCCAGGGCGTGCTCTTTCCACCTTGCCCTTCCGCCCAGGCCCGGCATGTAATATTCGGAGAGCTCCATCCCGGCCTGGACGACCTTACGGCCGCCCTCGATGTGCTCCTTGGCGGTCACGCCCTTTTTCATGAATTTCAGCGTCACGTCGTCCCCGGATTCCACGCCCACGTGCAGTCGGTCCAGGCCGGCTTGGCGCATGCGGGTCAGGTCCTCGAGGCTCTTGCGCGCCGCGGTCTTGGTCCGGGCATAGGAGGTGATCCGGCTGATGCCCGGGACCTTCTGGTTCAGGTACTCGAGCATCTGCACCAGGTCGTCCGCCTTGAGAACGATGTTGTTCGCGTCCTGGAGAAAGACGGCGTTCGTGCCGTAAAAGAGCCAGGCCACCACCGACTGGTAGCTGACATCCACGCCCGGCTGGTCCAGGAGGTGCTGAGCCGCCATGGCGTCGATCCGGCCCGAGAGCCCCAGACGCCAGGAGAGCGTCTTGGCTTCCTTGACGATCTCGGCGATGGTGTCGATGTCGGCCTTGACCTCTTCCACGCTGCGGCGCCCGAAACGCTGGTCCGTGTAGGTGGTGCAAAACTGGCACTGGTTCCAGTTGCAGTTGCGCGTCACCCGGAGCAAGAGACTGCGGGCCTCGCTGGGCGGACGGATGGGGCCTTGTTCAATGGTCAGGCGTTTCATGGCAGGCCTGGGATGCAGGAAGACGGCCTCGGATCACTCCTCGGGGTCCGGCGGCCGATCGATGGGCAGGGGAAGCTTGAAAAAGGAGATGCCCTCCTGCTTGAGAAGCTCCTCTTCCTGCTCCGTGCTCACGCCGCGGATGTTTCGCGTCTCGCTGACTTGGTAGTGCATCTTGAGCGCTTCCTTGGCGAAATTCGCGCCCACGTCCTCGAAATGGTCTTCGATGAACCTACGCAACTGCTCGGCCGGATGGACCGTTTCCTCGGCCGGCTGCTCGCCCCGATGCCGGGCGATGCCAAAGGTGGAAGGCGTGCGCCGCACGTCCGTCGAGCCGCAGGACGGGCAGGCGATCAGGTTTTTCTCCTTCTGGGCGTCGTAGGCCGCCGCATTTTCAAACCACCCCTCGAAAACGTGGTCGCGCCCGCAGATGAGATCATAGGCGATCATGTGATAAAGAATAACAATTTTCCCAAAGAATTACAATCTAGACGGCTATTATTTTTGCGGATTCCGGCGAAGCTGCTCCAGCACCCGGCGAATCATGTCGGCCCGCTCCCCGCTGGGCTCCAGCTTCAAATATTCTTCCCAAGCCTCGAGGGCCCCTTGCCGGTCTTTCAAGTCGTGCAGTAGAACCACGCCCAGGTTGAAGGCCGAGTTCACGTGGGACGGGTCGATTTGCCTGGCCCGCCGGAACAGCTCCACCGCCTTTTTCGGCTGACCGGTCCGCCGGTAGACAATGCCCAGGTCGGTCAGGACGTCGGGATCGTCGCCTTTGAGTTTCAAGGCCTTTTCGTACGCCTCCTTGGCCGTATCGAAACGGCCCGTGTCCATGGCGAGATTGCCCAGGGCGACCATGTCCGGCCGGCTGTCCGGATGCTGCCGCGCCCGTTCCTCGAGTTCGGCCAGGTGCGCGCGGTCGGCCTCGGTGAGGGCCGGGGTCGAGGCGGTCGGCGGGCCGAGCCCGGGCGGGGCCCCTTTGTAAGCCGCCCAGAGCAGCCCGCAGATAAAGCCGGCGCCAAAGGCCAGGCTGATCGCGATCAGCACGCCGGGCTTACGCATGATCCCCATCCTTATCCGCTTGCCGAAAGGCGGCCTTGACTTCTTCCGGGCCGGCGCCAGGCTCGACGCCCAGGTGAGCATACAAAGCCGCTTCCCGGTCGCTCCCCTTGGTTTTGACCCGCCCGTACCCGGCTGCCAGGCCTCGATTGCCAAGGGCTCGTCCCCGCCAGATGAGGTAGTACACCACAAGGCCCAGAACAATAAAATCGTCGAGCCAGCCGACCACCGGCCGGAAGTCGGGCACGATATCGTAGGGGATGATAATGTACAGCAGCGCGAGCAGTATGAGGACGACCCGGGAAGCGGAACCCATTCTAAAACCGAACCTGAAGGACCGGCACCACCGGCGCGGCCGGCTGATCCCCGACCTGTACCATCACCGGAAGCGGCCAATACACCCGCCAGCCTTCCGGGCCGTGGTCGAACAACGCGGCACCCTGAGGCGGCGGGCTCGAGCCCGGCGGCAGAAGTCCCGAGCGGAAGGCAATAAAAAAGAAGAAGCCGCCGATGGCCCCGCAGAAGGCAATGGTCACCGTGACCCGCGTCTCCCCGTCGTGGCTGTCGCGCGCCGGGGCGGGCACGGCCATCAGCAGGACCAGAAACAGAACAAGACCACAGCTCAGGCGCCTTATGCGAGTCATACGTAAATTATACCACAGCCGGCCTGACCGCAAAAAGGGGTCAGGAACCTTTTTCCCTGATTGGAACAACGGAGATTTTGATCATTAGAAAAAGGTTCCTGACCCCTTTTTGCGGCCGGAACAGAGGTACGTAAGACCGCAACTCGTGTCCGGGCAGGGCTCGGGCGGGACCGGCTCGAAAGGGTCCGTGCCATGAAGCCGGGCCAGTTCGAGCGCGGCCTGACCGAGGTTTTTTTCCAGGCGAGTCTCCCAGCCCGGCAAAAGGTCCATCGGCGCGGCCATCGAGCCTTGTTCGTGGGTGAAATACAGCCCGGCCTCCAAAGCCTCGGCCCGGCCCGACCGCCGAAGGGCCAAAGCGTAGCAGGCCAGTTGCGGCGCGTACCGCTCGGGCTTGGGCTCGGGCGAATACTTGTAATCCACCAGCCGGGCCCGCCCCTCAGGGGTGATATAGAACAGGTCGATAATGCCCGCCAGGGTCAGGCGCGGACCGCCCTCTTCCGGCGGGACGATGCTGAGGCTGAAGGGCAGCTCGCGGAAGGCCTGGCCTGCTCGAGCGCTTCGCGTAAGGTCCCGGCCCCACGCGCTCTCCAGAAAGCCCAAGGTCAGGCCGGCCAAAACTTCGTCCTCTCCGGCCGGCAGTTTTATCCCGGCGCGCCGGGCCGCTTGCTCGGCTAATAACTTTAGCAGGGCCAGATTCACCGACTGGGTCAGGTCCACGGCCTCGAGCAGGGCGTGCAGGAGCGTGCCCTTTTGATCCGGCTTGAGGCCCCTGCCCTCCCCGCTCTGCTCGCCCTCCTTGCCTTGGCCCTGGGCCGGCAAGCCGAGCACGTTTTCCAAAAAATATCGGCGCGGGCAAAGGAAAAAAACACCGAGGTCCGTAACGCTGATGGCGAGCCGGCGCGGGAGGAGCGAAGGCCGGTCCAGGGCCCGAGCCACCAGGGCCCGCGCCGTCGGTCCGGGCCGGGGCAGGGACGCGGGTTCGGGCGGTGGCGGCGGCAGGGGACGCGGCCCTGCCCTGCCCTCCGCCGGCGTTTGCCGGACCTGGATCATTTCAGGGTGCTGGACGGCGAAATCATCGAGCAGGCCGCGCCACGATTTGCTTAGGCTTTTTTTCAGGGCGTGCCCGGAAAAGACGAGCCAGTCCTGGGCCCGGGTCGCGGCCACGTACAACAGCCGCAGATGCTCCGCCTCTTCCTTTCGCTTTTCTTCCTCGCTCAGTTCCAGAAAATCGGCGCCCTGCCGCCTTTCCCCGCTCTCGGGATCGTCGAAGGCCAGGCCAAAGGCCCCGTCTCGGCCGAAAACCAGGCGGGCGTTTCCGCTGCGGAGCGGCTGGCCGGCGTCCGGAACAAAGACGATAGGAAACTCAAGGCCCTTGGCTTGGTGAATGGTCATGATCTGAACGGCGCCCGAGCCTTCCGGGCTGAGGGCCGCCTCGGGGTCCGCCTCGGCCCCGTCCAGCCGTCGGCGGAAGTAACGGGCCGCTTCCATGGGCGCGAACAAGGCCTCGGCCGGCAGGCGGCGCACGATCTCGATGAAGCGCTGCACGTTGGCCGTTTTCTGTGTGCCCTCGGGCAAGGCCATGAGCGCGGCCAGGTAGTCGGTCTCCTCGACGGCCGTCTCGATCAGCTCGGCCACAAAAGCCCGGCCGGCCTTTTGCCCGATCAAAAGACGCAGGCAGTCCTGGATGCGGCGGAAGGCCTGGTCCTGGCCTGGGGAAAGGTCCGGCGGTTCGGGTGCCGGGTCGTCCGTGAAATAGGTTCTAAACTCCCGTTGCGGGAGCCCGGGCCCGGGCCAGACCAAGCGGGTGAGGGTCTCGTCGCTCAGGCCGGCCAGGGGTGAGCGGAGTAGGCCCAGGAGCGCGGCGCCATCCTTGGGGTCGGCCAGGAAAAAGATAAGGTTCAGCAGGTCCCAGACCTCCTGGCAGCGGTAGAAGCCGCGGCCCCGCACCGTGTAGAACGGCAGCCCGACCCGGCGCAAGGCCTGTTCGTAAGCGTCGAGATAGGTGAACCGCCTGAGCAAAATGGTCACGTCGCCCGGTCCGGGCGGGCGGTTCTCGTCCGTCACCGGCGGGCGCCCTTCGGCGAGCAAGCCGGCGATGCGCCAGGCAAGGGCCTCGGCTTCCTTTTCCCGGTCCTCGGCTGTTTTTTCGCCTGCTTCGTACTCCAGAATCTCCACGGCCGCGCCGATGTCGTCCCCGACCGGGCCTCGAGCCGGACGCTGTCGGTCATCAGAACCGTAGGCCGCCTGGAAATCGTCCGCGCCGTGCTGCATGACCCGGCTGAAAAAGGCGTTGTAGAACTCGACCAGGGGCCGGCATGAGCGGAAATTAATGGACAGCGGCACCACCTGGCCCGGCGGGTCGGCCGAGGCGGCCGTCAGCGAGGCCCTGAGGCGGTTGAAGACGCTCACGTCCGCGCCGCGGAAGCGATAGATGGACTGCTTTGGATCCCCGAAGACGACCAGTTTCCGGTCCTCGCGGGCCAGGAACTCGAGCGCCGAAACGTCCGCGGGCGGTTGTCCGCCTTGGCCCACGGGTTCGAGCAAATAGGCCAGAATCTCGGCCTGGAGCCGGTTCGTGTCCTGGAACTCATCCACCAGCAGCACGCGGAAGCGGGACTTGAGCCGTCCGCGGACGGCCGGGTTCGCGGCCAGCAGGTCCCGGGTCTTAAGCAGCAGGTCGTCGAAATCCAGGCTGTAGCGCGCCGCCTTGGCCCGCGCGAAGGCTGTTTCGTAGCCGCCGGCCAGGGCCAGGAGCCGTGCCTTGAGGGGCAAGGCCGCCTCGAGGTCCAGCTCGGCACGAAGCGCCGAAAGCGCTTCCAGGGCCTGATCCTTGGCCGCCTTGGCCGCGTACCAGTTCCCGAACAAAACGGCTTGAAGGTCTGGCAAGGCCTGCGCGAGGTCCGCCTCGCCGCGCACCGAGCCCATCCGCTCGGCAAGGCCGCTGACCTGCTCAAAGTAGTTTTTGTCCGGAGGGATACGGCCTTCCTGGATCAAGGCCGCGGCCAGGGCGGCCGCCTGTCTCAATTCGGTCAAGGCCGCGGAGGTGTCTCGAGCGGCCCTGAAATCCGACCGCAGGACCCGCCCCAGGGTCCGGCCCTGCCCGGCCAAAGCGGCCAGGAACCAGTCCAGGCCGGTCCGCCGCCCGCCGCCCAACCAGGGGACATAGGCCAGAAGGCTCAGGAGGTCCGGGTCCTGGGCCGCGATTTTTTCCAGCAAAAAGTCGCGGAGCGTGGCCTCCTGAAGGTCGCCGTCTTCCTCCAGGATGCGGAAGTCCGGGTCCAAACCGGCCTCAAAGGCGTGCTCCTTGAGCAGCCGGCGGCAGAAGCCGTGGATGGTGCCGATCTGGGCCCGGTCCAGTTGCCTCCGCTGGCCGAGCCAGAAGAGCCGCTCGTCCGGACGGCCGGACGAATCGCGGATCATGCGATTGAGGCTGAGGCGCAGCCGCTCGCGCATCTCCCGGGCCGCCTTTTCCGTGTAGGTCAAGGCCAGGACGTCCTGAAGGCGCACCCTTTCCGCCATATGCGGCGTGCGCCCGGCAAGGAGCCGCAGCACCAGCTCCACCAGGGTCATGGTCTTGCCCGAGCCGGCCCCGGCCAGCACGCACAGGTTGGCCTCGAAGCGGAAGACCGCCTGCTGGTCTTTCGTCCATTTCACCGGCCGCCCGTTCATGGGATTTCCTCAACGACCGCGGACCGGCAAGCAAGCCGAAAGGCGCAGAAGTCGCATGAATTCTCATGCTCCGGCTCCGGCGGAAATCGGCCCAGGGTCACCTTCGACCAGGTTTCCTCGACCCGGTTGTAAAAATTGGGTTTTCCCAAGGCGGCCATGGCCCGCCGCGTTTCAGGATCCGCGGCAAACAGCTCTGTCCCTGTCAAAGGCAAGGGCTTCAAACGCTCGAGGGACCGCAGCAGATAAAAGGTGGCCTGGCAGGGTCGGCCCAGGGCCGCGGCCACGGCCAACTGGTAGATCGGGGCCTGGAAGCTCGTCCGGCCGGCGGCTTCGGCCTTGAGCAGTCCCCGATAGCGCTCGCTGCTTGCGGACAGCTTGTAGTCGATCACCCGCAGTTTTCCCTCGGCCTCGTCGATTTGATCCACCCGGCCGCGAAACCACAACCGGCCGACGCCAAGAAACGGCGTCGGAAACGGCGGCGCGGCCCGGCCCGGACCAAAGGACCACTCGAAATGGATGGGCGTGAAATCCTCGTCCCGCTTCTGTTCCTGGGCCAGCCAGCGGGAAAGCAGGCGCCGCAACGCCTCCCGCCTCACCCTCCACAGGGGCCGCCGTCCCACGGCAAAGCGCGCCTCGGCCTTGGTTAAAACCTCCTCGGCCACGGCCATCAGGGTCTCCGCCTCGACCGGATCGCCGGAGAGCGGCAGGCGGCCCTCGCCCTTGAGCCAGCCATAAAACTTGGCCAGCACTTCATGAAAAAGGGTGCCCTCGTCCATGACGCTGATCTCGTCCCGAAGCTCGGCCGGCCCTTCGAGTCCCAGGATGCGTCCGGCCCAGAAGGAAAACGGGCACGCCCCGTACTCCTCCAGGAGCGTGGCCGGGAGCAGCGGCGCGCCTTCATGTTCGGCCAGCTGCGCGAGCCACGGGGAAAGGCTTTTCGCCTGGACCCGGCCGCTGGCCCGCTCTGTGCCCGCGAGCAGACGGGCCTGCTCCCTGCGGGCCCGCTCCACCAGGGCCTGCCAGCGGTCCGTCTCTCCCGGCCGTTCCAGAAGGCCGGCCAACACCTCCTCGGCCAACTGGTCCGGCCCCGGGACTGGAGACGCCAAGAGGGCCGCGGACAGGCCGCCGACCAACTCTTCCCTGGACAAGGCCTGGTCGAGCGGTGGCAGGGGCCGGGGCGCGGGCTTTTCCTCTTTAATGGAGTCCGCCGGCCAGAGGCGGAGGACCTCGTCCAAAAGGGGCGAAGGTACCGAGATTCGGCCCTCTTCGTCCAGGCGGGTGTAAGACAAAACCAGGCGGGTTTTCACCAGGGACAGGCAGTGGTAGAACAGCAGTTCCTCGCGGCGGTAGGCCGCGGCGGTGGTGCTCAGAACGCTGCGACCCACGGCCTGGTTGAGGGTCCGGCAATCGCTGTCGGCCACGAGAGCGCCGTCCGCGGCCGGGCTGGGAAACTCGCCCTCGTTCAGCCCGCCCAAGAAAAGGACGTCCACGGTTAGGCCGTGCAGGTCGTAGATTTTAAGAACCATGATCCCGCTGCCGGCCTGGGTTCGCTCTCCCACGTTGCGGTCTTCCAGGGCCTGCCTCAGTCCCCGGGCGAGCTCCTCGGGCGGCAGGCGTCGGTCGGCCAGCCCCGCCGCCTCGGCCGCCTCCTCAAGTTCCTCCAGAGAGGCCAAAAGCCCTTCCAGGGCCGGCGCGTCTCGCTCCAGGAAACGCCTCTCTCCGCCAAGCACCCCTTCCCGAAGCCGCAGGGCGCTGAGAATCTCGGTCACGTTCTGTTTAAAGCGGGACCAGGTTTGGGCTCGCGCCAGGGGCCCCAGGAGACGCCTAAGCCCGTCCAAGCCGGCCCGGAGTTTCTGGACCGCCTCGTCCTCCTTCGGCTTGCTCCGGGCCAGACGCAGCAGGTTCTCGTGCCAGCCTCCCCCGCCCCGCTCGTCCGTCACCCCGGCCTCCTGGCTGAGCCGCCGCACCTCGTCCACGTCCAGACCCAGCCCGGCCTCCACATAAGGCGAGGCCAGGAGGTCCAGCACCTGTGCCTGTTCCCAGTGGGAGCCGGCCAGATTCATAAGCGCCAACAAGGCCCGCACCGGACCTTGAATGGCCAGAGGCGCGCCGCGGCGGAAAAACAGGGGCAGATGGAAACGGCGGAAGACGTCCTCGACCATCTGGCCGTAGAGGCTGAGATCTGGAAAGGCCACCGCGATCCGCTCCGGCGGCAAACCCTCGTCAAGCAGCCGGGAGATGCGGCGTCCGATGGCCTCCACCTCGTGGTAGCGGCCCGGCGCGGCCAGAATTTCGATCCGGCCTTGCGGGTCCGGGGCGGGTTGTGCGGGAGGGACAGGGCTGAACAGGTGCGAGAGGGCAAAGGCCAGGGGGGCTGGTGGTTCCTTATTATCCAGGCTGGAGGAAAAAACCGGGGGATTCGATCCGCCGGTGGGCACGGAGATTTCCCGGACCAGCCGGGAAATTTCCTCGAAAGGACCCTCCCCGGACCCGGCCTCGGGCCGCAGCATTGCGGCCGGTACATCCAGGCGCACCTCGACCCGGTCCACGACCCGGGCCAGGGCCTGGGTCAAAGCGGCCTGGTACGGCGTCAGAAAGGCGAAATCCCGGACCAGGACCTCGTCCACGCCTTGAAGGACCGCCGGCCTGTAGCCGTCTTCTAAGGCCACCAGCACGCGCTGCCGCTGCCCGGCCCGATCCGTCCGTCCCCGCTCCTTCAAGGCGGCCTCGTAGGCCTGGTAGAAGCCCGCCACCTTTTGAAAGGTCTGCTCGGCGCCCATGCGCCGCGCCGCCTCGGCCATGTCCTCGGGAGACAGCCCCAGTTCCTTGAGGTGGTCCAGCAACTCCAGCAGCCGGCGTCGAAGCCCCGGGCCGGCATGAGACCCGGGCCAGATAGCATCGAACCGGCCTTTGGATAAAATCTCGGCCGCGATCATCTCCCGGCCGAGCGGGGTGAGGATGGGTGGGCCCGGATCGAGGTCTTGGGCCAGGCGGTGGAACAGACGCTCGAAGGTGAAGAGCGTCTCGCCGAAGAGCACCCCGCCCGGGGCCTGCTCCAGCAGACGCTCCCTTTCCCTGACCAGGGCCAGGGCCGAGGGGAGAAGAACGATCCTATGGGAGGAGACTGACATGGGGCGTTCAGCCCTTCCGTTCACGGTTTTTGGGAGGGGGTTTGGGGGAACCTTTTTTGGCCAAAAAAGGTTCCCCCAAATCAGTACACGTCTCGATACTCAACTCCGCCTTAATCGCCGAGCGTCTTGCCGGTCAGGAGTCGCAGGGCCTCGCGGTATTTTTCCGCAGTGCGCCGGATAACCTCGGCCGGCAAGTGCGGCGGCGGCGGGGTTCGGTTCCAGTCCAGGCTGGAGAGGTAATCCCGCACGAACTGTTTGTCGAAACTGGGCTGGGACCTGCCGGGCGCGTACTGGTCTTTGGGCCAGAACCTAGAGGAGTCCGGGGTCAAGACCTCGTCGATGAGCAGCAGGCGGCCGTCCCTGAGACCGAACTCGAACTTGGTGTCCGCCACAATGATGCCCTTGGCTTCGGCCAGGTCGCGCGCGCGGCTGTACAAGGCCAGGCTGACCCGGGCCACCTCGTCCGCCAGGGCCGCGCCGACCTGGCTCCGCGCTTCATCCAGGGTGATGTTTTCGTCGTGGGTGCCGCGCTCGGCCTTGGTCGAGGGGGCGAAGATCGGGGCTTCGAGCCGGGCCGCTTCCTTAAGGCCGGGCGGCAGCCCATGGCCGCAGACGCGGCCGGTCTTCAGATAGTCTTCATAACCCGAACCGGCCAAATACCCCCGCACAATACACTCGATGGGCAGCGGCTCGGCCCGGTGCACCAACATGCTCCGACCGGCCAGGTCCCGAGCGTACGGCCGGCACGCCTCGGGAAACTCAGCCGGGTCCAGGCTGATGAGGTGGTTGGACACGACGTCCCCCAGCGCCTCGAACCAAAAGGCCGAGATGGCCGTCAGGATGCGGCCCTTGTCCGGGATCGGTTCGGCCATGACCACGTCGAAGGCGGAAAGACGGTCCGTGGCCACGATCAGCAGCCGGTCCCCCAGGTCGTAGATGTCCCGAACCTTGCCCCGCGCCAGCAGCGGCAAACCCGCGAAATGCGTTTCGTATACCGCGCCGCCGGTCATGACTTTGTCCTCTCCGTCTCTCTTTTCTTTTGCCAGCAAATGGGATCAGGCGATATAGTATTGCTACGTTGTATATCACTTGCTCGCCGAAAGGAGAAGGGGCATGAGAAAAAAAGTCACGGTCGTCGGCGCGGGAAACGTGGGCGCCACCACGGCCCAGCGCCTGGCCGAGCACCGGGTGGCCGACGTGGTGCTGGTCGATATCGTGGAGGGGGTGCCTCAGGGCAAGGCCCTGGACCTGCTCGAAGCCGCGCCCATCGAGGGACACGATTTCAAGCTCACCGGCGCCAACGACTACGGCCCCTCGGCCGGCTCGGACGTGGTTGTCATCACCGCGGGACTCGCCCGCAAGCCGGGCATGAGCCGGGACGACCTGATCAAGACCAACATGAAGATCGTCCAGGGCGTGACCCAAGAGGTGGTCCGGACCTCGCCCGAGGCGGTGCTCATCGTGGTCAGCAACCCGCTGGACGTGATGTGCCACGTGGCCTATCGGGTGAGCGGCTTTCCACGGGCCCGGGTCATCGGCATGGCCGGAATCCTGGACGCGGCCCGGCTGCGTACCTTCCTGGCCCAGGAACTGGACGTCTCGCCGGAAAACGTCCAGGCCCTGGTCCTGGGCGGACACGGCGACACCATGGTGCCCCTGCCCCGCTTCACCCAGGTCTCCGGCATCCCGGTGACCGATCTTATTCCGGCCGCGCGCCTCGAAGAGATCATGCAGCGCACCCGGCAGGGCGGCGCCGAGATCGTGGGCCTGCTCAAGACCGGATCGGCCTTCTATGCCCCGGCCTCGGCCGCGGCCCAGATGACCGAGGCCATTCTGTTCGACCAGAAGAAAATCCTGCCCTGCTCAGTTTTTCTCCAAGGGGAATACGGCATCAAGGACCTGTTCGTGGGCGTGCCGGTGAAGCTTGGGGCCGGCGGGGTAAAGGAGATCATTGAGCTGAAGCTGAACGAGGAGGAAAAGCAGGCCCTCCAACGCTCGGCGGACGCGGTGAAGAGCCTGGTGGCGGTTCTGGAGAGGGAGGGGCTGTAAATTTCACCCCCGGTGTCCAGCGAGAGCAGGAAGGGCGACGTCACGCCCAATGGCGTGATCGCCCCTACGGTTGGAATATACCCGCACCCATGAATAGACGGTAGGGGCGGTTCGCGAACCGCCCTTACAAAACCCGCGCGTTTCGCTCATGAACCTTTAAAATGCGCAGGTACAACTCTAGCCATTTCAGGCAAAAAGTGTAGGGGCGGGTTTTAAACCCGCCCCTACTTCTTGGCCGTTACCCCTGAAATACCACGCTAAATATTCCTAAAATCCTCGTGCTCGGACCAGTAGATGAGCCGGTTGCAGTTCACGCAGAACATCAGCTTGTCGTTGCGCCGGAGTTCGTTGAAGTGCTGGGGCGGGATTTGCAGGTGGCACTCCTGGCAGATGCCGTCGATGATGGGCACCACGGCCCGGCCGTTGCCCCGTCGATAGACCCGATCGTAGGCGGAGAGCATCTCGCGGGGGATGCCCTTGACCAGGGCCTCCCGCTCGATCAGCTTCCGGGCCAGGTCCTCCTTGGCAAAGGCGATCCATTCCTCGATCTCCTGGCGGCGGGCCGAGACGATGGTGCGCTCCTCCTCCTGCCAGGCGGCCAGGGTCTTGTTCTCGGTTTCCAGCGACTCGAGGGACTCCATGAGTTTCAGGATTTCGTCCTCGGCCGCGGTTTTGTTCTTTTTCAGGTACTCGTTTTCTCGGAGCATGGCCCGGTATTCCTCGTTGGTCTTGATCTGGTATTGCCGGGCCGTATTGGTCTTGATCTTGTCTTCAAGCTGCTCCGCTTCGGCTTCGAGCTCGCGCCGCCTCTTCTTCTGGGTCTTTTCCAGCTCCAGGGCCTCGGCCACCTTCTGCTCGACCTCGGCCAGTTCGAGGTCCAGGGCCGCGATCTTCTCCGGCCCTTCCTTTTCCGCGCGCTTTAGACGGTCAATGGTCGTATCCAGATTCTGGAGTTTGACCAGGTACACGAGATGAATATTCAAGGTGTTCCCTCCACAACGCGCCAGGGGTCTTCTTCCCGGCTAAGGATTTCGAAGACGACGGACATCCCCGCCTCTTCGGCCAGCCCGGACAACCGCCGGGCCAGGTCCTTCACGACCGGCCGTTCGGTGGCGAAGTGGCCGGCGTCGATGAGGCCCAAACCAAGCGCCTCGGCCTCGCGGGCCTGGTGATACCCCAGGTCTCCGCTGACCAGGACCTGTGCGCCCCGGCTGTGAGCCCGAGCCACGTACCCGCCGCCGCTCCCGCCCACCACGGCCACGCAGGTGACGGTTTCGGGCAGGCGGCCGCCGACCCTGGCGCGTTTAATTTCAAGCTTTGATTGAACTATATCTACAAAATCCATGAAATTAAAGGATTTTTTTAATCTGCCGAAGCAGCCCATCCCCACCGGCCCCGGCCGTGAGGCCAGGCTGTACACATCATAGGCCACCTCCTCGTAGGGGTGGGCCTCGATCATGGCCTTGACCGCTTCAGACAGCAGCCGGTTCTCCACCAGCACCTCCAGCCGCGATTCCGCCGCGTGTTCCAGCCGGCCGACCCGGCCCAAAAACGGCCGCGCCTCCTCAGAGGGCAGAAACGTCCCCTCCCCCCGCCCGGCAAAGGAGCAGCCGCTGTAAGCGCCGATACGGCCGGCCCCGGCCTTGAACAAGGCCTCCCGCACTTCGCGCTCGTAGCCGATGGGCACGAAGACCACCAGTTTGCTGTGATCGTGAGGCGCGGCCGGGTCCAGGACTTCGACCGACTCGAGTTCCAAAGCGCGGGCCAGGACCCAGCTCACGCCGTCCGGAGTTTTATCCAAGTTGGTGTGAGCCGCGAGCACGGTCACTTTCAACTCGAGGGCCAGGGCCGCGGCAGAGGCGGTCGGGTCGGCCAGATCGAGGCGGGTCAAGGGCCGGAAGATGAGGGGGTGGTGGGTCACCAGGACCCGGGCCCCGGCCTGGTAAGCGCTGCGGATGGCCTCGGGCGTGGGGTCCAGGGCCAGAACGACCTTGGGAGTTTCGGTTTGAAGGGCGCCGACCATGAGACCGACGTTGTCCCATGATTCGGCCAGGGAGGGAGGTGCCAGGCGCTCGAGGAGGGTGAGGATATCTTGGGCCTGGACCATACGTCCCCTTATCCGATGGAGAAGGGGTGCATCCTTTTGGGGTGCACCCCTTTCCGGAGTTTAATCTGGGCAGGGGTTAGTGGTGCGTTCAAGGTCATGCGGATTCCTTTTTAATGGTGGGCCCACCAGGGATCGAACCTGGGACCAACCGGTTATGAGCCGGTGGCTCTGCCAGCTGAGCTATGGGCCCTTGCAATCCCTTCTGTCATGCCCGCGAAAATAAACAAAGGCTTCCGGGTTGTCAAGGTGAAAGGCCTCTCAGTTCTGAATGAAAGCCTTGAGCTTCTTGGTGCGCGACGGATGGCGCAGTTTTCTCAAGGCCTTGGCCTCGATCTGCCGGATGCGCTCCCGGGTCACCTCGAAATCCCGGCCCACCTCCTCGAGGGTGTGGTCCGCCTTTTCGCCGATGCCAAACCTCATGCGCAACACCTTTTCCTCGCGCGGCGTGAGCGTGGACAGTACTTTTTTGGTCTGGTCGGAGAGGTTGAGGCTGATGACCGCGTCGGTGGGCGACAGGACCTTCTTGTCCTCGATGAAATCTCCGAGGTAGCTGTCCTCCTCCTCGCCGATGGGCGTCTCGAGGCTGATGGGTTCCTTGGCGATTTTGAGCACCTTGCGGACTTTTTCCAGGGGGTAGTCCATTTTTTCCGCGATCTCTTCGGGCGTGGGCTCTCGGCCGAACTCCTGCACGAGGTAGCGGGAGGTGCGCATGAGTTTGTTGATGGTCTCGATCATGTGCACCGGGATGCGGATGGTGCGGGCCTGGTCGGCGATGGCCCGGGTGATGGCCTGCCGGATCCACCAGGTGGCGTAGGTGGAAAACTTGTAGCCGCGGTGGTATTCGAACTTGTCCACGGCCTTCATCAGCCCGATGTTGCCTTCCTGAATCAGGTCCAGGAACTGGAGTCCCCGGTTGGTGTATTTCTTGGCGATGCTGACCACGAGCCGCAGGTTGGCCTCGATGAGTTCCTTCTTGGCCTGCCTGGATTTGTACTCCCCCTCCTCGATCTGCTCGAGGATGCGCCTGAGCGACTTGAGGGAGAGCCTGATGTGCAGTTCCACGGAGCGGATGCGCTGGCGGTGGGTCTTGATTGTCCTTTCCTTGTTCAGCAATTCCTCGGGCGTCATCTTCCACCGCCGGGCCTGGCGAGCGGCGGTGGCCCTGTCTTTTTTGATCTTGATGAAAATCTCTTTCAGCTCGGGCCAGGACTTGCCGGTCTGGTCCAGGATGCGGTCGATGGTCTCCTGACACCGGATGATCTCGGTCTCGGCCTCCTTGAGTTCGGTGACGATGCGGTCGATCTGCCTTCGGTCCAGCCTCAGGTCCCTCACGATGTCGGCGATGCGCTCCTTGTTCGTCTTGGTTTTCTCCCGCTTTTTCTTCCGTCTTTCCGGCGGGAGGGCGTCGATGCCCTTCAGAAGCGACTGGTTTTCGTCGTACAGCTTGCGAACCTCCTCGATCAGGGTCAAAACCTTGGCGCGGCGGGCTTCGATCTCGGCCAGGGTGTCGTCCTCGTCGGCATCCTTGATGACTTCTTTCAGGCGGATTTCGTCCTTGGCCAGTTGATCCCCCAGCTTGAAAATCTCCTGAACGCCGATACTGGTTTCAAGAATGGCCTCGATGACCTTCTCCTCCCCTTCCTCGATCCGCTTGGCGATGACCACCTCGCCCTCGCGCGTCAGGAGCGACACCGTGCCCATCTCGCGCAAGTACATCTTGACCGGATCGGTGATCTTGGTCTCGGGCTCGGGTTCGGCCGGTGTCTCGGAAATATCTTCCTCTTTCATGTCCGCGTCATGCTTGAGCGCCTGCACGTCCTCGACGATCTGGATATCCATCTCGTCGAAAATCATGAGCATGTTTTCCATCTGTTCCGTGGAGGCCAGGTCCATGGTCAGGGAGTTTTGCAATTCGTCGTAGGTGAGAAAACCCTTCTCCTTGCCATCGGCAATCAAGCGTTTCAATTCTTCGGCTTGATCCATTTTTCCCGCCATTTGTCAGGAACCTCCTGTTAGGGTTTCAAAAGGGCTTGGCTTTCATGAGGTCGCTTTTTTCTTTAAGAAGACGCGCCAGCCTCTCCTCGTCCGCGGCCTCCTGGGCCTCGAGAATGTGGCGCGACAGCTCTTCTTCCCGCCGTTTGCGGCCTCTCAGCTTGAACCGATTGATATAATCCTCCACGGCCTTCATCAGGTCCTCGCCGGCCAGGCCGTCCTCGCTCAAGGCCAGGCCGGAGACGAGGTCCTGCTCTTCCTGCTCCAAGGTCTCCATCAGCCTTGCCGGGGAAAGGCCGCCGGATTCCCGGTACTGCCGGGTCATGGCGCGGAAGATGCTCCGCTTGGCCTCATCCTGAAACCAGGGCTCCGGTTGTAAGGAAAAGACGCTGGGCCGGATTTCACCATGCAGCAACACGAGCCGCAAAAAGGCGAGTTCGAAATCGGTCATGGCATCCTGGGCCGGGGCCGACGCCGGAGTTCGGCGCTGGGACGGCCGCCGGCGTTCCTCCTGCAACAGCACCATCTCGGAGATCCCAAACTGATGAGCCGTTTTCTTGCGGAGCTGTTCCTGACGCACCTGTCCCTGGACCTCCCTGATGACCTCGAGCACGGCGTGGGCGGCCCGGGACCGGCCGGCCAGGGTCTTGGGGTGCGCGGCCAGGGTCTGGTCCAGGTAGAAATCGAGCAGATTGCCGGCCCGGCCGACCGCCTTTTCAAAACCTTCCCGGCCGACTTCGCGGACATAGGTGTCCGGGTCGTGGCCCTCGGGCAGAACGAGCACCCGGGCCTCCAGGTCTTCGTTCAGAAAGAGAGGCAGGCTTCGGGCCGCGGCGGCGCGGCCGGCCGTGTCCGCGTCGAAAACCACGATGGGGTCTTCCACATAGCCCTTGAGCTGCCGGAGATGGGCCGGGGTCAGGGCCGTGCCCAGGGTGGCGACCACGTCGCCGATGCCCTGGACCACCAAGGCCAGGAGATCGAAATAGCCCTCGACGATCAGGACGCGGCGGCTCTCCTTCATGCAAGGACGCGCCTGGTCCAGGCCGTACAGGAGCCGCCCTTTCTGATAGATGGGCGTCTCGGGCGAATTGAGGTACTTGGGCTGACCCTCTTCCTCTTCCAACAGCCGCCCGCCAAAGGCTACCGGGTGCGAGGTGAGATCGAAAATCGGGCAGATGACTCGGCCCCGGAACCGGTCGTAGCAGCCGGCGTCGCCGGGCCTGGAATCATCGGACCTGGGCTTGACCAGGCCGGCGAGGAGCAGGATGGTTTCCGGGAGGCCCTGGGCCTTAAGTTCGCGGGCCAGGTGATCCCAGCCCTGGGGCGCCCAGCCGAGGCGGAAGCGGGCGATGATGTCCGAGGTCAGGCCACGGTCCTGTAAATAGGTACGGGCTTTTCGGCCGGACGCGCCTCGAAGTTGGGCCTCGTAAAAAGCCGTCGCCGCGGCGATCGCCCGATACAGTTCCCGCTTGTTCGGTTCGGCGCGCCGGTCCGAGGCGCCACCCACGCGAGGCAGCTCGATGCCGTGGTGCTCGGCCAGCTCGCCCACCGCCTCGGGAAAGGTGACGCCCTTCTGAAGCATCAAAAAGCGAAAGACGTTCCCGCCCACGCCGCAGCCGAAGCAGTGAAAAATCTGCCGATCCGGGTTGACGGTGAAGGAAGGCGTTTTTTCGGCGTGAAAAGGACAAAGACCCCGGTACAGGCGGCCGGCCCTCTTCAAATTGACATAGCTCGAAACGACCGCCACGATGTCGGCCCGGTTCCGAACCTCTTCGATGGTATGTTCCGGAATGAACCCAGGCATCCCGTTACTCGACCAACTCGATGATGGTCACGCCGTCCCCGCCCAGTTGCTGGCTTTCCGAATGAAAATTTTTTACCCTGGCGTCGGCCTTGATAAAACTACGGATGGCTTCTCGAAGCCGGCCCGTGCCCTTGCCGTGGATCACGGAGAGCTTGTTAAAACCCCGCACCTGGGCCTGGTCGATGAGCTTGTCCACTTGGGGCAGGGCCTCGTCCACGGACAGGCCGATGAGGTTGAGTTCGTGGGGCGGCGCCGAAAAAGAAAAGGGCGAAACCGCCGCGCCGGACCGCTGTCCCTTATCCCCGCGGCCGCCTTGGGAGGGAGCCAGGTCGGTCAGGACTGTCTTGACCAACCGGCCGTCCACGTCGATCTCCACCCGGCCCTGATCCGAGTCTTGTTTGATCACGGCGCCGACGGCGCCCAGGCTGTGGATCAGCACCTTATCGCCGATTTTGACGTTTTCCGGCGGCGCCTGAGGCCTCACCGGACGAGGCAGGCCGGCCCTCAGCCGGGCCTTGGCCTCGTGGAAAGCGGTGATCTCCCGGCCGCCGAAACGTTCGCGGCGCCTGAGCCCCTTCAGGATGCGCCGAAATTCGGTCTCAGCCCGGGCGATGGCCTCAGTTCCTTCCTGCTGGAGCATCCGGACCGCGTCCTCCCGCTCCCGGCGCTGCCGCGTCTCGGTCTGCCGGGTTCGGGCCACGGCCTCGGCCAATTCCTCCTGGAGATAGACCATCCGTTCCTTGTCCGCCCGCAGCCGGTCCCGCTCCTGTTCCAGTTCCTCGGTCAAGACCCGCAGCCGGCGCTCTTCCTCGTCCAGGTAGGATTCAGCCTTCCGCACCAAAGCCGGGTCCAGCCCCAAGTTCCGGGCCATGCTCAACCCGGCCGAAAAGCCCGGCCGCCCATACTCCAGCCGGTACGTCGGTCGGCCCGCGCCATTCACGCCGACCGCGGCGTTGAGCACCCCGACCGTCTCCCCGGCATAGGCCTTGATGCGCTGGAGGTGGGTGGCGGTCAGGACCCAGGCCCCTTTTTCCCGAAAACCATCCAGCAGGGCCAAGGCCAGGGCCGCCCCGTCGGCCGGGTCCGTGCCCGTGCCCAACTCGTCCAGAAGCACCAGGGTTCGGTCCGTGGCCTGCTCCAGAATCCGGGAAAGCCGGCGTACATGCCCGGAAAAGGTGGAGAGATCGGACACCAAGTCCTGCTCGTCGCCGATGTCGGCCAGCACGTCAACAAAAAAGGACAGCGAACTGCCCTCTTCCACCGGGATATGCAGGCCGGCCTGGGCCATGAGGCACAGCAGCCCGGCGGTCTTGAGCGTGGCGGTCTTGCCGCCGGCGTTCACTCCGGAAATGACCAGCACCCGGGAGCCCGGCTCCAGCTTCACGTCGATGGGCGTCGCGCCGCGGCCCGAAGCCTCGGCGCGCGCCAACAGCAGCGAATGCCGCGCCCCCTTGAGGTCCAGCCCCTCCTTCCTGAGGAAAGGGGCTCGGGCCCGGTCGCGGCGGCTGAGGGCGGCCCGGGCGAAAAAGGAATCGATTTCCGCCAGCAGGTCCGCGGCCGCGGCGATCCGATCGGCCTCGGCGGCGACCATGGCGCTCAGCCGAGCCAGAATGCGGGTCACTTCGATCTTCTCTTCGCCGCGGAGCTGGTTCAGACGGTTGTTGTCCTGCACCACCTCCATGGGTTCCACAAAGGCGCTCGCTCCGCTCGAGGAGACGTCGTGCACCAGGCCCGGCAACTCGGAAACGGCCGAGGCCCTCACCGGCACCACGTAGCGGCCGTTGCGGATGGTGATGATGTCGTCCATCAGGACGTGCCGCACCTCCTCCGACCGCATCACGGACCGCAGGTGCCCCTGAATACCCGCCCGCAGCGAAACCATCTCCCGGCGGATTCGGCCCAAGGTTGGACTGGCGCTGTCGAGCACCTCCCCGCCAGGGCCCAAAGAACGGTCCAACGCCGTCTCAATCTCGCTCAGGACCGGCAAGGGTCGCGCCAAGTCGAAAAGCTGCGGCGCTTCTCCGGACGCGGTCTGGAGAAACTGCCGGGTGGCCCGGCTGGCATACACGGCCCGCCCCACCAGCAGCAGGTCCAGCGGCTCCAGCACCGTGCCGGCGACCTGAAGCCGACCCAGGACCGACCGCACCTTGGGCAGATCGGACAAGGGAGGTCCGCCCACCGTGTCCAGGAGCCGCCGGGCCTCGTCCACCAGACGCCAGGCGCGGAGAGCTTCCCCCTCGGTCAGCTCGGGTCGCAGGGACCGACAGAAGGCCGCGCCCGGACCGGAAAGTGCCTCCCCGGCCAGGCGGTCCAGCAGGCGTTCAAACTCCAGGACGGTCAGCGAATGGGCGTCCATTTAATGAAAAATGCCAACCCCCCCTTTTCGAGCAAACCGCGCTCTGCCGGGGTGTCGGCTCCTTGAAACGAAATCCTGCTCTGCCGCTTGGGCCATTCGCCTGGCCTTATCTTCTGTGCTTGGGGTACCTTGCCCCGCCCCCAGACGTGGCGGCAAATGTTAGCTAATTACATATAATTGATATATAGGTAACTATATTATAAATATAATTTTACCCAATATCAAATCTAAAGTGTATCCGGAATCCTCAGCTTGTCAATGGGCATTGCGAAAAAAAGAACAAATTCCCGCGCTTCGTTCCACGCCGTCTGGGGCGCCCCCGATCTCTGCCAAGAGTCCGGAGGCCTTGCCGAGACGATCCCGCTCAGGAGGCGGCCAGGGTCCGGGCTTCGGCAAAATCCAGGGTGCCTTCGTACAGGGCCTTGCCCGAGATCACCCCGGCCACACCGTCCGATTCGAGCGCCTTAAGCGCCCGGATGTCGCCCAGGTCCTTGACCCCACCCGAGGCGATCACCGGGATTTTGACTGCCCTGGCCAGGGCCCGGGTCCGTTCGATGTTCGGCCCGGTCTGCATGCCGTCCCGTTGGATGTCCGTATAAATAAGGGCGGCAATGCCCAATCCCTCGTACCGGCGCGCCAAATCCAACTCGGCCACGCCCCCCTCCCGGGTCCAGCCGTCCACCATGACCCGGCCGTCTCGGGCGTCGATGCCGACCGCGATCCGGCCGGGATATAGCCGGGCCGCCTCGCGGACCATTTCCGGGTCCTGATGCGCGGCCGTACCCAGGATGATGCGGTTCAGTCCCTGCTCGAGATAAAATTCGATTGTGGCCAGGGTGCGGATGCCGCCGCCGAGTTCCAGCTTGATCGGAACCGCCCGGCGGATGGCCAGGACGGCCTCCTGGTTCACCGGTTTCCGGCCGACCGAGCCGTTGAGGTCTACGAGATGCAGCCACTCGGCGCCGGCCTCGGCCCACTTCCGAGCCATAGCCGCCGGATCGTTCCCATAGACCGTCTCCCGATCGAACTTCCCTTGCAGCAGCCGGACGCAGCGGCCCTGCTTGAGGTCGATGGCCGGGAGGACGATCACTTCTTCTTCGGCTCCTCCCCGACCGCAGGGAACGAGTCCATGAGTTGGGAAAGACCCAGGAGAGCCAGCTCCTGGGCCGTGGCCCAGCGGAGACCGCGTTTGAACAGGGTGGAGACGCCCAAGAGGTTTTCAAGGACCGACTGCTGCGTCTGATCGAAGCTCCCCCGCCAGATGACTTTGCCGTCGGCCACCCGGATCATCTGCAGGGTCAAACCGACCGAAGCCGGCGGGTCTTGACCGGGCGTCATCCGCTGCCGGTAGCGATATAGGGTCCCCACCAGCAGAGCACCGGCTTGGTGCGCCTGGCTGACCTTGCGCAAAAGGGTTTCCGGCTCCATGCTCTCCTGCCCGGAAAGGATGGCGGAGCGGGTGCCTTGAAGCTGGCCCGGCGGGATCGGCAGGTACTTCTTTTTCACCAAGGCGTCCACCATGGCCTGGTTCATGACCTCCAGGTCCTCTTCCGTCACCCGGTCGGCCACCTCCGGCTCGGGCAGCATGCCGAACACGGCAAGGCGCTCCAAACCGGCAGTGGAGGCGTTCAGACGGCCCGTGGCCGGGCGGGGTTGGCAGGAGGCGAGCGCCAGCAGGAGAAACAGCGCCAGACCTAAGCAGAGGCTCTTAATCATTACGCATCGGTCCTTTCAGAACGGACGGTTTAAATGGAGCGGCCGCCGGAACCCAGCCATGGCTTTACAGCGTACCTTTGGATGAGAGAGCTCCCTGGGATCGGGGTTCGAGTTGGCAGGCTCGGTCCAAGGCCCGGCCGGCGGCCTTGAAAGCCGCCTCGAAGAGGTGATGCATGTTCTTGCCGCGCAGGCCGTCGATGTGCAGGGTGGCGCCGCAGGCGTTGACAAAAGCCCGCCAGAATTCCTCGATGAGCTGCGTGTCGAACCGACCGACCTTTTCGCGCTTGGTGGGCACGTGAAAAACCAGAAACGGCCGGCGGCAGAGGTCCACGGCGGCTCGGGCCAGGGCGTCGTCCATGGGCACGGTGGCCTCGCCGAAGCGGCGGATGCCGGAAAAATCCCCGAGCGCCTGGGAGAAGGCTTGGCCCAGCACGATACCCGCGTCCTCGACCGTGTGGTGGTCGTCGATCTCGTGGTCCCCATCCGCGGTCAAGGTCAGATCGAAAAAACCATGCGTCATGGCCGCGGTGAGCATGTGGTCGAAAAAACCGACCCCAGTGCGCACTTCCACCGCTCCCCGGCCGTCCAGAATCAGTTCGGCCCGAATCCGCGTTTCCCTTGTCTCGCGCTCGACCACGGCGGCTCTTGGCGTCACGGCGGCACCTTTCAGACTCGAAACATCGCCCCGCGCAAGCCCGGGGCGCGCCGGCTCTCTACTTGAAAATTTTTACCATCGCCTCACCCGAATTGCAAGAACGAAACAGGACCTCCCCGCCGACGCCCACCCACCGCGCCTTTGCCGCCCATCATAGGTCCAAAATCTCCGCCTCGGTCCGGGCTCGATCTCGGGGGGAGATCGCAGGAGCAGCCGAGCATCGGCCTCGTTCACGCGCAGGTAGCGGGCTTCCAGGTCTTTGGCGAACGCAGGCTCAGGACAGCCGTCCACGAACCAGTCCGTGGGCAAACGAAAGGAAACCGGGGTATTCCTCTGGTCGATCGAACCGAATTCGGGCCGGCCTCGTATATTCGTATGTTTCAGCATAGGCACGGGCCCAGGGTTTGTCAACCATGGAAAGGAAAGCCAGGCGGATGGCAAATCGGCCCTGAACGTGGTATAACCGACTGCGTCGGAACGTTTGTCATGAGCAAGGTCATCTCCCTTACCGCCCCGCTTTGCCGCTCGTGGAGGCATGGGCGGTGCACCCTGATCTTGTGGGATCAGGTCAAAAAGGCTGGGAAACAGGGACTTGAGCCTTTTGGCTGTCGGCTTTGGCAGGAAAAACTCGTCCGTATCGCCCGGTATTGGGACGCACGCGAACGCGCGGACCGCTTCGGCCTTGAGGGCGAAAACCGACAGGAGGCCATCGACCGGATGCTGTCCCGCATGGACGAGGAGGAAGTGACCTGCCCGGTCTTTCGGCTGGACCTGGACTCCGAGGCCGTTCGTTGCCGGTACTTCTTTCTGGAAACGTGCCTGCTTAAATTCCCGGAATGCCCCGGCCAGTGTGAACGATATCTCGCGCGCGGCGACCAACGCTCCGACTGAAACCGAGCTTTCCGCCCGGCTGCCCGGCCGGCGGCCGAGCCGGCCCGATGGAACCATCCCCCATGCAAAGCTTGACCAGCTTCCGAACAAACCGCGCCGGAGCCGCCTGGGCGATCGTCTTGGCGGCCGCGTTGTCTTTTTATCCGACCGTCTTCCAGGCCGAGACCGATCCCTTTTTCCGGCGGCAGCCGGCCGAGATCCAAATCACGAACCGGCAGGACGTGGAGCGCCTGGTCGCCCTGGGCCTGATCCTGGACAACGTGACCCCGGACCATGTCCGGGCCTATCTCGACCCCGCCGAATTCGGCCGGGTGCGAAGTCTCGGCCTTCAGGTCCGCTGGCTCCCCAATACGGCCAAGACCCGCCACGACCGGGACCTGGCCAGGCCGCAACCCGCACGGGAAGAAGGCGGCTACCCGACCTACGAGGAACTCACGACCGAGCTCCAGGCCCTGGCCGCCGCCCACCCCGACCTCTGCCGGCTGGTCAGCGCCGGCCGGTCGGTCCAGGGACGGGACCTGTGGTGGCTGAAAATCTCGGACAACGTCGCCGATGAAGAGGACGAACCGGAATTCCACTACATCGGCTCCATGCACGGCGACGAGCCCGTGGGCATCGTCCTTTGCCTCGACCTGGCCCGCTATCTTTTGGAACAATACGGCCAGGATCCCCGCGTCACCCACCTGGTGAGCGAGACCGAAATCTGGATCATGCCCCTCATGAACCCGGACGGCTACGTTGCCGGGTCCCGCTTCAACGCCCACGGCCAGGACCTGAACCGTGACTTCCCCGACCCGGTCACGAGCCCGGACAACGTCACGGACGACAAACAGCCCGAGACCCAGGCGGTCATGCGCTGGGTCAAGGCCCACACCCCGACCCTGGCCGCCAATCTCCATACCGGCGCCCTGGTCGCGGCCTATCCCTGGGACCACACCTTCGACCTCAGCCCGGACGACGCTCTGTTCGTTCATCTCGCCACGGCTTATACCCAAACCGACGCGGCCATGTGGAACAGCCCGGATTTCGAACACGGCCTTATCCAAGGGGCTTACTGGTACATCATCTTCGGCGGCATGATGGACTGGGCCTACCTCTGGATGGGGTGTCCCGAGATCACCATCGAGGTCTCCAACGACAAATGGCCGTCCAAAGGAGAGCTCGCCGCGCTCTGGGAAGACAACCGCGAGTCCCTGCTGGCCTATATCGAGCAAGCGCAAATCGGCGTGCGGGGTCTGGTCACGGACGGGTCCACCGGCCGGCCCGTGGCGGCCACGATCCTGGTGGCGAATAATCCCATCCCGGTATTCACCGACCCGGACGTGGGCGACTTTCACCGGCTGCTCCTGCCGGGCACGTACGCCTTGACCGTGAAGGCCAACGGCTACGCGACCCGCATCGTGGCCGGGGTGGTGGTCTCCGACGGCGAGGCCGCGGTGGTGGACGTGGCGCTGACCCCTAGCGGAGGCGGTGGTGGCGGAGGTGGGGGTGGCTGCTTTGTCCGCGCCCTGGGGTATTGATCGGCGGATTTTCTTTTCCCTTGACACGCGGGCGGGCGGCGCCTATTACCACGGTTGATAAGAAAAATCCAAATCTCAACCCTATCAGCGGGCCGGAGACCCTCGGCCCAACCAGGAGCGACGCCGTGTCTGTCCTTTCCTACGATCCGGCCGTCTGCGAGGCCTGCGAGACGCTGGACTGTCTCATGAGGTGCCAGTACATCGACCTGGACCTTGCTGCGGCCCGGGCCGAGAAGGACCGTCTGTTGCGCGGGGAAAAGACGCGCCTTCTCACGGACTGCGCGACCTGCTACGCCTGCGAGGAGTATTGTCCCCAGGGGAACCACCCCTTCTACCAGATCGTGGAAAGGCAGGAGGAACTCGGCGTTCAGCCCGTGCCCGCGCCCATCACCCACCAGCAGCTTCGCGCCATGGACATGCGCGGCGACCTCGCGCCACGAAAAGTCCAGTCCCCGGTGATCAATTTGTGCTTCTTCGGCGCGCTCGCCGCCAGTCTCCGCGGCCCGCTTTATGAAGGCGCCTCGATTATCTCCGGCAGCGACATCTTCTGCAACATCATGTGGCTGCACTTCGGCCGGACCTCGGCCATTAAGGAGCGCCTGGCGCGCGCCATCGAGAACCTGAGCAACGGCTTTCTGAAAGAGAGCGGCGTGGAGGAACTCATACACTACCACGACGAATGCTATGGAGCCTACACCCACCTGGCCCCGGCCTTCGGCCTCGAGGTGCCGTTCCGGTCCGTGCACCTGTTCGAATACCTCGCCCGACGCCTGGACGCGCTCAAAGACCGCATCCGGCCGCTCAAGGCCGTGGTAGCCTACCAGCGGCCCTGCTCCAACCGGCTCGTCCCCGAGACCCAGGTCTGGGTGGACGAGATCTTCCGGCGCATCGGCGTCGAACGGGCCGAGCGGAAATACGACCGCGAAAACGCGCTTTGCTGCGGCGGGACCCTGCGGGCCCAGCAGCGGTTCGAGTTGGCCGACGAGGTCCAGCAGAACAACATCGACGACATGGCCGCGGCCGGGGCGAAGTACTGTGTCTTCAACTGCCCGGCCTGCCTTTTCACCTTGCGCGACGCGGTTTCCGAGCGGGGCATCCAGCCCATCCTCATGAGCGATCTCTGCCAGATGGCCTTGGGGCAGTGAGAAGGAGAGACCATGGAAGAGGTCCTGCGCCGGCTGGCCGAGATCGTCGGCCCGTCGTATGTCTCCAGCCACCCAGAGGAGCGGTTTCTCTACAGCCGCGATATGGGCACCATGCCCCCGGCCACACCGGACCTGGTGGTCATGCCCGGCAGCGCCGAGGAAGTCCAGCGCATCGTGATGCTGGCCAACGAGAAAAAAATCCCGGTCGTGCCCATGGGCGGCGGGCTGGTCCTTTCCGGACTGACCCGGGCCCTGAAAGGCGGCATGGTCGTGGACCTCAAGCGCCTGAACCGCATCCTCGAGGTGAACGAACTCAGCCGCTACGCCCTGGTGGAGGCCGGCGCCTCCCAAGGCATGCTTCAGGCCTATCTTAAAAAACACCATCCCCGCTTGAAACATTCCCTCCCGGACGCACCGCCCATCGCCACCATCGGCGGCAACGTGCTCATCCACGGCTCTGGCCACCTGTCCGCCGTAGGCGGCTTTCACTCGGAGATGCTCAACGGCCTGGAGGTGGTGCTGCCCACGGGCGAGATCGTGCGCCTGGGCTCGTGCGCCGTCTCGCCCTACTGGTTTTCCCGAGCCCCGCTGCCGGACCTGTCCGGCCTCTTCCTGGGCTGGGCCGGGACCACGGGCATCGCCACCAAGCTGGCCGTTAAGCTTTACCCGGCCCGCCGCTATAGCGACGCCGAAATCTTCCTGACCGAGGACGCCCACCTCGTGGCCGAGGTCCTCCGCCGCCTGACCGAGGTGGGCGTGGCCGAAGACGTCCTGGCCTCCATCATGTCCCGGCCCGCTTTCCTGGCCGGGTTTCAGCAGACCGTGGTCGTTTACGGCGCCGACAGCCGGGAGGAGCTGAAATGGAAGCGGAACCTCCTCTACGCCTCGGTCCGGCCTTTCATCGAGGCCAAAACCGGCGGCTTCGCCCCAGCCCCGGCCGCCACCAAAAACATCTTCATCCAGGCCCCCAACACCCCCCTCACCCGCTTCGCCGACCTGAGGGAAGGCGGCGGCTTCGAGTACGTGGGGGCCATCATGCCCCTCGAGCTTTTCGGCCCGGCCTACGACGCCGGCCTGGCCGTCGCCACCCGGCTCGACATCCCCTACGGCATGGGCGCCCGCATCATCGGCCTCGGCCACTGCATGATGTTCTTTTACGCCTATCCCTTCAACCGCGCGGACGAGGCCACCATCGACCAGGCCCGCCAGGCCCTGGAGAAGACAAACGAGGCCGTGCTCGCCATGGGCGGCATCCCCTGGAAGGCGGAAGAACCCGCCCAAAAACAGATCATCCGCCTCATGGACCCCAACACTTTCGCCCTGATGAACCGTTTGCGCGCCGTGCTCGATCCCCAGGGCATCATGAACCCCGGCAACTGGGAGGCCTGAACCATGGAACACGCGGAAATCCTCCACCGCTGCTTCCGCTGCGGCTACTGCAAGCTGCCGGGCGACTACACCGATATCAACTGCCCCTCGTATCTGAAATTCCGCTTCGAAACCTACTCGCCCGGAGGCCGAATGTGGCTGCTCTCCGCCTGGCTGGACCAGCAGATCGAACCTAGCCCCAGGCTCGCGGAAATTCTGTTTTCCTGCGCGGCCTGCGGCAATTGCGTGGAACACTGTGTCTTCCCCGCCTTCAAAGACCGGCTCCTCAAGGCCTTCACCGCCGGCCGCACCGCCTTGATCGAGGCCGGCAAGACTCCCCCGCCGGCCCGCGACATGTTTCAGGCCACGAAACTCTACGGGAATCCGTACAAGCAGGCCGAGGACCAGCGCGCCCGCTGGGCGGACGGCCTGAACCTGGCGCCATTCGCCGGGCAGGAGTACCTCCTTTTTATCGGCTCCGCCGGCGCCTTTGACGAACGCGGACAACGCATGGCCCGGGCCGTGGCCCGCCTGCTTGGCCGGCTCGGCGTGTCCTTCGGCATCCTCGGCGAAAAGGAGATCAGCGACGGGAACGAGATCAAGGTCATGGGCGAACAGGGACTGTTCGAGTATCTGGCCGGAGAGAACATCCGCGCCTTTCAGGACCTGGGTGTCCGCAAGATCGTCACCCTCTCGCCCCATGCCTTCCATGCCTTCAAGAACGAATATCCCGGCCTGGGCGGAAAGTTCGAGGTCAGGCATTACACCCACCTCCTGGACCAGGCCCTGGCCAAGGTCGAGTTTCCGGCCCGGAGCGAACCGCTGCGCGTCACCTACCACGACCCGTGCTACCTGGGCCGCCACAACTGGGAATACCAAACGCCGCGGCAGATTTTGAGCCGTGTGCCCGGACTGGAACTCGTGGAAATGGACCGCAGCCGCGGAAACGCCTTGTGCTGCGGAGGCGGTGGAGGGAATTTCTTCACCGACATTTTGGGCCACGGTTCGGACAGCCCGGCCCGGGCTCGGGTGAGGGAGGCCGTGGAGACCGGGGCCGAGGTCCTGGCCGTGGCCTGCCCCAAGTGCGCCAAGATGCTCGAGGACGCGCTTAAGGCCGAGAACCTGGACCACCGCCTTCGTGTCCTGGACCTGGCCGAGCTTGTGGCCGAGGCTTGGGAAAAGACGTTTCCGCCGGGGCATTGAGCGCCGCCTGAGTGGCGGTTATCGGGCGGAGCAAGGGAACGTTTATCTTTGTTTGACAAGAACGCGCCTGCGGGCCTAAGCTGGGTGCCTGCCCGTCCGGCAAATCCATAAGGGGCGCCCCCGCGGACTGAAAAAGGAGAGAAACGATGAGTGATGTCTTCTATGCCAAGGATGCGCTGAAAAGCATTGCCAAGCTCTTCGGGCTCAAAAAGGACTTGGCCACCTCTTTCATGACCTTTGACAAAAAGGTCTTCGAGGAAGGGGCGCTGTCCACCAAGGTCAAGGAGCTTATCGCCGTCGGCGCGGCCCACATCACGCAGTGCCCATACTGCATCAAGGGCCACGTCGAGCGGGCCAAGAAGGCCGGGGCCACGGACGAGGAAATCGCCGAGGCCGTGTTCGTGGGCGTCACCATGAGCGCCGGCGCGGCCATGGCCCACTCCAGCGTGGCTATGGAAGCCCTGGAAAAAAGCTGAACCGACGGACCTCGCCGGCCGCAGGGCATTTCTCTACCAAGCGGCGAGCCGATGATCCGAGGAAGGCGAGACCGCAGGGCGGGCTCGGGATCGGAATGGGGATTGAAAACCTTGAAGCATGATCCGCCTTCCTGTGCGGGGGATCCCCCTGCCCTCTTCGATTTCGGCTCGAACCCTCCTCTAGGCTGTGGGCTCGAACAGCAATTCGATATCCACATCCTTGCGGATATAGAGATTCATCTGGCCGATGTGGTGATAGTATTTGTCCAGGAAATCTTTTAGCCAGGGAATATATTCGCGCGGATCGTACTTGCCCCAAACGACCCACCAGTCATTGAAGATGACTTTCGGCCTCGTGCGTTCCAAGTCGCTTTTCAGGTCTATCTTGTAATGCCACAAGGGGTTGCGGTCGTAAGCGGCCTGGGCCGGCAGATAATAGAACTGCCCCGAGGCCGGCTTCCGTCTTGAGAATAGATAAATATCGGGGCGGAAAATCAGCGACATGATCGGATCGCCCTCGGAGGCGATCTTGCGGATCAGACGGCAGATCGGCGCCTCGGGCATCGCCCGTATGCGCCGGCTATTATGGATGATGTTCCAATAGTTGCAGCTGTTCCCGCCACACAAGTCTCTTTGAAAAAACGTGGAGAGCACCGTCAATATCAGGATGCCGGCTATCCCCGGAAAGATCGCGTTCCTCATCACCGGCCGCCGGGCGCGAACGAGATAATCGCCAAGCAAAACAGAAAAAATAACTATAACAAACACGAAGTATCCAGCCGCATGGAAATCCGCCTTGCCGCGGCTGTTTAAATAAATCGGCGTACCGCAGAACAAGATGCCCGCGAGAAGCAAATGTGGAATACGAGTACGCATGGCGCGAGACCTGACGCGCGCACCGTCAATAATCGAGAACCAAAGCACAGTCGATAAAACAAGCAGCATAAAAATAAAGCGATGAACAAACAACGCGGTATCTTCGATCTGAAAAAAAACGATCTCTTTCAGATAGATAAGAGGCGAAATAAGACTGAACGATATGAAACGACGATATATTTCCATGTTAAAATAAACATGATAAACAACAAACCCCTGGATGTCCCCCCAAATGAACAGATACCCCAACATGAAAATGGTGGCCGCCCCCGCGCCCAAGACCAGCCAGCCCAGAGACTTCCGGAACCGGCCCCGCTCTTTTTCGCCCGACGCGATCATGCAAAACATCCAGAGGGCGAAGGCCAGAATGATGGAACCCCCGTTGGAAACGGCGTTGAAGCCCGTCAGGGCCAAAGCCGCACCACCCACCGCCAGCCGCCTGGGTCCGGGACGAATGCCCACCCACGCCGGCAGGACCACCAGTAAAAAAAAGCACCCCAGCAACAGCCCGCTCAAGGCGTGAAACAAGAGCATGTGGCCCAGCCAGATCACGGAAAGCGAGCCGATGACAAATAAAAACAGCCCCGCCGCCAGCAGCTTCTGCCTGCGCTTTTGAAGCAACGGGCAATACCAAATGACCAAACAGAAGGCCAGGTACAACAATGCCTGAAAAACGCGGTAGGGTGCATGGGTCCAGGTCCCGGTTAGAGAATACACAATCTGGGCAAACATGTAGCTGATCGGCCCGTGATTGGCAAAGACATCCCGATACAATCGGTATCCGTCGTTCATCATCACGGCCGTGATGAACTTTTCCGTCTCATCGCCGAATTCCCTGAAATTCAGCGTGAGATAAAAGCGGAACCCGAACCACGCCAAGCTTACCATGAAAAAAAGCCGGTAATAAACGTCCTGGCTTGTTACGATAGTGTTCTCTGTCTGCGGAGAAATCATCGGTTCATGGCGCTTCGAGGGTGATACCATTGCAAAATTTCGGATGCCGGACGACGGGTCGGAACGCGGGCGCCGTTTTGTCGCCTTTCCCGGTTACATCCTGCCACGGGCGGGGGGCCGGTATCGGTCGGACCGCAGCATCACGCACAAAGGCACGCCGGCCAGAACGATCAGCCCGCCGAGAACGAAACCGTCGTCGAAGCCCAACACGCTGGCCCGAAACAGGAGTGGCTTCAGGCATTGCAGCAGGCCCTGGATGTGCTCGGCATCGGGTGCGCTCTTGATATAGCGAAGGACAGAAGTGATTAAAAGTCCTTGCGTAGCGTCGGAGAGTATCTGGCCCTTGAGAGAGGCGGCGATCACGTCCGAGGCGTGCAGGGAAAAACGGTGGAAGGCTTCGCTCTGGGGGCTCATGAGTTCGCTCAGGCGCGCGGTATGACGGGCGATGGCGTTGGTGACGTAGGTGTTGAGCAGGGCGATGCCGAAAGAGCCGCCCAGGCGCTGGGTGACGTTGAGGAAGCTGGAGGCCATGGCCACCTGGTGGGCGGGGACGGCATTGATGGCCGCGGTCATGAGGGGTGCCATCATGAAGGCCAAGCCCGTTCCGCGGATGATCTGGGGGACGATGAGGGCCGGCCAGTTCGAGAGCGGGTCCAGGCTATGGTACATGAACAGCGAAGAGGCGGTGGCCAGCGTGCCGAACGTGACCAGCCAGCGGGGACCGAAGCGGTCGGCCATCTGTCCGGACAGGGGCATCATCAGCGCGATGGTCACCGCCCCTGGTATCACCCACAGCCCCGCCTGAATGGCCGTGTAGCCGGACAGGTTTTGCAGGAAGATCGGCAAAAGGAACATTCCGCCGAACAGGCCCACCGAGCGAAAGACCGCCAGCAGCATGCTCAGCGTGAAATTGCGATAAAGGAAAAGCTTCAGGTCCAGGAGAGGATGGGCTATGGCGCTCTCCATGGCCACGAACATGGTAAACCCGATCGCCGATAGGGCGAAACAGGTGCGGATATAGGTGGAGCGCCACCCCATGTCCTGGCCCTTGGACAGCGCCAGCAGGCTGCTGATCAGGGCCATGGATAAAAAGAGAAAACCCCACAAGTCAAATGGCAACCGCAGGCGCGGCCGGCCTTGGTCGCTCTGGATCAGGATCAGCCCGGCCGCCAGCGTCAGAAAACCAAAGGGCAGGTTCACCGAAAAAACGCTCCGCCAGGAAAAGACATCGGTCAGATAGCCGCCCAGGGTCGGCCCGATCGCCGGACCGACCATGACCCCGGTGCCCCAGATGCCCAGCGCCTTGCCCCGCTCATGCGGCTCGAACAGGCTGGCCACCATGGACATGCCCGTGGGTTGAATCCCACCGGTGCCCACGGCCTGTATCACCCGGGCCAGGATCAGGCTGTTATAGCTCCAGGAAAAGGCGCACGCCGCCGAACCCAGGGTAAAGACCAGCAGCGAGCCCAGATACAGCGTCTTGTGCCCCAACCGCCCGATAGTCCAGCCTACCAGCGGCATGGTCACGGCCGAGGCCAGCATAGAGCCGGTCGACACCCATTCGATCTGATTGCGGTTGACCCCGAAGGTGCTCATCATTTTCGGCAAGGTTACGCTGACGATGCTCGAATCCAGGATGGACATGAAGGTGCCCATCATGATGATGCCGAGAACGCCCCAACGATAAGCCCCGGAGGATGGATCACTCATGGCCGGCCACGGTCGCGCGAGCGGCGGCTCGGGAATGGGTGAGGATGCGGACTTCGACGGAAAGCCCCGGACCGATGGGCAGGTCCTTGGGCAGCGATATCAATTCCACCTCGATCGGAACCCGCTGGGCGACCTTGATAAAGGTGCCGCTGGCCCCTTCCGAGGGGATGAGACTGAACTGGGAGTTGGTGGCGCGCAGGATTTTGCTCAGCCGTCCCTTCAAGGTAAGATTCGGGTAGGCATCGATGGAGACCTCCGCCGGGTCGCCCACCGCCACGCGGAAGAGGTTCTTTTCTTCGATGTTCGCGTCCACGCGCAAGGTGGCCGGGTTGAGGAGGGTCAGAACCGGTCGGCCCGCCGAAAGGATGGCGCCGGGGTCCAGCCAGCGCCGGACGACGATGCCGTTGAAGGGTGCGCGGACCTCGGTGTACTCCAGATTGATACGGGCCTGATTCAGGGCGGCTTCGGCTGTGCCAAGCTGGGCCTGCTGTAGATCCACGTTGGCCTTGGCCGTGGCCAGGTCCTCGGCGCGCGTTCCCTCTTTGAGCAACTGCAATTGCTTTTGAGCCACGGCCTTGGCCTGTCGGGCAGACTGCCAGGCGGTTTCCGCCTTGTCCCGCGCGGACTCGCTCACGACCATACCCCGGGCCAGGTTCTTGATCCGATTCCACTCGGCCGTGGCCAGCCGCTCCTGCTCCTGGGCGTTCTTGAAGTTGGTTTCAGCGATGGATATCTCTTCGGCGCGCGGGCCGTGAACCCCTTTCAGATGCTGGGCCTGAGCCATCTGCACTGCGGCCCTGGAGGCGACCACTGCCATCTCAGCCCTGCGCGCAGCTTCTGCGAACGATTCCTTGTCCAGGGCGAACACCACCTGGCCCTGACGCACGGCCTGGCCGGTGTCGAAATTCACCGTTGCC
>Ga0315282_10002279_pt1 | contig 35529 bp, 34 predicted proteins | sample YL17G07_20_MG_FD_203693 | JGI IMG/M metagenome (GOLD analysis project Ga0315282, IMG submission 203693) | Sediment microbial communities from Yellowstone Lake, YNP, Wyoming, USA - YL17G07_20 | ecosystem: Environmental > Aquatic > Freshwater > Lake > Sediment | place: USA: Wyoming | collected...
GGGGTCATGGAGCATGCCCACCTTATCGACCAGCTGCGCCAGGAGACCAAGCTGTTTTTTGACCTGGCGGTTAACTTCAGCGGCAGCCTGGACGTCAAGCAGATTTTGGACGCCATGACCAAGGACCTGGCCCGGGCCTTGGGGGTGAAGGCCGCCTCCATCCGCCTGCTGGACGAAAGCGGCGAGAATCTGGAATTGGTGGCCTCTTGCTGCCTGAGCGAAAAATATCTGAGCAAGGGCCCGGTGTCGGCCAGAAAGAGCATTGCCCAGGCCCTCAACCATCAGAAGCCGGTGATTATCCCGGATGCGGCCACCGACAAGAGGGTGCAGTACCGGAAAATGAACCGGGAAGAAGGCATCGTCACCATCCTCTCCGTGCCCATCAAGACCAAGGAGCAAGTTATAGGAATGCTGCGCCTTTACAGCGCGGTGAAACGGGAATTCACGACGGATGAAATTATGCTGGTTACCACCCTGGCTTATCTGGGAGGCCTGGCCATCCAAAACGCCTCCCTCTACCTGATCTGCCAGTCGGATATGGAGAATTTGAAGGACGAGCTCTGGAGCCACCGCTCCTGGTTTTAGAATAGCTGTCAGCCGTCAGCTTTCAGCAGTCAGCCAAAACCAAAATAAGACCTGGGTATATGCCCCGGGTAAGGTGCTTTATCCCGTAGGGGCGAACTTTATGTTCGCCCTTATTGCTTTGGGGATGAAAAAATAGGGGCGGTTCGAGAACCGCCCCTACAAAACCTGCTATTATTAATGGGTGCAGAAACGGAGGTCCTTCTTTATCCCCTCTCCCCCGATGGGGGAGAGGGTTAGGGTGAGGGGGAAGTAATCTCTTCTCTGCCTCCATTAATAACTAAATACTCGTAACTTAAAACTCGAAACTAAATCCCCAGGTAGGTGCGGCGAATCTCGTCGTTCTTAGCGAGGGCCCGGGCTTCTCCTTCCAGATGCACCCGGCCTTCGGCCAGGACGTAGGCGTAGTCGCTCACCGCCAGGGCCATGGTGACGTTTTGCTCCACCAGGAGCATGGTGAGGCCGGTCTTCTTCAGGCGGGTGAGGGATTCGAACAGGGTGAGGGAGAGCAACGGGGAAAGGCCCAGAGAGAGTTCATCCAGAATCAGGACTTCCGGCTCGGCCATCAGGCCCCGGGCCACCGCCACCATCTGCTGCTCGCCGCCGCTCAAGGTGCCGGCCTTCTGCCGGATGCGTTCCTTAAGCCGGGGAAACAGCTCGAAGACCTTCTCCAGGTTTTGCTTATAGTTCGACCGGGCCCTTTTGGAGAAGGCGCCCATCTCCAGATTCTCCAGGACTGTCATTTCCGTAAAGAGCTGGCGCCCTTCCGGGACCAGGACCATGCCGGCCTTGGCCCGGGCGTGGGCCGAAAGATTGGTGACGTCCTGGCCGGCGAAGGTCACGGTGCCCTGCCAGGGGCGCAAAAGGCCCATCACGGTGCTGAGCAGGGTGGTCTTGCCCACTCCGTTGGAGCCCACCAGGGTGGTGAGTTTCCCCTGCTCCAGACGCAGGTTCACGCCCCAGAGGATCTGGAGACCTTCGTAGCCGGAAGCTATGTCATTGATTTCTAACAGATTCATCACGTCACCGGTTAATCGGCCAAGAGCCGCGCCGTCATTTCCGGATCACCCAGGTAAGCCTCGATGACCTGGGGGTTGTTGGCCACTTCGTGGGGGTTGCCCCCGGCGATGAGCTGGCCGTAATCCAGGACGATAATCTGGTCCGAAATGGACATCACCGCCTGCATGATGTGCTCGATCATCAGGATGGTGAAGCCCTGGTCCCGAATCGCCCGGATGGTCTCCATCATGCCGGCGATCTCAGACGGGTTCAGGCCCGCCAGGACTTCGTCCAGCAGCAGCAGATATGGCCGGGCCGCCAGGGCCCGGGCCATCTCCAGGCGCTTCTTTTGGGCCACGTTCAGGCTGAGGGCGAACTGGTCCGCCCGGTCTATCAGACCCACCTGGGCCAGGGCTTGATCTGCCAGGGAGGCGGCACTGCTCCGGGAGTGGCGTTCCCGGCCGAAGCAGGCCCCCACCATGACGTTTTCCCGGACCGTGAGATCATTAAGCGGCCGCACTACCTGGTGAGCCCGGGCCAGGCCCCGGCGGGCCACTTCGTACGAGGGCAGGCCGGTGATCTTTTCCCCCCGGAAGATCACCTGTCCCTGGGTCGGGGGATAGACGCCGTTGATGACGTTGAACAGGGTGGTCTTGCCGGCGCCGTTGGGGCCGATGAGCCCCATGATCTGTCCCTCGGGCAGTTCGAAGTTCACGTCCAACAAGGCTTGCAGACCGCCAAAGCGTTTGGAGACTTCCTGGACCTGGAGAATCATTCCAGCCACCTCCTCAGCTTCGGGAAGCGCTCCCGCAGCCAGCCCACCCCGCCTCCGGGCACAAAGAGAACAATGAGCAGGAGAACCAGGCCCGAGGTGGCCAGATGCAGGTTTTTAAAGATCACACTGGTGAGCAGGTAGCCCCGCAGGCGCTCATAGGCGAAGGCCCCCACTATCGGCCCCAGGAGCAGGCCCTTGCCTCCCAGCATCACCATCACCAGGATCTCCAGGGACATCTGGAAGCGGAAGGCGTCATCCGGCTCCACGTTGCCGTTCTTAAAGAAATACAGGGTGCCGATGAGGCCGGGGAAGAAGGCCGAAATCAAAAAGGCCTTGGTTTTGTCCAGAGGGGCATTGACCCCCATGACCATGGCGGTGTCTTCATCCTCCCGGATGGCGCTGAGTCCCAGCCCGAAACGGGAGCGTTTCACCAGGTAGCTCACCACGATCACGGCCAGGACGACGAGCCACAGGAGAATGAAGGTAAACCAGAGGGCCTGGCCGGCGCCGCCGTAGCGGTCGTAGGCGGAGAAGTTGACGTACATTCCGGTGGAGCCGCCGAAGGGCTCGAAGTTGCTGACAAAGGCCCGGGCCGCCTCATTCACTCCGATGGTCGCCAGGGCAAAATAGGCCCCCCGCAGGCGCAAGACCGCGGCGCCGATGATGTAGGCGATGATCGCCGAAAGCACCCCGCCGCCCAGGGCGGCCAGGTAAACCGGCCAGCCCATTTCGCTCAACAGGAAGAAACCGAAGTAACCACCCAGGCCGAAAAAGACGATGTGGCCGAAATTGACGTAGCCCGTGTAGCCCATGAGGATGTTCAGGCTGGAGGCCAGCCCGATGAACATCAGCACCGTGAAGGCCGTTTCCCGCAAGGTGTCCTGGCGCATCACCAGTACCACTATCCCGCTCAGGAAGACCAGGAGGAAACTGGGCCAGAACCCGGGTTGCCGCCAGAAGTTCATCTACTTGGCCCCCAACAGGCCGGTGGGTTTGACCACCAGGACCAGGACGAACAGGGCGAACTCCACCACCGGCACCCAGCTCACCGGCATGAAGGTGGGGACTATCCCTTCCAGGGCTCCCAGGAAAAGACCCCCCACGAGGGCCCCGAGGGGGTTGCCCAGGCCCCCCAGGACGCAGATGACAAAGGATTTCAACTGGTAGGTGGCGCCGCTCAGGATGGTGAAGGGGAAAAAGGTGGAGGTGAGCCCGCCGGCCACCGCCGCCAGCATGGTGCCCAGGCCGAAGGCCAGGGCCAGGATATGGGATGAGGGAATCCCCATCAGTTCCGCCGCGGCCCGGTTGTCGGACACGGCCCGGATGGCCTTCCCCGGCCGGGTGAAATAGAGAAACAGATAAAGACCCCCGGTGATCACCACCGCGGCCAGGGCCGCCAGCAGGCGGGTTCCCTGCAGGATCACCGGACCCAGGGTGATGGAACCGGCGGAGAAATCGATATTCCGGGGCGAGGTGGTGAAGAGCGCGGTGCCGATGCCGATGATGATCATGTTCACGGCGAAGGTGGCCAGCAAGGTGGACAGGTAGCCCGACTGGATCACCCGCTGCAAGGCCACCCCGTAAATCAGGAAGCCGAAGAGCAGCGACAGGACCACCACCGCCACCAGCCCCAGGTAGGGGTTAACCGCCAAATCGCTGAAGAGAAAATAGGTGCAGAACATCCCCAGGGCCATGGTGGCGCCGTGGCCCAGGTTGATGACCCGCATCACGCCCCAGATCAGGGTCAGGCCCATGGCGGCCACACCATAGACGAAGCCGATGAGCAAACCGTCGATTATGGATGGTAGGACGTGTATCACTTAATGGCCTCGCCCAGTTGCTAAAATCTCACCCTAACCTCCACCAACCTTATCCGGAGAGATAGCGCCTGAAAATCGGACGATTACTGATTCTTTTGTAGGAAATTTTCCGAAAAGGTTAATTCGAGTCAGCAGGGGCACAGCAAGCTGTGCCCCTACACTCCAAAACCTTCAGGTCCGCTCTTAGCGAGCCGGACAGACAATAGCCTGGCCGGTGGCCGCGGCCGCCGGATAGACCGCCACCTTTTCCGGCTTGCCCTGCTTGTCCTTCTGCCACTGGATGATAATCATCTGGTGGCCGACTTGCAAGCCGTGGGCCTTGGGCGTGGTGTCGAACTTGATGCGGCCGTAAAAAGTGTACATGTCTTCGGCGTCCAGGGCGGCCTTGACCTTCTCCGTGTCGGTGGAGCCGGCCTTTTCCATGGCCTGCTGCAAGATCAGGCCCGCGGCATAGCCCCCGGCGCTATGGTAAGAAGGCTCTTCTTTGCCGTATTTGTCTTGATAGGCCTTAACAAATTCCGCCACGCTGGGTCCGAACCATTCCACCCCCTCAGTTTTGGCCGCCTCCGGGCTGTACTTGGCCACGGGCTCCCACTGGCTGGAGCCCACCACCGAGATGCAGGCCTCGCCCAACTCGGCGAACTTGGGCTCCGGCGGGGCCACCAGCAGGGCGATCATTTTGGTTTTGACCTTCTTTTCATAGACCTGCCGGGTGAAGGTGGTGGTATCGGCGAAGTGGCCGCCGCCCATCACCGCCTCCACCCCGGCGGGGATCTTGTTGATGAAGGGGGCGAAATCGGTGGTGCCGCTGTCGTAGCCCTCAAACATGACGATTTGATAGCCCTTGCCTTCGGCGTATTTCCGCAGGCCGTTCACCGAGTCGGTGGAGAACTTGTCTTTTTCATGAATGATGGCGATCTTCTTGGCGTCCGGCGCCAGCTTGGCCAGAAGATCGACGGCCCCCGCCAGGTAGCGGGAGGCGGGGGTGTATGTCATGTAAACCAGGGAGAAGCCTTTAAAATGGGTGGAGTCCGAAGAGGCGCCTGCGGTGATCATGATCCGTTTATTCTGCTGGGCCACCACCGCCGCGGCATCCGCCAGGCCGCTGCTGTAAGGGCTGATGAGGAAGTCGGCCTTGTCGGTGTTGATCAGGCGGGTATAGAGCTCCTGCACCCGGTCCTTGTTGCTCTCATCGTCATAGAACTTGGCGGCCACTTTGAGCACGGTACCGTCCGGCAGTTTTATGCCTCCCGCCTTGTTCACCTGCTCGACCCAGAGATTCAAGCCGTTGATCTGGCGGATGGCTTCCACGTTGAGCTTGCCGGTCTGGGAGGCGGTGAAGCCCAGCGTCACGGTCTTTTCCGCCGCCAGGGCGGAGTTTGGCAGAGCCGTGAACCCCAAGAACAAGCCAACCAAGGCCAGATAAGTAAAGCCTAATCCCAAGCGTCGCATAGTCCCTCCTCGGTTCAGCGATTGCGGCATCTTTCTAACTTCTAAAGAGTGCATTGCCATTTTCTTATATCCCAACTGGGAAAACTTTATCAAGGGATATTTTGGCTATAATTTTGAAGATATACACGGCGATGGGACGGCTGCAAATCAGACAATTTCCTATTCTCTTGTAGGAAATTTTCCTAAGGGGTCATTTGAGATATCGGCAAAAATAACCGGAGGATGACTGGGGCGGCTCGAGGGGGCGTCAGCGCAGGTAGGGCTTAAGAAAATCCAGGCCCTCCTGGGGTGAAGCTTCTCCCTGAAACTTAAAAGGAATGGGGATAATACCTCCCAATACGGAAGCGAGGCGGAAGCTGCCGGCGATTTGATAATGGAACTGGCGCGACGGCGTTTGTTGCCGCGCCTGGCCCAGGTACTGCGGCAGGAATTGCGGCAAAAGGTCCAGCACCGCGGGCAATTGCACCATAATGGGGAGTTCCGTCACCGTCTGTCCCAGGGGCGGCAGATTCACCGGTTGCTGGCTGCTCCCCTGGGCCACGCTCCGCCCTTCGATCCACAACTGATAGTCATACCCCAAGAGGCTAAGGGCCTGGGGGTTGGGATTTTCCAGGAGCAGGGTGGCGCCCAGGGGCCAGCCTTGGGAGGTGGGCTGGTAGACCTTGAGGCCTTGATAGGTGACCTTGGGAGCCTGAATTTCGCCCCTGGACATCTGCTGGAGTTGCCCCACCCCGCAGCCCCCGAGGATGAGCAGCGCCGCCAGGGTCGCCAACCACAGAACGAGGGCCAGGCTGTTTTTCCCCCCTTTTCTAAAGGGGGGGGAGGGGGGGATTATAAGAGCGGCCGGGAGTCTCATTTGGTTCTTTGGCGGATCTCCGCCGCCAGGGCCGGGGTAATGCCCGGGGCCTTATTGGACCAGGCGTGGCGGATATAAGTCACCACCGCGGCGACCTGCTGGTCGTCTAACTTATCCTTCCAGATAGGCATCTCTCCCAGATCGCCCTTGCGGCCGTTCAGCACCGTGGCGATTACCGGTTTCGGGTCCCCCACGACGAAAGGGTTCCCGTCATGGGCCGGATAGGTGCCGGGCAGCCCCTGGCCGTTCAGGCGGTGGCAGTCGACACAATTTTCGGTATAGATTTCTTTTCCTTTTTGGAAGAGAGCATCCTGGCCCAAGGCGAGTTGCTGGCCCAGACTCAGGAGTAAGACCAGGCTCAGGAACCATAACCGGGTTTTCATCTCACACCCTTTTAGTCCTTTATTACCCTGAAAAAGTTAAGGCCGATCAGACTGAGGGCCGTAAAAAAAGAAGGGGCGACCCGTCGGGTCGCCCCTTAACTTGGCTAACTCATTTCCCCAACGATGCCTCCGGCGTCAACATCGGTTGGATGCCGAAGGGATCCTTGAATTCCTCCTGCGGCTTGAAATTCAGCTTCTTGACGCCGCGATTGTTGAGGAACTTGGCCAGGTCCAGGTTGACGTCGGCGGGCATCGCCATCCCGGCCGCGGCCAGGCCCTGGCGCAGCAGCCCGGAGGATTTCTCCGCAAAGGCCACCGAGTCGGCGCAGATGCGCGCCGCTTCGGTGGGGTTGTGGAAGCCCTGGGAATTCTCGGCGCCGATGTAATTGATCCGGTAGAAGGCCTCAAAATAGAGGTCCTTGGCCTGGTCATAGAGGGCTTTATCGATATTCTTGCCTTCCGCCTGGGCCTTATGGGTAGCCTCCAAGAGCTTGGCCGCCACCGCGGTGGCGTAGCCCGCTCGGTTCAGCAGGGAGGTGGTGCGGTCCTGAATGGCGAGGACCTGGGCCTTGAGCCAGTCGGCGGACTCGGCATGGCATTGCGCACAGGCCACCATACCCTGCCATAGGGGGCTGCCCACGTTGTGGTTGGAAATCTTGTTGACCCCCACCCGCTCATACTGCATGTGGCAGTCGGCACAGGCCACGTTGGCGTTCCAATGGACGCTGTTTCTGCTGTACACCTCAAACTCGGGGTGACGAGAGAAGCCCAGCTTGAAGCCGGTGACGTTCTGTTTCCATTCGAGATAGGCGGGGTCGCTCTTGATGACCTTGATGATGTTCTCGACGGAGATGTCGCCCATCTTGCTCCCCTGCCAGGGGAAGAAGACATCGACAGACTTCATCTCCGCATCTTTTCTGATCACATAGGTCACATGGCACTGGGCGCACACCAGGCTGCGCTTCTCCTGGCGGCTGGCGGTGGCCGGGTCTTTGCCCAACTCACCGAGGGCCTTGAGCAGCGTCCACCGGGAAAACTGCAAATCCATGGTCTTGTTGTCGTGGCAGTCGATGCACATCACCCCCACGCGCTGGAACTTCTCCGGGATCTTGGCATGCACTTCCACGTAGGGGTCTTTGAAATAATGCTCCCCCAACTCCTGCTTGAGCTTGGGGGCGAAGGGCGTCTTGCAGGTGAGGCAGACCCCGCCGGCCTTCAGGCGGGACGGGTCGATCTCCAGTTGGTCGATGAGCATGTAGTAGTGGCCCCGGATTTCATTGTATTCCACTCCGAAGCCCCAGCCGTTAAACAGCAAAGCCAGGTAGGGGAATTCGCTGAGCTTGTCGAATTTCTCTTTGCCGGTCCAGCCCTGGCGGTATTTGCTCAAGCCGGCGGGGTTGGGCTCCTTGCTCTTCCGCCAGGAGTCGTACTCCAAAGGATAGGCCTTGCCCCAGACCGCGGGATCGTATTCGCCGTCGGGGATGGTCACGGTTTTCACCGGCTCGGACTTGGGGGGCGAACAGGCGATAAACCAAACCGCGCCCACGGCGAGCGCCGCCAGGATCATAAAAAATGGTCTGATCAGTTTCATGCCTTCTTCCATCCTCGCAAATTATTGGGTCAAGGCCGCGATGGCGCCGGTGCTCCTGTGGGACAGGCGCCGATGACACTCCCAGCACCGTCTTTCCTCATTAATCCGGGCTACCAACTCGGCGTGGCAGCGCCGGCAATTGCCCACCACCACCCGGGCCCCGGAGTCGGAAATTTTGATGGGCTCGGAGACGCGGCCCATATGAAAGGCCAGGCTATCGCCCACGCCCTCCAAGGTCTTGGCCCATAAGTGGTGGGCCAGGTTGTCATTGGGCAGATGGCAGTCGATGCATTTGATATTCTGGTGCGCCCCGGAGTGAAACCAGGCCTCGTATTCCGGCTGCAAGACGTGGCAACTGCCGCAGAACTCCGGACTTTCGGACCGGGCATAGAGCCCCGGCGGGCCAAAGGCGGCGAAGCCGCCCAGGGCCGCCAGGATCACCACGGCGCCCAGCACATAGAGGAGAACTTTCTTCATAGGCAAGGTCACAGAATCAGTCTGTTGGATTGCACGTTAATACCAGTAAAAGCTGTTGTCAATTTCTCCTCTGCTTATTTCTAACATTTGTGTAACCATCGCCCCAAGGGAACAATTTCTTTAGTTCCCAAGCCGTGAGGGGAGAAATTGTCCGGTTGCCCGGAGGAATCTTCAGGGAGCAAACACGGTGGGACACTTTGGGGATGCGGCCAAAGGCCTTTGGGTCCCCCTGGGAACGAGGAATTACAGGTGAGAGAAATAGATTGGCCGGATCTTAGTAATCAGCGTCAGCGTGAGGCAGGGAGACCCTCAGGCTTCGGGCAGGTTACTCCACCCGGCCGTGAAATGCAAATAGATTCTTCCTGAATTGTAGAGTACGTAGAAAAATCGCCGCATCTTGGCGTCTTTGCGGCCGAGCTTTGCAGTCCAGCCTGCTAATCAACAAACCACAACGGCAACCGGTCGGCCACCACCAACCCCAGGGGGGTGGCCGCCACCCGGCCATCGGTCAGTTGCGCCAGTCCCGATTCCTGCAACTCGGATAAGACCGCTTCCCAGCCGGGAAACTGGCGGATGATTTCCAGGGCCACGCCTTCCCGGGTCCGGAAGCCCAGGCAGAGGGACTCCAGCCGCAGTTGCTCCGGGGTGAGGGTCTCGCTCCCGGCCCGCGGCGCGACGGCGGCGCTCACCGCGGCGCAATATTGCGCCACTGAGGAAAAATTCCACCAGCGCCGGCCGGCCTTAAAGGAGTGGGCCGCCGGCCCCAACCCCAGGTAAGGCGTATGCCGCCAGTACTTCAGGTTGTGTCGGCAGCAATACTGTTCTCCTTTGGCGAAATTGGACACCTCATAGTGGACGTAACCATGGTCCTTAAGGAATTGGCCGGTAAGCAGGAAAAAGTCCCGCTGCGCCTCGTCATCCGGGAGGGTGAGTTCACCCCGGGCCGCCCGCCGGGCGAATGGGGTTGGTAGAGCGGGCGTCCCGCTTGGTGGGGCAGGCGTCTCGCCTGCCGAAATGGTCAACTGGTAGCAGGAGAGGTGCTCCGGGGCAAAACTCAGCGCCGTTGCCATGGTCCCGGTCCAACCCTCCAGACTCTGCCCCGGCAGGCAGTACATTAAATCCAGCCCCAGGTTCTGGAAACCCGCGGCCCGGATCATTTCAATGACCCGGAGAGTCTGCTTGGCCGTGTGCCGCCGTTTTAGGAAGCGCAATTCCGGTTCATCGAACGATTGGACCCCCAGGCTCAGGCGGTTGATTCCCAAATCCCGATACAGTCGCAGCTTCTCCGCCGTAATATCGTCGGGATTGGCTTCGATGGTGAATTCGGTGTCTGGTGAAAAAGTGAAATGACGCCGCAGGTTGTTTATCAGGGTAGTCAGTTGTGCAGCAGCCAGCAGGGAAGGGGTGCCGCCGCCCAGATAGAGGCTGTCAAAGGAAGGGAAAGGGGTTTTGGGGTAGCCGCAGGCTTTAGCCTGCGCCTGCACCGGCGAGACGCCTGTGCCACCGCTTGCTGGCATTTTGGCAGAATAAATCTGAGCCTCTTTCTCCAAGGCGCTCAGATAAACGGGGATTAAATCAGGCGTAGTTATGGAACAGAAATCACAGTAAGGGCACTTGGTTTTGCAGAAGGGGATGTGAACGTAGAGGCCGGAACTTGTTAAGTGGTCCATAGCATGATTTTTTAGGTTTTTCGGGCTCTTCTCACCCTATGCACGTACCATTGGGTAAAGATGATTCCCAAGAACATGCTCCCGGTAGCGAGCAGGGGATAAAGCCAACCGGTCATCTGGTCCAGATATGGCCTGAATAGGCTTGCTCCCAGGGCTAAGAGAAAGATGATTCCCCAGACAATGGATATGAAGTAACCGGTGTGGATGAATTCCGGGGTATGCCAGTAGGCTTCCGGCACGCTTTCCCTGGCGTACTGCGAGACAAAAGGCTGACCCGCGATGATGGAGCCCCAGGCTATGACCGCCAGGACCGCCCGGGCCAGCAGGTCCATGTTCTCAACAACCCACAGGTTTTTCAGAAAAGTCACCAGGATGAAACTAAAGAAGAAAAACAGCAGGCTGCCCCAGGTCAAGAAAAACCCCTTACGCAGTTGCTTGACTCCCAGGGCCAATGTAGCTGCCAAAGCCACCGCCAAGGCCAGCTCCAGCCTGGTAAGCGGAGGGCCGGCCATGATGCCGAACAAGATCCAGGGCAAAAAACCAAGGAGGATTTTAAGCAGGTCTTTCACGGGGTTGTTTTACTCACACAATCCTGATTTCCAAGTTGCACTTGGGAACGATCTTGGGAACTATTTTGATTACTTATTCTTCTTACTCATTCTCCGTCTTCAAAACCGCCACGAAGGCGCTCTGGGGGATTTCCACGGCGCCCACCATCTTCATCCGTTTCTTGCCGGCCCGCTGTTTCTCCAGGAGTTTGCGTTTCCGGGTGATGTCGCCGCCGTAGCATTTGGCGGTGACGTCCTTCCGGAAGGCCGAGATGGTGGAGCGGGAGATGATCTGGCCGCCGATGGCCCCCTGGATGGCGATCTTGAACTGCTGCTTGGGGATCTCCTCCTTCAAGCGGTCGCAGACGCGCACGCCCCATTCCCGGGCCTTGTCCCGGTGCACGATCATGGAGAGGGCGTCCACCTTCTCCGAGTTCACCAGGATGTCCAGCTTCACCAGGTCGCTGGGCCGGTAGTCCAGCAGTTCGTAATCAAAGGAGCCGTAGCCCTGGGTGATGGTCTTGAGGCGGTCGTAAAAGTCGATGATCACCTCACTCAGGGGCATCTCGAAGGTGATCTCCACCCGGCCGGGCGAGGGGTAGCTGAAGCTGGAATTGACCCCCCGGCGCTCCAGGCAGAGCTTCATCACCGCGCCCACGAAGCGCTCCGGGATCAGGATGTGGGCCCGGATGAAGGGCTCTCTCGACCCCTTGATGCTGCTGGGATCGGGGTAGTGCATGGGGTTGTCCACGGTGATTTCGCGGCCGTCTGCCAGAATGAACTCGTAGCGCACCCCGGGTACGGTCATGATGATGGCGAGGTCGAACTCCCGCTCCAGGCGCTCCTGGACGATCTCCAGGTGCAGCAGGCCCAGGAAGCCGCAGCGGAAGCCCAGGCCCAGGGCGGCGGAGGCGTCCTTCTGATAAACCAGGGCGGCGTCGTTCAGCTTGTACTTCTCCAGGGCCTCGGCTAGGTCCTGGAAGTCGTCCGCCGAGATGGGATAGAGAGAGGCGAAGACCACCGGCTGCACTTCCTTGAAGCCGGGCAGCGGCTTTAAGGCGGGGTTGGCGTCCAGGGTGATGGTGTCGCCGATGCGGGTGTCGCTCACCGTCTTGATGTTGGCGATGATATAGCCCACCATGCCGGCGGTCAGCTCTTTGCGCGGCTCACGTTGGAGCCGGAAGACGCCCACCTCCTCCACCTTGTGGACGGCATTGTTGTGCATGGTGCGGATCAGGTCCCCGGGTTGGACCTTGCCGTCGAAGACCCGGCAGGAGACCACGGTGCCCCGGTAGGAGTCGTAGTTGGCGTCGAAGATCAGGGCGGAGAGGGGCGCCTCGACACTCCCCTTAGGCGGCGGGATCTGGGCGGCGAGGGCCTCCAGCACCTCGTCGATGCCGAGGCCCTCCTTGGCGGAGCAGAGGATGGCCAGGTCCGGGTCCAGGCCCAGTTCCCGGTCGATCTGCTCCTTGACCCCCTCCACGTCCGCCGCGGGCAGGTCGATCTTGTTGATCACCGGGATGATGGTGAGGTCGTGCTCCATGGCCAGATAGAGGTTGGCCAGGGTCTGGGCCTCCACCCCCTGGGAGGCGTCCACCAGAAGTAGCACCCCTTCGCAGGAGGCCAGGGCCCGGGAGACCTCGTAGGAGAAATCCACGTGGCCCGGGGTGTCGATCAGGTTGAGTTCGTACTCTTTGCCGTCGTCGGCGGTGTAGGGCAGAGAGATGGTGTTGCTCTTGATGGTGATGCCGCGCTCGCGCTCCAGGTCCATGGTGTCGAGGATCTGGTCGCGGAACTGGCGCTCCTCCACCATGCCGGTCCACTGGATGAGGCGGTCCGCCAACGTGGACTTGCCGTGGTCGATATGGGCGATGATGCTGAAATTGCGGATGTTGGGCATTATTAAGTCAAAATTCTCGATAGATTAGTCATCAATTTATTATTTTACATTTTCTGATGATAGCCGTCTACTAGCAGGCCATTTTTGTCATCCTGAGCGAAGCGAAGGATCTCAAGTTTTGGTAGCACAGGCTTTCTATCCTGTGCGGGATTTTCGGCACAGCCTGGAAAGGCTGTGCCACCAAAAACGAGATTCTTCGGTCGCGGCGCTCCCTCAGAATGACAAAGGGGGAACTTTTTTCATACCCAAAAATATGGCAAAGGAAATATATATACGATACAATGTATAAGAGCTATCGAGACGCTGAAATATTTTCCCCGTGGCCTTCCAGAGGCGTCGGGAGTTCGAATCGGCGTCTCCAGAGCCTAAAAAATTTTAAGAGGTTTTCTGCAATGATTGACGAAAATGGTTGCGATTTAAACTGGACCCCCGAGCCGCGGCGGATGGTGACCGCGGTGCTGCCGCACCCCGGCCACGGCCGCCTGGTGGAAAGGGTGATGATGGTGGTGAGCAGCATCATCTGCTATAAGGACTGCTTTTATACCCTGAGCTGGTGGTCAGGTGACGAGGCCTATTACCAGCCGGCCTACGGCGAGACCGAGACTTGCTGCGGCGCCCATTAAATGCCGACCAGGCGCCTCTCGGGGCGCCGGGAAGTCAGTGAAGAATTTTGTGGATGGGGCGGGTTATCAACCCGCCCCGACCTTTTTCAGAGCTCCCGGAGCCAGAGGCTTATACGAAGGTGCGGTCATAGAGCAAAAAAATGTAGCCGCAGGCTTTAGCCTGCGCCTGGGCACGGCACGCCGTGCCCCTACGGTAAAATTACTGGTTCGCCGGCATCTTGCTATTAGGGGTGATAATAGCCGCTATCTTAAATTAAAAAAGTAGGAAATTTCCGGAAATTTTAATAATATCAGCAATTATTTTCACAGATCCCTGAAGGCGCGCTTGGTCAAGGGGCGATCCGGAAAGCGGTTCGGAAAGGAGACAAACATGGCCAGTCCGAAGACAGGCATCGAATGCCAGGTGTGCCGGAAGCATTTTAAGATTGGCGAGGTCATTAAGGCCCGACTCATTGAGGAACCCATCGCCAAACTGATCCAGGCCAAGCACCCGCAATGGTCCCCCCGGGGTTACATTTGCCTTGCCGATCTGAACCTCTTTAGGACCGGATATGTCACCGAGGTTCTCAAAAGCGCCGGCCAAGAGGTGGGCAACCTGGAACAGGAAGTGGCGAAGAGCCTGGAAGAGGGAGAACTCTTGTCCCGCAATATCAACCAAGAATTCGAGAGCCGCATGACTCTGGGGGACCGGCTGGCCGACCGGCTGGCCGACTTCGGCGGCAGCTGGGTCTTCATCTCCATCTTCATGGGCGTGCTGATTATCTGGATGGGCATCAATACCTGGATTCTGCTGGCAAAGCCTTTCGATCCCTATCCTTACATCCTGCTCAACCTGGTGCTCTCCTGTCTGGCGGCTATTCAAGCCCCGGTAATTTTGATGAGTCAGAACCGCCAGGAGGCCAAAGACCGCCTGCGCTCCGAACACGATTATCAGGTAAATGTGAAGGCGGAAATCGAGATTCGCAAATTACATGAGAAGCTTGACCATCTCTTGATGCATCAATGGCAGCGCCTCATGGAGATTCAACAGTTACAGGTGGACCTGATGGAAGAGATCAGCCAGAAGGGCAGCGAAACCTGAGATCGGCTAATTCCCATGGCCTGAGCCTCAGCTCCGGCCAGGCTCTCTCTATTTCCGCCCCCTCTCTTCCGGCCGTTCCCCTGGCCGGGCTCCAGCCCCTTCCAGGTTCTCCATAATGGCCGTCACGAACTTGCCGGCGTAGGCCACAAAATCCCCTTCCACCACAAAGCCGTAGCGGATGTAGCTCTCCGGGACATTCACCCGGGCCTTTTTGATGACGATATAGATATTGGGGTTCATGGGCCCCGGCCCCGGGTAGCCGTAATAGAGGTTGGGCACCCGGCGGGCGCTGATGATGAGGCCGCTTTCATCCAGGATGGTCAGGCGCTCGTAGACCCGCTGGTTGGTGTCCAGGTGATCCATGACCGCCCCCTTGGCGATGAGGCCCAGGTTCTCCCGGTTGAGCTTTTGCAGGGTGGCGTCCAACTGGGCCAGGACCTTGGCTTTTTCGGCCATGGGCGCCTTCCGGTAGCGGAAAAAATAGCTGGTGGGGAACTGCTTGGCGCTGATGGAGTCACCCGCCACGACAGACAGGGCGAAACCCGCAGCGGCTAGCAGGAAAGCGGCCAGGACCAGGGAGGTTTTGGTCATCATGATCGATACTGCAAGAATATCTTAGAGGTCATCTCAAAACCGCTTTCCGAGGTAATCCTGCATCAGTCAAAGGGAGTTTAAATTCGGGCAGAATCACCCCCCCTTTTCTAAAGGGGGGTAGGGGGGATTAAATAAGCGCTTGATAATCCGCCTAAATCCCCCTTTAGGGGAATTTCCGGCCATCCCAGGAATCTCAGAGAATGTCACCACCCCCACCCCGACCCTCCCTCCTCAAGGGGGAGGGAGATGCCCCATGGCCATTGTTCAATCGAACCTGACTTCCGCCTCCGGGGGCTCCAGGTCCTCGGGGAACTCGGCGAAGGGAAAGGGCCGCCGGCTGCTGTTGAGGCTGACATAGCGCCACACCCGGTAGGCGTAGGTCACCACCCGGTTGGCGAAGCCGCGCACCGGCTCGCTGTGCTTCAGGGTAATGAAGAGCAGGGCGAACTGAAACACGGTGGCCACCACGACCAGGGCATTACAGATGCCGTAGATGGGCAAAAAGAGAATGGTGTAGAGCAGCCGGATGGCAATCTGGTGGCGGGTCACGGCTTCTTGGGGCTGATCGTTCATGTTACCTCCTTAAAACGGATAGTAGTGGCGACCCGCCGGGTCGCCCTGTTTAGAGACCCGGCAGATTTAGGTCATATAACTCCCCGAATTTTTTGGTCAGGTACCTTATCAGGTAATCGGGGTTCGGGTCTTCACCCGTTACTGCCTTAACCAACTCCCGCGGCCGATAGCGCTTGCCCTGGCGGTGAATCTTTTCCCGCAGCCACTCCAGGAGCGGAACAAAATCGCCTTTGGCAAAATTCTCCGCTTGCTGGCCCAGGTCCCGTTCGGCCCGGGCAAAAAACTGGGCGGCGTAAAGATTTCCCAGGGTGTAGGTGGGGAAGTAGCCCAGGTGCCCGGCGGACCAGTGAACGTCCTGCATCACCCCTTGAGCGTGGTTGGGGGGCGTCAATCCCAGGAAGGCCTGCATTTTCTCATTCCAGGCGCCGGGGAGATCGGCCACCTGGAGCTCGCCCCGGACCAGGGCCCGCTCCAGCTCGAAGCGCAGCAGGATGTGCAGGTTATAGGTGATTTCGTCGGCCTCGGTGCGGATCAGGTCCGGCCGGACCTCGTTCACCGCCAGGTGAAAGGCCTCCAGGCTCACGCCGCCCAGGGCGGGGAAAATTTTCTGGGCTTCGGGGTAAAAAAATTTCCAGAACCCCAGGGAGCGGCCCACCAGGTTTTCCCACAGGCGGGACTGGGATTCGTGGATGCCCAGGGAGATGGCCTCCCCCATGGGCGTGCCCCAATGCTCCGCCGGCAGCCCCTGGTCGTAGAGGGCATGGCCGGTTTCGTGCAAAACACTGAAAAAGGCCATGCTGAAGCAATTTTCGTCATAGCGGGTGGTGATGCGCACGTCCCCCGGACCGATACCCGTGGAGAAGGGGTGCGCCGTGGGGTCCAGCCGGCCGGCATTGAGGTCGTAGCCAATCTTCCCGGCGGCCCGGCGGGCGAAACGCTCCTGGTCTCCCCGGGGAAAATGCCGGTGCAGGATGCCTCGGTCCGGTCTCCGGTGGCTGCCTTGGATATCGTCCAGCAGCCGGATCAGGGCGTCCCTGACCTGCGCCAACAAGGGTGCCAGGGCCGCCGCAGTCTCCCCCGGCTCGTAATCGTCCAGCAGGGCATCGTAGGGTTCAGCTGCATAGCCCAGGGCTTCCGCCTCCTGGCGCTTCAAGGCAACGAGGCGCTCCAGATAAGGCCGGAAGGTCGGCCAAGCGCTCTCCGGCCGGGTCTGCTCCCAGGCGGTCTCCCCTTCGGCGGCGGCCTGGGCCAGGGCCACGGCCAGGTCCTGGGGGATCTTGGTGGCCCGGTCGTAGTCCCGGCGCCATTCCCGGAGGTTGATCGCGGCCACCGAAATGGGGTCTTGTACCAGGTCCGAACCCTCCACCGTCGCCAGCATCTCGCCCAGGCGTGGGTCGGTTTGGCGCTGGTGAATCCAACCGGCCAGCATGGCGAATTGGGCGTGGCGGTGGGGGTGGCCCTTGGGGGGGATCTGGGTGCGCTGGTCCCAGCCCAGGAGGTGCCCCAGAGAGGTGAAATGGGCGGTCTCCAGGCTGTGTTGTTTCAACCACCGATAGGCGTCTTGAGGGGTCATGGAAATACTTTAGCCATTCAGCCGGAGCCCGGCAAGCCCGAATATCGGCTTCCCGATGCCAGCAAACAGTGGCACCGGCCTCTGGCTAGTGATGCACCCAGGCTGGAAACCTGCGCCATTATTGACTGACCGAAGGCGGCCGTCCCCGGCCGCCTTCATTGCAGGGGGCGGTTCTCGAACCGCCCCCTGGCTCTACGCCCGGCCGTGGGACTGCTACTTACCACTTATTGGTATGCACCCGGCCGGCGTCATAGAGATTCTCCCGCACCTTCTTTTCCGCCGGGAAACCGACCGGGATGACGTTGAGCGGCATGACCTCTGCGGGCAGATTCAGGAGCTTCTGCACCTTGGGAATCCGGTCAGGATAGGGATAGATGGCGGTCCAGACCGCCCCCAGGCCCAGAGCGTGGGCCGCGATGAGGATGTTCTCCGAGGCCACCGCGCCGTCCAGCTGCCAGTAGCCCTGCCCCCTGAACTTCTCCTTGGCCTGGTTGCCGCAGACCACGATGGCCACGGTGGCTTTCTTGAGCTGCAAGGCCTTGGGGTTAACCTTAAAGATTTCGTCCAGGATCTTGCGGTCATTGACCACCACAAACTCGGTGGAGCGCTCGCCAAAGGCCGACGGCGCCGCCATACCCGCTTCCAGCAGCAGCTTGATCAGCTCCTCGGCCACCGGGTGGGGCGTATAGTCCCGGATACTGCGCCGGGTCAGGATGGCGGTGAGGGCATCCTGAGTCCCCTTGGGGACCTTAATTGCCGCCGGGACCCCTGGGGGGGCGGCCGCGCCCGGGCCTTTGTCCTGGGCCCAGCCCCGGGAGTTTGTCAATCCGGGCTGAAATATAAAGGCTATGAGGACTACCGCCATAATTGCGAGTCTCGCGATTGAGCGCTGGAAAATCTTCAATGTCATCTCCTCCTTGGCTTGCACTTTTAACGTGAAATTATAATCCATCCAAAACCGAACGTCCACCCGGCCTTCAGTGGCGGGGCGCGCCAGGAGCCGCGGCATTTTAGCTGGGGACTTGACAGGAAAAGATTCAGGTCTTACAATTGTTTCAATGATGCGAAACAAAGAAAAAACCGGCCAGCCAACCCCCGACGCGGTTTCCCAGGATCAGGCCAGGTTGTGGGAGATGCAGGCCGATATTTGCCAGGTCCTGGCCAACCCCAAGCGGCTGCAGATTCTCAACCTGTTGAAATGGGGCGAGCTCTCCGTGGGCGCCTTGGTGCAGGCCATGGGGGTGGCCAAGGCGAATCTCTCCCAGCATCTGAGCCTGATGCGGCAAAAAGGCATCCTGGCCACGCGCCGGGAAGGCACCACTATTTATTACCGCCTGGCCATCCCGCCCATTACCGAGGCCTGCGAGATCATGCGCGAGGTCTTGTTGGAGGCGCTCTCCACCCGGAGCCGGCTCTCCCGGAAGCTCATCAACATCGGCAACCAGAACGCTACGGAGGAGCCGGAGAAGGACCGGAACGAGGAGTAGGGAACGCCGATAAATTTTTTTCTTTTTATGTTTCAATATTTCGCAACGATGCAAATTACCCTCTCCGATGAGGTGGGGGTGGAGGGGCGGTTCTCGAACCGCCCTCCCGAACTTGCAACCCAGGGTTTCTCGGGAGGTCATATGACCGCAGGAGCTTACCGGACGGCCGGGGTCGTGGAGTTGGCTCATCAGACCGCGCCGGTGAAATTCAAGGAGGATCGCCAGGCCAGAAAGATCCAGGCGGTCAAGGCCCGCCGGGCCCGCGGCCTGAAGCAGCTATTTGGGGGGCTGGGTTTCCTGATCATCTTGCCCGCCGGCTGGCTTTATCCGCTGGTCGGTTATTTCATCCCGGCCTGCATGCTCTTGGGGATAGGGCTGGCCGCCTTCCAGGGGCGTTCGTGGTGCGACTGGCTCTGTCCCCGGGGCTCCTTCGAAGACGCCCTGGTGGCCCGGATCAGCCGCGGGCGCTGGATTCCCGAAGTCTTGCGCCGCACGCCCCTGCGGCTGGGGGTCCTGACCGTCCTGATGGGATTTTTGACCTTCCAGATTATCCGGCAGTGGCCGGACCCCTGGGCCATCGGGGGCGCCTTTGTCTTGATGCTCACCCTGACCACCACGGTGGGCGTGGTTCTGGGGGTGGTTTATCAGCAGCGCGCCTGGTGCTATATCTGCCCCATCGGCACCATCTCCAATTGGGTGGGGAAAAACCGCCGGCCTCTCACCCTGGCGGCGGAAAGATGCGCCGAATGCCACCTCTGCGCCAAAAACTGCCCCATGCAACTGAGGCCCGCGGCCTTGAAGGAACAACCCGCCATGGCCCACCGGGGCGACTGCCTGAAATGTAGCCTCTGCGTGGCGAGCTGCCCCACCGCGGCCCTGGCCTTCCAGGAGGACCGCACCAACAGCACCGCCGCTTGAAAGAATTAACTTAAAAATGATAACCGATCCACTCTAGGGGCGAATCTTGTGTTCGTCGCCAGATGTTTCCCGCGGCGATTTGCTAGATTTACCATGTCTTCGGCCCTCAACTAATTGCAGTCTTGCAGATTCTCCCTGCAACAGTTAAAATAAGATTGCTGCCGGGAACTTACCGCGGACCACAGCCAGCCAAGAGCCACCGGTCGGGCGCCTTCCGTCCGGTCGGAACCGCTGTCATCTGATCTGAAAAGTTCTTGAAAAATGGTGGCACAGGCGTCCCGCCTGTGCTTTTTTGGTGCGTAGAACGCACCCGACAGGAAAAATAGTGGCACAGGCCTCCGGCCTGTGATTCACAGGCTGGAAGCCTGTGCCACTGGCACTTATCGGAGATTTTATGCAATTTCGTGAAGATTTAAGAAATATCGCCATCATTGCCCACGTGGACCATGGGAAGACGACGTTGGCGGATGCCATGCTCTGGCAGAGCGGCATCTTTCGCGAAAACGAGCCGGTGGTCGAACGGGTCATGGACAGTATGGACCTGGAGCGCGAAAAGGGCATCACCATCATGGCCAAGAACATGGCCATCACCTACAAAGGGGTGAAGATCAACATCGTCGACACCCCGGGCCACGCCGATTTCGGCGGCGAGGTGGAGCGCACCCTGAACCTGGTGGACGGGGTCATGCTCCTGGTGGACGCCACCGAAGGCCCCCTGCCGCAAACCCGCTTCGTCCTGGGCAAGGCCCTGGAGAAAGGCCTGCCCGCCATCGTGGTGATCAATAAGATCGACCGCCCGGACCGTAGGATCAAGGAGGTCCTGGACGAGATCTACGACTTGTTCATCGACCTGGACGCCACCGACGAGCAACTGGAGTTCCCGGTACTCTACACCAACGCCAAGGCCGGCCTCGCCCTGACCGATCCGGAAGGGCAGGGCCGGGGCCTGGGGCCGCTGTTTGACACCATCCTGTCGGCTATCCCGGCCCCGGCCTATGACCCGGAGGCGCCCTTGCAGTTTCTGGTCACCAGTCTCGATTACAGCGACTACGTGGGCCTGATCGCGGTGGGTAAGATCGTCAGCGGCGCCCTGCACCGCCACCAGGAGGTGGCCCTCCTGAAGCAGAGTGAAATGACTGGCAAGGCCAATATCACCGTCCTTTACAACTTTGAGGGTCTGGACCGGGTGGAGCCCGAGGTGGTCCGGGCCGGGGATATTGCCGCGGTGGCCGGGGTGCCGGCGGCCTTCATCGGCGACACCCTGGGCGACCCCCTGGACCCTCGCCCCCTGCCCGGCATCGTGGTGGAAGAGCCCACCATTTCCATGGTCTTCTCGGTCAATACCGCGCCCCTGGCGGGCCGGGAAGGGAAACTCCTGACCTCCCGGCACATCAAGGAGCGCCTGGACAAGGAAGTCCTCTACAACGTCAGCATCCGGGTGGAGCCGGGGGAGAGCCGGGACGCCTTCAAGGTCAGTGCCCGGGGCGAGCTGCAACTGGCGGTGCTCATCGAGATGATGCGCCGGGAGGGCTTCGAGCTGTCTCTGTCCAAACCGCGGGTCATCACCCGGGAGATAGACCGGGTGCTGTCGGAGCCCCTGGAGCTGGCGGTGGTGGATGTTCCCGAGGAGTTTATCGGCATCGTCACCGAGAGGATGAGCTCCCGCCGGGGCCGGCTGGTGAAGATGATCAACCACGGCTACGGCCGGGTGCGGCTGGAGTTCGAAATCCCCTCCCGGGGCCTCATCGGCCTGCGGGGCCAGTTCCTCAATGACACCCGGGGCACGGGGCTGCTGAATACCATCCTGATCGGCTATACTCCTTATGCCGGGGAGATCGCCGGCCGGCCCAACGGCGTCCTGGTATCCGACCGGCCCGGCAAGGCGGTGGCCTATGCCATCTTCCATCTGCAGCCCCGGGGCACCATCTTCGTCAAACCGAACGACCCGGTCTACCGGGGCCTGATCGTTGGCGAAAATACCCGCCCTGACGATATGATGGTCAACATCACCAAGGAGAAGAAGCAAACCAATATCCGGGCCGCTAACACTGATGAGGCCCTGCGCCTGGTGCCGCCGCGGCAGTTCGGCCTGGAGCAGGCCATGGAGTTCATCAACGACGATGAATTGGTGGAGGTGACCCCAGCCTCCATCCGCCTGCGGAAAAGGGCGTCCGGGTAAAAGAGTGGTAGGGCGGGCCATCGTGGGGCGGGCGTCCCCGCCCGCCAACCTTAGCAAGGCGGCCAGGGACGGCCGCCCTACCAGGGCTTCAGGCTGAAGGTGCTGGCTTCCTCCACGATCTGCCCCGGCCGCTGGTTAGCCACCAGGACAAACTGCTCGGCCCATTCGTCGATGATGTTCTTGGCGTTGCCGTACCAGGTAAACGCCTTAAAATCAATGAACTTAAACTTTTGGGTCTCCCGGTCGGCGAACATGGCCACGACGGTGCCTGACTTCGAATCCCGCACCTTGGCCTCGAAGGCCACGGTGCTCATCGCTCCCGTGGCCCTTGAGAGAACCGTGGCGGCCGCCCCGCCGCCGTAAGGCGCATATCTCAATGTTTCCAAAGCCACGTTGCTGGGAACCAGCTCCGTGAGCGCCAGTTCCAGCGTCACCGAACCCGGTTCCGGGTATCCCACCACCCGGAATTGATTATCCGGTCCGGTGGTAAAGGCCGCCCTGAAGCGATCTTCCATGTAACGGCCGAGCTCCTGCGCATCTTCCGTCATATGGCCCTGGCGGAAGTTCTGCTTCCAGGCGTCGGTTTCCATGAGATAAGCGGTGTTCACCGGCTTGACGTAGATCGTCTGGTAATGCTTCCAGTCCATGTCCTTCTTGACCCAGACCTTATTGAAGGGCAGGTCCCCCTGCTTGCTCATCTGCTCCATCGGGACGAAGCCGGCGCCCCGGGAAGGGTCCGCCTTCATGGCGGCGCAGCCGGACAGCATGACGCTTATCAGGATGATGGCTAACATCGGGGCCCGCGGTAACATTGGCTCATGCTCCTTATTCTTTAATCACACAATCAAACTATGCTGAAGCTTCTGCGTCACCATCTAAATCTTTCCCCGGACTGGGCCATCTTGCGGGAAAGCGGTGTCTAAAACTAAGTATAATCCAAGGTTATCGTAAGTCGCCAGGGATAACCATCGTGCCGGGCGCGGCCAGTAAAAAGACCTAATGTCGGAGCGTCCGGTAATCGGGTGGCTGCGTGCAGAATCTAAAATTAAATTTAATTAAGAGGCGCGGATGGCACAATAGGCAAAAATGCCTATTATATAATCCCAGAAATGCAGCCTTTCTTAAATCTCCGGAGAAGGAAAGATGATTCAGCCCCAAGACCAGGAAAAGTATCTTCCGCCCTGCACCGCCGCCTGCCCGGTGGGCACCGATGCCCGGCGTTACGTCGGCCTCATTTACCAGGGCCGTTATGAAGAGGCCATGGAAGTGATTAAGGCCAACAACGTCATTGCCTCGGTTTGCGCCTATATCTGCGCCCATCCCTGTGAAGACGCCTGTCGCCGGCAATACGTGGAAGGCCCCCTGGCCATTCGAGCCCTGAAGCGCTTCGTCATGGACCATACCCGGGAATACCGGCGCCAAAATTACCGCCGGGCCTCCTTGACCCGGCCCCAGAGGATTGCCATTGTGGGCAGCGGCCCGTCCGGCCTGGCGGCGGCCCGGGACCTGCTCCTCCAGGGCTATGCCGTGACCCTCTTTGAGCGGGAGTCGGAGCCGGGTGGCATGCCCATGCACGTGGTGCCCAAGTTCCGGCTTCCCAAGGCCGTGGTCTGGGAGGACCTGCACGAGTTGGAGGCCTTGGGAGCCGAGTTCCGCACCGGCCAGGCCTGGGGCCGGGACTTTTCCCTCCGGGACTTGAAAGAACAGGGCTATGCCGCAGTGCTGCTGGCCATCGGCCTGCAAAGAGGCCGCGACCTGCCGGTTCCCGGGATGGACGCGGCCGGGATTTATCTGGCCCTCCCCTTTTTGCGCCAGGTGGCCCAGGGACAGCCCCCGCCCCTGGGAGAGAAGGTCTTGATCGTCGGCTGCGGCAATGTCGCCATGGACGCGGCCCGGGCCGTGAAACGTCTGGGGGCCCCGGAAGTCCTGATGATCTGCCTGGAAGCGCCCCATCAGTTGTTCGCCTCGCCGGTGGAGACCGAACGCACCAAGGCCGAGGTCATCGACCTCATCTATCAATGGGCCCCCAAGCTGGTGCAGGCCCCAGGGGGGCGGGTGGAGGGCATCGAATTGATGGCCTGCACCTCCATCTTCGACGACTTCGGGCGCTTTGCCCCCACCTATGACGAGAGCCGCTCCCAGCGCCTGGACGCGGATACGGTGATCTTCGCCATCGGCCAGGAGGCGGAACTGGAGCCCGCCCGGGAGGAAAAGCTGGCGGTGGCCGCCGGCCGGATTCAGGTGGACCGGGCCACCATGTCCACTTCGCTCCCCGGGGTCTTCAGCGCCGGGATCTTTCTGGCCGGGGAGATCTTCACCGGTCCCACCCTGGCGGTGGCGGCCGCAGCCAGCGGCCGGCGGGCCGCGGCTGCCATGGACCACTTTCTGCGCACCGGCCGGGAACTGACCTTTGCCGATGAATGCCCCCGGCCGGTGGCCAGGTTTCCGGAGCAGCACGCCTCCCGGATCCCCTGGGTGCCCACCCGCCCCCTGAAAGAGCGCCCGGTGGCGGAACGCCTGAAGGATTTTGACAGCGCCGAACTGGTTTACGAGGAGAAGGACGCCCTCATCGAAGCCCGGCGCTGCCTCCACTGCGGCCGGGGGGCCGAAGTGATTGACCGCAAGTGTATCCGTTGCCTCACCTGCGTGCGTTGTTGCCCCTTTTTGGTGCCCCGGATGGAAAATTATGCGGTGTTTCCCGAAGAAACCTGCATCGCCTGCGGTTTTTGCGCTTCCCAGTGCCCGGCCTACGCCATCAATATCCGGCGTCTGGAGCCGCCGGCCATGCGGCAGCGCATCGCCGAGATCATGATGCCGGGTCCCCGAGAGATAACCTTTGCCTGTTTACGGGGGATCACTAGCCGGGAGGAACTCCAGGCTCCGGATACGGTGTGGTGGGATTGCCTGAAGCTCATTCAACAGGAAGACCTGCTGGCGCCCTTTGAAATGAAGGCCACCGGCCTGGTCCTCAGGGAATGCCGGGAAGATTGCCGGCTGGACACCGCCGGCTCCTGGCTGCACCGTCTGGTGCAGCGCACCAATGAGATGCTGGTGACGGTCGGCCTCGGGGTGCGGGTGCGCTTTGCCTCTGGGTCTGATGAAATTGGCGGCGGGGGCTAATACCACTTCGCAATCAATTGGTAGCACAGGCTTTCCAGCCTGTGCAGACGCAGGCTAAAGCCTGCGGCTACCGATAATTACTTTTTGATTGCAACTCGGTATAAGGCCTTGGAATGCGAGATCGAGTAAGTTTTTTAAAACTATCTCGGGATACGAGAAAAAAGGTATGAGGCAAATCCGGACAGGACTACGAGCGCCGGGGAGATTAAGATAACGGAGTTGGGTGGACTACCGTCCACGCGCAGCGTTTAGTTCAGGTAGATCAGATCTCCACTTTTGGTCAGAAGTTTTTGCAGGTTTAAGCACAGCCTTGCTTCCGGTCATATATCCCTTGAGGCCTGAATTTAAGGCAGCCCAATTGGATATTCAGGACATATCGACTCTTTTAAAATTTGGGCGAGACCATTCTTGACCTCGCCCAGGCCGATCATTAGCCATATAAATTCTCAATCCACCGCACTGCTTCCACAGCGCTTACTTTCCCGAGATACCTTTGGGTGGTAGAAAGATTGGCGTGCCTCAGGATTACCTTGCTGACAATCTCAACGGGAACGCCTGATCGAGAAGCATAGGTGGCTGCGTGGCGTCTGAGATCATGGGGCCTCATATATACCCCACCAAGGCGCCGGATTTCCTTACCATGACCCTGGCCGCGGTGTAGGAGATCGGAAAGATCCTTTGGTCGCCTTTTATGCACCTGGCCTTGATGTAATCCTTCAATCTGTCGGCCAGCCTTTTCGGGATGAAAACCACCTCTGAAGATTTCCCACTTTTAGGATTCCTGATAGTGAGTTTCTGGTCCTCGACATCACCGCCGGCGAGGTTCAATACTTCGCCCACTCGCATGCCTCCCCGGGCCATTAGCTCCAACATGAGACGATTTCTTGGTTTGGTGGTCCTGAAGATGACCTCGTCAATGGTTTCCTTCTCCAGAATCTGCCAATGAGCCAGCTTCCCCGGCCGAAAGAGTTTCTTCAGCATGGGTGTGTCACAAGGATTTTGGAGTTGGGCATCCAGGTTATTGCGGATGAAGTTGAAAAAGGCCTTGAGGTAGGAATAGCGGGCGTGCTTGGTTAACTGTTTGCAGCCATCATTCAGCCCGACCAGAAAGGAGAGAACTTCATCGGGTGAAATTGACTCCGGGTCTCGGTCAGAAAATTGGTCTCGGAATTTTGACAGGATCGACTCCTAGGTGCGGTTCGTATTTTTTTTGGGAGTTCAGCCGATGGTAATCCAGGTAAAGGTCAATCGCCTTGGCTACTTTCATGCTCCACCTCCTGGTTTGATTGCATCATGCCGATGCGGATAGGCAAACCATATCAAAATTTTCCCAAGAAATCCGATAAGTTTCTGGACTGGCAACTTATTCGCTATTTTCAATGGAAGTCAACCGTATCTTTTTCGATAGTAAAAGTGGCAGATTGTCTAAGACTGCAGCAATGGAAGCTGGCCTGAAGAACTTCAAAGAAAATTTCAGCCGTGCAGTTTTCAGGAAAGACCTCCACCCAGGTCCCGCACTTGCGGCATTGGGCCAGATATTTGCCGTCAGCCGCGATTTTTATAATGGTCATCTACTTACTTTCCTTTAGTCCATGCTCATGACCGGCGCCTGGAACCTAGGTAAAGCACAGGGCGCATGGTTTTCCGAGAATTTTTAGTTCAGGTTTTAATAAACGCGTTGTGGTACCCCCGCGTAAATAGACAACCTGGCCCTAAAACCCTGCGGACCATGATCCTCTTCTAACCTGGTTTTTACCCAGGCCACGAGCCGGGCAAACATCATTCCCCACTCCTGCGTATGGTCCTGGCTGGTAAAAATATGAGCCAGTTCATGGCAGAGAGTAGATAGTCGGCATCCCGGAGGATAAAAACGGATAAATTGCTGTCGGTGATGCGCTTCCGCCATTAATACCGAGGCCTCTTTCCGATAAACGACAGGATCGGTGTTTTCTTCCAGGAGAGCCGGGGAAAACCCAAAGGCCTGGCAAATCATCCTGCTCCAGCCCTCGAGCTCTTTCAGGTCTCGAGGCCTGATCAGTTCGCGGTCATATTCATGGCACCGATCGCACCATACCTGGCCGTCAAAGACCAGGTCCCCATGGGAAGCCAAGTCCAGAGTGGCACCGCATTTGGGACATGCCATCATATGGGTTGCGAATGCCCCCGTAGATTGGACGGCGCTGGGCTTATCCCCAGGTTTTGCCGGTTATCCCGCTCATCCATACGGCGGCCCCCAAAGTAGGTATTCCACCGAATAGTCATAGTTGAGCCAGGGGGCCCGCCGCTCCAGCAGCGCCATTTATTCTTCGAGTTCCAAAGGTTGCCTTTCATTGCTTCATTCGGGAGTTAACTCGAGGGGCCTCGTCTGTATCGCACAAGATTATTCGAATCTTCTCGTATTCCAGTTCCAAAGGCTGGTCTTGTCGCCGGAAGGTTTGATATTCTTCCAGTTCATCGGCCTCATCAAAGAAAAACATGGTCATAAGAATCTCCTGACCTCCTGGATGGGCTTTAAGACTTCAGCGCAGAGAATCTCAAGTTAGTGGAATTCAGATATTTCCCAAAGAACAGGCCCCATCGTCGCCCTCGTCGACCGGCTTGCCGTCAAAATTAAATTTTTCCCCGGTGCCGTCAACGGTGAGCACTTCATAGGCGTCATCCCACTGCCCCCAATGAGTATTCGCCCCGAATGAAATCGCGCCCCGGCCGAGATCGTGGCACACCACCAGAGAGCCTGATTCTCCCGAAGGCAGACTAAACAGGTAAACGGAGACGATGGTTTCTCCTTTCTCGCCCAGGGACCTTTCAATAACTTCCATGGCCGGGCTTTTGTCGACGCCCATGGAGGCCAATTCCTGTTGCCAGTCCATCCGGGTCAGCTGGTGTTTTTCCCAGTATTTCAGAAGCATGCTTTTTAAATTCCTCCCTTGGCGCCGCCAATCAGAATTAATTTATCCCGAATCAAAGCCGGCAACAAGGAATTGTTGAGAGACCAGGATTAAACTTCAAGCAAAAATATTTTTGACAAATCATGGGATTTATGCTTTGTGATTAATATCAGACCCCCTGCTGTCCAAAAATTAGACATTTCCTATTTTAGGAGATTCTATGCCTGCCAACCTTCGCCCCCTGGACGGAAAAGATGCGCTGGCAAACGAGCGATTCCTTCTCAGGATTTTTGACAGTTTTGCCGATCCCTTGGCCATCTATGACCAGGATTATCGCATTCTGAAAGTAAACCGGGCTCTCCTGAATTTTTATCAGCGGACTGCGAAACAACTGGCCGGCAAGCACTGCTACGAAGTCTTTCATAACCGCAGCTCCCTATGTGTAAACTGCCACGTTCAGAAAGTCTTTCTATCGGGAAAGCCGCAGCGACGGGAGATGTTGGTTTCCTTGCCGGATGGCAGCCAAAGGCATTTCGAAGTGCACGCCTATCCGGTAAAAGACGCTAGTGGCGCCACGGTCCAGGCTATTGAGCACGGCCGTGATATTTCCCAGCGCAAGAGTCTGGAGATTGAGCTCAAAACCTCGGAGGAGAAATATCGCACCATTGTGGAGTTGGCCCGGGAGGGCATTTTCATCGTAGACGCCGAGGATAACTTGACTTTCGCCAATAGCTTTCTGGCTCGGATGTTAGGTTACGATGGCGTCGAAGACATTATTGGGCGGCCGGTTTTTGATTTCATCGCCGCGGATGGCGTGCCGTTGGGAAAAGCCCAGTTGGAACGGCGGCGTCTTGGTTTTTCAGATTCCTATGAACTCCCGCTACGCCGGAAAGACGGCTCCTCCTTGATAAGCCTGGTGGCGGCGGCCCCTTTCACGGTTAACGGCGCTTTTTTGGGCTCCATCGGCATTGCCACCGACATCACCCACCTCAAACAGGTGGAAAAGGAACTCCGCTCCGCCAAAGAGTTCCGCGAAAAAATTATCAACGGCATCACCGATAATTTGGTGGTCATTGATCCCCGGACTTACCGGATTGTCCAGGCGAACGACTCGTTCCTGGGCCGGGTAGGCCTGGATTCCCAGGCGGTTCTGGGAAAAACCTGCTACGAAGTGATGCTCCATCGGAACAGCCCCTGCAAGGAAGAAGGCATCTATTGCCCGGTATTACAGGCCGCCCGAGAGAAACTGACGGCCTTTGGCGACCGGGTCTACCCTGATGCCCAGGGGCAGGAACGCATCCTGCAAATTTCGGCCTACCCGCTTCTCGACAACCAGGGGGATGTGGATCTCGTCGTCCGTCTGGAGCGAGACGTTACGGAAAAGCGAAAAATGGAAGAGGCCCTGGCTTTCCGCTCCCGGGAACTGCAGAAAACCCAGCACCAGTTGGAAACCCTCTTTGAGATTTCCCGGCAGATGAACGCCAAGGACTCCCTGAGCGAACTGATAAATGCTTTAATAACTAAAACCGGGGAGATCTTCCCTGAATCAGAACCCTTATTCTTGATATTGGATGCCGACCGCACCCATTTTCTGCATCTGGCCGCCGGGATAGATTACCTCGTGGAACAGCCGGGAATGATGGCGGATTTTGTCCGATACCTGGGCAAGATTCAGGACCCGCAGATTTTTAACGGGGCCAATGGCCCGCATAGCCCCGCCTTTTTAAAAATCATCTCGGAAATCTATCCCTCCTGGTTCGGGGTGCCCATCTTGGTGCAGCGCCAGTGCATTGGCCTTTTCCTCCTCGGGTCCCGCAAGCCCACAGACTACCCCAAGGGCGATCTGCACTTCCTTCAGGCCCTCCTGGATCAGACCGCGGGGCATGTCCGTTCCCTGGTCCTGCATGAGGCGGAAATCAATCAGCTACGCCATCACCAGGCAACCAAGGCTTCCCATGGAGGACTAATCGGCCAGAGCAAGAAAATGCAAGAGGTTTATGAACTCATTGACCTGGTTTCCGCCTCCGACGCCACCGTGCTTATCACCGGGGAAAACGGCACCGGCAAGGAGCTGGCGGCTCAGGCGATTCACCAACGGAGTCACCGCAGCAAAGGCCCCTTCGTGGTGGCCAACTGCTCGGCCTATTCCCCCACCCTGCTGGAAAGCGAACTCTTTGGCCACGAAAAAGGCTCTTTCACCGGCGCCATTCGCCAGAAAAAAGGCCGTATCGAACGGGCTCATGGTGGCACGCTCTTTCTCGACGAAATCGGTGACATTTCTCCGGCCACCCAGGTCTTGCTGCTGCGCTTCCTTCAGGACCATTATTTTGAACGGGTAGGCGGCGAAAGGGCCATCGAAGCCAACGTCAGGGTCCTGGCCGCCACCAACCAGGACCTCCAAAAGGCCGTAGAAACCGGGAATTTTCGAGATGATTTATATTATCGTCTTAATGTCATCGCCATTCATATGCCGCCGGTAAGGGAGCGCAAAGACGATATCCCTCTGCTTTGCTGGCATTTCCTCAACAAGTGCAACCTTAAAGAAAAGAAAAATATCCAAAAAATTTCCGCCAATGCCATGCAGGCCTTGATGGATTACGATTGGCCGGGCAATGTCCGCCAGTTGGAGAACGCCATCAACCATGCGGTGATCATCACCCAGGGTGAGACTATCAGGCGCAGGCACTTACCGCGTTTTCTCAAGGAAGGTATGGATAGCCCTCATGCCACCTCCCTGGCGGAGAACGAGCGCCGCTTGATCCTCCGGGCGCTGCAGGAGGCCAATTGGAATAAACACGAGGCCGCCCGGCGACTCCAGTTGACCAGGAGCACGCTTTACAGCAAAATTCGGCGTTACGGCCTGGAGAAAGCTAAACTATCTGCTTGACGGGTCCTTTTTCATACATATTTCAATCCTCTTGACGTAGGCTCTTCTCCCAGGCATTTCTTTACTCCTGCCAATTTTAAGAGTCCTATTTCATACACTACATTTGTTGAATTCATCCGGTCTGCATTATTCGTCCCTCACCAAGACTTAGCCTAACTACCTATTTTAAAAACAAAAATTGTAAAAGCGGCGGCTTTTGGGCTTTCTGGCATGAATCTTGAGAGATTTATCACATGCGGTCTTCGCACCATAGGTGGGGCCTTGGGGCGCGGTCCGCAACCGTCGGATTTACCTTGGTTCGATCCATCTGCCAGGCATCACGGGCCAGAAAGGAGGTGAGATCTAAAAAGAGGAAGCCCCCGCGTTCGGCGCGGGCCCGGCGAAATTTGTTGGTGCTCTTGCTTCCTCTCGGACAACGGCCCTCTCTTCTCAGTAGTTGGTATCTCTCCGAATGATGCATCTCATCAGGAGAAACCTTGGTTTTCAAGTCCCTCAAATCGTGGTTCAATTTCCTTCAAGTCTTCAACGAAGGCTACTCCTATGACGCCAGATATGGGAGGTCAAAAAATGGCGAAAGAAAAACGCGACATTGAAATCAACAGCCGAGCCGACACCCTGCCTCTGATGGGGCCGGAGGTGCGGCCCTGGCCCGTAACTCCTCCACCGACGCCCGAATGGGTAATGGACAACATCTATGCCAAGCGCAAGGCGCAAGAATTCGGCAAATTCCTGGAAGACAACCTGAGGTTGGACTTTGTTTTTGATAAACCGGAAGCCCTGCAGGGCCTCCGGGTGCTCTGCAACGGCGTCTGGCACATAAGCAGAATGTTTGCCGCCAGCCTGCTGGGTGAACAGGGCGCAGAAGTGGTTCATATTGAGCCGCCCGGGGGCGACCCCCTGCGGCAACTCACCCCCTTCGGCCGGGAAGAGTACATGCTGAAGGACAACGTCACCGGCGAGCCCTGCGGTTTGGACTTCCTCCACGAGTTCCGCAACGCCAAGTCCATCACCCTGAACCTGGAGACCGAGGAAGGCCGGGCAATCTACAAAGAGATGGCCACGGCGATGGATGTCGTCATCGAGGCCTGGCCGCCGGGCTATATGGACTCCTTAGGCATCGGCTACCGGCAGTTGTCCAAGATCAAACCCCGGCTGATCTACTGCTGGGTGGGGGAGCGGGGCCAATGGGGTCCCATGAAGGATGAACTCTCCAAACACGGCCAGTGGATGTTGGACCCCTTTTCCGCCGCGGCCGATTCCTGGATCCACAACACCGGCTTTCCGCCGGACCAGTGCCCCCGGGGCGGCAAGGGCGGCGACCCCATGCGTTCCGGCGCCTGGCTGCCCTCCTATGTCTGCGGCGAGCAGGCCGCGGTCAATATCCTGGCCGCCCTCTACTGGCGGGATGCGGTGAGCGGCGAAGGCCAGTTCATCGAAGTCACCGCCGCCGAAGCCCTGATGGACATCCTGGACTTCGATATCGGCTGGTACGGCTTCAACAAATCCATCAAGGCCCGCACCGGCGCCTGGGACCCCAACCTCAACCAGTATGAGTGGAACCCCTGCAAGGACGGGTACATGATGATCGGCGGCCAGACCGACCGGCTCTGGTACCGCATCGGCATGTGCATCGAGCGGGAGCTTCCCGAGTTCGGGCGCCTGATTCATGAAGACCCGCTGCTGAAAGAAATGGGGGCCCGCAACTCGCTGCAGGGCCTGATCAAGACCTACTCCATCACCACCAAGTGGCTCCGGGACATCAACCGCATCGAGGCGGAGCAGAAGCTGATGGAATACGAGATCGCCGCGGGCCCGGTGCTGTATATCGATGAAGTGGCGGAATTCCCGCACTTCAAATATCGCCCCTGGGTCAACACCATCGAGACCCAGTTCTACGGCACGGTGATGTATTCCGAATCCTGCGCCGCCTTCCAGCACCGCACCCCGGCGCGGGTCAAGGACCTGGGCCGGCCCCTGGGGCATGACAACGGCGAAGTCTATCAGAAATTCCTGGGCATCGGCCCCTTGAAACTGCGGGAACTCAAGGCGAAGGGGGTTATATAAATGGACGAAAAAGAACTGAAAAAATTAAAGGTTTGCGATATCGAAGACCTCCCCGGCCCCAAGAGCAAGGAAGAGCTGGATGAGATGAAGATGCCTTTCGAGGAGTACTGCCGGAAGGCCTTCGATCCGGGCAACGAAATGACCAAGCCCGCATCTCTCAAGGGCATCAGGTGGATGAGCACCACCATGTACATCTTCACCCCCCACTCGGTGGCCAACCTGGCGGAGCTGGGGGCCGAGTGCATCAAGGTGGAGATGCCCCGGATGGGCGACCCCATGCGGCACACCTCGCCCTTTAACGAGGCCTATCTCTATCCCCTGCACGACACCCGGCCCATGACCGGCACCGGCTATGGCTTTCTGAACGCCAACGTCAATGAATACTATATCACCCTGGACTACCACGTACCCGAGTCCAAGCGGGTGTTCTACGACCTGGTGAAGTTGTCCGACGGCCTCACCGAATGCTACCGCCACGGCACCTTCGACCGCTGGAAACAGGGCTACCGCAGCGTCATGGAGATGAACCCCCGGTTCATCTATGTCTGGGGCGGCGGCTTCGGCTACGGCCCCAAGATGTTCGGCGGCTCTTACGACATCCTGGGGCAGGCCCATGCGGGACTGGCCAGCATCACCGGCACCCACGAGGACTTCGGCGGCCACGCCACCAAGTGCTCCAACTGGGCCATCGACTGGTATTCCGGCACCCAGATCACCTGCGCCATCATGGCGGCCCTGAACTGGCGGCTCAAGACCGGGCTGGGCACCATGATCGAGTTCTCCCAGGTGCAGGCGGCCACGAGGATGTGCGGTTATACCGCGCCCCTGTACGGCCGCTTCGGCATTGTCCGCCAGCGCTGGGGCAACTGGGACACCCAGCTCTGCGTCCACGGCATCATCATGACCGGCAAGTCGGATTTTCCTGACCGGCCCAACCCCCAGGAAAAGTTCGAGGCGCGCTACGTCATGGTCAGCGCCTTCCAGGATGCGGACTTCAAGGAGCTGTGCAATATCATCAAGAAGCCCGACCTCTTCAGCAGTTACAAGAGCCACAAGGAGAGAGTCGGCGGACCGGCCCAGGTGGAAATCTACAAGGCCATCGAGGACTGGGCCACGGACAAGACCCGCTCGGAAGTGGTGAAAATCCTGAAAGAGGCCGGCATCCTGGCCGCGCCGGTGATGAACGACAAAGAGGTCTATGAGTCCGAGCACTTCCGGACCCGGGGCACTGTCCGCTGGCTGGATGACCCCCTCTTTGGGGATATTCTCACCCAATGCAGTTACAGCGCCGGCTTGCTGTCCAAAACCCCCCGGCGGCTCATGTGGCAGTGGCGGCCGGTAGGGGCGGACAATGTCAAAATCTACCACGAGCTCCTCGGCTATCCCATGAGCAAGATCGAAGAGCTCTATAACCGGAACATCATTTAAGCGGAGGGGACAGGAATATGTGCGATATCATCTGGTGCAAAAAAGAGGTGGGCGGCAAGGTTTGCGACACCGTCAATTACCTGGACCCCTACTGCTTCTGGAACTGGGAGGGTAAGATCGGTTGCGCCGAATGCGGCACGGTCTATTACATCCACATGATCCAGGGGCACATGTACCGGGGGCCGGATGAAAAGCCCGGCGAAAAGGCGGACATCTTCCCCCTCTTTGCCGATAAGCCCAATGACGGCTACCGCTGCTATCTGCCGGGGATCGAAGGACGCACCCGGCCTTACACCTGTCTGCCCCGGGAGATCTACCTGGGGCATGCCGATATGGTCAAGTTCAGCATCCGGGGCCGGCCGCTCAGGGGCTGGCGTCCCCAGCCGCCTTCCGCGGGGGTGGCCGGATCGTTCGGATTCTTCTGGGATATCGAGAAGCTCTCTCCTGAGGTCTGGGCGGAATACCAGGAGAAAATCAAAAAAGGCGAAGTCAAGGACTGGTAAAGGGAGGAGCCGCTGATGGCCATGAAAAAAGAAGAAATGATCGAAGCTAAAAAGTTAAACCCGGTTGACTTTCTCGCCAAGGTCCTGGAGGCGGAAAAGCACACGGACCATATCTGCTGGAAGTGCAAGTACCTGAAATGGGTGCTCAAGGGCTCCGGGTTCCCTCCCGCGGATATCATCGGCTGGTGCAAGAAAATCCACTGGCCCCACTACTGGTCCATCTCGGAAATGGATGTGATTAAGAAGTGTTATGCCTTTGAGGCCTTAAAATAAGAAGAGTTACGCCCATGAGGTTGGAGACTCCAGAGGAAGCAGGAGCCGGCGAACTCGAAGTCCTGAAAGGGATGGTGCTGGCCTGGAAGGCGGATTATTCCCGGTCAGCATCCCCCGGGGGGGGAGACGAATATTTGTGCCAGGATTTTTCCCTGGAAATCGAGGAGTACGTCTACCCCTATTTAAGAAGGATGGTCGAGACTGATCACATTTCCCAGGATCAGGCCCGGGAGTTCCTGGAATTCTGCTACCGCCAAGTCATGGAACTGCGTGACTTAATCGAAG
>Ga0315282_10002281_pt1 | contig 35512 bp, 31 predicted proteins | sample YL17G07_20_MG_FD_203693 | JGI IMG/M metagenome (GOLD analysis project Ga0315282, IMG submission 203693) | Sediment microbial communities from Yellowstone Lake, YNP, Wyoming, USA - YL17G07_20 | ecosystem: Environmental > Aquatic > Freshwater > Lake > Sediment | place: USA: Wyoming | collected...
TCAATAGTCGCGGATGTACAGCCAAGAATGGCCTCCCCTCGCCACGAACTCACAAGTCTCTCCATTTCTTGGTGTAGAAGCCATGTGAACCTGCCGCCACTCAGCCGCTCAGGCGTGGCGTCCGCCAAGTACGGCGCGTACCTTGACGTAGCGAAATCGATGGGATTCAACCTAATCCGGCTTCCAGTTTCTTGGGATGAACTCGAACCATCATCTGGAAGATTCAGCGCCGCGTATCTGGATGCTGTCATAAAGATCGTGGATCTCGCAGCAGAGAACCGGATGTATGTTGTGGTTGACATGCACCAGCTCAAAATGGATGGTTTCCCCACGTGGGTTCTGCCCGGACTCAAAACCTCAGACCGAGCTGCTGCCGCGTTTTGGCGCAATTCAGCTCTGCAGCTGGAGTTGGTTAAGACCTGGAAGACCCTAGCCTCTCTGCTCAAGGACAGAAGCCCGGTTGCTGGCTATGACTTGCTTAACGAACCCTACGGCGGCACCATCATGTGGCAGGACTTCGCCCCAGTCTTGAATGAGTTCTATTCGAAACTGATTTCAGAGATTCGAAATGTGGATGCCAGACACATCATCTTCTTTGAACCGACAGAAGGCGTGTGCATTCTTGGGGAACACATCGCCCTGAGACCCACAGGGATGAATCTCGTGTTTGCGCCACACTTCTACGTCAGTGGCTCGGCCGAGTATCTCGACAACGTGGCTCAGCAGTTGTACAACCTTACCGTGAGAACGTGGAACATTCCGCTTTGGATTGGAGAATTCGGAGGAGTGAAAGTAGATGCTAATGAGAAAGACACTCTCCAGAGCCTAGCCGTTGTGCTGAATCTATTTGACCAATACGCCCTTGGGTGGGCGTTCTGGACTCTTGCAGAGACTGATGCAGGCCTACGTTTGGTGGATGCTAACGGACAAGGGTCAGCTTCGCTAACAGGCATCATGACTCGAGTCTTTCCGATGAGTATACCCGCTGGTGATGTGGAGTTCATGTACAATAGTACTCCTCGATTTCAGTTGAGAGTCTTCGCCAATTCTACGGGAAGAATCGACGTATCCGTGCCGACTGTCTTTCAATCTCTGGTACCTAGATGCTTCGAATGCGTCTTCACGCAGGGCGATGATCGGCACTCTCTGACGATCGAAATTCATTCAAACAGGACCGCATACTTCTACTTGGATACGCCAGATACTATCTCACGACTTGAAGAGCTAGCTGGATCAGAGTTCGAGAGAGCGCTTCGAATCTCAGACGAACTCAAATCCACTCTATTTCACAGCCCACTTGGGAGAGAGCATGTCAAGGAAATCCACGACATAACCGACTCGATGCAGACCAACTTGACTGTGGAGCACTACGAGTCAGTGTTGCACAGCCTTGACAGAGTAGAGCAATTGCGAACGTTGGCGTTGCAAGAAGAAGCTAACTTCACGCGGGCCGAAGCACTCGTCAATTCTGTCAGACAAGGCATGCTGAACTCACAAGGTTACCTTTCCAAGTGGCAGCTCGTCCTGTTATCACAAGCCTACGAGAGCCTTGACCAAGGCAACTACACAGCGGCTACCGAGTGGGCGAAGCAGGCGAACGATCTGCCACGAGAACCCACGCGCCGGGAATTCGATCCTGCGTTGACCGGCGTCCTTTGGACCTGCTCTTTGGCCCTGCTCGGAATAATTGCGGTCTTCATTGCTCTTCGTGCATACAGGCGCCTAGAGTTCTCGACTGACTGTGTCTCGGAACAGACCGTGACAATGCCAAAGGCTGAGCGCCCGGCCATTCCTTGACGTTTCAGTCAAGCGAGTTGTTTCGCTACAAGCATGTTTTGGTGTACCCTACGCGAATCCTGCTTCACAGTCATCTCTTCCATCGGTCGCGCTTCTCGACTATCAGCACAACGTGATTTGCGCCCAAACCCCCTGCTCGCCTATGAAGAGCCTCGTCTACTTGTGGTTCTCAAGTTGCTCTTACGCGTGGCGTTCAAGTTACGCTGACGATAGACTCTATATGTATGCCTCCCTCATCGAAAGACGGCGTTTGCGCCCAGTTTGTTGGGCGTTGTGACCTCAGGGGTGTTCTCTATGATACCTCTGGCGCCCAGGCTCGAGTAAAGAGGACTTGGTTTGGGCGAGACATCGCGCCCAGAGCTTCAGATCACACTAGAACAGCGACTCTCTGAGCGGGATCTCTAGGCAAATGCTGTATCGTTCGTAGGAGTTGCTCGGCGCGTGACTGTTAGAGCGTAATGAAATGCTAGCGAACGAAAAGTATCGTACGACTGTTTAGGAGTCAAGTCATTGCGGAGTAATCCCCACGACCCGACCGAGAAATCACCCGCCACGCCGTCATCTGTTATTTCGTACCAGATGAGCTCCCTGATCCCGAGCGCTTTAAAAAACGAGTAGCTTGCACTCAGATAGTTTGATTGGTCAGATTCGCTTGCCTGATCCGAACGCAAGCCCGTCTCCGTGATCCACAGGGGCTTCCCGAATTGCGCGTACTGTTGAAGCTGTTCCGACCAGAGTTCCTGATAGTAGCCCCAAGTCTCGCCCGCATTGAGTTGATAGGGATAGGCGTGGATCGCGAGAGCATCCATATACGCGCCTCCCCCAAGTGAGAAAACCGTGGCGGTAAAAGTGAGGTCTCCGTTGACGCCGAGCTGAGCGCCGCCCACGCCTAGAATCGTCAACGTAGAGTCACGTGCCTTCAACACCGTGTAGGCGACTTTCAATATGTTGAAGTAACGCTGGGGCGTTCCGTCCATGTAGCCATGCTGGTACTTGCTGCATGTTGGTTCATTCCAGATCTCCCACGCACGAATTTTCGGATAGGCTGAGTACACGGCTTGGATTGCGCTTTCCCAGTCTTGCAGGGTGAAAGAATCAGGATTGTCCACAACCCAGTAACTCACGATTCCAATCATGTCCAACCCTGACACCTGTGCAATGGAATAGGTCTGTTGGACCGACGTGGCTATGCCCACATCGACCCTGATCCAAGTAGCTCCTGCGTCTTTTGCGGAATTGGCCTCGGATTCGCTAAGGGGATTCGATACGGCAACTCCAAGCGTCATGCCATCTTGGACGGAGAGAGCGGAGGATTCGATTGCATGAACGTTGATTCCAGGAAACGTTGTTCCCACAATGACAATCAACACGATAGACAAGGCAGTTACCGTCGGCACTCGTGATCTTTTCAATGGCCAACCTCCTCCAACTGAGTGCCGCTACCTTGCCGCGCGCGATCAAGCTGGTGTCACCGCAGAATGCAACTCGCGGATACAGATCTAGAAATACACTCAACCGAAGCACCGTGTTGAACGAAATATGCTCGCGAATTGTCCTAGCCTGACTGTATATCGGAGCAACCCTATCGCTTACCTTATTACTCTCCAGATGTGAGAATTCTCCGTCTGAGCTGTCTGTCGTTCGGTTCACTCCTCGGTTGTCGCCCGTGGATGTCCGACGCGAGAGGACCGGTCGGCTCATTCGGACACGAGATTCCGTTCAATCTGCTCAGACACGAGCGACACAAAAGTGACCTACCTAGGCGAGCGGGGCTGCATCACGAAGTTGTCAGGTTTCAGGAGCAGGACAAACGCATGCGTCACGCTCCGAGATTCATCGAGCGATAATGCGTGCTGATATCCTTGCTCAGGGTCTCAATTGTGGTCTGCACATTTTCGGAGGAGAGAGAGAGACAAGTGTTGGATTGCCTAGAGTCTCTAGAACAGCAGACACTGAGACCTTACGAGATTATCCTCGTCCTCGACCCTGATGCGAACTTGTGGAAGTTCTATTCATCGCATGTGCCCAGTGATGTTCTAATTGTCAGATCAAACGTAGCCGGTCTATCGAATGCAAGGAATGCGGGGGTAGAGGTGGCTCAGGGCGAGATCGTCGCGTTCATTGATGATGATGCAACGGCCGATGAAAACTGGCTGAGGAACCTAGTCCGTAACTTTAGCGATGAGAATATCATGGGCGCGGGCGGATACGCGAAACCGATCCGGGAGAACGGGCGACCCGTTTGGTTTGCTGAGGAACTGGACTGGGTGGTAGGATGCTCCTACAAAGGTGGGCCAAGAGAGAGATGCTATGTGAGAAACCCTCTCGGCTGTAACATGGCATTCAGAGAACTTGCTTTCAGAAGAATAGGCCTATTCAGATCTGGCTTTGGGAGAATTGGAAACCTGCTTCTCGGCAGCGAGGAAGCGGAATTCTCAATGAGACTTTCAACGGAGATGCCCTGGGCAAGAATAGTGTATGATCCTTCGGCCGTCGTCTATCATAGAGTTCCGAAGACTCGCAGCAGCTTCAGATACTTCCTAAGAAGATCCTTTTATGAAGGCGTTTCAAAAGCACTAATCGGGAGGCTACATTCAAAAACGACAGGCTCGCTTCTAGTCGAAAGGGAGTATCTGAGGTACCTTCTTATGGTTTCGACCTCCGAAAGGCTCAGACATATCTACGACTTAAGAAAGCTTGCGGAGATGTTTGCCATTATGACTTCGATGATGATGGTGTTATCAGGCTACATTGCACAGAGACTCAGACCTCTGATCTACTCGAAAACCGTGAGCTCTGCTCCGCACCAAGCCGCATGATGGAGAATTCGAAACTACCGTGAAATGCATGTGGGAAAGTAGGAAGACGGTTGAAGTAGCGAGAATTGAAGATAGCTTACGTGTGTCATCTATACCCGCCCTACTTGGGCGGAGTGGAAAAATACGTATACGCGATTGCCACAAGATTGAATGCCCGGCATGATGTTACGGTGATTACCACGGACCCCTCCAAGAAACTTCCGAAATCTGAAAGAGCCGATGGCGTCCTCATCAGAAGGTTCCCCTCTTTAGCGTTCAGTGAATCCATATATCATTCAACGCAAATGTTTGGGTACCTCCGCCAGCACTCCGACGACTACGATCTGGTGCATGCTAACAACTATCATGCGTTACCGTCGTACTATGCAGCAGAAAGCAAGAGGAGGAACAGGCTCGTCTTAAGTCCACATTTCCACGGCGCTAGGGGCCATTCCCCAATGAGAAGTTTCCTGCATATTCCATATCGCCTTCTCGGCTGGAGAATTTTCCGTAGATCCGACCTTGTGATATGCAACACGAATTTCGAGAAGAACCAGATTCTCAAGGACTTTCGGGTTTCGAGAGCCAAATTGAGCGTCATAAGACAAGGAGTTGACTACGTGGCTCATCTCCCCACGGACAAAGCCCACGACACAAAGACGCTGCTCTGCGTATCAAGACTCGAAAGATACAAAGGAATACAATACGCGATAAAGGCGCTTAAGCATCTCCCGTCTTTTGACCTGGTCATCGTGGGAGCAGGCCCATACGGAGGCACGTTGCGCCGATTGACTGAGGAACTTGGACTCAAGAATCGTGTCGCTTTCAAGCAAGCAGTATCCCAAGAGGATCTTGACGGCATATTCAGCAATTCCGATGTCGCCGTTCTCCTATCAGAGCATGAGTCCTATTCTCAGTTTGTTGCCGAGGCCCTGTCATCCGGAATCCCCTGTGTGGTCGCAAAACGCGGGGCACTGCTTGAATGGGTTGACGGCAAGACATGCGTAGGAGTGGACAATCCAGGGGATGCTGTTGAGGTTGCACACGCGGTACTTCGTCTTTCGGGGCGGAAAGTAACCTGCGGCCTTCCTACTTGGGATGATTATGCTGCGAAACTCGAAGCGCTTTATCGAGTGTTGGTGGACTGATCTTGCAAGGGTGAGAGGTTGTTGAGAGTACTGGTACTGAGCGAACTGCTGTACCCCCATGGCAGCGGTGCTGAATTGGCCACAAGCTTGTGGATCAAATTACTCGCCAAGTCAGGCTTCACTGTGAAAGTCATAACGAACCGGTTTGAGGGTGAGAGTAAAAGATCGCAGTCGGCGAACGTAGAGATCGAGAGACTCCCATTGCTCGATGGCAAGTCCATGAAGTACTCATTGATGACTAGGGTTGGAACTTTGTTATCTAGCCACGTCAGGAATGCCATTGCGTGGGCAGATGTCGTGTACGTTCCAAGATTCTGGTATACGGCCATCGTCTTGGCGAAAGTCTACCGCAAGCGAGTCGTGGCACATCTTCATGATTATATCCCGATATGCTCGTTGGCGAATTTCTATGATCTGTCGAGTAACACCGTGTGCACGTCGTGTACTTTCTGCAAGCTGAGTTGTATTGTGTCTTACGAAAAGGCTCATGGGAGATCTGTAGGAGATACGCTGAGATCGGCTCTGCTGAACTTCTGTGTCTGGAGACTCGTTGGAAGGCTAGTTCAGCTGAGCGACGCCGTAGTCTGCGTGTCGAAGGCTCAAAGAGACATTATCGTTAGGCGAATGCCCTCGCTGGCCCGTAAGTGCCACTTGATCTATAATCCGCCCCCAAGCATCCCCTTGACAGAGCCAGCGGGCAGAGACATTGGTTACTTTGGAGGACCGAATCCTGTAAAAGGTTATGACGTCTTGCGGGCCGCTCTAGGACTTGCACGAAGCACCGTGACAGTTCATGCCACAGGATTCGAGAGACGACATGCGAGTGAAGTCGCAGGAGAATCAAGAATAGTGTTTCACAGCCGGTTGCCCAATTCCCAATACGAACAACTGTATGCGAAGATACGCACTGTAGTAGTGCCCTCCGTTTGGGCTGAACCTTTGAGCTACGTAGTGGCCGAAGCCGCACTTATGGGTAGGCTCGTACTGGCTTCTCGAATAGGCGGAATGCCTGAGCTGGCAGACGGTTGTCCAGGCGTATTCCTGTTTCGACCTGGGCACTACAAGGAGTTGGCGAGCCTTATCGAGCGAACGGACAGACTCGACGATCGAACTGTAACGGAGTTGGGAAGAAAGAATCGACAGGTAATCCTGAAAAGACTCGATATTGATCGAATTTCAGCTGAATTCAAGCACCTTCTGGAAGAGACGGCTAAGACGACTGGGATAGCCGAAACCGATCGTGCCTAGCAGCAAGCATGAAGCGTATTCTCATCCTGCTCGGATTCGTCTACGTCATGTTCTGAGACTAGAACGAGGTTGTGGTTCGATATCTTCATTCACTCGATCTACCGTACCCTTTGGATGAGTGATCGGAGTCTGCTAGAACTCAGCGTTGTGCAGTCTCGCTAACGTTTCAAGAAACAACAAGTTCGCCTCGCGAGACTCCTCAGGCCCATACGGCATTTGTTCACCTCTAAGTAGGCTCCCAACGAATGACTTGAAGAGACCTTCATGGGTCATACCCGCCCTCCATCCACCCGTAACGATCCTAGAGGCGTTTCCAACAGCCGACTTGAGAATTTGTGACGAGACACCGATAACGTCTTCGAGGATTCTTACCTTTGGTACCCTCGTTCCCGGCAAGTATCCTTGCATCAGGCCACCTTGTGATGTGCAAGTGAGATTTGTCCCATCATAATCCACTATCATGTCCTTCGTGTGGACTCTTATCGACATCGGCATTGTCCACCTTGAAGCATTGAACGATATGTAAATGCTCCCAAACTTGCCTCCATGGTCAAAGCTTGCGTGCAGCTCATCATAATTCACCCACTCGTAGGATCCTCTCTTTGCAGCGTAGACGTCCCTCACGCGCATTCTTGCACCCATTAGATTTCGGAGGACATACACAGGATGAATCAGGCACTCGCCGAATCGACCTCCGGGTAGCGAATGGCTCCAATGTCCTATATCAGAAATCATTACGTCATTTGGAGTGTGCAGCATTCTGATATCTATGCTCAAGATATCAGCTTGCCTTCTTCCTACGATCGACTTGACGCTGAGTATGGCGGGCTCGAAGAGGAAATTTTGGATGACACACAGCCTTACTTGCGGTTTTCTCTTCTCATATTCATTGTATATCGCCTCTGTATCGGATGCCGTCAACGCCATGGGCTTCTCAAGTACGACGTGGTGGCCGCTCTGCATTGCCTTGCATGCCAACGTCGCATGCGTAGCAGGAGGCGTGCACAGATCCACGATTGCATCCTTCGCCTCATCCAAGAGCTCACTGAAGTCTGTACAGACTCTGGCTATTCTCCAATGTGATGCGATTCTCTCAGCCCTTTGCTTGTTCACGTCACAGACTGCTACAACATGCGCTTCTTTCACATTCCTCCAAGCAGGCAGATGCAAGCCATTCGCTACCTCGCCTGCACCCACCACGACGACTGGCAACTTGTCCGCCGGTCATTCCCCCGCATAATTCGATCGCACTTGAATCTCCGCGGACAGATAAACTCTCTGACACCAGTTCCCTCAGGCAATCTCTTCCTGTTGGCTGAAGCTTCATCATCGCATCAGTTCGCGGCGCTCATTCGTCGGCAATATTTGCATTTCTGATGGGTTACTCTATGGGCCTCGCTATCGTGAACGTCTATCCAAACGAAATCCGTTCCCGTCCCATCCTAAATGAGCCTGAGCCAGATGTCTGTAATTCAGCGTCGCAAATCTCGTTCCATTGCTCTGAAACAACCGTTCAGAGTGATATCGGATCACTTCTTGAGGTATATCCGCTGCCCAAACGACTCTGAGCTTGGAACGTTGTCTTGCCGCCATCACTTACCTCATCAAGACGGGTGTTATGCTTCACGGCTTCATTGAGGAACAGCGATCCTTCTGTCGTATATCATATCCTTTCTCCGTTAGCTACGTGCCTAAAGACAGTAGTTAGGTCCTCCTTCAGACCCGGCGGCCCAAGGATTTCCCATCCATGCCATAAATGTGCCATGTACCTCCTGACCTCCAAGCTTCATTGAATCGTCTGACAGCCAGCTTCCGCCAATCCCGCGTGACCCTCATGGATAGTAGAGATGAGCATCGCGAGCGGCCAAGTGCATGCACCGTTGTTCCCCATTCGTATGGATTTGAAGGTGGAAACAGCACTGTTGCTTCCTCAGTAGTTCTCGTAAGAAGACAGCCCGAGTGTTACCGGGCTGAGCAAAGACGGTGCGTCTGATCTTGCACTAAGAAGCAGAGAGGTTTCCCTGGAGAGATTTGGCAATTCGAGAATTGCAGAGCGTTGTGCTAATCTCCTCTAGGAATTGATCTCAGCAAAACAGCTTCGTGCCTCAGCGATGTGACATGAGATTCCTTAGCACGCGCATGGAATGCATGGGGTAGCAGCAACTGCTAACGCTGGTGCATTGGGCTTCCTTTGACATGTCAACCCGGATCTCTTGGGTCGTTTCTGTGTCTGGGCCTTCTTGGAGGCTGGGTCGAGTCGTTGACGATCATCAAGAAAAGACAAGGCTTGCCAACGTGAAGACGTATCAGAATGTAGCGGAACAACATTTGGTTTCATTAGGCCGCCATGCTTAAGACAACCTGTATGCAGTCGAGAAGAGCTGTGGTTGCATAGGGCACCAATGCAAACAAGGGACTCGCAGATGAATGTCGGTCTCCGAGGAGGATCGTTGCGCTCTATTGGTTATCTTCTGGCGACGGTCACGTTTGTGTCCTCGATAGCTTTCCCTTTGATGTTCCAATACTCATCGACGTACGCAGCGCCGACAGCGGTCTATGCTGTACAAATTATGCGTGCGGGAAATCTGAGTCCTGCTGCGCTTGAAGATGCGTACTGGCGCGATAATATGCGCCTCGAGGGAGACTTCCCGGTGCCTTCTGTCTTGCTTTCAATACTCTTGGAGGTTACAGGTGTTCCGGTGAAATATGCAATGTTCCTTGCGCTCTCCGCCTTGGCACAACTTGCATTCTTTGCTCTCGCAAGGCGCATTCTCGGTGGCAAGAGAAATTGGAGGAGTAAAGGAGTCTTCCTTGCCGCACTTGCGTACGTCTACGTAGCCTCTTTCCGCGTTACGGTTAGCTACGTGGGAAGGGGAACCCTTGGCGTTGCGCTGTTGATGCAGTTCATGCTCGCATACACGTTGTTTCTGCAGAACCAACTAGAGAAACATGAAAACCCCAGAAGCTGGCTGGTTGTGCTCTCGGTACTCACTCTGGCTATCGGTTATACCTACTACTTTTCGCTGCTGGGCATCTTCGTATCTACCGTATTGACAGTCTTGTTGATGGACGCACTTGCTCTTGTGTCAAGGCGCCCTGCGTTCCGCCCGCCTGTACTTCCCGTTGCTTTGTTGTCATTTTCGCTCTTGGTCTACGGACCTTTCATGAATACTATTACGAGAATGGCAGGCGCGTTCACTATATCATCGTTTGTCAACAACGTCTTCCTCTATCTGAAGGTCCTCCTAAGGATTGAAGCGCCACCAGAAATCCTTCTTCAGAGGGGACTTGTGCAACAGGATCTTCTGACGGTGATCACTGGATACTGGCTACTAAACGCAGTTAGGGTGCTCTCAGGTCTGGCCTTGATCTATGGCTTGGTCGCATACAGACCGCGCAGGGTACAGGAACCAAGACTCCTGTGGCTGTTCTGTCTGACCGTTCTATTCCTGAGTTTCGCCGAACTTGGTTATCTGTTCGTGACCGTTGCCGCCCCGATCCGATTCATCTCGATTTACGGCTCCATCATCCTTCTATTCTCAGTCGGGCAGCTCGTGCGTACACGGAAAGCTAGTCTGCCTGACGGTCGATGGCAAGGAAGACTTGGCTTCGCGACACGGACTTCTGTCGCGTGCCTTCTCCTGTTGATTCTCATTCTAGCCAGCGTCGGCTCACTCAGGAGTGATTGGTACTACGGTATTGCGAAGCCCCACGCGTACGACACAGTCGAGCCGCTCGCCGGTTTTCTCATTTCACACTCAACAGTCGAAAGGCCAGTGCTTCTCGGAGGGGACGCGGACTACGTTTTCAATCTCTTCTACATCACATCCACCCATTCCGCGTATGACCGCCTAATGCCTGAGCCACTTGGGACAGATACGCTGGCTCTCTACACAGCGCTAGCTACTGGAGGGAGTGGGGATCTTGTTGCCAAGTTGCGCGGGAGGGGCCTTTACTTCCTCCTTATGGTAGATGACGCACGACCGGTATGGGGGGACGAATGGGGATACGGCTTCCTGCTTCCGAACATTGGTGCACTGAACATGGCGCGGATCTACGATGATGGAAAGGCCGAGCTCTACATTGTAAGCTGACATTGCGCTTCCTCAGGACCGCAGGTCGTTTGCATGCTTCGCAAGGTTTTTCCCTGTCTAGCTGCAAAGTCAGAGGCTAGGCACTGCATTTCCTGCTCTCCAACTTGACGAAGCAGTGGAATGCATTGCTTTAGACCAACACAATGATTCGGGGCATGTTCTTCGCCATGTTCACAGGAAGCAGACTACACCTGTCAGTAGCGAAATACCCCAGAAACGCAAAGTGCGCGGTCACGACCAGTTGGGACGACAACGACATAGGCAATATGGAAATCGCACAAACGCTTGATTCGCTGAAGCTCAAAGGCACATTCTACATCGATTTTTCTGATGCCAAGGATCAATTGTCTGATTCACAGATCAGGACTCTGTCTGAGAAACACGAGGTGGGTTCGCATACTTGGTCTCACCCGCACGTGAGACTTTGTGACAGTCAAACGATTCGAAGAGAGATGCTCGAGTCTAGGAAGCGTTTAGAAATGATTACGGGACATCAAGTTCTTGGCCTCGCCTACCCATATGGTCACCACTCGCGTCTGGCCGAGAAGATTGCGGAGGAGTCTGGTTACCTATTTGCCAGAACCACCGAACAAGGGCACGTTGACTTTCCTCCGCCTGATCCATACTCGTGGGGGATCAGCTACTATGCCGTGAAGAGGTCTGGCCGACCTAAGCGATTCCTATCTAGGCAGACATTTTCGAAGACCGCGCTTGTGTATCTCACCAACCTGACCAGCAAGTCAGGCCACTTGGCCCTGAAGCTATTCGAAAAGGCCATAGTGAGACAAGGCGTCTGGCATGTTCATGGCCACGCGGATGAACTCCAACAGGCTGCGCACAGGAACGAGTTCCTAGATATCTGCCAGACGGTGGCAGGGAGAGAGGATGTCTGGTACACCACGAACGGCAATCTATTTCTGAACGAGATCGTGAAAGAAAGAGTGCATCTCTCAGAGAGACAGCATGACGACCTTTTCCACTTCAATGTTACTGTTGTGCCTCCCCGTGAAAGATACCTCGAGAATGCCCCGGCGCCGCTGCGCCTGACCAGACCCGCGGGATGGGATGCTGATTTCCAGATCGATGTGAAATGCAAACACTTTGAGATGGGTAGGTCTTCCCGACACGTATGGATCGACATCTTTGATAACGAAGCACAGATTGAAGCTGCGCCTTGACAGCTCCAGTCTAGCAAATCGCATCTTCAGCCCTCAAGAACGGGATTGTCTTCGCCCATTGATGCGACGAGAAGCTACAGACCTGAGACTTGAAATGAACACCCCCAAGAGAAGTATAATCAAGGTTTATCAACTCTCGAAGAGATTGCAGCCAATACAGTAACTTGGCGAGAAGTGTCAGTCAGTGAGATAGAAGGCCTGCGAGCCGATGAAAGTTGCAATAGTCCTAAGTCACGCGAGTTTCGTGACAATCAATATCGCGAAGTCACTCGAGAAGGTTGGCCTCGATACTTGGATCGTAGCATCGAAGAAGGCGCGGTTCGATTATAGGGGAAGCAAAATCACATGGGAGACTTATGAGAAGACCATATTATTGCCAAGCATCCTGGATAATGCCCTTCTGAGGCAGTACGCGCCATTCCCATTGATTCCAAATCTCTTGGAGACCGTGGAGAAACTTGATGTCGATATTGTGAACGTTCACGAGTACATTTCGCCTCCAACCTGGCTTCTTTCTCTAAGGAAGGGAAAGTGGAAGACGGTCTTGATGCAACATGGATATGGTGCATCACATACACGCTTGCCAGTCAGAGATAGGATTTACGAGTTTCTTGCGCGTATTCTTCTCGTGAGACACATCGATGGAGCCGTGGCGGAGGGATTGAAGGCTCAGGATTTCCTACGTGGCTTGGGAGCAAAGAACGTCGTTCCTGTTCCTCTGCCAATTGATGATGGACTCTTTCAGGTGACCCGTCCATACGAAGAGAGGGAGCCGGTCGTCTTGTTCGTCGGAAAGGCGGACACTGGTCGAAGACTGCATCTGCTGCTTAGAGCGATGGTGGAAGTGAGGCACAGCTTCAAGGATGCGAGATTGATGATTATTGGCGACAAAGGTGATCTTACTCATGTAGTTGGTCGCTTGGATTGGGTGGAATGTCTCGGTCCTGTACCTCATCACGAAATGCCGAGATACTACAACCTCGCAAGAGTCTATGCTGACTCCGTCCTACGCGAAGCTGGATGTGGGTCAAGCTTGGAAGAGGCGCTTGCTTGCGGGAGCCCGGTTGTGACCACGTCCGAATCTGATTTCTCATTCGTGTGGAGAGATGGGAGTGTTGGTTACGTCGCAAAGCCGGACCCTAGAAGCTTGGCAAAAGCGATAATGGAGTGTTTGCGCAACGGCGCAGAGTTGCATGCCAAATGTAGGGAAACAGCAGTGAGAGAATTCAGTCACCTGAGCGTAGGTAGAAGATACCTTAGACTCTTCGAAGGGCTTCTCCATCCGACCCACTAGATACAACCCGTCGTTTCGATGGATACCTTCGTTTCGGGGACGCGGCGCAAGAGATATTGGCATCCGTTAGTGAACGTGGAAGCAGTCCGCTCCGACCGCGTCCAGTGTCAAGGGATTCGGTCCACCTTCGATAACCGTTTGTGTACCGGTTCTTTGCGCGTAGGTCTACGCAATAATACTATGTGAGGCGTGTCTGTACTCAGAACGGGATCTTGGATGAATCATAAAGTCCTGATCGTCGGTTGCGGTGCAATAGCTCAGCAGCACATGGAAGTGTGGCGAAAGATTTCCAATGTTGATGTGATTGCTGTGTGCGACTCAAACGGGAGACTAGCGGCTTAGGCAGCTGACGCATGGGGCGTTTCGAATTACCATACTGATCCGACTTCGATGCTTAATCATGAAAGGGGTCGATTGTCGACGTATGCACCCCGCCGCAAACGCACATGAGACTAGTACTTGATTCTCTGTCAAATGGTTACCATGCTCCAGTCGAGAAACTAGTCGCTCCAACATCTCAGGATGTTGCGGCAATGATTGCAGCTCAAGAAGAGGCTGGCAAGATAGTTGGGGTGACCAACAGCTGGCTGTTTGAGCTAGCAATGATAAGAGCCGTACCGATGGCGCGACGAAATGAGCTCAGGGAGATTCTGGCTGCAAGTACCCAGGTCCTGCAGACTCATGATCCCATCCTCTCCGCAAGAGAGCATTGGTGCCATTCGCTGCCCGGAGGTCGATTCGGCGAGTGCCTTCCTCATCCAGCATACATACTTCAGGCGTTTCTAAGCAGCTTAAGTGTGGAATCAGTGGTGGTCAGAAGGGTCGGGGACTATCCGTGGGTTCCTTTTGATGAGCTGTGCGCTGTCTTGAAGGGCAAGGACGGCATGGGCGCGGCCCATCTGTCCTTCAATGCTCCAAATTACGGCACATTCATAGATGTGTACGGATCCGAGAAGATGCTGAGAATCGACCTCGTCGGACAGACTATCTGGGAAGCAAAACGGAAAATCGCAAACCGACTTTCCAAAGGAGCTGAGAATTTGTGACTCGCATCGAACCTTGTGAGCTCAACTCCTCGCTCTGCTATCTCAGTTACTTCGCTCCGATGCAGGAGCGGTCATGAGACTTATATTCGTGCTCTTGTAGAAAGCATCGTTCGAGACACAGACCTCCCCCGGTAAGCTTGGAGGAAGCCCCCGAGAATGTGAGATTGATCGAACAGAACATTAATGGAATCGACCAGTGTGCCACGTTGGCGGCTTGACCAAGAGGCCTCAGACTAAGATAAGACAAGTAGACGGAAAAACCCGAGCAATGGATACGTGCGTTTCCGCTACTCCAAACCTTGAGTGGAGAGTTGAATTGGGTTGGAGAAGTTGCGGGGAGATGTTCCGGAGTAGACTGACAGTTAGCAGCGTCAATCCTTCATCGGACCTTGACGAAGACTGCAGCGTGGAGAACGTCTCATGAGCGAAATGGAGACATCACTAATGCGCCGGGCCTTCATTAGGTTGCTGGAGATATCGTGGATCGTTAGGGATGCCACAATAGGAGGAAAGCTGAGAGCAGTCGCTCATGTGCTTCGTGCACCTGCAGTAGGCTATGTTGCGTTCATGCTGAATCTGCTTCTGAAGAAGATAGCATTACTCTTTGGCGTCGATGACGAAAGGGCGGCTGAGTATCCTTGGATCCTTCATCAACTTGGCCTGTTTCCAAAGGGCTCCAAGGTCCTTGATGTCGGTTGCTCCGAAAGTATACTTACGCATGTTCTGGTGATGCGCGGATTCACAGTAACCGGTCTTGATCTCCGGGACTATCCTTTTCGGAGCAGGCAAATGGTTTTCGTCAAGCGCAACATGGCTGATACGGGGCTTCCTGACGATTTCTTCGACGGAATCGTATTGGTTTCTACAATTGAGCATGTAGGCCTAAGCGTGTACGGACAGTCTCTCGTGGACAACGCATTGGATGCCAAGGCAATTCATGAACTTCAGCGCATTCTCAAACCAGGCGGACTTCTCATGATTACGACGCCTTTCGTAGGAAAGAAAGAAGCCCGAGTTACTCGCACAGAAAGGCAATATGGCTTCAGAGAATTGGAGAAGCTCATAGGCGATCTTATGATTCTCAGAGAGGACTATTTTTCTCTTTGTCGATATCATCATGCGCTTCGATGGGTGAGACAGGACAGGAACTGTGCAGAGAAAGCAAGGTTCGACGAGGCAGGCATAGCCTGTCTAGTGTTAAGAAAGACCGATGCTTTGACGATCGATGGAGACCGATGACCTTAGAGGGTAGTCAGGAATGCTTGAAAAGTCTCTTGGGAGGGAATCGGTTCAAGTTCAATATGGCTTGGAATGATGAGGGATTTGCATCAAACAAGTGGCGAGATTGTGAGAGCAATGACGTGTTCGGTTGCAGACAGAAGATTGCTCTTGAAAGTGAGCTTGAGAGTTCAGCAGCTATCATCACAAAACAGCACGCATTGGGAATTGGAGATTCGTTTAGACTGATCAGCCAAGTCGAGATTTCCATTTACAGAAAGAGGTTCAGAATGACTGCGCTGCTAGCAGCTCGCCTTGATAGGCTACTTGTGCCCGATACGGGCTACCAACATGGTACCTAGCCTCTTCCTAACTGGGAACCCTGAGGCGAGTTTCTCTAATTCCTCTAGAAACTTAAGAACCATGTTAGTGCCGGCCTTTTGCTTGAGTGGCCTTCCAACGGATCACAATTTCCTTCCCGTCGTTATCCCTCAAGATTTTCTGCCTGCGCTTTCGACAGCCGCCATGGAAGCTATCGCGTTTACGGCATTAGTCAGCTATGTTTCAAATCGTAGAAAGAAAATGAAACGTACCATCTGATCAATCCATTCTGGGGAGAAGGACTCCTTTCAGGATATCGAAACCGAGTTGACTGAACTCACGGTTTTCCAAGCATCAGCACAATTGGGTGGGTCTTGTTCTGAGTTTTGGGATGCGTTCACTGAGAGGGTCATCATGCTCGTCATCGGCGGGCTCCCACAGGGCGTAATATTGGTTGGCCGCGAATCCTTATAAAGGCTTCTTGGCATGCACTCACATCGACTTTGACCGTGGTCTAAGTGTCATTCAAAGGACTTCTGAGGACCATCAAGACGACTCGAAACTGGTGGTCAGTTCTCATTGTGCACTTCGGGGTCAGACGAAGAACGAAGGCGATTTTCAGGAATGGAATGCAACTCGACTTTCAGAGGTCGCGCACAACGGGATATTACGGGTTCAGGAACCTCTTTCATCGCGGCGCCTCATATCTAGGCTCGCGTGACGGACTAGTTCTGATTGGGCTTCCGCGCGAAGTTCGCCTATGGATTCGCCCGATAGCGTCCGACACGGATCCAGCGCACCTAGTTTTCTACGAGAAGGAGTACGAGATGGACGACCTGACGGGTTGCGTCGTGGTAGACATAGGCGCAGGGTCCGGCGACAGCGCCATCTACTTCGCCAGCAGAGGAGCCTCAAAGGTCTACGCTTACGAGCCGAGCCCTGAAAGCTTCAAACTCGCCCAACGAAACATCGCTGAGAACAAACTTGGCGGAGTCGTGAAGATCTTCAACGAAGGGGTATCCGACTTCGAGGGCATTGGTTCGCTCAAGTGGAAGCCCGGGGAGCCGTGGTCTGGGAGAATAACGAAAGACCAAGGCGGCGTACAGGTCACTAGCATAGCGAAAGTCCTCAAGGGAAAAGTGGACCTGTTGAAGCTCGACTGTGAAGGATGCGAATTCGGCATACTCAGAGCGATGGAGAAGATGCAACTGTTTCGCTTCGTGGACTCAATCATACTGGAATATGAGGCCAACCCGTCAGTTCTAATCCGGCGACTTCGGAACGCCGGATACGAACTGTCTATAGATACTCCACGCAGGGGAATCATTCAGGCCCGATGTCAGGAAGAGGCTTTCTCATCTATGCAAAAGCCTGAACGTTCCTTTCTGATCCTGCTTGCCTTGCTGCTTTTTGATTGATGCCATCCAACTCCGACGACAGTTGCCGCTAGGTTTTGCGATACGCCTGCTTTTTAGGGCAGTGCACCTTTCGTATTTTGCGGATCAAATTGGCAGACTCCTTAACGGATCATTTAGCAGGATTAGTAGAGTCAAAGGAAGCGAAAATCGCAGTATTCGGCGCAGGATATGTTGGTTTGCCGTTAGCCTGCGCCTTCGCCGATGCGGGATTCAAGACAATCGCCTGTGACTCAGACGCGGCCAAAATTCTCGCGATAAGAAATGGGCGAACGTATGTTGAGGACGACCATGTTCGGCAAAACCTAGCGAGGTTGGTGAAAACTGGGGGCCTAAGCGCGGATGACGACATAGGAGCACAGCTGAAACGTCAGATTTCCTTATCGTTGCAGTACCTACACCGCTGAAAGCTGAAAGAGGTCTGGATCAGCCTGATCTGTCCTACGTAACCGGTGTTGTTGAAGCAATTACGAAAAAGACTCGACAGGGGAAGTTCATTATTCTCGAAAGCTCAGTGTACCCAGGTGCGACGGAGGAAGTTGTCAAACCGATTCTTGAGCAAGGCGGACTCAAAGCTGGGATAGACTTCGGTTTGGCGTACTCTCCGGAAAGAATCGATTATGGAAACAGGAGATACAGTCTAATAGATACCCCGAAGGTTGTGGGAGGCGTGACTCCTGCGTGCACACAGATAGCAGCCTCACTATATCGTTCTGTTCTCCGAGCGCGAATAGTGGAAGTGAGAGATACGCGCACCGCCGAAGCGACAAAGATGCTGGAGAACACTTACAGATACGTGAACATTGCCTTGGTCAACGAACTCGCTATTCTTCACGAACGTCTTGGCATAGATTTCTATGAGGTCATCGAGGCCGCCTCAACGAAACCTTTCGGGTTTGAGCCCTTCTACCCTGGCCCGGGGGTCGGAGGACATTGCATACCGAAAGACCCTCACTATCTGGGCTACAGTGCTCGAAAGCTTGGAATGCCTTTGAGGTTGATCAGTCTGTCTCAGGACATTAATGAAGGCATGGTCGATTACATCATTGGAAGATTGGAGAACTACCTAAAACGGAAGCAGAGAAGTATGCGATCGCTGAGGGTTGCTATTCTCGGTTTGGCGTTCAAGCGAGATGTCTTCGACACGAGGAATAGCCCCTCTATCAAGCTCGCGGAAGGTCTTATGGAGCTCGGCGCTGAAGTCACGGCATATGATCCACTTGTTAGAAGCATTTCTGCGGGAACGCAGTCACTGATTTCGGGCAGAGACCTGAATGAGGTGGTTGAGGGCGTCGATGTTCTGGTATTAGCCACACCACATACCTCGTTCCGAGAGATCGATCTGCCAAGACTGAAATCCTATGCCAACAGCAACGCGGTAATCCTAGACATACGAGGATTCTGGTCACCAAGCGAATGCAAGATGGCGGGTTTTGATTATCTCGGGCTGGGGCGCCCGTAGCGGGCGATTTTTCCGTAAGAATGGGTGATTCCGGCCCAGAACTTGGCCATGAATTGGCGATCGAAAAGAAGCTCGGAATAGACTGTCCTCTAGTCTGATCGTGAGGTTCCGATACGATTGAAATAATGAGATTCACTTCGGACCCCACTGAGGTCGAATCTGAAGGCTGCTCCACACCAGCGACACACCTTTGATCCCGCGCAGGAGCCCAAGGTCCCCCTCCTCGTACGTGAACACCCAGTTTGCAGATTGCCCCGGGCGCGGGCCGAGTTCCTTTGACTGCAAGTCAACCGTGGGGGAGTGCCTCGCCAATCTTGTCCAATAGTATCTCAGGTCGAACATCGAATACTGCTAGGTCTACGTGCTGTAGGTGCTTCATGATTCTGCCGTTTCTCTCATGCGAGGCATAGGCATCCTCTAGACTGGCGCAAAGTCGCCACGGTGCGCCGATTTGTGCTACGATAGTATTCGCTCGTTCCCGCCAAGTTGACGCGCTCGAGAGAACCTCATTGTTAGTCAGGAGATCCGTCAAGATAATCACGGAATCTGGATTTGCGGCCGTCGCCTGCTCCAAGGCTTTGTACATGCCGGTCTTTCTATAACTTGAGCCCAATTTGAGTCTGAGCAGTCGGATGAAGGTCGCTAGTGGCTCCACGCGGGGCGGTCCCTTCTCTGAATTCCAGAAAGGAGCCGGAGCTTGCCTTGCAGGTTTCTCTAGTGGGGTTTGCGGTAGATGGCTTAGTGCAAGCTCGCGAAGACTGCACAGTTGTTGCTCGGCCCTCTCCGGCTTCATGGCCTTCACGATTCTGGACTCGTCGTATACGAGGATACCAACGCGGTCTGCCGATCCCACGGCTGACTCAACAAGCAACTGCGAGATCACCAGTGCCTCGTCAAGCTTGGTTCCCACGTAGGATTCTTCTTGCATCGTTCTTCCAGCGTCGATCAGGATTTGCAGCGTGGCTTGTGTTTCTGGATGAAACTCCTTCACCATGAGCGTCCGAAGGCGTGCTGTCGCTTTCCATTCAATTCTATGAGACTCGTCGCCGGGCCTGTACTGACGGACACCTGCGTAATCCATTCCCGGGGGGCCTTTGCGGAAAATCTCCGGACCTCCGCCGTAGAGACGGAGCGGAGTGATCGGCGCCTTCGTCCTCACGCTTGGATATACCTCAACCCGGTCAGCCTGTTCGTAATTGACTTCGTCCGTAAACAGACCTCTCGAGTCTGTGAACGTCAGCGTGAATCCAGAGATTCGGAAACGCCCACTCTTCAGTGATGTAATCTCGAACTTCAAGCTTGAGGTAGTGCCCGGTCGGAGCGACTGGTTGGAAGAAGACGATAGCTCGAAACTCAACCCTTTCTCGACGACTGGTGTGACGGCAAGAATCTGCGCGGCGAATCGAGATTCATTTCGAATAGTCAGGTCTCCCTCAATACTGTCGCAGAGGCACACTCTAGTCTTGGGCAGGCGTTCTGCGACGTGAAGCTCTCTTCGCAGGACACCTAGTCTCATATGAAAGAGGAGGCCGAGGCTTACCAAGCTCAATAGGATTCCTGCGCCGACAGCAGCGAAGATGATTTCCCTCGCAAGGAAAGCAAGGGCGATCAAGGTAATACTGAATTCTACTAGCCAGTCTGCTCTCCAAGATGTCTGAATTGACGTCTTTGGGATTCTCACTTAGTAGACCCTGCTGGTCTCATTCCGGGGATCCGTGTTCCGTCGACAATCTTACGCATCATGTCATTGATCTTGAGTCCCTCGATCTCTGATTCCCTCGACAGCAAGATTCTGTGGCTGAGCACGGGCTCGGTCAGATGCTTGACATCATCTGGAATTACGTAGTCTCTTCCCTCCACCAGAGCCTTAGCTTTGCACGCTTTGTAGAGATGAATCAGGGCGCGGGGGCTTCCTCCGAGCTTCAGCTCTTTCAGATCCCGTGTCTGTCGCAGCAGATCCACCATGTATGCCCTCACGTCCTCATTGACGTACACCTTCTCGACATAGCTCGAAAGCTTATGCACGTTTTCCGCCGACGCAACCTTGCTGACGTTGAGAGTCTCAATCTCACTGAGCTGTTCGATTAACTGTCGTTCCTCGTCAGCTGTTGGATAGTCGAGGACAAGTCTGAACATGAATCGGTCCAGTTGCACCTCCGTAAGCGGATAGACGCCTTCCAGATCTACTGGATTCATAGTAGCGATTACCATGAATGGTTCCTGAAGGCGAAACGTCTGACCTTCAATGGTTACTTGCCGTTCTTGCATAACCTCGATCGTTCCTGACTGCGTCTTAGGCGTCCCTCGGTTTATTTCATCAATGAGCACTATGTTCGAGAAGATCGGGCCTCTGCGGACCTTGAACTCAGAGGTTTTCTGGTCAAAGACGAATCCACCGGTTATGTCCACGGGAAGCAGGTCGGGGGTGAATTGTATTCGCCTAAACTCGCAGCCTAGCATGCTGGCGAAGGTTTTTGCGATGTGGGTCTTCGCCACACCTGGAACGCCCTCGAGAATCACATGCCCGCCCGCAAGCAGGGCGACCAGGAGACTCTTGAGAATCTCTCGTTTCCCGACCACAAACCGCGAGGCCTCATCAAGGATCTGCGTTTGCATGCTCCTAACCCAGTCGGGCAGCGCTTCATTCCGCTTCACGCAATCGCCTCCACTTCAATGATGCCTCAAGTTCACGTGCCACATACTCCAGTTTCGCACGGTCCCAAGTTGGGTGTAGACGCAACATCGTCTCAACATCAGGCGACCTAACGACTTGCAGGGGCTCGATCTTCTTCGCTGCTTTAGAAGGTTTTCTGTACACATAGCGAGCACCAAGCAACACTATGGCAAGCGCTGTCAGTTCGAATTTTGCTCCCAACTGCATGCCACCTTCCAAGATCGACGTGACTAGCTGTCGAGCCATGAGTTTCGCTGCCATGAAAGGAGAAGGCTCCAGATGTGTCTCGTCATAGAGAAGCACAGAACGATGTTCGAGCCTGGATCCATACTTGACAACGTTTTCGACTAGGGCGCTGTTGTTTCCCTCATCTATCAACTCGTTTGCTAGAGAAGCCGGGCTCGTGAAGAGGAGAATCTTCCCTTCGCCCAGTTGCAGTTCGGCTAGGATCGGGAAAGGCCCAGAGGGTTCATCCGGGCTCTTCTCTCCGTCACGATTCGAGTCAAGGAAACTGAAAGCCGATGAGCTTGCAAGAACCTTGACCTCGCTTGTGGCCGTGACATTTAGAATCGTAGCATAGTCCAGTACAAGTTCGTTCAAACCCATCGAAAACTCGGATTCTGCGAAGTCGGAGATAACCGGGAATAGCGGTTGCTTGCGATAGAATAGCGGGTCGACGAGGAGCCTGTCATCGAATTTGGCCGGAAGGCCCAGGAGGTCCACTAGTTCGTTGCTTGAACCAAAGTTGTCAGCGATGACCAGCAAGCCGCCTTTCCTGACAGAGTCTCCTATGGAGGTGGCTTCTTCTCTAGAGAACGAGCGGCTAGGTGCCACGATTAGCAGTACCTGTGTGGCATTCGCTGATGAAAGCGTATCCGTGAGGTCTGCGGTTACGGCAACGAACCCTCGCTGGGTGAGTGCACTCGTTCCATTCCACTGTGTGTTATGCGTTGAATAGGGGTCGTCTATTGGTGAATTCGCGGCCCAAACGATTGAAAATGCCAGTGCCAATAAGAATGCTCCAAGCACGGGCGCAGAGCCGATCACACGCAGTCTCAAATCTTGACCATCTCGTTCATTGCTTCCACAAGCTCGAACACAAGCTTTGCTGCTTCCTCAGCTTCCAAGCGAGAGACGTCGTGTTGACTGTATTCCGCAAGTTCGAACAGCTTCGTCAACGCTAGCAAGGAAGAAGCTGCAACGCCGACTCTATCTGCAACACTAGCCTGATATTCCCTCGGTGTTTCTGACAGCTCTCCTCTCACATCCAGAACCTCTGCGAGCATTCGTCTAATCTCCCAATAGGCCATATTCACGAACGCGCGAGGTTCTGCAAATTTCAGTTCTAGACCGAGTTCAAGCTTAAAGTCGCTGAACGGGAACATTCTCGGGGCGAGAACGGCTCTCTCTTTGACTCCAGACTGGCCTACAGTAACCATCTCCGTTTCAAGTTGCTTTCGTCCGACCGCTCTTCGTCGCATCATCCGCCGAGGATCAATTGAGCTTCCTGAAAACACTAGAGCGGCGAAGACCGTCGCCCCTGTCGCTAGACCTATCACCACCGAATTCAGGACTGTTAGAACTATTGATGCTGTGATGCCAGCGATCCACGGCTTCACGGGAACGAAAACTACCATAATCGTATTCTCATCTGAAACCTCAAGTGGAACGCGAATAGACATATGAAAGCTACCGTCAGCTCCGGAAAGAGTACGTGCTAGCTCATGATCTCCTAAAGATGCGATCACCAGACCCTGAGGCGAAGGTTTCGAATCAACGTCTAATCGCCCTTCCAGACGTATCGTTTGTCCTGAGACCGCTATGACTTCGCCGCGGAACAAAGCCAAGCCGGTCAATGCGAGTTGACTAAAGGCGGGTTTCAGATAGCTGAGTTGGACCGTCATGTTCTCGCTGGTGCTAGACGCATAGATTCCATATTTCGGGTCAAACCGCGTGCGTAGCTGGTGCTCTCCCTCGGGTGTCCCCGATGGCAATGACGTTTCTATGTTGAATTTGCCTGCTGTGTCCGTGGCAGAGCTATTGACCGGCTTGCCGTCGACTAGCAGGTCCACGGTCTTTCCCGCCAGGGGGGTTCCAAGAGTATCAGTGAGCTGTCCTTGAACGGTGAAGTTCTCCAGTACTAGGACGCTCCTCGTGGAAGGAACGCTCGTCAGCACGACCGATTGGTACTCCACCGGGACTGTGACCGTTATCGACTTCGCAGGGCGGAACTTGGAAAGGTCTTCACCAATCGGTGAATAGCGAGCGTAGACTTGGAGTTTGTCAGTTCTGCTACCATTCAGCACGACGTACTGCCAGACGAACGCTCCGATTTGGTCCAAGGTTAGGTCTGTTACTCGCATCCCATTGATCCACAGTTCTACTGCTCGACCGCCGAGTCCTGCGCCACCGCTTTGCAGTTCACCCGTAATGTGCAAGGACCCTTCGATCTGGACAGGGCTTGGAGATACTCGGAGGTTTAGCTGAGTATCCGCCCGCAAGTCCATTACCTCAAGCTGAGACTCCAAGCTCGCGAGAAGCTGTTTGAATGATTGCAGCGTGCCGGACATGGTTTCGAGGTCACGACGCTGGTTTCCAGTATCTACGGGATAGACAGCCTGTATGCGATCCAATGACGAGAACAGCAGATCCAAGCGTCTTGAAGCTTCCGCTGTCAGGCTTTCAATCTCCGTGCTATTTGCGCGGGCCTGTGTGACTGCTCCTTCAGCAATCAACTCTTGAAGCTGATCCAACTTTGGCTTCAATGAATCAAGAACAAGGACCAAGTCATGCAACAGTGCAACGTACGTTCTGAGATTGTACTCGACGTTGGGTTGAAGCTTACCCGCGATCTCCAACAGACGCTTGGCCTCCGTGTAGTTGCCTTCCGCAATCGCTCGGGAAGCGATGCCCGCATAAGCCAAGAGGAGATCCGGTGATGAGGCACTCTCCGGCGCCGATGCATAGTCAACAGCGTTTGCGGTCCTGCCGAATCCGAATTTCAGGTTGAGCGTCGAGGCCAAGTAGGGGTAGCTCAGCGGAGCAGTAGCCAGCAAGACAAGCAAAGCGACTATCCCGAGCCGGCCTAGCACCATTCTGGGTTTTGCCCGCAAGGCTCAGCTACAGGCTCCTAGCTCAGAATCTGGAGTATCCGTTGCGCGACAGTGTAAGCAAAGCCAAAGAGAAACACTATGATGATCGGACGCAGATCGCGCCCGAAGCTTCGCCTAAAGGAAGCGACTAGTTCCAGAGAGATAAGAAACTCGATCAAGTACACGGCATAGTAGATCTCGATTTCTCCTACGCCGACAACCATCAAGAGTAGCCCGCTGACAACGATCGCCAGCGCGTAAGAGAGCACATATCTCTCAACTAGTCTCATCGGTTGAGCCTCCGCTGAATCGCAAAGTCACCGAGTGGACTCCCGACTGATGCGTCGCCCCTTCCAGGATCAGGTCTCTCTTGATGGCCTTGACAGCCGCGCAAATTGCGACACTACATATTGGGCATCCGAGCCGCGAGGCAACACTCGGCGCCAGTCTTGCAATGGATCGCGACATGTTCCTTAGAGGGCCGTCCCGTATTCTGAAGTTTACGCCATTTTGCGTAAATGCTCCCTTCACGTCAGCGGCAACCTCCAGTGATTCGACCATACCTGACCTGATCGCATTCAAGAAATCCTCATTGTCAAGATCGATGAAATTCAAGTCCAACTCCTTCTCCATCAGAGCGAGCAAGGAGGCTCCGGGCGCCTCCAACAGCAGACCAGTCCTATGTGAATCATCAGAGTCGATCACGAGAAGTCGATCCTCGCCGCTCAAATTCAGTCCGGACGGAGGAGCCGGATTCTCCTCCAGTGGCAGGAACACCATGGGCACGTCAAGTCGATCAACAGTTTTCAGGTATATCGCTTTGGTTGTTGGGCCCAGCTCGCGCAGGATCCGCTCAACGTTGCCGAGTGACGAAAGCAGAGAAGCCTCCACCAACTCAGGTGCAAAAGATGGTCGTGAGTGAAGATATACCAAGAGCAATCCGATTAGAAACGAGGCAAGTCCTAGTCCACTGAGGCTGGTCGCTCCGATCACTGTGCTAGCCACTGCGATGAGAACCCCGAAAGCAACTAGTGACACTCCGAGAATTCGTTGCCGGCCCCGTGGCATGCTAGGTGGGGCATTTGCGGTTGCGTGCTGCATCTCCTGCCCCCGCGTTATGGTACCGGCCTGGCTCTTGGCAGTGCTGTCACTCAGGCCTGTAACGTGCAAGGACGGGTTTGTGCCATCCGAAGATCGATGCGATGAAACAGTTTCAGCGGTTCTCGCAGATACCTTGTCCGAGCGAGACTCTTCCATATGCTCGACAGTCTCCGGGTGCTCGAGCTTCTTGATCAAGGAGTCAGGGATCCGTTTCCCACATTGATCGCAGTAAAGCATTCCGGCGAGAATTCTTCGTGTGCCACATGAGGGGCAGGCAACCGCGCCAAGTCTAGTGGGGCCAGTTCGTTGCACCTGCGGCACTTCCTTTTCTCGCATGCATTCTAGCTGAGTTCCCGCAACTCAAACCTTTCTACGGACAACCTAAACCGTCTAGCGAACGCAACCAATGCCAGTCCAATCGTCAGGATAGTCAGCGAGATCATGATTGGGTCAAGTCTGATGCCCCAAGGCGTATAGTTCAGGAGGAGGCCCACCAACGGAACCAAGGCCAAGCTCAAGCCAACGCTCAACGCAAGACGCTCAAGTCCGTCCAACTCACGACCCTTCGGGAAAAGAGCCTCAACGGCTACATAGCCTGGAATGAAGAGCACGAAGACTGAGCCGAGTACCCACCGGAACACTACAAGCGGAAAATCATCGGGAAGCGCATAAACAAGCAGCAGCGTCCCAAGCGAGACGGTCAGGGACAGATAGAGCGGGAGGTTCCTTTCCCAGAATCGCAGATACTCCCGAACCGATTTCGTTGCTGGCGGGATGTCCTCGACATCGGCTTCTCCTCTGCCGACAAGGCCCCAGACAAGGTCAGTAGCTTCGGCTTCGGTCAGTGAGCGCCTTGTGACCTTAAGCGCATCGTAAAGTTGCCTGACGCTGGCGGAGCCATTCTTCCTCAGATAAGCAAGAGCGAGCTCGTCTAGTCTGCCGTCCTGAGGGCGACCAGGCGAAGACCCCTTTTGATTCAAGCACGCGTCACTACACTACTAGTGACTTCACCCACGGCTGAAGCACGTGGGCTTCTTCCGAGCTCGCAGCCTACTATTTCTCTTGGCTGTTCATTCTCGGCTTGGGGCGAGTCATCTGCGCCCCGTCGGGTCGTCGCCATTGGCAAGAAAGGCGACTCGACATTGACCCGGTCGTTCCTCGGAAACCCGTCACGGACGGGCATTGAAAGTAAGCTTCCATCTTGCCTATAAGGGTGAGAGGTCGGTGAAAGTTGGATGCGGAATTGGTCCGCTTGAAAGCGTACACGCAATTCATCCCACCCATGAAGGGGCGTGGAGTTTCTTGCTCAATTCCTCTCTAAATCTCCAAATAGGTAGGTTAGATGGAGGGAGATCCCATGCTACGAATTCGGTGGTTCCTTGTCATATGCGTTGTCCTCACGATCCTGCTTCCACTCACTGCTGAGACATCGAGCTCGGCACTGCAACCGACGGAAGAGCTCCAGCCGCGATTTAGCAGCGCGTTTGCTCTGGTTCATCGAGCTGAGGCTGCTGGTGCGACGCGCGAAGAAGTCGCTGGTCTCGTTCTTCTCCTAAACAAGGCGCTCCGACTAGATGATGAAGCGACGAAACTACCCACCTCAGACGCACAGAGGGCCGCACTGCTCGCACAGGTTGACGAAAACCTTGCCGCCCTTGAGACAGAAGCGAATCGATTGGAGCTCACTGCATCTCAGAGAACGTTCACCAATAGGGTAGTTGCCTATGTTACCGGTGGCATAGCTGCCTTCCTAGCAACTCTGGCATATGTGTTCACAGCCTATGTCTTGCGGAAATACCGGATCAAGCGCACCTTTCAGATGAGGATCTTTCCCAAAGTGAAGTGACCCTTGTGTTCTCGCAAAGTAGACGGAACCTTCTTGTCGTCTTCCTCACTCTCCTCGTCATCTTCGAGATGGTCGCCTATGTCACCACGACGCCGCGCCCACGCGAACAGTTCTTCCAACTCTACGTCCTCGGCGCGAACCGGTTGCTATCAGACTATTATCCGAACAACGATCCAAACATCGGGGTAGGGGATCTTGTTCGATGGCATGTCGGGGTAACAGACTCCATGGGCTCAGCGCAACTTGTCGTCATCAGAATCAAGCTCGCCAACCAAACGATAGGACCACCTGACGATCTCCAAGCTCAGCCTTCTCCGGCCCCACTGATAACTGAATTCCGACGCTTCATCCAAGACAACGAGACATGGGAGATGCCGTTCTTCTGGCAGATTGTCAACGCTGACATGCCAGAGGGATCCACACGCATTCTAGAGATGCAGATCAACAATGAAACTTACCAAGTTCCTGGCCTCACCGCCGTCGACGGATATAACTTCAGAGTGATCCTGGAACTCTGGACTTGGGAACCACAGTCGGGGACATTGCAGTTCGGATGGTCGAGTGGCAACGAACGAAGAGTGGCGTGGTTGCAAGTATGGTTCAACATGACAAGCTCCGCGCGTCAATGACATCGGACCACACTCGAAGAACCGATTCCGTGCAGCGTGCAGAATCAGACCGTACTTTCTGGCTGCTGCCTTGAGCTCCTTATCTCTTCCATCAGACGCATTTCCGAGTGCTTCGTTAGGATTGACACACTCGCCAGTGTGAAAGCCTGAGCTGCTATCAAGAGAAACATTATCCCCACAACGGCCCAACCTGAATGCCATACTTTCTTAGTTACTACGTCCAGGCCCACCCAACCTAGTACGAGTGCGGCCGGAACTATGGACAGACCAGTTAAGCTGGAGTACAGGAGTATCGGATTGTATCGTCTTGCCAAGCTGAAAGCTGCACGGAGGATGGAGAAGCCGTTCCAGGTGCTGAGCTTCTTCTGACCGATTCTTGGTCGATAGTCTATCGGTACTTCAGTCAGGTTCTCTCTTGAGGCTGATTGTGCGGCAAGCTCGATCTCGACATTGAACCCAGTCTCTTCCAAGCGGTACTTCTTGGCTTCCTCGGTCTCAAGCAAGTACATCCCCGAGCAGACATCTCTCACCTTCACGCCAAAGAGCACGCTGAATACTTGGGATATGACCCAGTTTCCAAACCTGTGCACTCGAGGTATGAACTTTCTATCTCTCGTGCCTATCACATGCGAATAATGCTCAGAGTGAAGGAGCAATCGCCATATGTCTTTGGGATCATATGTATGGTCCGCATCCATGAAGATGATGAAAGGCGTATTGACCCGTTCAACCGCGGTCTTGACAGCCCCTGCCTTTCCGATTCCATGTTGATAGAGGACGTTCACGCCATTCTCATAGGCTCTCTCGACGGTTGAGTCTTCAGAGTATCCATCCACAACAAGTATCCTGTCGTATCCGTTCTCTCTAAGTTCCTCAATGACGGAGAGCACGCCCATACCCTCGTTCAGCGTCGGCAATACAACTGTAACCTCATCCTTGACGATGCTGTCAAGGACCCGACTGGGCTCAATCTTCAGATCCATCCAGTTACGCACCAAACCAGGACGTGAGTGAAGCAGCAAGCTTCGCATCTTCAGGGGGCGCCATGACCTGCCTGCCAATCTTCGGATCCAAGCCACGCTCTGTGTGGGGCTCCACACTTGACACCACTTCTGGAACAATCTTCGCGCTGTGAAAGCGAGACAGGAACCCGCGGGTGATACGCAGAGGACTGGGAAGCGTCATAGTCCGCCCTCCCGAATTCGGTCAGAGTTCAAGAAAGGCGGCTGCATCGCGACATACTCCGTGAATCTACTCTTTAAGCACCTGTGGATACGGAATCCAGAGATCCCGTGCATATATACAGCGCGGTAAACATTCACAAGATGCTGCTGCGCCGGCACAAGTTGGCGTACCCTGTTGTACACCATTGTCTCACGAAGCAGAGACATCATGGAGAGTTTCCCCATCTAAGACTTGTCGCACTTCTGCCATCAAGATGGTGTCACCATTCTTGCGCACAATCGCGGGGCTTTTCCCTTCGAAATTCTCTAGACAACCGTGACCTTTTTCCCTATGTTCTCAGATGCACAGCCCAACCGTCTTACTGGACCCACGTGAATGGGCCGAAAAGCGTCGGCTTCTGGATCGGATGGGCTGAAACCCGATTGACTCGAGATCTTCCGAGTCAAGGCATGAACGATGGGTCAGCCTCTCCCTAAGACGGAGAGGAGTCTTGCCTCGTAATCAAGAACAGAGTCTGTGAAAATCGCAACTACGCGAATCATCACTCTGTAGGCCCTCGCAGCAAACTTGTTCCCCTCGTTCTCTTCGACACTCACCTGGCTCCTGATCAACCTGAGGTCGATAACATTGCCATCAAGAGCCACAACCTCCAAGATGTTCTGATCAAGTAGATTCTGGCCGAGTTCCGTGAAAGTCGTAAACCGCATCTCCGCCCAGCGGTACCGCAAAGGCACAAAACTCAGGACCGTTCTCAGGTTGGCAACGTCGAACTTGTCCACAGCACCCAAGACCGGCGCCAGCGTCAGATACATGAACAGGTAGAGTAGTCCACCAGCAACCAAATTCACGACTCCCACTACAGTCAGATGCAACTGAATTAGTACCACAGTAGGGACCGCGGCGACCAAGGCAGCGATGAGAATCCTTCCGCTTGCTCTCAAGTCGGGTAGAGCGCCGTACTTCATTGAAGTTTGGCGAATTCCGTAGATTGTCGAAGCCGCGCTGGAGAGAATCTGTGCGACCAGAACCCCATACGGCCCCCAGGGCCAGGCAAGTGCCGGCCCCATCGGCAAGTAGACAGCCAGAGTTAGGATGCTCATCTTGACAACAGTCCCAGTGTCAGCAACACCGTTGAGAAAACTCCCGAGAACCATGTAGCCGATCGCCGTCAGAAGATATAGTGCGGACAGTAGTGCGAGGTACTGAGGGGCGAGTGTGTAGCCGCGGCCGAAGGTTAGGTAGACAAGATCTCGTGAGAATACGATGACAGCGATGGAAGCTGGGATCATCAGCAGTGATGTGTACTTGACTGCTAAGACAAAGCCCCGCGCAAGGTCGCTCTTCTGGATCTTGGGATCCATCTTCGAAAACATCGGAAAGATCGCCGTAGCGATGGGGTAGGCAAGAATTGCCATGAACGTGGTGAAGGTCCAGCTTGCGGCGAAATTTCCGATCTCCACATTGTTAGCGAAATGAGCGAGCACGATATTCTGGTACTGGGTAAGGAACACGGAGAAGACACTGGCAAGGTACAGGGGCAACCCATAACCAAGCAGTGCACGTATTTCCTTCGAGGTATCTGTGCGAGCCAAAGAGCGGGCTTGTCTGGAGAAGAGGATTGATGCGCCTGTTGTACCTGCGGCTGCTAGGGCCAATAGATATCCCGAGATCGCGCCAGTGATGCCCAAGCCGATGAAGACAAGCGCCGGCCCAAGCGTGCCCTTCAGGATGGCTTGCATGATCTGGGTGGCAGCACTGTACTGCATCAGATCCTGTCCGATGAAGGCACTGTTTGTCGCGTCGTAGATGGCTTGGAACACAATCATCAATGAAGCGAGTTGTATGAATGGCGCTAGCTCCGGCCTATTCAGCACGGTGGTCGCGATCGCAGTCGAGCCGGCATAGCAGATGAGGAACGCGAATGTGCTCACCGCGAGTTTGAGCAGAAATCCAACCTTGATCAGGCTGTTTGCTCGCGCGAGGTCGCCTTCGGATCTGGCCTTCGCTGGCAGTCTGACCAGCGCGTAGTTCATGCCCACATCCGAGAGAGCCACAAGGAGTATTGGGATGGCGACAGCCAGCGTGTAGAGGCCATAATTGAACGGCCCGAGAAGACGTGCGACTATGATTGCGCCCACGGCTAAGATTATGGTTGAGGAGGTGTTTCCGATGAATAGGAATAGTCCCCCACGAGCGGCCTTCTGAGCGATCGTGGCCAACTCGTCTGAGGACATAACGGTCACCACATGGACTCAGGCGCGTAACGTGCATGATCGATGCGGATATCTATACTGGGCGCGCTGTCTTATTGCACTCATCTGAATATGATCAGGCTCTTGATCCTTTTTCCGTCAAGTCTGAGAGACCTCGCAAGCGCCAGTCCTCCCGGAGCTCTCAAGCATTCAGTCCTTTCCGAGATCCCGCAAGTGGAGAGTTGGGATCTCCTTTGATGCTCTTTCGTAGAGCGCGTCATCAGCTGTCAGGAGGATGGCTCCTGTCTTCTCGCAAGCCTTCACGTATACGCTGTCATAGTAAGTTGCGTCGTTCCGGGCTGCCCAAGTGAGCACGCTCAAACAGTCCTGCTCATCCAATTCAACGCAATCCAGTTTGAGCTTGATGAACTGTGAGAACTTCTGTGAGGCTTCATGAATGTCGATCAGTCTCTGTTTGACAGCCTTCCAGAGAGAGTTCCCCACCTCATACCTCACAAGCCCAGGCGCCTTCAACTCTACGGCACCGTCGTGGAACCTCTGAAGGAGCCACTCCGCTTTGTCCGAGAACTCCTCAACCAACAGGAACCTTGCAGCCACAGATGCATCCACGACGTAGACCCTCAACGCGTCCTCCTCGTTTCCCGTATTGTCTGATTAATGAATCCTCTTGGCACGACATGCTTGCGGATGTGGATGCCCTCGAGAAGTTCCCGCGCAGCTTTCCTACGTTCCTCTCGCTCGATTCTCTCCTCAATCGCCTCGCGGATGTATCGTGACCAGTTGATAGTGACCAGCGCCATCCTCTTCCTCAGTCCGTCGTCCACCTTTACCGTAATTGTCCGCACTGATAGCATGACCCCGCGGCATTACCCGGATACACCCTAATAGACCTTACCTCGAGCCGTCTTTCCTGCTCACACACCATCTTCACCCCGGCCTCACCAGCGTGCAAAGGTAATATGATGTCGCGACCCTTACGCATCGTTGACCGGCTGGATGCAACACAATTGAGGGCCTTGGTGACCGGAGGCGCAGGCTTCATTGGAAGCCACCTCGTCGACCGTCTAGTCGATGCAGGCCACGATGTCATCGTCTTGGACAACTTCTCAACGGGAAGAACGAAGAACCTTTCTCGTTCACTACGTCGCCAGAACTTGCAGCTAGTGAGGGCAGACATCCGCAAGATCCCCCGATCGCTTGTTAAGAGACTAAGGAGAGTCGATACAGTCTGCCATCTCGCAGCAGTCACGAGCGTCCAACAATCAGTAAGAGATCCTGTGTTCACATCTGAAGTGAACCTGATTGGGACGTTGAATGTTCTTGAGGCCGCGAAGGCGGTCAAAGCGGAGCGCGTAGTGTTTGCCTCATCAGCCGCCGCATACGGAACACCCCGAACATTTCCAATCGCAGAGGACGCGAGTATTTCTCCGATCTCACCCTACGGGGCGTCGAAAGCGGCGTCGGAACTCTACCTTGAATCATTCGTAGAGAATCATGGAATCGAGGCGGTGTCGCTGAGATACTTCAATGTCTACGGACCAAGACAAACCGCAAGCCAATACGCGGGAGTCATATCCATCTTTGCCAAGCGAGCGCTCAATCAGCAACCTCTCCAGATCTTCGGAGACGGATCGCAGACTCGAGACTTCATCTTCGTATCCGACGTTGTCGATGCAACGATGGCTTCGCTTGAGATGACTCCCGAGAATAGGACGTTTAACATTGCGTCCGGAAATGAGACGACCGTCCTTGAACTAGCGAGAGTAGTTCAGAGGATCACCGGATCACCAACGGGATTCGAGTTCTGTCCACCTCGGACTGGTGACATCCCTCGAAGCGTCGCAGACACAGCCAGAGCTAAGAAAGAACTGGGATTCCAAGCTAGAACATCCCTTGAGGATGGGTTATCTGCGACGATCGGATGGTTCATGCAACAGAAGCGAACCAGGCCGGCCTAGCACCGTCCTTATCCGGCCGCTACTCGTGGACGTGGCTCGATGGTCAGGCTTGGTACTCGTTTCCGTATTTCTGTTTGTTTTGTTGTCCGATTTCTTCTCGCACTCTCAGCAAGAGCTTCGTGGCTTCCTCGCTTTGAGCGCGCCCTATCGGCGTTTGACTGTACTCCGCTAACTCGAACAGTTCAGACAGGCGCTTGAACGAGTCTTCAACGTTGGGCGCCTTCTTCGTTACTCGGTGGAAGTACTCCCAGTGTGTTTCGCTCTCATGGGGTTCCTCGTGAAGCTTCTGGCCCAACATGGCTTGTGCTAGGCGGTATGATCTTCTAACCTTCGCTGCATGATCATGCTCGGCCTCGATCATTGAAGTCAGACCCTCCACAGAGTACTCGTCCATTTCGGGTGGATGCGCCTCCGGCAACGGCTTCTCCATCACAGGGAGCTGGGGCAACGTTGGAGCCGCTAGGACGGAGGTCCGTCGCTTCTTGATGGCTCTGTATACTGACAAGGATAGGAGCCCGATTACTACGCCCGATGCTATCGTGATTAGGGGAGTATTGAGGACGAAGATTGGCACGGTTGCTTCGGAGCCACTAATCGAGGGCTCATCTGGAGTGTATTTCACCTTCAGCAGGTGCCACCCGAAGTTCGTGCCTATTGGGAGCAGGATGGTAGATGAGAGGACTCCCTCGGCGTTTGGCATTTCAGCGGCAGAGAGTGAACCATCAAGGTACACTTTGGCCTGCCCATACTTCCACGCCGTACCGTTGGCCAGCGTCACAGTTCCTCGGATCGTGATGCTCATGCCGGAGAACAGTGAAGTTCGATCAGCGCTGAAGTTAACGCGAGCTTCGAGGAGGCCAATGTTGAGCGGTAGGGTTGCATTGGAAGGAGCGTATGCATCGCCAATGGCTGGATAAGCGACTGTTACGTTGTGACTGCCGCTGCTGATAGTCAACGGAAGCGAGAATCCAAAATGGAACTGTCCGGTGCTGTTCGTGGTCGTGTTGCCGACAAATGCTGAGTCAAAGTAGATCACGATCATCCTGGACTTGAGAGACTCATTTTCCGGCACACTAGAAAGCCGACCGGTCACCTGAACGGCATCGAGCGGTCGTGCATCCTTAGGATAGATCTCGGCCTCGAGGCTAGATGGATGATACGAGACTTGAATGAGAACCGATGATCTAGAGGAAAGGTAAAGCCCTGAATCGGCCGCTTCGGGATCAAACGCGGCTTCAATAGCAGCTGGCCCTGCAGGAAAGCCTACGGGGAAAGAAATGGTTGCCTTGAACTCGCCATCGTAGCCCGTACTCGCAACGGTCAGGTTGTCGCCAAAGGTAATCGTAACACGTCTACCGATCAGAACTGATCCATTTTGAGTCTCAAGGGACCCGTAGACCAGCAGATCTTCCCCGATGAACACATCGGTTCTCGAGGCATTGAGAACCAACCTTGTTCCTACCGGATTCGTGGCATTCTGCTGCGCTACCGGAAGCTGCCATACACTCGCGCCAGTGATCCCGTCGCGCTCCTGGATCATCGCCTGCGCAATCGCTCTCGGTTCGCATTTGAAGGAAGAGAGGCTGAGAAGCAGCAACAGCACCAGGACAATTAGTCGCATTTGAAATCCCGATCGGCAAAGAGTCACTCTCGCTGAGAGATAATGGTTTGGTGCTGTCCAGTTGTGAGCTAGATCTGCGTTGTGAGTGGCGTTGTCTTGATCGAGTACTGATGGATATAGTTTTGCCAGTATTCCTCGTATAGGGTTGGGTTTGTGTAGTGGATGAGGATTAGG